>Ga0070714_100001744_pt1 | contig 15855 bp, 17 predicted proteins | sample LARL83metaG_FD_65450 | JGI IMG/M metagenome (GOLD analysis project Ga0070714, IMG submission 65450) | Corn, switchgrass and miscanthus rhizosphere microbial communities from Kellogg Biological Station, Michigan, USA - LAR L8-3 metaG | ecosystem: Host-associated > Plants > Roots > Rhizosphere ...
CCCGGTATCGCGGGGGTAACGGCCCACGATAACCGGGGTCGTTAAAGCAGTGACGCGTGGTGCGAGCGGCCGCGACGGAAACCTCCAGGTTATTCTCCGGCGCGTCCTTAGCGCCTATTCATAAGTTCTGCGCGTAACCGCGGATGAGGCTGGCGGGTGAGGCTGCGTTGACATCAGCCTCGCCGGGGGTTGGATCGAAGTTGCCACAACATCCACCCGCCGGCGAGGTCGTGATCAGTATGCGCCCGGTCAGGGTGTTCGCCAACGGTCCAGGCAGCGAGATCGAGCAACTGCGCGCTGAGCTGCATGGCCGGTGGCGGCAGGCCACCCGGGCGGTAATGATCCTGCTGTCGCTGCACGGCTTACCCCCGTCCCAGATCGCAGCGCTGCTGGATCGCAGCGTTGCTGGACTGCCACCCGGCCACGGTGCGCCGCTGGATCAGCCGGTTCAACGGCGAAGGAATCTCGGGGCTGGCCGATCGGCCGCGGTCTGGACGGCCCCGGCTGGGCGGACGCCAGCTGGCCGGCCGGATCGCAGCGCTGCTCAGGCCCCCGGGCCCGTGGACGCTGCCGCGGATCCGGCAGTACTTCGGCTGGCCGCAGGTCAGCATGCGGACGCTGTACCGGCGGGTCCGCCTGGTCGCGATCTGGCGGCGGCCAAAGCTGACCGCCACCCGGTTACGAACAGAACTTTTGGAATGCCGTTTAGTATGGGGCGTTGTTGTCTGGGAGGGATATTCGTGGAAGTCAACGCTGTTCCGCGCATCGCTGGCGCGCTAACGTTCCGGCCAACCCCACACGTCGACGAGCGGGGCTTCTTCTGCCGTACCTTCGACGCGGATGTGATGCGCGCCGCTGGAATAGACTTCGCCGCGTTTATCCAGCACAGCTTGTCCCGCTCCGTACGCGGTGTAGTACGCGGATTGCACGTGCGTCGCGGGGACGGCGAGGCGAAGCTGGTCCGATGCTCATTCGGTGCGATCTTTGATGTCATCGTGGACCTGCGACCCACTTCACCGACGTACCAGAACTGGGAGAGCTTCGAACTGCGTGATGACGAGCAAATGACCCTGTACGTGCCCGCAGGCTGTGCTCACGGTTTCCAGGCCCTCAGCGATACCGCGGACGTGTCGTACATGATTGACCGCGCTCACGACCCGTCTGAGGACGTGTCCATCGCGTTCGACGACCCAGGACTAGCCATCTCGTGGCCGCTTCCTGTGACGATAATGTCGTCGCGAGATCGCCTGGCCCCACTGCTGGCTGACGTGACCGGGCTGCTGGCGCAGAACAAGCCAGCAGCGGAACCCAGCTGACACGATCAGCCAAAATAACATCAGAAGACTCTTTGACAGCGCTTGACGAACGTTTACTCGCACTAGTGCCTGCCTTTCCATACCATAATATTCGCTATCAAGTTCGACAGAACGAATATTATTACGAACGGATCGTGGTCCATGCCCAATGGCCGGTTCCCCTGGGCCCGGGTGGGACTCCCGGTGAGCGGCCAGCCACAGCTCCTCCAGGCCCACCGCCTGGAAACACCACGAGCTGAACGGCACCAGCGCTCGCGCGGCGACCCCGCGGCCGCGCGCCCCGGCGGCTACCCAGTACGAGACCTCCCCAGCCCGCCCGTCGTGAACCAGCGCGATGTTGCCCAGCCGCCCGCCCGTCACCGCATCGCAGATCACGAAACCCTCGGCATTACCAGCCGCCCGCAGCCTGCCGATCGCCGCGCACCTGCCCGGCGTCCAGCTCCGGCGACTCGGTAGTGAAGCGCTGTATCAGCGGATCACGCACCTCATCGGCATACCAGGCCGCATCATCATCAGCCCACTCCCCGGAGCCGGACCACCCCGTCATCGAGCCGATGACCCTGCATATCTCAACCTGCCAGCCAGGTGACTAAGATTTCAACACGACCGGGCAAACGTTGCCTGCTGCGGCACTAGCCCTTAGCCTCGGGGGGATGGTCACGAAGGCTTGGGTTAGGAAGTCGTTCAAGGTCGTCCCGTTCGTCCTGCTCGCGCTCGTGCTTACTGCGTGCGGACTGTTTTCCAACCCCGCCAAGCGGGCCTCCGACCCCGTCTCATCCAGAACAGCAGGCACTTCTCCGACCTCGGTGCCCGGCTCGGCAGGTACCTCACCGACGGCGTCGCCGGGCTCGGCTAGCACGACTTGGGCGTGCGTTACCTCCAAGCCGTCGGGGCACTGCCCCGAGACCAGTGATTACACCACCGGGTCGACCAACTCCAACGGGTACAACACGTACGTGGCGAACAACTGCTGGGCCGACCCATCCTGCCAGCAGATCCTCAGCGCGAACAGTGTCGGCGACTGGCAGGTGTCCGCGAACGAGCCCGCTGGGAACACCTCCGTCAAGACCGCCCCCGAAGCGCAGCAGCAGCTCAACAACTGGTGTCCTGACAGCAACACATGGAGCAACCTGGTTACGAACGGCTGCGGAAACCCTGGGGATACTCCGATCTCCGCGCTGTCTGCGCTAAGCAGTACCTACGCCGAACTGACGCCGCACAACTCCCAGACCATCGCCCAGTGGGCGTGGGACATCTGGCTGAGCAACGATGCGGGATACCCTGACGAGGTCATGGTCTGGGTGGACAACAACGGCCGCTGCAACAGCGGATCCTATGGCACCCAGGTGCACGCGCCGGCCATCGTCGCCGGCCAGGAATGGACGCCGCACCGGTACCCCAACAGTAGTGAGTTCATCTGGTCGCTGGACGGCTCCGGCGGCGCCGGAACCTGTGCACAGCAGGCGTCCGGCACCGTCGACTTGCTGGCGCTGCTGAAGTGGATGCAGGCCAACGGGTTCGCCGCACCGGGTGCCGCTATCTCGCTGGTCGACGGAGCATGGGAGATCTGCTCCACCGGCGGCGCCCCGGAGACATTCCGGGTGTCTTCCTATTCGATCACCGCAAAGGCCGCATGACAGCTCCGGGGTCATCTGCGGCCTCGATTGCCTCCAGCGAGGGAGGGCCGACAGGATGGCTGCGGGTCGTTCAGCGCCGCATCACCGGGCTGACGCTCGGCAAGTTGCCCCCGCGGGTGTTGCGATTGGCCGGGGCAGGCACCTGGTGCCGCTGCCACACCGTGGGCAAGCCCCGCCCGGGAGCTACTATCTGAATGATGAACGTATCAGGGCCGGTCCGTTGCGGATCTTATGCCAGGTAGTCCTGTAGTCGACCAGTTCCGGCTGGGCATCGAGTCCTGAGGGGTGAGCGGTGAGCGTGCTTAGCCTATGGCGTCCGCGCAGGCGGTTCGTCGCGGGCGTCCTGTTCGCCCGCCATGGTCTGAGGCGTTCTAGCGGCAGTTCATGATTTCCACCAGAGTTGACTTCCGTCCCCGCCGCGGCGTCGCCCTGCTGACTCAGGCCCAGGCGGGCCAGCGCCACGAGCGCTCGGTGAACGCCCGGGTCGGAATTGCCTGGGGGCTGTTGGTCTTCAACACGATGACCTTCTTCCCGCACACGTCCTTTCTGCCCATCCCGGGGTTTGTAGGCAAGGGCATAGCGCAATCGTCGCTGGGCGCAGCGTTGCTGGTAGTGCTGACGATCAACCGCAAGCTGGTCGTGCGCCCCAACGTGTTCCTCTGTCTGGTGACCCTGCTCGTCGTGGGGACGATCCTGACCATGCTGCAGGCCCATTCCTTCGGTGGCGTGTACCGCACCATGCGGATGGCCGGGTTCGTTGCCGCCCTGTGGCTGCTGACGCCCTGGTGGGATCGGCGTGACCTGCTGCTGGTGCGCAGCTATCTTGTCACGCTCTGGCTGGTGCAAGGGTCGGTGCTGCTCGGGCTGTTCGTTTCCCCCGGCCGGGCGCGGGCTAACGGCAGGCTGGGCGGTGTAGTCTGGCCGATCCCGCCTACCCAGGTGGCGCACTACGCGGGGGTAGCGATAGGCCTGGTCGTCGTGCTCTGGTTCTGCGGCTACATGCGCGATCGCACCACAGTAATCCTCGCCGTCGTGGGCGGAGCCACTCTGCTTCTCACGCACACCAGGACCGCGCTGGCCGCCTTGATCGCGGGTCTTCTGGTAGCCGGACTGAGCTTGGTCGTAGCTAAGCCCCGGGTTCGCAGGCTCTTCGCCGCCGCGGGCGCGTTTGCCGCGGTCGCAGTCATGGGGTTCTCGGCTGCCATCGCGACCTGGCTGGCGCGGGGCCAGAGCACGGAGGGCCTGAACAACCTCACCGGCCGCACGGAGGTCTGGGGTCCCCTCCTCGATTTTCACCGTGACAAGTTCCAGGAGATCTTCGGCTTCGGCCTGTCGAATGCTTCCTTCAACGGCGGCCCTATCGACAGCAACTGGTTGTCTTCGTACCAGCAAGAGGGACTGTGGGGGGTCGTCATCTGCGCGATCATCCTGGTATTCCTGCTGGTGACGGCCTACTTCCAGCCGCGTGGAGTGCGGCGTGCGCTGGCACTCTTCCTCATAACATATTGCCTGGTGGCGTCGTTCACCGAGGATGGTTTCACCGACGTCTCGCCATACCTCCTCGACCTCACCTTGGCTGCGTCACTGCTCGTGCCGACGTCGGAAAGTGGCGGCCTGACATAAGGCTGGGCCAGGGGCAGAACCGCCTGCCACCGGTGGCCCTTTCGAACCAGGAGTTGTGTAAATCAGTATGGATGAGCAAGCGATAAAGGAATTCTGGCAGGGGCATCCCTGCGGGGACGCGCAGGTCGGCGGGCTTCGCGACCGCTTCCACGGCGATTACGATGAGTTTTTCACCGACTACGATCGCTTCCGTTACCGGAACGAGCGGCACCTGCCGGCCTGCATCGAGGCCTTGGACGTGGCCGGCAAGAAGGTGCTCGAGATCGGACTGGGCGAAGGTGCTGAGTCCGAGCGCTTGATCTCCCAAGGCGCCCTCTGGTCCGGCGTTGACCTGACCGCGGAGGCCGTGGAAAGGGTCCGGACCCGGCTGACGCTGCGCGAGCTTCCCTACGAGGAGCTACGACAGGGCAGCGTGCTCGACTTGCCGTTCGCTGACGACAGCTTCGACGTGGTGTTCAGCCATGGTGTCCTGCATCATGTGCCCGAGATCAAGCAGGCGCAAAGCGAGATCCACCGGGTGCTGCGCCCAAGTGGCGAGCTGGTTATCATGATGTACGCTCGGTGGTCGCTGAACTACCTAGTGTCCATCGGCTTGATGCGTCGCGCCGCCCTGCTCGCAGCTTACCCGCTCGCCCGGGCCGGGATCCTGAGCGACGATCCCTCCCGCGGGATGCTGGCCGCCCACCTCGCCAACGCCAGGGAGCAAGGGCTGGCCCGTTACCTGCGGCTGGAGGAGTTCACCCACCGCAACACCGACGGGCCCGCCAACCCGTATGCCCTGGTGTACGACCGGCGGCGCATCGAGCGCGACTTCCCGTCCTTCCGGGTGACCCGTACCTACAAGCGTCACATGCACGCCCCGCCCCTGCCGGTCGACCGGCTGCCGGGCGAGACCGTCATGGGCTGGCATCTGTGGGCTCATCTGGAACCGCTGAATTCCTCAGCGTGAGGGCTCGTCCGGCTACGAGCGCGTCGATCGAGATGGCTTCTTTATCGGCATAAGGCTGCTCAATCACGCGCCGGTCATGCCCCGGGAGACTCCTGCTGGCCAGCCACTGCATGAGATAGAAATAACACTTCCGCTTTTCGGCCGAAGATAGAGGCGCGCGTCGGATTGCAGCAGCGAATCCCCCGACGTATTCAGCATACAGGCGAATGGCCGGGTTCCGTAGCGCGTCTGCCCGGCGCGGGTCTAGATTGGCGCACCAGTCGCGCACGGTTTTGAACGCCCGTTCGGCCCGCTCAGGGTGGTCACGCCGGAAATATAGCCAATACGGCACCTGGTAGAACGGACCATACAAACCAAGTTCGGCGCTCAGGGTCCGGTCTGAGTGATGATAGCTGGCGAGTAGCGGTGTCTGGCGGAGCACACTCAGGCGGATGACGCCTTCTGTATCGTCACCCGCATTAGCGAAAAGCAAGCTACGGAACCGCTCCGGAGCGCTTGGCGAGGCCGTCGCCAGAGAGTACTCGACTGCCCGGGCAGCGCCCGAGCCATCGATTGTGGCTGTCCACGGATGGGCGAGCACCACGTGCGGGAGGTCGTTGAGTGCGTCGACGCAGCGTTCCAACAAATCACGAGCGTAGAGATCGTCGGCCGACACCCATTTGAACAGTTCTCCACGCGCTTGCCGTGCAACAAAATTATGATTTGGCGCGCCGCCGATGTTCCGCGGCTGCCGGAAATAACGGATACGCGAGTCCAGCTTCTCATAGCGACGGCAAATGCCAGCGGTTCCGTCGGTCGAAGCATTATCTGAAATGATCAGTTCAAAATCTTCAAAGGTCTGTTCGATCAGGGAATCAAGCGTCTCCGCGAGATATCTCTCGCCGTTGTAAACGGGGAGCCCAACGCTAAGCCGTGGTGCCACCTTCATTCTCCTTTTCCCATCTCACCCAGTGGCCACGGCCGTGCCCGATGCTGGGGAATTCATGTGCTTTCACTTCGGCGGCAACACCCGGGGGCCGGGATGGTCCCGGCTCGCTGCCGGACGAGACAGGCGCAGGGGCACGATGACGCCCACGCCTGCGGTGTGCCTCGAGTCCGCGGCCCGGGGGCAAGCCGCCCGATTCCCGCAGCGCAGTTCGCCCGCCCCGAACGGCTGGTGGCCACCAGCTTCTGGCGGGTTCGGGAGGGTGCCCACGCAGTGAGGCCGACGTCGTATCCGCGCCCAGATTCCGCATGGCAGCCTGAGGGCCATCGTGGCCCGCAACGGAGCTTACATCGCTCCCATACGATCGCGGCCGCCCTTGAACAAGATCCCTCATCACCAGCATCCCCTGTTTGGACATGAGTCTGGGTGGGTATTGCGAGCCAGGCCTACATACTGGATCTACGACGGCCTGCCCCTGATACAGGGAGACTGACGTTCGTTATAACGACGGAATACAACGTCCGGTTCAATTCAGGACTGCGATACCCTATCATTCCGGTCGGTTGCATACGGGGTGCGTGATCGCGAAGCGGTAGATCTCGAGCAGTTCCTCAACGCTCTGCTGCGGGTCGAAACGCTGCTCGTAGGTCTTGCGCGCCTGGTCACCGTAAGCCTTGTACTGCTCGGGGTTCCTCTCGACATCGGCGATGGCGAGCGCCAGCGCGGCCGGATCACCAGGATTGAACAGTATGCCATCGACTCCTGGGGTGATGAGTTCGGTGAGCGACCCGTGGGCCGCCGCAACGGGGGGGACGCCCGCGGCCATGGCCTCCACGGCAACGAGGCCGAACGGTTCCTCCCAAGCGGCTGGCAGCAGGATCGCACGCGCTTGTGAGATGAGTTCGGCGCACCGGTCCCGGCTGACCGTCCCGGTCATTTCAACCGAAGGCCGGGTCGACGCCCAGGCCGCCACCTCATCCTCGAGAGGTCCACCTCCCACAATGACAAGGTTCAGCCCCGGCATGCCGGACTCCCGGCAATAACGGTCCCAGCCATCCATCAGCAGGCGGAGTCCCTTGACCTCGTGCAGCCGTCCCGCGTAGACCACCGTCGGCGTCCGCTCCGTCCGTGGCCTGCCCTGGCGGGGAATGAGGTTGTATCTGACGAATACGCGGTCAGGCGCGAGGCCGACCGTCCGGTGCAGGTCACGCTGTGAGGCTGAGATGAATATGTAGGCCGATACTAGCGATCTCCATGCCTGCTGGTGCAGGCTCCTGGCCAGTACTACGGGCACGGTAGCCGCATGTGATCCCCGGTAGCAACCGTGCACGACGGCCCGGACAGGCAGGCCACGTGTACAGTCGTGGCAAACGGTCCCATTGCGAAAGAACGTACCGTTGGAGCACGCCAGCCTGTAATTGTGCATGGTAGCGACAACAGGAACCCGCGCATCGCGGCAAGCATGGAGCACAGCATCGCTGAGCAGCGGAAACGTGTTGTGGACGTGGACAACCTCGGGGTGGTGCTCGCTCAGCACCGCTCTCAGGTCGTGGTAGGTTTCGCGGCTCCAGATGGCCCGGACCGGAAGCGACGCCTTCTTCGCCAGCGACCACTGGCTGATCTCGTCGCTGCTGCGGCCGAACCGCATGACTTCGTGTCCCAGGGCTGCGAGTGCCTCGCCCTCCTGGTCGACGACCCGGTTCTCTCCGCTGGGAGTACCCGAGCGGTAGCGGTTGTGGACTAGCAGGATCCTCATCCCGGCTGGGTCACCTCATATCATCAGCGCGGCGTACGCCTTCTTGCGAGCCTGGATAGGGGAGCGCTCAAGGGGCGCGGTAATACCTCTAACGGATAAAGATGTGTCTCCTTGCCGCATCTTGGAGGAACCGACGCGCCGCGATGCCGAGCAGGGTCAGAAGGCGAGGTGCGTCCGCAGCGGCGAGCCCGCGGTTGCGGACCCCACGCCGATCACGTCGGTCGCCGGGACCTTCTGTCCGAACGCCGGAGAGTACCAGCCCAGCACCGGATCCCTTGCGCCCCGGACCAGCGACCAGACGAGCGACGACGGCAGGGTCATCGTTGCCGTCGCCTCCCCGCCATCGCGATCCTGCCAGCGCAGGGTGAGAATGCAGCCATCCAAGTCGGCCTCGACGGTCGGTCCCAAGTGAAATGCCAGCCGGACGGGGGGACAGCCGGTGCCGTCGATCTCGTCGATGATCTCAATGAAGCGCTGCTCTCCGTGGAACTCGACCGTCCGGCGGTGCGTCACCGGGGGGTCGAGTGTCCGGTAGCCGTAGTGCTCTGCCACCCATTGTCCTTCGTGCCCGTCGGGGGACGACTCGAGGCTCGTTAGCCGTGACTCGGCGTGGCGTATCCACATGGTCGGGCCACCGGAGGCCGACTGGTCCTGGCCGAATACCTCGAGCGTATTGTGACCGACCGTGGATCGGAAATAGCGGCGAAACGGCGGATCGCTGCTGTAACAGTACGTACCGGGGTCCGTCAGGATGTCGCTCCCGTCGTGGCGGACCTCTATGGACAGGGCGTCGGCGTGGGCGTGCGCCGCAATGGATAGGAACCCGTGAGGTCCGCTGTCGCAGCGACACCAGATCTCGGTCCCGTGGCCCGGCTCGGACCGAAAAATCGTGAGCCCGGCGTCGCCGAAGTGCCATGGTCGGCTGACCGGCCGATCGGGTAGCGAGCGGTAGTGGGCCAGCGTCGGCAGGAGCGCACTGGCGACGCCCGGTTGCGCTGACGGCCACCATTCCGGGGCCCCGAAGAGCGCCCGCCCGAGCGCGAGGAGCGCCTCCCAGCGGTTACTCTCGGCGGAAGCGATTACGAGGGCTCGGCCCTCGTCGCTGTCACCCTGACGGGGTGCCCGGAGTCCGCAGTCCAGGCAGGCAGCGGCCACATCGAGCATGCGGCCCAGGGACTGCCAGGTCGCGTCGGGGAGCGGATGTCCGGCGCGGTCGGCTTCGACTGCCGCGATCAGGCCGAGCTCCGCGACCAAGCCGTGATAGTCGAAGGCCAGCTCGCGGTTCACTCCGCTGGGGAACGTATTGCTGGCGAGTTCCTGCTGGAGCAGGCTGGCTGATTCCTCAGCCCAGGCGGTGCTCTCCTCGAACCAAGGGAAGGCCAGCGCGGCAACCAGCTGTCCAGCTGCCTCCGCGACGACATGGTTGTTGGCTGACGAGCCGCGGCTACGGAACCCGGACAGGTAGGTCTGGTGCCACCAGATTTGCTTGCGGGCCAGCTCGTTCTGATCGAACAGGCCTTGGACGTCCTCCCAGCCGTCGAGCAGTCGGCGGGTCCAGACCCACGAGATCAGCCGGATCCCGAGCTCGATTCCGCTTGTCCAGTGAATCCCGGACAAGAATGGGTTTTCCTGCCACCACGATCGGAGGTGGGATGCGGCTCGCTCGGCGTACCGCCGGTCGCCGGTCAGTGCATACGCGCCGGCCAGGAGGGTCAGGTGATGGTGGCGCGAGAGCTCCCAGACCTGTTTCACGTTGCCGGTGACGGTCTCGTTGCGATGATTGATGCTGAAGCAGTACTCGGCCTGGGGCGCTCGCTGACCGCTCAGCGGATCGAGGAACCAATCGGGAGCCACCATGTCCTGCCGGGTGACTCCCAGCACGTCCCACCGGCCAGCCAAGATTTCGTCAGCGGTGCGCAGAAGCCGTCGTGCGTCGTCGGCCGGGACTGCGTCCAGAGCTCCCGCAGGCAGGGCCGATTCGAAGCGAGGGACCTTGGCCAGCTTCGGCTTCCCCTGATGTCCAGCTCGCCAAAAGGGGGCCGGGCGCTGCGGCGCCGTCGCGGTAGGAGGAACCTGCTTCAGCCGCCACGCTGTCTGCCGGAGGGCATCGGAGGACCGCCACAAGACTTCCTGCGGTGACATGCGCTGCAGGCGGCGCACGTACCACTCAAGGCGCTCCCTGCTGCCAGATCCTTTCTGGGAGCGCGTTGACGGCACCTCAAGCCGCATGGCTGGCGGCCGCACGCTGGGTGTCGGGCTCATGTCCAAGCAGACGACGGTAAACAGACAGGTAATGAGGCTCCTGATGGCTCCACGCCAGCTTCTGCTCGATCCTGCGTCGGCCTGCGGAACCCATGCTCCGCCGCCGAGGCTCGTCGTCGATCAGATCGACGAGCAGGCGGGCGATCTCTTCGACGTCGTTCGGAGTGGCGTAGGCGCCCGCCTCGCCCGCCGAGGCACGCGTCTCGCGGAGGTCGAAGGCCAGGACGGGGAGTCCGAAAGCCATGTACTCCATGGTCTTATTCATGGTCGACACGTCGTTGAGAGGGTTTTTCGGGTCTGGCGACAAGCCGATGTCCGCGGTCGAAAAAATGTCCCGTACGGTCTCATCGGGCACTCGCCCGGTGAACTCGACGAAATCCCCCAGCGCGAGCTGGTCGCGCAGCGCGACTAGCTCGTCGAAGCAGTCCCCCGAGCCGATCAAAGTGAACGAGATGTCGGTACGCTTCAGCGTGCTGACCACGAAGTCGGCCATCTTGATGACGATGTCCACCCCGTCCTGAGGGCCCATCACTCCGATATAGGCGGCCAGGTGCGCCCGTCCGCGCCGCATAGAAGGAACGGCTTCGGCCGCCGTCAGCTTGTCCGGATCGGGTCCAGTCCGTACCACCGTCACCCGATCGGGTTTGACGCGATCACGGTCTATGACCAGTCTTCGGTACGACTCGTTGGTGGAGATCACGTGATCGGCGAGCCGAGTCGTACGGCGCTCGAGGAAGCGAAGGCCCCGGTACAGCAGCGGGGAGCCATCCGGGAAACGCGACTCGAACGTCTCAGGGCATAGGTCATGGTGGTCGAACACGAACCTGGAGCCATGCCAGAGCTTGAAGAGGACACCTATGGGCCAGAAGATGTCAGGAGGGTTGCAGCTCTGGACTGCGCCGAAGCGACCGCCGCGGACGGCCTTTAGCGACAGGACCAGCGTGGCGACGAACGAGTAGGCATATTCCAGGAAGAACGTGGCGGCGCCGCCTCCAGGGCAATACGGCCGGTACTTGTAGATCTCGACGCCGTCGATGACCTGGTACGAAGGGTCTCCCGGGCCCTTAGGGCATACCACTGCCACCTGGTAACCGGCGCGGGTTAGGGTACGGCATTCCAGCCAGACCCGGCGATCGAACGGTACCGGCAGGTTCTGGACGATGATCAGGATGCGGGTGGAACCGTTACCCTTCATCTTTGCCTTCAGCAAGGCTTTGCTCCGGAGGTGTCGGCGAGCGAAGACGGGGCCTCGTCGGAAGCGAGCGCTTCCTGGCGGTTACCGCCTCCCGGGAGGAGAGCGCGCACTGCCCTGGCGGTCACGGCGTGAGCGGTATTCGCGAGTATGGCCAGGTCCAGACCAAGGGACCAGTTGTCGACGTAGAGCAGGTCCAGCCGCCGATAGGCGCTGAAGGACGGGTTGTCCCGGGCTTCGGTCTGCCACAAGCCGGTGATCCCCGGCCGCATGATGGTCCGCCTCTGCAGCTCCTCATCGAACTGAGCGGCTTCCTTGGGCAGCGCGAATCGCGGTCCGACCAGGCTCATCCGGCCGGTCAGGACATCCCAGAGCTGCGGGAGCTCGTCGATGCTGGTCCCTCGCAGGATGCGACCGATCCGGGTCACCCGCGGGTCGTTGGACGACTTGAACAGGGGGCCGCCCTTCCGCTCGTTCATCGCCGAGAGGTCGTCGAGCATCGTGGCGGCGTTCGGCACCATCGTGCGGAGCTTGAGTACGTCGGTCTCGACCCCGTTCCTGCCGATCACCCGGTGCCGGTAGAGAATCGGACCGCGGTCTTCCAGGCGGATGGCGATCGCCGCCGCCAGCAGCACCGGCGCGACCAGTGGGAGCAACACGGCGGCGGCCGTGATGTCGATGGCCCGCTTCGCGACCTTGTGCCAGGCCGGCGGCCGGTGTGGTTCGACATAGAGCATGGGCAGGCCGGACATCGGGGTGGTGCGGACCCGTTTGCTGAGCAGTCCGCCCAGCCCGGGCCAGAACTGGACGTGCAGGCCGGAGGCCAGGCTGGCCCCGACGGCGGCCGCGCTCTGGGCCGCGTTCACCGCGCTGCTGACGAGGATCACGCCTTCGGCGCCGACCTCGTCGGCGAGCTGCGGCAGCTCAGCGAGTGCCGACCGGTGCGGGATGTCCAGCCAGGGCGCCACCTGGGCTTGCTTGCCCACGACGCCGCCGACCCGGTATCCGAGTTCCGGCTCGTCCGACAGCATCTGCCACATGGCCGCGGCGTCCTCGTTGGCGCCGACGAGCAGCACGGTGTGCAGGTAGCGCCCGTCCGCGCGCTTGTGCTTCAGCCACCTGCGAAAGCGCCACCGCAGCACGATCAGCAGGGCGGCGACGGTGACCGCCCCCACCAGGGTCTGCGCCACGGGCACGGCCGAGGCGTAGCCGGCCAGCCAGCTGGTGCCCATCAGCACGACCCCGCCGATGATCGCGGCCTCGACGATCCGGGCGGCCTGCCGGGCGAAGTCCGTGCTCACCCAGGTCCGGTACAGCCCGGCCTGCTGGATCACCGCGAGCGTCGAGACGATGGCCGCCAGCCATACCGCTATCGACCGGTCCGTGCGCAGCGCGGGCTGGAAGAGCATCGGAAAACCCCAAGCCACCACGACCGCGACGAGATCACTGGCGAACAGCTGCCGCCGCAGCAATCGTTCGGACGAAGGAGCCCGCCGGGCGCCAAGGGCCCGGGCCGTCCCGACGATGTTCTCCGCCTCGTCCGGGCCGACCGCGGCGACCACTGGCTTCTTGTTCAGCCCGCCTGGGGCGCCGTCTTTCACATCCTCCGAGGATGCTTCACGCTTTATGTAAGCCACGTCTTCCCCCCAACCGCCTTTCACCGTTGGTCGGATCACAGGCGCTCCTCTTGGTCGACACGACGCTCATCAGGATCATCGGGGAGCCCGATTTGATACACAGCTGGCTGTTGCGTGTGATTACCTGAACTGGCCGCTTAGTACTCCAGCGACACTTCGTGACCCTGCGGTCCGCTGGCCGTGGACCTAACTCGGCCACCGCCTGATGTTCCGGACGGCCACCGCCTGATGTTCCGGAGTTGTGTGGACTGCAGAAGACCGTGTGATGGCCGCTGCGCTTAGCGTAGACGTGGAGGGCTGGCGGCGGGAATTCGATGAGCTGATGCTCCGGGTCGGTGCCCGGTTCGCCCGGGTCGGTGCCCGGTTCGCCCGGGGTCGAGCCGCGGCGGCAGATGGCCGCGTGCTACCCGCCCACGCCCCGCACCCGGTGCCACTGGCCCTGCTCGTGCACGTGGCCGGAGCCCAGGTGGGGAAAGTCGAGGACGGGTTCGCCGGCGGAAAGGAGCTGGCCGCCCTGGACAGCCAGGCCGCCGCCGGCCACTCCGGTGACGGGCAGCTGATCCCGCTGACCCGCCACGAGATCCGCCACCTGCTCACCGGCCATTCCCGTCAGCTGGCCGTACCTGCCGCACATCTGTGTTGTCGCGGATTGTGCCCCCACCCCGAGCCCGTAAGCAGCGACACGGTCCGTAGCCTGGCAACTGCGCAGGACGATGATCGCCTCGCACTGGCTTCGCCGACCCAGAACCGATGAACAGGCAGCCGATTAACGGGCAGTGGGAGGGAATCACTTATGCAGTGGAAGGAAATCACTTATAGCGCATGCGGAGGCCGCGGTTCGCGGCCAGTGCCGGCGGCCTCGACGGCCCCGGCCCCCGGCTCAGCGTCCCTGGTGCCAGGCGTTCCCGCAGGCTGGAAGCGAGGGCCGACCGCCCTCAGTGCGTCGCGTGCGAACTGGAGTCCCTCGGTGGCAGATGCAGGTTGCGGTCGATCTCTTCATCTACCAGGGGCTTTGCCGTGCGCCATCGCCGTAACTGACTTCGAGCACACCAGTCTCAATAGCTGCAGGAAGGTGCTCGTAGTATCACGGCCGCTGTCTGCGTACTCATGTGCATGCAAGCGAAGAACCTGCGAACATGTGAGGAGACGCGATGACGGCTGCCGCGGTCGGCCCTGACGACGCGGAAGTGCTGATGGCAAGACCTCACGATGATCTCGTCTTGCCGGACAGGGTACGGTGGCACACGTCTCCCGATACCCGATCGCTAGGTAACTCACATTCCCGGAGAGGTAAAGCATGATCCGTAAAGCAATTCACAACGTGATCATTCCGAAGTCCCCCCTTCGTTCGACGCTCCTAAGTATCGGACGTCGTGCCACACCCGCGCATTTGGCCTACCTCCGTAAAGTACTGAGCTATCTCGAAGCCGGCCAATGGCTGGCTGCCGAACACGCTTCAGCAGAGATAGTCCCCGACGACTTCGCGGTCTTTGAGATCGCACGTCGGAAAATCGTAGGGAAAGCGCCTCTCTACCTGGAGTTCGGAGTGGGCGGGGGTAGGTCGATGCGCTGGTGGTCGAGTAACCTACGCCAGCCCGACGCGAAGCTGGTTGGTTTCGACAGCTTCGAGGGACTGCCGGAGGACTGGTCACCTTGGTACCAAGCGGGCGCGTTCAAGGTCAATGGACCACCGAAAATCGACGACAGTCGAGTGTCGTTCCAGATCGGCTGGTTCGATGAAACGGTGCCTCTCTTCACCGTCCCAGACCATGACCAGATCGTCCTGAACGTGGACTGCGACCTCTATTCGAGTACCGCCACGGTCCTCCGCTGGATCGAACCGTACCTGCGCCCCGGCACGTTGATCTACTTCGACGAATTCCCGGACCGCGACCATGAGAGGAAGGCGTTCAACGAGCTGTGTGAGAGGTCATCGCTTCAGTTCAAGCCGGTAGCAGTCGCTCGCAACGGCACGCACTGGCTGTTCGAAACCCTCGAGGGACCGTCAAAGACGGCGTCATCGTGCAGCCAGACGGCTGCTGCAGCGAAGTAACCTGTCGCCGTTCGCGCCGGCCGGGTCAGGGTCACGACGGACGGAAGGGTTCGGCTCGCACCTGCGGCTGGCCCTAGGTCCAGATCATGACCTCAGTCGGGCTGCTACCGGCGAGACCGTTGAGCCAGATGTCATACATGAACTCCCAGATATAGTAACTCGGGCCGGTACCAGGCGGCACGTCAGAGAACTGACTGGTAATGGATTCCCATTTGCTCAGCTTAGTTGGCGCGGGATGCCAGTTTCCTGGACATTCGGCGAAGTAGTTTTGACGGCACCGTCGCGGGTGTCATTGTTTATGTTTGGCAATTGCGTACCCAGTTGTTGTAATTACAGACGTATAGCGCCTGTTCCAGACCCAGGTAATGCATGGCATTTCAGGTATCACTGGCAACATAATAGTTGCCCTTTTATTGATATAACCGTCGGATCGGCGCAGGCACGTTGCCGACCGCCTCCGCCTTGAGGCCACCGTGCTCGGCTACAAAGCTGGCATATGGCGGCA
>Ga0070714_100001745_pt1 | contig 15847 bp, 10 predicted proteins | sample LARL83metaG_FD_65450 | JGI IMG/M metagenome (GOLD analysis project Ga0070714, IMG submission 65450) | Corn, switchgrass and miscanthus rhizosphere microbial communities from Kellogg Biological Station, Michigan, USA - LAR L8-3 metaG | ecosystem: Host-associated > Plants > Roots > Rhizosphere ...
CTGTACCTCGTAGAAGGTGATCCCGCGGAATTCCGGTGTATCGAACGTGCGCTCGACGGCGCCCTGCGCGAACAGCCCCAGCTGGCCCGGGCGCTCGTCTTCCGGACCGCCCGTTCCGACTAGCTGCCCCGACCATCGCATGGTGTGAGTATAGAACTGACGTTCGAGACATTGTCAATGTCACCGCATCGCCATCAGGGGGTGATCGCGGCTCGGCCTGGGCGTCAGCGGTGCCGAATGGCTGAGCCCCGGTAGGGCTGGCAACTGGCGAGAGGTGCTACCAGGTGCAGCCGTACCGGGGCTCGGATGTGCCTAGGGCTTCGGTTCTGTTTGTGGCTCAGTCCTGCAGAATGCGGTCCACCAGGTTGCGGTACTGGCGCATGGTCAGCCGCAGCTGCTCGGTTTCGGCGCCGTTCCCATCGCCGTTGCCGTTCGTGTAGCCGTTGCCCCGGTCGCCTTCGTGGCTGCCGTTGTGCTGCCACGCCGAGGTCAGCGTCTTGCGGCGGTCCTCCAGGCTGCTGGTGAACGCCTGTGCGAGGTCGGTCACGAGCCGGTCGGCGTCCTCGACAGCGTGGCGAGGGTCGTCGACGAACTCGGCCTGGATCTCGTGCCAGCGCTCGCGGAAGCCGGTGCATACCTGCGGGGCGAGCACCTGGCCGGTGTCGGCCGCCGTGTCGAATCCGACGCCCGAACCGACGCCGGAGCCGACGGGGGAGCCCGTCTCGGACCGCGATCCGGAACCGGACCCGTAGCCGTACTGCTGCGCGGGCTCGAACCGCTCGCTGTCGGTGTCGGTGTCGGTGCCAGCGCCGGTGACGGAGTCTTCGTCGCGGTAGAACGACGACTGCGACGTCCCGCCGACGGTCGTGGGCTCGGGCTCGTATCCGGTCCCGGCGCCGGTGCCCGTCTCGGCACCGTGCTCCGTCGTCGTGTCCGGCTCGTGGTGCGCGGCGATGTCGTCGTCGTCTTCGGGCTCGCGCGCCTCGTCGCCGATACCGTAGTCGGCTTCGCGGTCGCGCTCGCGCTCTGTGTCGTGCGCCCTGTCGGTTTCGGCTGCCGTCTCGCGCCGCTGCTGCGTCCGCGATCCCGAAGTCTCGTCGAACTCCGACGCCCGCTCGGGGTCGTCCGGCGACGCCCCGGGCGTGCGCATCATCTCAGGCTCAGACATTCCGTCCAGCCTCCCTTTTTCTTTCTGTCCGCGTTCTCGGTTCCGGACGTCATCGCCCGGCATGGGCGTGCTCGGTGGTGCCGAGCAGGTCCTCGAACATCACGCGGTAGCCGAGCAGCGCATTGCGCAGCGCTTCGGTGTCGCTCGTCTCCGCAGTCGTCGTCTCGTGCGCCCGCCGGTAGTCGCCCAGCGCCCGCGCGTGGTCCACCGAGGCCAGGTCCAGCTGCCGCTCGCGGTTCTCGGACGGGTAGCCGATCGCGGTCAGCAGCCCGCCGATCACCTGGTCGGCCTGCTGCACCGCGCCGCGCGGGTCGTCGATGAAGCGCTCCTGCACGGTGCTCCACGTGTGCTCGTAGCGCTCGCGCTCGTCCGGCGCCAGCGGGTGCAGCTGCAGGGCGTCGTGCTCGCGCACCCGCCCGGTCAGCTCCTCCTCGACGGCCTTCGGGTCGCCGCGCTCGGCGGCGAGGCGGTCGTACTCCGGTCCGAACCTGCGCCGCAGGTCGCTGCCCCGGCCGCCGCCCTTGCGGTTGCGGGTCACGAGCAGCGCGGCCACTCCGGCCACGACGATGACCGCGAGGACGATGGCAAGAATCACGGTGCCGCTCATCAGTCTCCTCCTCGGGAATACCGAGGAGCGGGTTGCCGTCTCACGGCGAATCAAACGCGCGTACGTATGTATTCGCATGCATCCGCCCGGAAGCGGGCGCGCAGCAGGAGCGCCCTCGCGGCGAGAGGGCGCCCCCGGTCTGTGCGCGCCGGGCGGTGCCCCGGTGTCCCCTCCAGCCGGACAAGTCAGGAGTCTGCGATGTCCGGCTGGAGTGGACGGCCTGCGCCGGCTCCGGTCAGCTCCAGGACCAGCTCCTGGTCCGGACGGCGGTGTCAGTCGCGCCGTGCTCGAATCCGATGCCGGCGGCGTCCGCGATTCCCCGGCAGGCCGCGAGCACGGCGGCGGCGAGTGCGGCGCCGGCCGCCGTGCGAGCGGGTGCGGGCCGCCCTGGTTCGCGCCTGCGGAGAATCACGGCCGCCCCGGCGGTTAGTTAACTTTCCTAACTTCGAATAGAGCGTACGGCCAGGCTATGAGGCGGTCAAGGGCGGTGCAAGCGCCGGGCTGATCCCATGCGTAATCCGCATAGAGGAGGCGTGCGTCTGCGCGAAGGCGTGCGTGTAGGTGAGCGCGTGCGAATGGGTGGGGCGTGCGTATGCGCGAAGGCGTGCGTGTGCGCGGAGTGGCGCCGACGCGCACCGTGCTGGGGGAGTACCTGGCGCAGGCGGTGCCGTTCTATCGCAGGTAAGACAGTTGACGAGGTCGGCGGTGGCGGATCTTCGCGGTCCATGGACGGTAGCCTGTGCGCGCAGACCGACCAGCGCACGCCGACCGGCATGTACCGACCGACACGCATCGACCAGCGTGCGCGCATCGACCAACGCGCATCGACCAACGCGCATCGACCAACACCGAGCGACCAGTGCCAGCCGAAGGGAACCAGCCGTGACCGACCGGTTCGATACCGCCGCGATCCGCAGCCGCGTGCTCGACTCGTGGGCGGCCGCCCCGGTGCGCTTCCGCGAGGACGCCAACCTCGAGGAGGACCTGGTCCTCGGCGCCTACCGCGACCGGGTCGTCGTCGAGCTGGCCCAGAACGCCGCCGACGCCGCCACCCGCGCCGGGGCGCCCGGACGCCTGCGGCTGGCCCTCGAACACGAGCCGGGGCGGCCGGTCACGCTCGTCGTCGCGAACACCGGGGCGCCGCTCGATGCCGCCGGGGTGGTCGGGCTGTCCACGCTGCGCGCCTCGTCCAAGCGCGACGAGTGGCCCGCTTCGAGTGCTGATGCTGAATACGGACACGACGACGAGCGCGGGCATGACGGCGCACCCGAGGGGGAGTCTGTGCCGGTCGGCCCGGTCGGCCCGGTCGGGCGGTTCGGCGTCGGGTTCGCCGCCGTGCTCGCGGTCAGCGACGAGCCCGCGCTCCACTCTCGTCACGGCTCGGTGCGGTTCTCCGCCGTCCACGCGCGCGCAGCGGTCGAGGACGGCGCGGTACGCAACCCCGACCTTGGGATAGAGCTGCGCCGCCGCGAGGGCCGCGTCCCCGCGCTGCGCCTGCCGTTCCCCACCGAAGGCCACCCGCCGCAGGGCTATGACACCGCTGTGGTCCTGCCGCTGCGCGACAGCGCCGCCGAGGACCTCGTGCGCCGCCTGCTGGCAGAGCTCGACGACGCCCTACTGCTCGCTCTGCCCCAGCTGTCCGAGGTCAGCGTCGAGGTCGACGGCAACGTACGAACCCTGACCTCGCGGCAGGCCGGCGCCCACGAGCGCGTCATCACCGACGGCGCACGCGCCACCCGCTGGCGGCTGTCACAGGCGCACGGCGCGCTCGACCCGCTGCTGCTCGCCGGCCGCCCGGTCGAGGAGCGCACCCGCCCGCGCTGGTCCGTGACCTGGGCCGTCCCGCTCGGCGAGGACGGCGAGCCGCAGCGCCCGCAGACGACCCCCGTCGTGCACGCCCCGACCCCCACCGACGAGCCTCTCGGCCTGCCCGCGCTGCTGCTGGCGACCTTCCCGCTCGACCCGACCCGCCGCCACGTCGCCCCCGGCCCGCTCGCCGACCACGTGCTCGACCAGGCCGCCGACGCCTACGCGCGGCTGTTCGCGCACTGGCCCGAGCGCACCCCCGACCTGCTGCGCCTCGTGCCCGGACCGGTCGCCGACGGCGCCCTCGACGCCGAACTGCGCGACCGCATCGGCCGCCGGCTGCCGCAGACCGCGTTCCTGCCCGCCGCCGACGGCGGCCGCGACCCGCTGCGCCCGCAGGACGCGACCGTCGTCGTACCCTGCGACGACGCGCTCGTCGCGGCCCTGACCGACGCGATCCCCGGGCTGCTCCCGGCCGGCTGGGAGCGCGACCCGGTCGCCCTGGGCGCGCTGCGGGTGCGCCGCCTGGAACTGGGCGAACTGGTCGAGGACCTGGCTTCGCTGCGCCGCGAACCGGCCTGGTGGGCGCGGCTGTACGCGGCGCTCGACGGCGTCGCGGGGTACGACCCCGGCGTGCGCGAGGCCCTGGCCGTGATCCCGGTGCCGCTGGCCGACGGCCGCGTCGTGCGCGGTGCGGTCGGCACGCTGCTGCCCGAGGGCCTGCCGACCGCGCGCACGGCCGGCGAATCAGCCCACGGCGACGCCTCCTCCGCGTTCGCCCCCGCCGACAAGCTCGCGCTCGAGGAGCGCGGCCTGGCCGCGCTGCGCCCGCTCGGCCTGCGCATCGTGCACCCCGGCGCGCTCGCCGGCGGCGCCGGCCCCGCCGCGCTGCTCGAACGCCTCGGCGCGCAGCCCGCGCAGCCGCGCGCGATCCTCGCCGACCCGGCCGTGCGCGACGCGATCGCGGCCTCCCGCGACGCGCTGCCGCAGGCGGACGGCGACGACCTGAGCAGCCCCGCCGCGCTCGCAGAGGCCGTACTCACCCTCGTGCACGCGGCCGATCCGCGCCCGCAGGAGCGCTTCGATCTCAGCGCGCTGCTGCTGCCCGACGAGACCGGCGCGCACGTGCCCGCCCGCGACCTGCTGCTGCCCTCCTCGCCGCTGGCCGACATCGTCGAACCCGGCGCATTCGGCCGCGTAGACGCCGACCTGGTGCGCCGCTGGGGCGCCGAGACGCTGCGCGCGGTCGGCGTCCTGGACTCCTTCACGCTCGTGCGCGCGAACGACGTGCTGCTGGACCCCGACGGCGCGGACGCCGCCCTCTTCGACCTCGACGGCTTCGAGGACTGGCTCGACGACCTGCGCGACCTGCTGCCGCCCGGCGCGGGCGACACCCCGCCGGTCGCGGTCGAACTGGCCGCCGTGCGCGACCTGGACCTGGTCGCCCCCGGCCGCTGGCCCGCCGCCCTCGCGCTGCTGGCCGACGGCCCGCTGCGCGCCGCCGTGACCGAGCCCGTCAGGGTTCTGACCGGCGACGGCGGGCGGCTGGATCTGCCCTCGTACTCGTCCTGGTGGCTCAGCCGCCATCCGGTCCTCGACGCCCGCCGCCCCGCCGACCTCGCGTTCGGCGACGACCCGCTGCTGCACGGGCTCTACGAACCGGTCGGCCCGCGGCCCGCGCACGACCCCGCGTTCCTCGTCGCCCTCGGCGTGCGCACCACCCTGCCCGCGCTGCTCGAAGCCCCGGGCGGACCGGACGAACTGCTCGACCGGCTCGCCGACCCCGAGCGCGCCGTCACCGCCCCGCAGCTGATCGAGCTCTACAACGCCCTGGCCGAGGTACCCGACGAGCGCGTGGCCCCGCCGACCTCCGTCAGAGCCCTGATCGACGGCGCGCCCGCGGTCGCCGACGCGGCGGACGCCGCCGTGCTCGACGCCCCGGACCTGCTGGTGCTGCTCGAGGGCCGACCCGTCGTGCCCGTGCCGCCGAGCACCGCCGAGCGCCTGGCCGATCTGCTGGAGCTGAACCTGGCCTCCGAGCTGGTCGACGGCGAGGTCACCTCGCCGGGCGAGCGCCAGCCGGTGCTTGAGGTGGTGCGGCGGCTGGTGCCCGGCGCCCCGGAGACCTACCTCGAACACGAGGAGCTCATCCTCGACGACGAGGTCGAGACCGACTGGCGCTGCCTGGACGGCGAGGTGCACGCCGCCACCTTCGACGGCCTCGCCCGCGCCCTGGCCTGGGCCGCCGGGCGCTGGGACCGCCGCCACCTGATCGCCGCGCTGCTCGCCGAGCCGGAGCGCGCCGAGGAACTGGCCGCGGAGACCTTTTTCGAGTGACCAAATGACCGGGTGACCGAATCATCAGGCGGTTGAGAACGCGCTCACGGCGTCCAGAGCACCAGCTCGACGTCACCGATCTGTTCGCAGAACCCGTCGTCGGGCGACGCGCCCCGTAGCAGTGCGCGCAGTTCCGCCTCGAAGGCCGGCAACCGGTCGCCGAACAGGTGCGGCGCGGAGCTGGACAGCGAGAACACCGCGGCGACGATGTCGTCGGCGCTGCGGCGCACCAGCTGTCCGCCCGTGACATCCACGCGCCGCGGCCCGGTGAATCCGGCCTCGAGCATGACGTCCTCCTCGCCCGAGGCGGTGCCGTCCGGCAGGGTCGATCGCCCGGCGCGCCGCACGGGACCGAGGTAGGACCCGATCAGCGCGTTGATCTCTGGCCACGGCGGAGACGGATGGGGCAGCGCGTCCTGGGCGCCCGTCGCCGCGCCGCGATGCGGCACGGGATGCACGTGAACCCACGTGCCGTCCGCCGCCAGCATGCCGCGCACCCGGCGGGCGACCAGGGGCTGATCCATCCAGTGGAAAGACTGCGCGAAGGTCACCGCCCTGAACGTTCCCCAGTCCGCGGGCAGCTGCTCGGCGCGACCCACCCGCCACTCGATCGCTGCGGCGCGGCCGTCGCCGGGCCCCGCGAGACCGGAGAGGCGGCGAGCCTCGGCGATCATGCCGCCATCCGCGTCGACGCCCACGCTCGCCTCGAACAGCGGCGCGAGCAGCAACGTCAGACTGCCCGGCCCGCATCCGACGTCCAGGAGCCGGCCCGTTCCGTCGAGGCCGAGCGCGTCGCGGACCGCGCCGGCCAGCGCCGCCGGATACGGCAACCGGCCCCTGCTGTAGAACGGGGCGCTGCCCGCGTAGAGCGTCTCATCCCATTGCCAGCGCGAACCGTGCATCTGCGCATGATAGGGGCAGGGCTCTCGCCCCGGAAAAGGCTTTTTCTCCGAGCGGCGCGCGTGCGGGAACCGCCGTCAGCTGGACTTGGCGCGCGGCTTCTCCTCGAGCACGCCGTCCACGTACACGTCCACCTTCTCGTTGTAGAAGCTGGCCAGGCCCGCGATCTTCTGCGACTCGGGCAGCGGCGTGCGATAGAACCAGACCACGTCCTCGTGCACGGCCGTGCCCGTGTCCACCGACCAGTAGTTCGCAGTGCCCTTATACGGGCAGTGGGTCTGCGTCGAGGACGGGCGCAGCAGGTCCATCCGGATGTCGGTCATCGGCAGGTAGTAGCGCGGCCGCAGCCCGGTCTCGAACAGGATGCGCGGCTGGTGGCTGTCGGCCACGGTCACCCCGTCGATCTCCACCCGGATGTGCCGCGAGCTGGCCAGGACGTCCACGCGCGTATACGGGTCGCGGGGGTGGACGTAGATCGGCTCGTCCTCCTCGAACCACTCGCTCATCGCGTCGAACTCCAGGCGCACCAGGTCCCGCAGCGCCTCCAGCGGCGAGTCGGGGTAGCGGCGCGCCGCCGACTGCGCCGTGACATTGCCCGCGACCACGTCGAGCAGCTCGGCCGCGCCGCGGCTGGGGGAGCGCTCGGTCTCGCCGGTCGGCACCAGCTCGGCCTTCACGTCCCCGGCCGGAATGTAGTAGACCGGGAAGTGCGGGCCCTCCCACACCAGGCGCGGGCGCAGCGTGTCGGCCACCAGCGTCCCGCCCAGGTAGGCGCGCACCCGCTTGCGCCCCTCCTCGACGCGCACCCGCCCGCGGGCCTCCGTGTCCTGAGTCATCTCGCGCTCTCCTTCGCAGTTCGCCGCCCGCTGCGGCGCGGACCCTCCATCACCTACCCCAGCGTCCGCGCCGCCACCAAGAATTCCGCCGGAAGTGCGCGAGTGCCGCGCGGCGGCTATTTTTGAGCCCGCGCGCCCGCCGCCACGAGGGGAAGTCATGCACGAGACCGCAACCCTGCTGTCCGGAACGCCGACGCTCCCGCCCCGCAGCGTGGCGCTGACCTTCGACGACGGCCCCGGCCCCAAATCGGCCGAACTGGCGCGGGCGCTGCGCGACGAGGGCGTGCCGGCGACCTTCTTCGTGCTCGGCGAAAGCATCGAGCGCTACGGCGAGGCGCTCGCCGCGCACCGCGACTGCGGCCACGCGATCGCCCTGCACAGCGACGTTCACGAGGCGTTCACCTCGGTTTCACTGGCCGAGCGGCAGCTGGCGCGCTGCCGCGAGCGCATCGCCGAACACCTCGGGGACGACGCCCTGGGCGCCACGCCCTGGTACCGCCCGCCCTACGGCGTCGGCGACGAGGCGGTCCCCGGATACGCGGGCCCGGTCGGCTGGCACGCGCACGGATACGACTGGAAGATCACCTACCGCGAGGGGCAGACCGTCGAGGGCTGCGTCGACACCCTGACCGAGAACCTGCTCAGGCACGACGGCGGCGTCGCACTGCTGCACGACTTCGCCCCGCCCAGCGAGTTCACCGCCTCCGGCAAGACGGAGAAGGATCTGGACCTGCGCGTCCTGGACATCACGGCTCTGCTGCTCGAGCGCCTGCGCCGCGAGGGCTTCTCCTTCGTCGACCTGCCGGGCGCCGACGGTCTCAAGGCACTCATCTAGGCGGGCCGGGCGGGAACGGCTCGCCGAATCACTCTTTAGTGGAGCAGGACTCGATGATACGGCGCGCCCCGAGTAGGGTGGGACCTGCCCGGACGCGCGCAGGCCACGGCGTGCCGGGAGCGGGTCGAGCAGCGGCCGCGGGCCGGTTCGAGTGCGTAGTCGGGAACGGGCGAGGTGGGCGACACGGACGGCGGTGTCCGCGACGGCGCGCTGTCGCGCCGGGCACTGCTGGGCCTGCTGTCCGCCGCCGCGCTGCCCTCCACTGCCGCGCTGCCTCTCGCCGCCACGGCCGGATGCTCGGCCGGATCCGCCCCCGCCGCGCCCTCCGGCGGCGCGGCCGCCGGCGGCCCGCTGGTGTGGTTCTCCGGCGAAATCACCCAGGGGGTGCACGACCTGCGCTGGGCGATGCGCGACGCCTTCGAGCGCGCCTCGCCGGACACCGCGGTGGACGTCGTCAGCGGACCGCAGAGCACTGACTCGATGCGGGCGGCCCTGGCCTCGGTGCTCAAACCCGGCGCGGTCGAGCCGGATGCCGGACGGCCCGACGTCTACCTCGGCGACGTCATCTGGCCCGCGCAGTTCGGGGCCGAGAGCTACGCCCTCGCCCTGGACGGCCCGGAGGCGCTCGGCCGGCCGTACTTCAACCGCTTCGCCGCCGGCCTCACCGCGGCGTCGCAGTACCGGGGGCACATCTACGCCGCGCCGTTCTACACCGAGCAGGGGCTGCTGTACTACCGCAGGGACCTGCTGGCCAGGCACGGCGTCGCGCCGCCCGCGACCTGGGAGGACCTGGCGAAGGCCGCGCTGGCGCTGAAGAACGCGGGCGAGAGCACCTACCAGTTCGCCTGGCAGGGCGCCGCGTACGAGGGTCTGACCTGCAACTGGATCGAATACCTGGCCGATCGGCTCGGAAAGGCAGACCCGGCCTCCGATCCCGCCGATCTGGCGTCGCCCGGCGCCGTGCAGGCCCTGGTCTTCATGCAGGAGCTGATCAACCAGAAGGTCTCGCCGGTCGCCGTCACCCAGTGGCAGGAGGTGCAGTCGATCGACGCCTTCAGCGGCGGGCAGGCGGCGTTCCTGCGCGGCTGGAACGGTTCCTGGAACACCATCCTGCCCGACGCGTCCCCGGAGGCGAAGCGCGCGATGGTGGGCGTCGCGCCGCTGCCGTTCTTCGCGGGCGGCCCCGCCGCCCCGGGCGGTTCCGGCTACTGCACCGCGGGCGGCTGGAGCGCGTTCGTCAATCCGCGCACCGACAAGCCCCGCGCGTCGCTGGACTTCGTGCGCTGGCTCACCGGCGAGCAGGCGCAGCGGATGCTGCTCACCCAGGGCGGGCTCGAACCCTCGGTCACGGCGGTGCGCGGCGATCCGGCGGCCGGCGCGGTGCCCCCGCTCGCCGCGTCCAGCCACGCCGCGCTCGCCTTCCGGCCCTCGGACAACCCTGCCTATCCCGAGGTGACGAAGATCCTCTTCACCAGCGTCCACAGCGCGCTGCCCGGCGGGACCAGCACGCCGCAGGCCGCGTTGCAGAACGCCGCCCGAGAGATCGCGAAGCTGTGATCCGGGAAGGCGACCTGCCCGCGGCGCACGGGGCGCAGCCGCCGCGGCTCAGCTCGCCGGGGACGCGCGTGCTGCTGATCGGCACGGGCGGCCACGACGAGCGGACCTCCGGCCTCAAGCCGATCCACAGCGTGGAGCACACCCTCGTCGACCTCCAGCAGACGCTCGTCGAGCGGTGCGGCGTGCCCGCCGCGTCGGTGGTGCCGGTGTTCGACCCGCAGACGCCCGCCGAGGTCGTCGCACAGCTGAACCGGGCGCTCGGCGAGGCCGACGACGTCCTGTGGGTGCACTTCGTCGGCCACGGGCTGGTCCTGAACGAGCCGGTCGGGGACACCGTCCAGGAGCGGCTCTACCTCGCCACGCTCTCGACGACCACCGACCAGTACCTGGGCCAGGCCACCTCGGTGCGGTACGACCAGATCAGGATGATGCTGCGGCACGCGCGGGCGCAGGTCCGGGTGATCGTCCTGGACTGCTGCTTCTCCGGGCTGGCGATCGGCATGGCGGGCGGGCCGCACACCGCGCAGATCAAGCGACTGACGCGGATAGACCAGGTCCACGCGCTGACGGCCACCGCCGGATCGCAGCGGGCGATGGCCCCGCTGGACGAGCCGCACACGGCGTTCACCGGCACGTTCATCAGGTTCCTGCAAGCCGGCACGCCCGCCGCCGGGCCGGAGCTGACCATCGACGACGCCTACCGGTTCCTGCGCGACGAACTGCCGAGCCGGCACGAGATGTCGCCGCAGCAGATGGCCGTGGGCAACGACACCGACCGGCTCGTCCTGGCCTCGAACCCGGCCTATCGGCGCAGGCGCCTGGCTCTCGCGCCCGAGGCGCGGCCCGCGGGCGGGCAGCAGCGGCCGCCGTGCCCGTATCCGGACGCGCGCACCGTGACCGCGGGCAACGCAGGATGGCTCTACGGCCGCCAGGCCGAGGTCGACGAGCTGGTCGGGCGGCTGGCCCAGCGCTTCGGCCCCGGCGGCCCGGTCGTGCTGCGCGCCGCGCCGGGCTCGGGCACGACCTCGCTGCTGCGCGCGGGCATCGCCCCGGCGCTCATGGCCGCGGGGCTGCCCGGCCATCCCGGCTCGGAGGGCTGGCCGCGGGCCGTGATCGCGCTCGCCCCGGACAGCGCCCGCGGCAAGCCCGCCCCGGTGGCGGCGCTGGCTGCCGCCGTCGCCGCCCTGGTGCTCTCGGACCACGGCAGCGACGCCGCGGCGCTGGCCGACCGGATACTGGCCGACCCGCTGACGCTGGCCGCGCTCCTGCGGGAGGTGCTGCGCAAGCGCGCGGGCACGGCGGACCCGGCCGCGTCCCGCGTGGTCCTGATCATCGACCAGTACGAAGAGATCGACCGCCTCGCACCCGAGGACCCGCAGCGCGCCGCGTTCATCGCCGCGCTCGACGCGGCCTGCGCGCCGGTCGGCGGGCTGCCCGCGCCCGCCCTGCTCCTGGTCGCCACGCACACCGACGCCGCCGACCCGTGCGGCGACGGCGGCCAGTCCGTGCCCGGCGGCGGCGGGCACGTCGAGCCCTACCTCCTGCCGCCGCTGTCCGGACGGCAGCTGCGCGAGGCCGTCGAGGCCCCTGCGCAGGAAACCGGGGTGGCCGTCTCCGCCGAGCTGGCCGGCGTCATCGAGAACGACCTCGACTCCGCCGCACCGGACTCGCGCACGCCCGGCGCGGCCGCCCCCGGCCGGCTGCCGCTGGTCGTACGGGCGCTGCGCGCCGCCTGGGACCACCTCGAAAGCAACACGCTGACAGTGGACGCATACCGGGCCGGCGGCGGCATCCGCGCGGCCGCCGCCGCGCTCGCGCAGGATGCCTACGACGAGCTCGACGACGCGGAGAAGGACGCCGCGCGCACGCTGCTGCTGCGGATGGTCCGGGTCGAGACCGACTCCGAGTCCGTCCGGTACGTGGACCTCGGCCGGCTGGTCGCCGACTCCCGCGAGCCGGCCACCACGCAGCGCGCCGCGGACCTGCTGGTGCGCCGGCACGTCATCGTCCGCGACGGCGATCGCAGCAGGCTGCTACACCGCGAGCTGCCGAACCGGGGCCCGCTGCGTGCGTGGATCTCGGCCGACCGCCCCGCGCTGGCGGACTGGCAGCGGCTGCTGGCCGGCGCCGAAGCGTGGAGCGCCGCCGACCGGGACCGCGCGCTGGTGCCGGGCGAGCGCGAGCTGGAGACCGCCCAGCGCCTGAAGAAGCAGCACCGCGGGCTGTTCACCCCGGAACTCGAGCTGTTCGTCGACGAGGGCGCCGCCCGCCGCGCGGACAGCCAGCGCCGCACGGTGACCCGGCTGGCCGCCGCGCTGACCGTGATCGTGCTGCTCGCCGTCGCCGGCCTCGTCTCCACCCTCGACGCGTTCCACCAGCGCTCGCAGGCGAACGCGGCCACCGCGCAGGCGGCCGCGCAGCGCGACCTGGCCGAATCCGAGGCGATCGCGACCGCGGCCGACGCGCAGCGGGACACCGACCCGGCCGCCGCGGCGCTTCTGGCCGCCGACGCCTTCGCGGTCTCCTCGAACCCGAAGAGCGTCAGCAGCCTGCTGAGCACCCAGGCCGCCGCCCCGGCGGAGCGGATCACGGTGGGGCACGGCGGTCTGAGCGCCGTCGTCGCGTCGTCCGCCGGGGCCTTCGCCGCCACCGCCGACCGGGACGGCACGGTGTGCGTGGTCCCCACCGGCGAGACGGTCCCCGCGGGCACGGCGGCCCGCTGCTCGGCGACGCTGCCCGGCCGGGCCCGCCCGGCTCCCGCCTACGCGGTCGCCGCCAGCCCCGACGGCCGGCGGATCGCCGCCGGACACGGCGACGGCAGCGTCGATCTGTGGACCCGCGCCGGCAGCGGCTGGACGCTGTCGGGCACGGTCTCCACCCCGGGCGCGGACGCGGTCAACGCCCTCGCCTTCAGCGCCGAAGGCGCGCTGCTCGCCGTCGGCGGCGACGACGGGACCGCGTGGCTGTGGCAGACCGCCCGGTTCCAGGGCGCCGCCGTCGCCCGCTCCACCACCGGCCACGAACCGATCGAAGCACTCGCATTCGCCCCGGGGCCCGCGCGCACCCTCGTCGTCGGGAACACGGACGGAACCGCGACGATCCTGACCCTCGCCGCCGGACCGCTGCCCGCGCCGGTCGTCCGGCAGATCGTCGCCGGCGGCACGCAGCCCGTGGACGCGGTGGCGGTCAGCCCGGACGGAAGCGTCCTGGCCACCGGCGACGACGACGGAACCGCGCGGCTGTGGGGGATGGACGGCGCGCCGAAAGCCCTGCTGGCCGGCCCCGGCAGCCGCGCAGAAGCGCTCGCGTTCAGCCCTGACGGCCGCACCCTGGCCGGATCCTCCGAAGACGGCGCGGTGCGGCTGTGGGACGTCGGCGCGGGCACCGTGGACCGGGAGCTGACCGGCCCGGGGCCGCATGTCAGCGGCCTGGCTTACCTGCGCAGCGCAGCGGGGACCGACATCCTGGTCGGGGCGGGCAGCGGCGGGGTGCTCGGGCTGTGGCCGGCGGACAGCAGGCTGCCGCCGGCCGCGCGGCGCGGCGCTGGACAGGGCTCTGACACGGCCGTCTTCGGGGCGCCGGGCGGGAACACCGTGGCGACCGCGGGCGCCGACGGGCTGATCCGGCTCTGGCATCCGGGCGCCCCGGCCCCGTTCGCCGTCGTCGCCGACCCGACCGCCGCGCCGCCGCCGTCCCCGGTGACCTCCGCCGCGGCCTCGGCGGCCCCGCCGCCCGGCCCGGTGCCCGCCGCGCGCCTCGCCTTCAGCCCCGACGGCAGCCAGATGGCGTTCGTCGGCCGCTCCGGCAAGATCGTGCTGTGGGACCTGAACGCCGGGCGCGAGCAGACCGAACTGTCCACCGGGCCGCGGTCCTCGGGCACCGCGCCGGTGGCGACGGCGGTCGCCTACAGCGGCGACGGCTCGATGCTCGCGGCCTCCAACAGCGACCGGGACCTGCTGGTCTGGGACACCCGGGACCTCGCCCAGCCGCCGCGCGGCCTGCCGCTGGCCAACCAGCTCGCCCCGATCAACGCGATCGCGTTCCGGGGGGACGGCGTGCTCGCCAGCGCCAGCGACGACCGCACGGTGGACCTGGTCTTCATCGCGCCGTCGCCGCAGCAGCTCGGGGGCGGCGCGCTGTCCGGGACCGCCGCGGGGCATCTGAGCCCGGTGGAGGCGGTGGCGTTCGGCGCCGGCGATCTGCTGGCCAGCGCCGACACGGACGGGGAGACGAGGCTGTGGCGCGTGGGCCGCAGCGGCGGCTCCGCGGCCACCGCCTTCCCGCCGCCGTCGCTCGCGGTGCTCTCGGGCCCCACCCAGGCGGTCGTCTCGGTGGCGTTCAGCGGCGACGGCGCCCTGCTGGCGAGCGCGAGCGAGGACCGCACGGTGACGCTGTGGAGCACCGGCGGCGCGCACCCGGTCGTGGCCATCCTCTCCGGCCTGCCCGCCGCGTCGAGCGCGGCCTTCGCCACGGACGCGCACGCCCCGCTCCTGGTCACCTCGGACGACGACGGCATGGCGGACTTCTGGTCCACCGACGCGCGCGCGGTCGCCCGGCAGTCCTGCACCGACCACGGGTCGCTCACCCTGGAGCAGTGGAAGCGCTACGTGCCGGGGCAGCCTTATGTCAACGGCTGTTCGGTGCTGTCCGCGGCGGCGGCCTCCGCGCCGTCAGTCCACTGATTCGGTCGATCCGTCCGGCTCCCGCATCAGCTCCGTGAGCCTGCGCACCAGCTCCGCGTTGTCGTAGGTCGGGTCGTCGGAGAGCTTGTAGCGCAGGCGGCCTCGCGGCGTGTCGAGTTCGACCTCGACGACCGGCTTGCGGTGCTCGAGCCACGTGCGCACTGCGCGCGCGAGCGCGAGGATCGCGGAGTTGCCGAGCACGGAGACGACGATGTCGGCCGAAGCGGCCAGCGTCCCCGGCTCGGCGGCTGCCGGCCGCAGCGCGACGCGCCCGCGCAGCTCCGGCTCGCGCCGCAGCCACTGCGCCAGACCGCCGCCGCCCGCCTCGGCGCCCTCGCCGTGCACGGTGATGCGAGCCTCCACCACGTTCCCTGATCCTCTCCATGCCGGCCGCCCGAGACGGTGATCTCCATGATCTACCAGGAGCGCGGCCGCCCCGCGTTCGCCGCGAGCGTGGGCGTGTTCGTGGTCGCAGATCCGTTGGCGGCGGGCAGGTGCGGCAGGAACGTCGGTGCGCGGCGTGCGTGCGTGGCCTGCTCGTACGCGTAGGCGAGTGCGATCAGCCTCGGGTCGCTGTAGCGCGCGCCGATGAACGACAGGCCGACCGGCAGCGGGCCGACGAAGCCCATCGGCACCGTGACGCTGGGATAGCCGGCCACGGCCGCGGGGCTGGACGAGCCGAAGGTGGCGGTGTCGCCGGTCGCCAGGTCCGAGAGCCACGCGGGCTGGTTGGTCGGTGCGATGATCGCGTCGAGCCTGAACGCGGCCAGGGTCTGGTCGATCGAGGTGCGCGCCGCCGTGGTGGCCGCGTGGCGCTGCGCGGCGAAGGTGGGGTCGTCGAGGTCGCCGGGAGTGGCCTGCGACGCGGTGAACAGCTCCTGCCCGAAGAACGGCATCTCGGTGGCGGCGTGCTGCTGGTTGAAGGCGATCAGGCCGGCCAGGTCGGCCGGGTGCTTGCCCGGGGTCGCGGCCAGGTACGCGTTGATGTCGTGCTTGAACTCGTTCTCCAGGGCGGGCAGTTCGTTCGCGCCGATGACGTCCTGCAAGGGGAGCGTCACCGGGACGGTCGTCGCGCCGAGGGACTGCAGGCGCTGCACGGTCTGGTTGAACACGGCGATG
>Ga0070714_100001750_pt1 | contig 15836 bp, 29 predicted proteins | sample LARL83metaG_FD_65450 | JGI IMG/M metagenome (GOLD analysis project Ga0070714, IMG submission 65450) | Corn, switchgrass and miscanthus rhizosphere microbial communities from Kellogg Biological Station, Michigan, USA - LAR L8-3 metaG | ecosystem: Host-associated > Plants > Roots > Rhizosphere ...
CTGCCAAGATCATTAACGTTCTCTCACCCTTATCTCAACTTTTGTCAACCCTTTGTGAACTTTCTCTCAAATTTTCTCATCGATTACTCACAGTTATATTTCACGGAGAGTCACATTCCACTGTGGACACAAAGAAGTCCACTGTGGACGATTTCTCATCCACAGTGGACACTGTCTCAAGTTACTTCACTCTGAGTAGGGATCCCTGGTGAACTGCCCAGCGAATCTGCTCTTCCTTGACTCGCCCGATCAAGTCCGCCCAGTGCGCGATTCCTGTCCTCCACCACTCAGTGTTACTGAGCGACTTGAGTAGGTCGATCACTCCCGCGATTTCCTCGGCAGTGGGCTTGATGTCTTCTCCCCAAGCGTACCCATTGTAACCGTACGTCATGAGGATGTCTTGAATTGCAGCTTCGCGCCTCTCAATAGCAGTCATGAGAGGAACGTACCTCTATACCGAGGTTTTGTCAACTACTTTGTTCGGCACTCGCCAAACACTGTAGACAGTGCCAACAAGAGTGACAGCGGTACTGATCAATGTAGCGATTTCACCGCCATCAATCTTGTTGTCTTGCAACGCTCCACTTAGGACACCGATCGCGACCACGATAGCGGTAAGTGTCGATCCGATACCAGCGACCCATGCCTTTGCTTTGGTGAAGACCATAGTCACCCTCCTATGTGGATACAACGTAGGGTGTGGTTGCCGAGGCAGTCAACCACACCCTACGAGCTCTATCAGCCGCGCGGGAACGCGCTGGCTCGGTTGTTGCCTTCTTGTTCCGCAGCAACTACACGATCGTACTCTTCCTGTCCGTCCTCAGTGGACGTGTCGAGAGTACGGAGGTACCTCCGAACCTCGGAAGCATTGTGAGTGTTGGGATCGAACTTGGGTTCCTCAGGAACGTCCACTGTGTCCTGTTCCAAGTCCTTCTGGTCTTCCTGTGCTTCGAGACCCATTTCATCGAACGCGGATCCGGGGTACACGGTGTAGACGTCCGGCCGGTCAGTGGCAACGAGTACGTCACCCTCACTGACCTTCCGCACACCACCTTCAGGGACCATGACCTCTCCACCTGTCGTGGCCGTGACACGGTGAGCGGACACGGTGTAGAGACCAGCGGGGTGATCGTGTTCCACGAAATGACGTCGAACAGTGCCGGTAACTCGCACGGGCTCTGTCATCAGGAATCAACACCTTTCTTGAGAACATCCTTGAGGACATTCGCGATTGTGGTTGGGTCGCTCAGTGCTGCCAGCTTGGAAGCGAGCGCGGACAACTGTGCATCGGTCAGAGACACTGTGGTTGCCGGGAGTGCACCGAAAGCGTCGGCAGACCAGCCACGACGGGCACCGGTAGAGGCTTCCCATTCAACCGCTGTGCCACCAACGGGAGCGAGGGTACACAGACCCTGTCGGGCGAGGTATACGAAGTCTCCGATGTCCTTGATGGGACGGGACACGATACCGTCACACACGTAGTACTGGCCATTCGCGTCTACAGCAAGCATTGCCACTTTGTCAGTTCCTTTCGTAGTCACCAATGGAACAGTGTGAAGAATCTCGTTACGGTCGCAGTCCTGTCCAGCGATCGTGACGTGACCGACCTGTCGCCAACCGGCAGATGGGTGAAGGTTCCTGTTGCGTCCACCTGACCATGCGGTTGACATTCCCGCTTGCCAGAATGCTGCCATGAGTCCTGTACACCATGTCAGAACATCCCACGGACCGTACACTCCCGGTCGATATCCCCCGTCAGTGATCGCCTTAGCAAAGGCAGTCGCGTACGATCGACCAGAACTGTTCCACTGTGAAAGCGTCATATCGAAATCAGCCGATCCGATGATGACACTTCCGGTTGGGTATCCTAGCAGCCGAGCTTGTCTAACTGCCTCTCGGCCGTGGGACGTTCCGCCTGTAGCACCCGAGAGCCAGTCATGCGAGTCATACTCCCAATTGAGTACAACACCGATTCCAGCGTTCACGAGTGCAAGGTATTCAAGCTCTCCTATGACCTTCGGGTTTGGTAGCCAAGATAGGTATCGAAATACCTGACTGACTCCCGAAGTTTTGAGAGCATTGACCGCAATCTCTCTTGTGTAGTCGACAGCAAACGTCATAGCCTCTCCTACCAGGGTGTAGCGTTTGGGTAGTCATTTGCTGAGCCGATATCCCAGAGTTCGAACCTACGCCACCGCGTACTGGCTGCGACCTGTTGAACAGTTCCTGCATTTGCTTGCAAGGTCAGCACAGCATCCTTGGTGTTATCGTTCGTTCCTGTGACGTTTTTGATAATCCCCATTTCCATGCTCAGTGAATTGAAGTTGGTATCAGAAGCCACGCGGTACCGGTCGGAGATGACAGCACCAACAGCATTGTTTTGTCGCACCCGGTGAGTCACCACAGTGGGAGTGCTGGTCGCGAACGTATGGTGTACTCGAAACTCATACGCGCGACCGGTACGAATATTCGGCTTCACTATTGTCATGACCACAGTCTCAGCACCAACAGCAGCCGAGTTAGCGTTACTCTCGACGTTACCGATGCGACCCATTCCCATGTCGACAGTGCCAGTGTCGGTAACAACCTGCCAGTCATGCGCCTCAAGCTGAATACTTCCCTTGGCACCACCATTGGAAGCAATCAGGAAGATGACAGGTTCAGTTCCGTTGTCAGCCGCAGCACCCTGGAGAAAGATAGACGCCTGACCATGTCCATTGAATCCAGGCGAGTCAATCTCAAGTACAGGCTTGGGACTGCCGGGAGTCTGCGCGAAAGCAAGTAGGTCAGCAGGCGCAATGGTGATACCTGACTGAGTCGGAGGATAGATCAGAATCTCTGCTTGTGCAGCAACCTCAGTGGTGATGAAGATTCGCGAGCCGTCCGGACCAACAACGTCGAGTGTAGTCGGTGTCCTGTCTTGGAAAGCCATCAGTACGCCCTTTTTCCAGGAATGAAATAGCTTCCTTGGATCGAACATGACATTACCGCTCCCACTGCGCCGAGTGTCCACCAAAAGGAGATTGACTCACCGGACAACAGTTCTAGGTCAACCGGTGACGTGTCAGCGTTGGCAATATTGGTGACGTCCAACTGTCGTGTTGGGTCGAAACTGTTGCCACGCATGATTTGTAGCTTGCAGATAGCGGTACCACTAGCGCCGAACGTTTCAATCTTCCATCGCTCGCCCGGTCGCCGTGGTCCCACATTCTGTTGGTTACCAGTGCCGTTAGCGTCCAGTGTGGCCATGGCAACCGTTTCGAGACGGTACTCAGTCTCTAGTCGGTTGACCATAGTGGTACCCCTCAACTTCACTCAACGGGAGAGCGTATTCAGTGGAGATGGCCAACGCCTGTTGAGTCGCCACAGTGCCAATGGCATACAACGCGCTGTGAGTGTGATGCTCATACACTTCATTCTGAGCCAACGGCCAACCGGACATGGTGGACGTGTCATTCAGGTCAGTTCCAATGTAGACAGTGGCAGAGTCAAGGTTCTTGACACGCACCATTGTCCGACGTCGGTCCTGCCAGTCAGCACCAACGATTTGCTTCTGATTGTCGCCAGCAAGACCAGCGTAGGCGCGGCTGAATCGGGTACGACGAACCTCTAGCTGATCGTTGTCCTGAACGATGCGCACCGGTACCGGATCCGGACCGGTCTCAATCGGATCGTCATAGACCTGTACTCCGCGCTCATCTTCCCATTCGTCCGGACGTCCAATGTTCTTGGCATTAGGTTCAACTCCGTGAGATTCCTGCCCACGGTAGGGGAAGACAGGTCCCGCGTATCGCTCGGGAATTGGTTCAACCTGTCCGGTCGGACGGGCGCTGTCAGGGTCGTCTACATTACGGCCCTGCGACAGGTTCATAGGTCCCGCTACGAACCTCAGGAGTGGATTAGGCATGGGTCTCCTCAGTGGATAGCTTTCGAGGCTGTAGAGGCTTGTGTGACCTCAGTGCAGACTCATAGACACAGATGAGAATGAAACACATCAGTACCGACACGTACGCAGGGTAGGGACTCCCGGACAGGGATGACACCATGATGCCGATACCGAGTGTCAGTGCTGATGCTGCTACCTCGCCTAGCCGGACGTCACCAGCCATGTCGGGGTCCGTGTCGACGTCTGCTTTACGCACGTCGCTGAGTCGTGGCAGGAAGAATTGAAAGGCGCCTACGCTTTGCCCGATGGCGATAGTGGCAGGGCCGAGAACTTCACCGGACTGCATTGACTACCTGCTTTGTGGTCGTTGTGATGGTATCTGCTTTCCACAGTCCCAGCGCGAGGAAAGCGCACCCGAGCATGAAGACGCTGATACGGGCAAGATTGTCAGGACTGCTAATCCAATCAGCAATCTTGTTTATCGAGGAGAACACATTCTCAATGTCAGAGGGGAGCCCGACCAGTGAGGTACCGGATCCACCTGTTGATGCATTCACATTCACTGAGGTAGCAGGATCACCGGTTACCCGAGCTACACCCCACACCGTACCCACATTCTCTACCTGAACATACGAGCCCGTGTGTGGAGCAACCACGAACTGATTGTTACCCAGGTAGATACCAACGTGTGAAGGTGTAGGGAAGATCAGATCACCCGGTTGCATTTGAGCCTTGGGAACGTGTGGAAGAGTTGCCCACAGTGCACCGGTGAAGTGAGGCAGCTTGATACCAGCCTGCCCGTAGGCGTACACCACTAGCCCAGAACAGTCGAAGGTATCCGGCCCAGCAGCACCAAAGACGTACTTGTCTCCACGTTTACTCAGAGCCGCACTAATCGCAGTATCAGCCGCACCCATCAGTCCTCCTAGACACTGGTCACCGTTTGTCCCGGAATGAAGATCCCGTTATCGGTAGGCGTGCCTGTGGTGGAGGGAGCGGGAGCGGTGGTACCACTCGGCTGTAGCTTGCGACCGAACGACTTGACAGCACCCAATGGAGGGTGAATCGGATCCTTCCCCATGAGCCCACGAATGACGTCCTGGGGATACATCCCTTTGACCGCAGCATAGATGAGCACGATACCGAATGTGATTGACGCTGCGGACAGAACACTGAAATCGTTCACTTTGTCAACCCCAAACCCTTAGCCGCGCCAGGACCATACAGGAATAGTGCGGTAGCGAACACGAGCGTTCCGATTCCCTCGCCGAGTGGTGCATTGGCCTCGGTAATCATTGCGGTAATCAGTGCGAAGACACACAACCCAAGCACAATCTTTGAGTTGATTGTCTTGTCCTGAGACCACCTGTTGAGGGCGACGATTCCCGCAGTACCAATGATGGTGGTTTCTGTTTTCATGCGAGTACCGCTGCCTCTCCCGCTCGTTTAATAAGTTCTTTGCTCGCCGAAGAAAGGGAATTGTCTCCGGTTGCTTTCATAATGCCGTAGAAGAGAAGTGCCACACCCGCAGCTAGTACACCCGTCCGCTTCCAAAATTCGGGAGATTGGATCGTATTGAAGAAATCTGTCAGGGAGGATAACGAACCGCTCACGGAAACGGGGGTTGTAGTAGTACCAATCCCCTGATTGCTGGGGACTGATGCTGCCGCTTGCCCACGAGCTAGATAAAGTTTGTAGGTCCCGCGCGTGTACGTGGTCCATGGATTCCAATAGGTGCCCCCACTCGAAAGAGTCGACATGACTTTAGCATTGGTCGCAGGATCCAACAGTTGATTGTTATCAGTGAGTCCGAAAGCTCGTCGCCTATCGGGACCCATCGATCCAATCATGTTGATTTGCCACAGTCCATAACTCAGGTCACCTGTAGCGGGTGTGTCAGTGATCTGTGCTGGATCTCCGCCAGATTCTGCAATGGCGATCGCAACCGCGATAGCGACAGCGTCACCACTCAGTCCGGCACCTTGCGCCAGTCCAGCAATGGCGCTGTCGCTAATCTTGGTCATGTTACTTCCCGAACCTCTTCGCCATCATGTTGAACATGGGGTTAGTTTCCAAACTCTTGACGAACGAACTAACCGTGTCATCAATTCGTCGCAGAGTGAGTACCTGTTCTTCCAGGAGTTCGCGCTCTGACATTTCGTCAACAGCACGTCGACCCTTTTCATCAAGCGTCAGTTGAATTTCCTGTTGCATCGCCGTTGCCTCGGCTTTCTGTCAGGCGACTGGAATCCAGAGACGCCAGCCTGTATAGATGAGATTCGGGTTTGAGATTTGACCGATCGACCCATCGGGACGTCGGTATCCCTTTTTGTTGCCATTGTAGATAATCGGCCACTTGTTTCCGTCACCGTAGTGAACCTGTGCCATCCCGAAGAGAGTTGACTTCTTTGACGGCCATGGGGTCACTACGTCATACACCATTGCTGGTGTCGGTGACGGTTGTGCTGGTGTTGGAACCGGATCCGGTGTCCCAATGGGTTGTACCGTCACCGGAGGAGCGGGAATACCGGGAATGGGGCTTGTCGACGGTGGTAGTGGGTCCGGAGGTGCACCGAAGTGGGCCAGTGCCTGGCTCTGTAGCATCCGTTCTTGCAACGAGGGGGCGGGCTCATTCCCGGCAATGTACTTGCGCATCGCGGAGTCAGAGACAACAGGATCGTATCCCTGTGCAATGAGCCAGTTGACGCATGCGGTTTCCCACTGTTCATTTGTGGTGAAGGTGACGGCCGTAGTGGTGCTTCCTGAGGGCTGAGTTTGCTCCCACCCTCCCACTGTTCCGTCACCTACACCGCTTTGACCGCTCGTGTCGTCAACGACTGTGGGAGCGGCTGAGGCTTTCTGCTGTCGGTACGTGTAGTACGCGAGTCCCAGTCCACCACCAACTACAGCGATCCATGCCCCCATGGGTAGGGGACCCACCTGCTTAGAGAGGTCAAGTCCTGCCATCACGACAACCTGTAGGCGCGTGAAGGGGCAGGAATCTCGTAGCTTGTGATGGTCGCTGCGGGAATCGTGTATGTATCTGCCGGGGGCATGTCCACGATTCCTGTATCCCATGGAGTCGGATCAAGACGGTATGTGTTACGACGAGACCTCGGCGGTTGCATACCAAGAATCTGATAGTTACGCCGATGGTCAGCCATGGAAAAGTGCATTCCATTGAACTGACGTGTCGTACCGGTAGGCGGATCACCCTCATGCGTACGGTTCAACTGATCGAAGTACCGCGTGTATGAATAGGTGTTCTGACCCAACCGTGACGTGACGCGAGGCTCTGCCGGGGGAGTACGACGAGGGTTGTCAGCCCACCTGTGATCTCCCCCGGCAATATCAGCCGGTACGTTCCATCCAGTCGATGTTTCATTGACTGCTGACGCACCCCGACGTGCGGCTGTATCACGCTGCAAGACATCCCACAGACCCCCGCGATCTGATGGCGCTTGCGGATCGCTCTGTCGCTCGTACGTCGGCATTGTCTGCAAACGCTGAGCGGACGGAACCTCTGTTGGTGACGTTCGGCCAGTGAGCTTAGGCGCCCAGCCAAACGCAGTGATGTAGGCATCCCCCGCAGACGGTACCGCGTACGCGTTGGTTTGCTGTGCAGGCGTGACAGGTGTTTCTGTGACGTGTCCTGTCCGCGAGGTTGCCCACGGGTTAACCGGCATGTGTCCCTACTTTCCCAGAGCGGCTGAGATCGATCCTGCGAAAGCGTCACCCATCGCCTTGATTACTGCCGCACTGGTAGGCCGAGAAACAATGGTGGTTACCAGTGCAACCGTGACGATTGCACCGAGGACATTGAATGCCCTATCCCCCATCGTTTCCACCCCCATTCCTGAGTCGTTGCCAAAGGTTACGTTCCAACCATTCCAAGCGTCTGTTTGTCGCTAGACGGTCTTCGCGTTGACTTGACATGATTTCTTGATGAACCTTGTCTTTGTCTTTCACAATCTCGTCTAGCTTGTCAAAGATGGTTTCGAGCTTAGTTTCTACCCGAGTCCATTTGACTGCGCTCCTCCATAGAAACAGCATGCAAGGAACCACCACGACACCGATTGTTGAGATTACGACACTAATCCAGGCAGTCATATCTGACTGCATTGATTACATCGCAGGGGTGCTAGATGTCTTGGTCTTACCGCCAACGCGCTGTAGCACGAACGGGACCACGAACCACACGATCAGAGCACCAACAATCATGCTCTTGATATCCAGGCCAAAAGGCATTGTCATATCCTTTCTGAGATCAGCCTGCGACGCGAACGGACGCGACACCAGGAATGCCAACGCCACGGAAACCGCGACGCAAGAGCCAGAGTGCGATCACACAACCGATGACGATAGCACCGGTCGCGTATTCGGTCGACACTCCACCCATCTTGATTTTCTGTACGGAATTGCTGCTATCCGAGTAGTCCACTATAGTTGCTCCTTACAGGAAGACGGAGCCTGCGATAGCAACGTCATTCGTGTAGACAGTGAGGTTGCCAGCGTTGGCAAAAGAGCCCTGGATTTCGAGACGAGTAGAGCCCAGAGTCGGAAGCCACAGGTCACGGTTCTCACGGCCAAGCAGACCATCAAATTCGTGCGTGAAGTCGTACACGCGCACGCCATTGTCGAGTGCCTGCGGAGTATCAGCCGCTGGAGTGGTTGCACCGAGAGTCGCACCAAAACCGGTACGCTCATACATCTGATGCTTCCAGTTGTTGAACTCAATGATATCCAGTGGACGTGTGTCGAGGTACAGAGTGGCCGGATCCGGCCAGTCAGTCTCACCGTTGGCGCGCGAGGTACCCGCACGGCGGAACACGAAGACCACGTTTCGGATGTAGTTACCGACACGGGTCAACCGGATGGTCTGAGCGCCAGCGTTGACGTTGTACGTCTGCTCAGTCCAGAACTGTGTGGTATTCATCGCGGGAGGGGTCAGCTGATTGGTAGCGCCAGCAGTCGACGTTTCCGGCTGATCCCAGCACTCAATGAACGCACGCACGCGAACGGTCGGCAGAGTGGTCGGCAAGGTGCCACCAACAATGTCGCCAACCTTGGCGAGGGTCATACGGAGCTTGAACGTTGCCGCAGCGTTCTGGTTCGGAAGAGCACCAAGACCAGAACGAAGGTCAAGCTCAACCGGAATCGCAGTCATATAGGAGTATGACGCGAAGGTGGCAGCAATGGCGTTGAACGTCGGAGAAGCCTTGAAATCAGCACCGGCCGGATCCTTGAAACCACCCCACTTGTTCGCGAGATGCACACCGTACCCAGACGTGAAAGACGACAGGGTAGCGCCGTTCGGCTCGGTCAGTGCGATGTTCTTGAGGGTAGTCCAGGGAGCATCCTCGTTCACAGTGACAGCAGGAGAGCCACCAGTGCCGCCAGCGGCGGTAACCAGGAGAACGATCCTCCGGAGGTAACCGTACGCGGGAATGTCGAAGACACCGAGATCCTGATCGGAAGTGGTGAGAAGACGAGAGACATCGATACCGGCCGGTTCCCGGTGCTCGGCGCTCGCACGAATGAACGGAACGACAGGCAGTACCTGCTGATTTCCGCTCCTCGGCTGCTGACCCTGTCGGGTACCACCCGCAGTAGTTGCCGCAGTAGGCATGGGTATTACCTTTCTTTGGTGGTGTGTACTACAGGACGACGGCCATTGCGTCGCCGATTGCGGAACCCTTTTCCGTCAGTTTGGCCGCTGCCATCCTCCACAGGAAGACGAAAATCACCATCATCAAACCAATGATGACAACGTTCAATGCACTAGGCTGAACCATTTCTCACCTCCCCGTTGGAAGACATGTAGGTTTTGGGGCACCGTGTGCGACACATGAAACCGGTCCGTGTGTTCACATAGAGGACTTGGTGCTCCTCTAGGTTCGCGATGATGCTGCGGACTAGGTTCGCGCTACGCCACGAGATTCCGGAGAGTCGACGTAGGTTTGTCTCGTCGTTGTCTCGCCAGAAGAATAGGTGTGTTGACTGGTCGTAGATTTCCAGTGGAATCATTGCCGGTCTCTGTGATGCAACGACTAGACAGATTTTCATCGATCTAGCCTGCATGAGGATGAGCTTGAGGTCTCCCCCGAGCTTGAGTGTGTTCGCGATGTACCATGTTTCGTCTACCGCGAGAGTCCAATGTCCCTCTCGATACACTCGCCCGAAAGCGTCATGGAAAACAATCCTCTGTTCCTTCACGCTGTCTAGCTGTGATGCGTCAGGCCACACAACACGTTTCGGGTACTGTTCAGGATCGAGTGAGCGCCACTCATCCAGTCTGACATATCCATCAGATGCGATGAGTGCATCCATGGTCTCGTCACGAGGCTTAGTCGCGAATACCACCACGAACGGGTGTAGCGGTAGCAGGTTCATGAGCATCGTTGTCTTACCCTGTCCCGTAGGACCGATCAAGGCGACGTGCTCACCGGGTAGCCATCGGTAGACCTCTGAAACGAACTGATCCCAGGGAATGCGCGGCGCAACCTTAGCGATGCGAGCTAGGTACTCGTCGCTAGTAAAGTCACGTTCCCTGGTTATCATTTGCCTCTCGTCTCAACATTGCTTCCATGGCCTTAGCCGGATCGACCTTCTCACCCAACGGTGTGTGGTTCTTGGCCACAATCGCCAGGATGGGCAGGTGCGCTGCAATCACAGCACCCCACACCGATGCAGCGGTGAAGTTCGCCAGGACGCGACGCAGGCTCTCAGACCGTTGTGCGGCCGCATCGAGAGTGCGTGCACAGTTCTCCGCTACAGACGGAACACTCTCGGGTGTCTCGTCTTCTTTCGGGGAGCGACAGGGACCGGTCATCACCATCGTGATTTCAGGATCAAACGGCATGGCAACGAGTGCTATACCGTTGTAGAAATCTGTCAATGGTTCAATGAACTGTCCTGGCACGTTCGGCACGGGTGCCTTGGTGGTCTTCTTGACGTTCCTCGCGGGAGGGGCTTCACGCTTGCTCTTGAGTCCTGTCAGCCGTTCCCGCATGGTCATCGGCGGACCATGGTCCAATTTGGACTGTCCTACAGACTCACCACGTTCAATCTTGAACTCTGGGACCTGAAAGACAACAGGCTCAGCTTCTACATCGGACAGTGAGAAGCTGTCCACATCGGACTGTGGAACCCACTCAGGGTCAGCGTTGCTGAACAGTGGATCGCTCACCCGTTGAACCACCAATCAGCGAAGGACCGCTTACCCGGACGCTGCTGTTCAGTACTCGCAGCCTGTTGTGTCGCCTGGTTTCCCGAGGATTGCTGTCCGGTATTGCTCTGCGCGTTGCTCTGCTGTGAGCTTTGGCGCTGAGTCCTTTGTGGATGCTGCGGGCTTTGCTCGCGTACCGCCGCTGCGACCCTTTCGGGGAGCGCTTCCAGTGCGGACATCAGTCGATCGATCGGACCATTGTCTGCGGACTGGTGGATTTGAGAGGATGGCTGCGATTGCTGCGTCTGCGGCTGCGTAGACTGTTGTGTCGACTGTGGAGCGGGAGTCTGAGTTGCTTGCTGCGTAACGTGTTCCGCTGTCTGACTGTCCACGTTGGACGCTGGCTGCGTCATGATCCACTTCCCTTTACACCCCGCCTCGGGGGACGTAGAATGAGATCACCTGCCCGGTCGGGCAGGGATTCGGACTCGGTACTCCGCTTTCGCTTACCAGGCTACGCGGGCGGATCCGTTGTGCACAAACCAAAAGGGGTTCAGATGGCAACCAGGAAGCCACCAGCGCAAGAGGAACAGCCCGTTGTCGAGACAGCGGAAATCGTCGCGTCAGAGGGCTACACCGACAGCGAACTGATGGGCATTCAGTCCTTTGAGGACGCTCTCAGACTCGCTGCGGAAACCTACGGTGTTGAGAACGCAGCCGATCTCATCGGGGACGGATTTGGTCTCCTCAAAGGCGACCAGGCCAAGCGCTCGCTTGTCGGTCGACCGATGGCGGTCATGGAATGGAAGTTCGTTCCCGGTGACTTCGGAGGTGAGTTCGTTGTCGCGCGCATCGTGGTTCCCGGTGACAGCGGCCAGGCTCTCAAGTACATCCTGACTGACGGATCGACCGGCATCTGTGTCCAGCTTCGCGAACTCACGGACAAGTACGGTAAGAAGGGAGGGATGATCGTCCACAGTGGTCTCCGAGAGTCGCAGTACCTTTTCTGCGCCGAGTGCACAGGCGCTGTCGACAAAGACCACCTGAGCGTTGAACCGGATCACCACACCGCACCCAAGTCGACGTTCTACTTGGATCCCACCCGAAAGATGCTCACTCAGTAACCGTCCACTTTAGATACTCCACTGTGCACACTGAGCATCGGGCCTGACAGCACGGCAGGTGTGCACAGTGGACGGACCGGCAACCTCCCTCGGCGTACTCCTCTTCTCCGCCGGTACGGTTGAGTAGTCTGGTCCAAAAGGGACAGTCCACAATGGTTTCACGGCCTGGCGTGACCATTGTGGACTGTTCTGTTTATAGGCCGAGGCACGGTCTAACATGGACGGTCACTCATGGCGTGGTATGACTCTGACACGTGGTCAGACAGTGATTACTTTGAATCAGAACATCAAGAATACGCTGATCTCATTTTCGGCTCAGAGAGCCAGGTGGACCATCATGCACAGGATCTGTTCATGGAAGCGTATTTCAACGATGACCAGAACGCATACCTAGAACTAGTCGATTACATGTGGGATGAGTATCAAATCGACTGGGAAGAGGTGTACGACTGGCAGGACTTTAGGGAATGGTATGGATGATTTGATTGACGACTGGCCACTAGAGACAAACTACGATGGACTAATCGAGTGTTGGTACCAAAATAACAACGACAACTACTGTTGGCATGAGTTCCAGACATACGTGCTAGATGGTAGCTACACCGTTCGTAGACTACGCCAACAGTTGCGTGAGCACATTGTCGAGAGACATCCCGAGGTATTGAACGAGATAGCGGACAAGGATGTTCGATGATATCCAGGCTGAGTCGGTGGATTTTGTTCCGTACCACGATGGGGTATCGCGGTCGTCACAGGTCCCACCTGAACTACGTGAGTTCATCGCTTGGGACGGAGAGGGTCAAAACCTTCGTGGTAAGCGCGGGCCGCAGAGTTACATTCTGTTTGGTTGTTCTACTGGCGATCGTCTTCTGGATAGAGCTCATTTACACACTTTCGACATACTTGATTTCATCATCAGTGTAGGTGAGAAGCACCCCGCAGCATTCCACGTCGGGTTTGCGTTCAACTATGACGCGAACATGATTGTGCAAAGCCTCGGTGTGACGTCACTGGAAAAGCTACACAAGACAGGGAATCTGACCCTGAACAAAGCTGACGGGTCGAAGTTCTACATCAATTTTCTTCCAGGAAAATGGTTCTCTGTCACCAAGTTCAAAGAGGGGTACGACAGGAAGAGGAACCCTCATGCGAAGACTACTGTCAAGATTTACGACCTATTTTCGTTCTTTGCCAAGAGTTTCATCAAAGCCTACAAAGAACTCATCGGCCCGGTCCCCAAGGAACTGCAAGAGGGCAAGGATAACCGCAAGAACTTCTCATCGTTTTCGCTTGAATACATTGAGAAGTACTGGCGTATCGAGATTGAAATGCTCCGTGTGCTGGCCGAAGAATTGCGACGCAGACTCTACGGCGCTGGTTTCCGCATCACACAATGGTTCGGTCCGGGCGCTCTTGCGAGTTACGAACTCAGACGTAGAGGCATACTGGAACACAAAGCCATATGTCCTGAGCCAGTACGGGAGGCATCTCGTTACGCATACGCGGGCGGACGATTCGAAATGTTCCGTCTCGGACGCACACTGGGACCGATTTACTCTGTCGACATCAATTCGGCATACCCGTTTGGCATTACGCGCCTACCGTCGCTCGCTGGCGGAAAATGGCAACGTGTCCTCAATCCATCAAGAATTAGTCGCTTCGGGCTTTACCACGTACGTCTGTTGCCTACGCGAGACAGCACGTTCTTGGAACGAGCGCCAGGTCCACTCTTCCACCGTGACAGCCGAGGAAACATCTCGTTCCCGTGGATCCTAGAGGGCTGGTACTGGTCGCCAGAGGTCATGAACCTAGCCCGACTACATCCTGAGAGATACGAGATCATAGAGGGCTGGGAATTTACGCCCAAGGTGCGAGAGGCACCGTTTGCATGGGTGAAAGAAACCTATGAGAAGAGACGCGAGTGGAAGCGACTAGGGATAGCCGCACAGCTCGCACTCAAACTCCTGATGAACTCCCTCTATGGCAAGATGGCACAGAGAGTGGGATGGAATGAGAAAACGCGTAGCGCTCCTACCTGGCATCAGTTGGAATGGGCCGGATGGGTCACCTCACACTGTCGCGCGATGCTCTGGGATCTCATGTCCCGTATGCCACGGGAATCCCTCATCGCCGTTGAAACAGACGGTTTGTACACGACAACTGATCCAATTTCACTTGGAATCACTGACTCAAGTGAACTGGGCGGATGGGAGGTCACCGTTTACGATGAAATTCTCTACGTCCAAAGTGGAATGGCATGGCTACGTAAAGGATCCTGCCCGCCCGACTGTGTACACCAGGATGAGTACGGCGATATGGTCGAAGGTTGCGCCTGGACTTGCAAGCGTCGTGGACTGGACGTTAAAACCTTTCGTCTGGATGAGTGTCAGAGGTATTTGGCAACCTTGGGTCCCGATGATGAATGGGGCGCATACAAGGGTGAGACAACTAGATTCATCGGACTCGGCGCTGCACTACAGGCGAAAGCCCCGACTAAAGAACGTCACTGTCGATGGGAAACGGTTGAGCGCGAGATCCGTCCTGGACACGGTGGTAAACGTGTGCACGTGCGTCGACAGTGTCAAGCATGTGCCGATGGACTCACGGCATACGACACACCACACGACATGTCCATTAGGTCACTTGCGTACCGAGATCCGATGAGTAACCCTCACGTGATCCCGTGGGAGGGTGAACAGATCGAGTACGATTGGATGCTAGAAGCGTCCACAGTGGAGGGAGGTATGTCATGGGACCTCATCGTGAACCGGTGAAACGAATACTAGGCGCTAGCGGTACACCTAACCGAACTAAGCGCCGAGTGTCCTTTGTAGACTGTTCACACACAGGTGAGTTCGAGAGTCCTTGGCCTACCAAGGGTCAGACTGTCTACTGTAGACGCTGTCATGACTACCGGATAGTTGAGGAAGAGCTTCATGACTATCGTGCGTTCTGCCATGAGGGAGCACGGTGTCTCAAGCGATCGTCGTACGGCTCAGACCTGCTACGTGCCCGACTGATGGCGTCAGAGCACGTCATGATGCACCCGACACATCGGGTAGAGGTCATGGACAACTGGCAGCCCCTAGAGGCAGTGCAGTACGGGGACGTGCAGGAAGAGCTACCGTTTGCGTTCCTCGCAGACGAGCGAGACAGGCTCGGGAAGTTGGCACAGAAAAACTTGCGATCGGCTCTTGACAAGGTTCATGCCGAGAGAGAAGCTAGTCACGTTCCACCGCACGGCGGAACGGACGGTCACCAGGAAGGACCGCAGCAATGAACGACTTCTACCTCGAAGACGCTGACAGCACGGAGGAGAACGCCATGCTCGGGACGCTGAACCACGACGAAGAAGAGGACTACCCCCGCGAGGCAGCGACCGGCCAGGACCCGTGGGACGTCCCGCAGCGTCCCGAGGTTCCCGCATGGATGCAGGGTCTCGGGGAGCCCATCCGGATCCCGGTCGACGAAAATACCGATCCGGCCGAAATCCTCCGCATGATCTTCAGGAACCTGCCCGGTGCGGCTGAGTCCGGTCACACGTTCTCCCCCGACTGCCCGCAGTGCGCCAAGGAAGACGCTGAGAGCCACGCTGAGAGCATCGCGACGGCCCAAGAGCCCTACTTCACCGTTGAGGAGCTGACAACCCTCTACACCG
>Ga0070714_100001751_pt1 | contig 15833 bp, 12 predicted proteins | sample LARL83metaG_FD_65450 | JGI IMG/M metagenome (GOLD analysis project Ga0070714, IMG submission 65450) | Corn, switchgrass and miscanthus rhizosphere microbial communities from Kellogg Biological Station, Michigan, USA - LAR L8-3 metaG | ecosystem: Host-associated > Plants > Roots > Rhizosphere ...
GGCGAGGTGGCCATCCCACGTAAGCCTCACCAACGACAGCTTCGGATCAGCCACGCCTCGCCGCTTCCGGGCATCCAGGGCGACGCCCTGAACATCGACAACGTTAGGGGCTTCGGATCGAGGCGGAGCAGGAAAGACTGGACAACCCTGTCTCTACCGGGCCAACGTGGTGTCAAGGTTCCGCGCACGCGGTATGTGGAGCTTGGTTCGGCGGCCGGTGACGACCGCCCGGTGCCGAGCTGGCTCGTCGACGCGGCGCAACGCGGCTGGAGGCTCGATCTCGCCGGGCAGAAGACGCGTGATGTCGTGCTCTTGCGGAAGGAATCGCCGTATGGGTTCGGCCGGGCAAGTTACGAACTGAATCTGGGATGCAACTACGACTGTGAACATTGCTATCTGGGGCTGAAACAGTTCTCTGGGTTGTCGTGGCCAGGTCGGGAGAAATTGCTGCACATCATGCGGGACGCGGGGTGTTGTGGCTGCAACTGACCGGCGGTGAACCGCTCATCGATCGGCTGTTCCCCCAGGTATACACGTTGGCCTGGGATCTCGGGATGATGATCGGTATCTCGTCCAACGGGTCACGTCTGAACAATCCCGAGATCCTCGAACTGCTGACTACGCGACGCCCGTATCGGTTGACCTTGAGCGTGTTCGGCGCGACCGAGGACAGTTACGACGGGCTCACCCGGCGACGGGGATCGTTCCGCAAGTTCCAGCGTGGTCTCGCGGCGGCTATCGAGGCGGGGTTGCCGATCAAGTTGAACATCGTGGTGGCGCGGCACAACGAGCACGAGGTCGCGGCGATGGAAACGATGGCACGCGGCGCGGACTACACGCCAGGCTCCCCCGATCTACCTGACCTGGTCGCGACGATGTGTCGGCTGGCCGAGCTGCCGTGCCCGGACCTGCCTCCGGTGTATTTCCGGCGCGCTGAACAGCGTTGGGCGGAAGCGATTGACGACCCGGCCGCGCGGGTTCTTCTCGCCGGGGACACGATCTTGCATACCGACTACAACCCGGCGAACATCCTGATCACCCGCGACGGCGCCGAGATCATCGACTGGCGTGGCCCACGAAGGGTGCGGCGTGGATCGACCCGGCCTGTTTGATCCCTCGGCTGATCGCATGCGGCCACGATCCCGCCAGCGCTGAAGACGTCGCTCGGCAGTGTCCGGCCTGGGAGGACGCCGACCCCGCTGCCATCGACGTGTTCGCGTCCGCACTGGCCACTTTGTGGGACGAAATCGCTCTCGATCCGTCGGCCGAGCCGTGGAAGCAGACCCTCGCCGTGTCGGCCCGACAGTGGCATGAGCACCGATCGGCCGCTGTGACCGTCTGAGAGAACCGAAGGGCGACCACCGCAGTGGCCGCCCTTCGGTTCCGTAAGTGATCAGTCGACGTCCACCACAGCCTCCGACGGAGCGGACGCGGCTTCCGGAGCCGCTTCCGGCGCCTGCGGCGGGGCGACCGAGCCGAACGGTGGGACGTGCCGCAGCCGGGTGGCCACGAACACGGCCATCACCACGAACAGGATCACACCGATGGTCGCGACCGCGTGCAGGCCGCTGGTGAAGGCGTCGCTCGCGGCGTTGAGCACCGACTTGGCCGCACCGGCCGGCAGCTTGGCCGCGGTGGTCACCGCACCGGCCAGGCTGTCGTGTGCCGACGCCGCGTTCCCGGCCGACAGGCCGGCAGGCAGCGCGACGGTGTTGCGGTACACGGCGGTGGCCACCGTGCCCAGCACGGCGATGCCGAGCGTGCCACCGAACTCGTTGCTCAGCTGGGCCAACGAGCCGGCCGAGCCCATCTTCTCCATCGGTGCGGACGTGACGACCAGGTTGGTGCCCAGTGCCACGGTCGGAGAACCGAAGAAGGAGATCAGCGCGAATCCTACGATCAACAGCGTGGAGCTGCCGTGCGGCGGGAAGACGGCGAAGATCACGTAGGTCAGGGCCGCCAGGAAGATACCGCCGGCGATGACGTAGGCGGGACGAATCTTGTAGGCCAGCTTCGGTGCCACCTGGAAACCGATGGCGCCCGCGATCATGGCCGGCACCAGCACCAGGCCGGCCTGTACCGTGCTCAGGCCCTGCACCAGCTGGAAGTACAGCATCAGCAGCAGCATGATGCCGCCACCCATGGTGCTGTACGACAACTGGTTGAGCAGCGTCGTGCCGATGGTCTTGTGCGTGAACAGGCTCAGGTCCAGCAGCGGGCTCTCCAGACGCTTCTGCCGCCGTACGAACAGGTAACCGAACACGAGACCGACCACCAGCGAGACGATCGGCAGCACCTGCCAGCCGTCCTTGGCCAGCTGCTTGATGCCGTAGATGATCGGCAGCAGGGCGAGCAGGGAGAACACGACACTCGTGAAGTCCAGCTTGCCCGGGTGCGGGTTCTTGAACTCGGGCAGCACCCGTGGTCCGAGGATGACCAGCGCGAGCATCAGCGGCGCGCCGATCAGGAAGACCGACCCCCACCAGAAGTGCGCCAACAGCAGACCACCGAGCACCGGGCCGAAGACGGCGCCGAGGGTGAACGTGCCGCCCCAGATGCCGAACGCGGTGGCCTGCTGCTTGGGATCCTGGAACAGGCCGCCGATCAGCGCGAGCGTGGACGGCATCAGTGTCGCACCCGCGATGCCCAGCAACGCCCGTGCCACGATCAGCAGCTCGATCGTGGGCGCGTACGCGCACAGGACCGACAGCACCGCGAACGCGGCCCCACCGATGATCAGCAGCTTGCGCCGCCCGATCCGGTCGCCGACCGTACCCATCGTGACGAGCAGGCCGGCCAGCAGGAAGCCGTAGATATCCGTCACCCAGAGCTGCTGGACGCTACCCGCCCCGAGCGACTTGGTCAGGGTCGGCAGGGCCAGCAGCAGCACGAATAGGTCGATGGCCACGACGAAGGTAGGCAGGGCGAGCACCGCCAGCCCGAACCACTCCCGCCTCCCGGCCTTGGTTGGTGTTGCGCCAGCAGCAGTCACTAGTCCTGCTCCTTTCGATTCTCACTCAACGTGGAGACTTGATCGCTCATCGCACTCCCCCATCCAGCAGCCTCCTCCGTGGCGGATGGCGGCTCATCTCCGAGAATGCGATGGCGAGCTCCGTCACACAGCCGTGACTCAGCAGTGCTTAACCAGCGAGCCGGTCGCCGCCGGAGTCCGGCGTCGTCGGTCCGGCGACCTCGGGTACCGGTGTCAGTACGCGCTTGGGCTTCGGGTTCGCGAACCGGCGCATGACCTGCTGTTCGACGCCCAGGAACAACGCGGACGCGACGCCCACGACGATCACGAACAACACGACGAGCGTGAGTATCGCGACCGGAGTGCTGAATGTCTTCGTCGCACCGAGGATCATGTGGCCGTAATCCAGGATCAGCCAGTGGCACATGTAGAACGCGAACGAGATGTCGCCGAGGAAGACCATCACGCGGCTGGCCACCCACGTCTTCTGGTGCAACGCGTCGGCCTTGCCGGCGGCCGCGATCATCAGGGACAGCGGCAGGACCAGGGTGGCCGTGATGCTGTAGACACCGGGGAACAGCGGGGTGATCGCGTAGCCGATGGCGGTGAGGGCGATCGCGCCACCGCGGGTCAGCGGGAGCTTCTGGCCGGTCATCACGATCCGCGCCATGATCATGCCCAGCGCGAACTCCAGCATGCGGACCGGCGGGAAGAACGCCACGAACCACTGCTGCCACATCGTGATGTTCAGGATCGGCAGCACCATCGGGCTGGACAGCGCCGCCGGCGGCTTGATGACGCTCGCCAGGGTCGGAACGAGGCACACCGCGACCATCACGCCGATGGCCCACGTCCACAGCCGCTGCGGGCGAATGCGACGGATACCCGCGTACAGCAGCGGGAAGGACAGGTAGAACAGCAGCTCGTCGGACAACGACCAGGAAACCACGTTGCCGGAGAAGATGACCTGCAGGTTGGGCACCCAGCTGTGCAGCAGGAAGATGTTCAACAGGTTGTGGCTGACGAACGCGCTGTGCGCCACGACGGCCAGCAGGATGAATGCCGCGATGCTGGTGACCAGGTGGTTCGGGAAGATCTTGCACAGCCGCCGGCGGTAGAACTTGGCGACGGTGTCCTTCGGCCGCAACGACCACGTCAGCACGAATCCACTGAGGATGAAGAAGAACTCGACGCCGGCCCAGCCCGCCACAGTGACGACAGAGCCGAGAACGCTCTGCGCGTGCGCCGACGCGAAGAAGCCGCCGTACAGGATTCCATGGAAAAGGAATACGCCGGCCGCGGCCACGAATCGCATTCCGGTCAGCGACCCGAGTCGCGACCTGGTGTCTAATTTCGCTGTCTCCACCGTGTGAGGCACTGTACTTCCTCCGCTCGTGCCAAACCCCACCTTGTCAAGGGAACAATCGCCGCACGAGTGATTTCGCGCATCCTCAGCATTGCTTCCGTTGGCCTACCGCCGATATGCGCAAGTGGGCCGACGCACACAGGGTGTCGCCCCGATGACGACCGGTTATCTACCGGGGTGATTTCACCCAAACCGCTCGTACCGCCCAGCGGCCGAGGGGCCGCCGACAACCCCGATTCATATGGAGCGCCGAAATCGCCGGCACAGAAAATGGGCGCCGGCAAACAGCCGGCGCCCATTTCCTGGCGTGCGATGACAATTGTTTCAGGCGACGTTGGGCAGGCCCGGAATCGTCCCCTCGAGGGAGTCGTACGGGTCCTCCATCTCCCACCAGCCCAGCCCCGGCGGGCAGCGGTCGTAGCCGAGCAGCCGGCGGACCTCCTCCGGGTAGGCCAGCACGGACTGCTTGGGCACCGCCAGGTACTGGTTCTCCTCCTGCCGGAGGTTGCCCAGGTCCAGCGCCAGCGTCATGCCGGTACGCGGCTTGTCGCTGACGTTCTTGCCGCCGCCGTGGTAGACGCCGCCGACCCAGATCAGGCCGGAGCCGGCCGGCATCTCGGTCGGGTACGTCTCCTCGGTCTTCGGCGCACGCTCGTCGTCCCAGAAATGGCTGCCCGGGATCACCAGCGTGCCACCGTTCTCCGCGGTGAAATCGCTCATCGCGACCATCAGCTGCACCCGGCTGGTCGGACCGGGGTGCGTGCGCAGGTGCAGCGCGTCGTCCCGGTGCAGCGGCTGCTTGCCCTGGCCGGGATGGATCTGGATCAGCTGTGTGCCGCTGATCTGGATCGTCGGCGTCATCTCCACCCGCGACCGGCCGATCCACATCGGCACCGGCTTCTGCATGATCGCCCGGGCGGCGCCGAGGTAGAGGCGTTGGGTCACGACGGGTGTCAGTTTGGTGGTGCGGGCGAACAGCGAGGAGACCCGCCGGGTCCGCGTTCCGTTGTACCAGTCCTCGCCGTACGCCTGGTCCTCGAGCGAGGGGCCGAGGTCGGTCCACAACGCCGCGAGCGTCCCGGCATCGACGAAGTCCTCGACGATGATGCCACCGTCACGCTCGATGATGCCGACGACCTCGTCGAGATCGGCGTCCGGACCCACCCGGGTCAGACCGGCCATGGTGTACCACCTCTCGTACTTGAGGCCTTGAGACAAGGAAGCGGGTCAGGCCGCCTCGGCCTCCGCGGCCTTGGCGACGACGGTCCGGATCAGCGCCGCCAGGTTGGGGTCCTCCTCGAAGATGTCGCCCACCTCGATCCAGACGTCGAGCTGCTCCTCGATGCGCGACACCAGCCGCACCGCGGAGATCGACTCACCGCCCAGTTCGAAGAACGTGGCCTGCTCCTGACCGCTCGGCACGGTCAGCACGTCCTTCCAGATGGCTTCGACCGTCTGCTCGATGTTGCTCATGTGCCCTCAGTTCCTTCCAGAGGTGTTCGCTGTCGGTTCAGACCCGCCGCAGTGGGGCGTCCGGCGCGGTCATCGTGTCCCGCAGCACCCGCAGGAACTCGGTGGCCAGTTCGCTGATCGTCTCGCGGCCGTAGATGTTCGTGTTGTACTGCAGGCAGCCGACCATGTCCTTGCTCGCCGCGTCGACGTCGAGCGTCCACAGTGCACCGTCCGGGATGTCCGGGCCGACGTCCTGCGGCAGCGTCCGACGGCGGATCTCGGAGAACACCAGGTCCCCGACCCGCTCGCCCTCCATGGTGTACGGGAACTGGAACACCTGGAAGGCGAACACGGCGGCATCGTCGGCCATGAACGTACGGCCCAGCTCCGGCGAACCGCCCATCACCTGCGCGAACGGGATCTGGTGCGAGTACGCCTTCAGGCACGTGTCCCTGGTTCGCTTGACGACCTCGCGGAACGTCGTGCAGCCGTCGATGTCGGTGCGCAGCGGGATGAAGTTGAAGAAGCTGCCCACCGTCTCCTGGAACCGTGCCTGTCCCCGGCCCGACGCCAGCGTGGTGACGACGATGTCGGTCTTGCTCGTCACCTCGTGCAGGAACACCTTGTACGCGGCCAACACCACGATGAACGCCGACGCGCGCGTCGCCTTCGCCAGCTCACCCACCGCCGCCGTCACCTCGGTGTCCACCAGGAACCGGTGCACCGCGGTGGCCTTCGCGCGGCCGGCCGACTTCGGCCAGTCGGTCGGCAGCGCGAGGATCTCCGCACCCGCCAGCTTCTCCTGCCAGTAGTCCGCCGACTTGGCGACACTCGCCGCCGCGAACCGCTCGCGCTCCCAGACCGCGTACTCCTGGTACTGGGACAGGTCGGGCAGGTCCGGGACGTCGTGTCCGGTGCAGACCGCGTAGAACGCGGAGAGGTCCCGGATCAACAGGTGCATCGACCAACCGTCGACCGCGATGTGGTGCGCGACCAGAACGAGAACCGCGTCGTCGTCGTCGAACCTCGCCAGGACCGCCTTGAGCAACGGCAACTCGGTCGCGCTGAAGTCCTCGTTCTCCAGCTCGATCAGCAGTTGCTCGGCCCGGACGTCCCGGTCCGCCGGCGCCACACCCGGCAGGTCGACGACGACCAGCTCCGGTGTGGACGGCGAGTAGACGTCCTGATGCGGCTGCTCACCACGGACGATCTTGGTGCGCAGCGCCTCGTGCCGGCACACCGTGTGGTAGAGCGCCTGCTTCAACGCGTCGGTGTCGACACTGCCACGGACGCGCCAGCCGTAGATGATGCTGTACTTGGGGCCGAACGGCCCCTCGTCGTCGCCCTGGTCGAACATCGTCAGGAATTCCTGGTTGTACGACAGCGGGATGAGCGTCTGCTGCTCATCGGACGCGGTTGGGGCGGTCTCGTCGGTCACGGTCACGTCGCCGAACACCTCCTCCTTCTTGGTGTCGGTCAATACCTTCCAACCGCGTCGGTCAACGCAGTTCGACGTTGCCGCGCGTGGCGGCTTCCAGGAATTCGCCACGGGACAGGGCGCCGGCCACCGTCTCGATGTCGTCGGCCATGTACCGGTCCCGCTCCAGCTTCGGAACGAGCGTCCGGATCAGTTCGTAGGTCGCCTTGCCGGCCGGGCTCAGGCCCGCGTGCCGGCCGGACACGTCCACGGCCTGCGCCGCGGCCAGGTACTCGACCGCGAGGATGTAGTTGTTGTTGGCCAGCACGCGACGGGCGTTGCGCGCGCTGATCAGGCCCATGCTCACCACGTCCTGGTTGTCACCGTTGGACGGCACGCTCTGCGTGCTGGCCGGGCCGATCGTCCGGTTCTCGGCGATGAGCGCGGTGGCCGGGTACTGGGCGCCGGCGAAGCCGCTGTTGAGGCCGGGCTCGCCCGACGCCACCAGGAACTCCGGCAGGTCGGACAGGTGCCGGTTGAGCAGCCGGTTGGTCCGGCGCTCGGAGAACACGCCGAGCTGGGTCAGCGCGATCGTCACGAAGTCCATCGCGAAGGCGACCGGCTGGCCGTGGAAGTTCGCGCCGTGGAAGATTTCCTTGCCTTCGAAGAACAACGGGTTGTCGTTCGACGAGTTCAGCTCCGTCTCGACGACGGAGCGGGAGTGGTACAGGGTGTTCCGGACGGCGCCGACGACCTGCGGGATCGCGCGCAACGTGTACGCCTTCTGGATGTACACGTCGGTGCGCGAGACGTCGCCGGTGCGCTGCGACTGTGCCTGCTCCCGCAGTTGCACGTGGGACACGGCCAGTTCGCTGCCGCCCAGCAGGGCCCGCATGTTGGCGGCCGTGTCGATCTGGCCGGAGTGCGGGCGCGCGATGTCGTGGCCCTCGGCCTGGAACGGGCTGGTCGAGCCGAGCAGCGTCTCGACGACCAGCGCCGTGACGATCTCGGCCTGCTGCACCTGCTCCAGCGCCCGTCCGATGACGAGGCTGCCGAGGCCGGTCATGGCGGAGGTGCCGTTGATCATCGACAGCCCCTCCTTGAAGCGGAGCTGCAACGGTTCGATGCCACGCTCGCGCAGCACCGGGCCGGTTTCGACGCGACGGCCGTGCGACAGCACGTAACCCTCGCCGATGATCGAACTCGCGATGTGCGCGAGCGGACCGAGGTCGCCGCTGGCACCGAGCGAGCCGATTTCCGGGATGGCCGGGATGATGTTGAGGTTCAGGTACAGGGCGAGGCGCTCGAGCAGTTCGGGGCGCACCGCCGAGTAGCCCTTGGACAGGGCGTTGAGGCGCGCCGCCACCATCGCGCGCGCCTCGTCCTCCGCGAACACCGGACCGACACCCGCGCTGTGGCTGCGGACCAGGTTGGTCTGCAGCTCCACCTCCTTCGAGGTGCCGACCAGCATGTAGATCATCTCGCCGTAGCCGGTCGTGACGCCGTAGATGGGAATGCCCTGCGCGACCGTGTCCTCGAACATCTGCCTGCTCGCCGCGGCCCTGGCCAAAGCGGCCGGTGTCACGGTGCAGGGCGTCCGGTTCTCCGCGACTCGCCGGATACCCGGGATGTCCAGGTTCTCGCCATCGAAGTCGACGGACAAGGCAGTGTCGACCAGAGTCACGTTACTTCACCTCGTCAGGTTCCAGTCTCGACTTGCGGAAAAGGGAATGTGCGGCTCGACAAGTCGAGCAGCGTCCTGCGCCGCCTTACAGTCCACAACGGACAACAGTGGCGCCGTGGTGGCGCTCACGACATCTCGGCAGGCGAAAGCAGCCGCAGGACTCACCGCTACATCGTCGGACCGGCTACGATGCGCCGCATCTCGCGGAATGCTCCTTCCTGGTACGTGCGGCCAGCTCTTCTGGTGTGCCGTTTTCCCGCCATACCAAGGAATCCGCCGTACCATGATGGAATGCCAGCGGAATCCGAGCAGACTCGCGAGCTCTACCTGGATCTACTGAAGCGTACGCTGACGAATGTCATCTACCAGGACCCCGCGATTCCGAACCCGGTGTTCGAACGGGAAGAATACAACGAGTGGGCCCGCAACACCGGTAGTGACTGGCCGAGCGTCGCGCACACCATGGTCGGGATGACCCGGCTCAACAACGTGCAGCAGTGCCTCGTGTCCGCCATCGAGGACGGCGTGTCCGGTGACTTCATCGAGACCGGTGCGTGGCGGGGTGGAGTGTGCATCCTGGCCAGGGGCGTGTTCAAGGCCTACGGCATCACCGATCGCCAGGTCTGGGTGGCCGACTCGTTCGAGGGCGTGCCGACGACCGATGAGGACAGCCATCCCGAGGACCAGCGCCTGGGCATGCACGAGCACAACGAGGTTCTGGGCGTCGACGAGGAGTCGGTACGGGAGAACTTCGACCGGTACGGCCTGCTCGACGACCAGGTGCGGTTCCTGGCCGGCTGGTTCAAGGACACGCTGCCGGTCGCCCCGATCGAGAAGCTCGCCGTGCTGCGTCTTGATGGCGATCTCTATGAGTCTACAATGGATGCCCTGAAAAGTTTGTACCCCAAGCTGTCTCCTGGCGGGTACGTCATCATCGATGACTATCTCGTGCCGGGCTGCCATGCGGCTGTGGACGAGTTCCGGGGGGAGCATGGGTTGACGGGTGATGCGATTCAGCGGATCGATCGGTGGAGTGTGTACTGGCGCCGTTCGAGCTAGTCCCGGGGTTTACGGTCCTGCTTCGCCCCGATCTCCTCATTGTCGTAACGGTTGCCGGCGTCCTGTCAAGGTTGTCGGGTCGGTCGGGAAGGGACCGCCCATGACCAGCCCACCTCGGACTACCTCCCCGCAGCGCCAGGGGCTCAAGGCAACCCGACCCGCCACGGAACCGGGCCATTGAAGCCGCGTGGGACTAGCCACCCCTCGGCAGACACTAGGTTGTCCAGTCTTTCCTGCTCCGCCCCGATCCGAAGCCCCCGTGCGGTTGCTGGTGTTCTGTCAAGAGCGGCCGCCAGGCCATCGGCGACAGCCGACGCGCAGCGCCCTTGACAGAATTCCGGCAACCGTTACGACAATGGGAAGATCGGGGCGAAGCAGGAACCCAAAACACGCGGCACAGTCACACTTCCTGCGCCAACCCGTCATAACCCTGCGCAGTGGCCAACCCATCATGCAACCGAGCAAGCCGCGGTCCGTAGATGTCGGCCTCGCCGGGCGTCGCCTCGTACCACAGGGACCACAGCGGCACGCCGGTGAACCCGTGCCGGCGCTTGAACTCGTCGTTGCCACGCCCGAACTCGATGCGTTCGATGCCGCGCTCGACGCCCTGGGCCATCAGCTCGTAGAGCATGAACTTGTACGGGCTGACGTCCTCGTAGACGCTCGGGTCGGTGCCGGCCGCCCACAGGTAGAGCTTGCCGTCGTGCTCCAGCGCCACGACTGCACCCACGATCAGGCCGTTCCAGTCGGTGAGGATGAGGTGCGCGCCGGGCACACCGTTCAGCACCGCGAGGAACGTGTCCTTGTCGTACAGTGCGGGCCAGTCGTGCTTCACGGCCGAGCCGTTCGCCAGCTCCAACACGCGGTCGATCTGCGCGTCGGTCGGCGAGTGCTCGAACACCAGCTGCACGCCGCGCTCCGTGGCCCGGCGCCACCGCCGCCGCCACTCGGTACGCGCGTTCTTGCGGACGTCGCCCATCACCGGGTCGGCCCCGACACCGGGCATCTTGGAGTACGCGTGGTCAAGGCGGATCACGGAGTTCGGCTTGCGAATCGCGGCCCACTGGCGCGCCGCCTCGGGCGGCAGGTTGAACACCATGACGCCGGCCGCGTCCTGCTCCCGCGCCTCCGCGACGGCCGTGTCCACGAGCGCGCCGACCGCGGCCGCGTCGTCGGCCATGAACGCGGGGCCGAACACCGAGTACACCGAACCGACGGTCAGCAGCGGCCGGTTGTCCCACACGCTGCCGGTGCCGACCTCGTCCTCGTAGCCCTTCCAGAACGGGGAGTCCAGCAACAGGTACCGAGGCGGGCGGCCGGGGTGGATGATCTCCTGGTCCTCGATGGTCGCGCGACTCCACGCACCCAGCCACGCGTCGGTGTCGAACACCGTCGGTGCGAAGGTCGTTGTGCGCGCATCAACGGTGGATGACATCGCCATTCCTTACTGATGAGCTGGTAATACCCACACAAAGGTGGCGCGGCGGCGTGTCCCGAGGGGGAACGGGGCACGCCGCCGCGCTGGTTCTCAGGCCGCCTTGCGGCCGGTGTCCTGCGCCGGGCCGGCCGCGAGCGGCACGGGCGCCGGGGCCGGCGTGTACTTCGCCGGGCCGAACATCGACTTCCACAGCACCTTGAGCACGAAGCCCAGCTTCTGCATCTTCTCCGGACCGTCGATCAGGCCCGCCGCCCGCATGTAGGCGGCCGCGATCTGCTTGTCCTTCGTCGCCGCGATCTGGACCTTCTTGAGGAACTTCTGCGCCATCACGACCTGACGGGGACGCTCGCCCTCGACACCGGGGAAGGTGAGGTCGACCAGGTTCGTCATCTCCCACGGCGGGTTGATGACGTCGCGGGCGAGGTCACGGAAGAACTGCAGCGGCTGCGGGATCGTGCCGCTGTGCAGGTGGTCGCGCAGGGTCAGTGCGGACAGCGCGGACACCGTCATGCCCTGGGCGTACACCGGGTTGAAGCACGTGACGGCGTCGCCGACGACGAGCAGGCCCTGCGGGAAACGCTCCAGCTTGTCGTAGCGCCGGCGCAGCGTGGTCGGGAAGCGGAAGGCGACCGGCTCGTCCAGCGGTTCGGCCTGCATCAGCGCGGCGTGGATCTCCGGCGCCGCCAGCGTCTTCACGAAGTCGTAGAAGCCCTGCTGGTCGGTCGGCGGGTGGTCGCCGAGGATGCCGTACGCGGTCAGCTCGACCCGGCCGCCGTCGGTCTTGGTGAAGATCGCGCCGCGCGGCAGCGTGGGGTTCGCGACCGGGTTGATCGACAGGTCACCGAAGTACGGGTCGCAGTTGAGCTTGTAGTGCTGGGTGACGTAACCGAGGCCGACCTTCTTGCGCTCCTCCTCGACCACCCCGTAGCCGAGTTCCTCCAGCCAGACGGGGGTACGGGAACCGCGGCCGGTCGCGTCGACGACCAGGTCGGCGTCCACGACGGTCTCCTCGGTCTCGCCCTCGACCTGCACCCGGACGCCGGTGATCGTGCCGTTGTCGGCCGTCGTGACGAGACCCAGGATGTCCCGCTGCTCGAGGAACTCGACGTTCTCCAGGGCGGCGGTGCGCCGGCGGATGTGCTTCTCCAGCATCGGGCGGCTGGCGGCGACACACGTCAGGCCCGCGTTCTCCTGCTGGATGCGCACGCCGTTGAAGTACCACCGGACGTTCCCGCAGAGGTCACCGGTCGGCACGCCGTCGGCGAAGATCTCCTTCGTGATACCGGGGAACATGTCCTCCATGGCCAACTGGCCGCGGGCCAGCAAGCCGTTGATGTGCTTGCCCTGCGGGCAACTGCGGCGCGGCCCGGCCACGCCGAGCAGCACGTCCCGGTCAACGATCTTGACCTCGTCGAAGGCGTCGGCGAGCACACTGGCCGCGAACAGCCCCGCGATACTGCCACCGAGTACCACCGCGCGACGAGACTTTCCTACCTGGCCCATCACGGATCTCTCCTCGAATGAGATTAAACGGATCAGTCGTGCGCACGGTCCTCGACACCGAAGTGGGCCTTCGCAAGCTCACGGTTGGCCATCGTGTTCAGGACAACGGCGATGCCGGCGTGGCTCTGCATCATCGAGAGGTCACGCCACACCCGCTCGATACGCTCCCCCTTGCGGACCGCACTGGAACCCGCGGTGGGGAACAGGTACTTCTCGACTGCCTGCCAGCTCAGGCGGATCACCTCGCGGCAGATCGTGGCCAGCCGCCACTCCGCCTCCTTGGTGAATGCCGCCGGCCCCTGCGCGGCCAGCGCGTTCCACTGGCCGATGGCGTGCAGCACCGCCGACTCCGCGGTGGCCAGCTTGCCGACGGCCTCGCCGTACCACGTCTGGAAGTCCGGGTCCTCGGACCGGCCGATGATCGGCGGGAACGACGTGGTCCGCGAGCGCATCAGCTCGGCGTACGCGTCCAGCGCGCCCTGCGCGATGCCGACCGCGAGCGACGCGGACTCGAACATCATGAAGCTCAGCGGGCCGCCGCCGTACAACGGGTTCGGGTGCAGGTGCACGCCCGGCGTCTCGTCGTTGACCACGTACAGGCTCATATGCGTGTCGAGAGCGAAGTGCTCGGGGATGTGCCCGTTCTCGATCACGAGGCTGTGCGACCCGCTGCCCTTGAGCCCGAGCTGCTTGCCCCAGTCGTCGAGCCGGCGGAACTGCTCGGCCGGCGCGATGAACAGCATCGGCTCCGGTTCGCCACCGGGCTCACGGCTGGCGAAGACGTGGCCGAGGAAGTGCGTCGCGTACGGCGCGCCGGAGCAGTAACCCCAGGTGCCGTTGATGATCCAGCCGCCGTCCGGCGCGCGTTCGGCCGAGCCGCTGGGAATCACCGTCGCCGGGCAGATGAAGTCGCCGACGTCGAACAGCTCGTCCTGCGCCTGCTCGCCGAAGATCGTGGCGACGACGACGGAGTGGACGGCACCGAGGCAGAACATCCAGCCGGTCGACGGGCAGGCCCTTGCCAACGTCATCACGACACGCATGAACGTCTCGGTGCCGAACTCGTAACCGCCGTAACGGCGGGGCACCAGGATCCGGTAGAAACCGGCCTTCCGGAACTCCTCGTGCGTGTCCTGGGCGTAGTACGTACGCTCGTCGGTCTCGGACTGCCGCGCGATCAGGGTGGGCGCTATCGCCTCGGCCCGGGCGATGATCTCGGCCGGTGTGAGGTCGGGCTCGGGTGGGACGGGGAAACCCTGTTTGGGGGCGATCGGAGTCACTGTCATCGCTGCGCATGTCCTTTTCGGATTTACGGCACGCCGAACCTCGTCGGAGGCAGGCCGGCAGCGGGCACACACGTGCCCGTTGCCGGCAGAGCCTGCTGGTCAGCTAGCTGTTGAGCGGAACGACATTCTCCAGGTCCTGCGCGGTGTACGGCTCGACGTCCGTCCAGTACTCGACACCATGGCTGCTGTTGGGAAGCGCCGTGGTGTCCCGCGGCGCGTGCGCGATCCAGGCGTTGTAGTCGTCCAGCAGCTTCTGCGCGTCGGCCGTGGCCTTGACGAACCGGTCGAACGGGTCCGCACCACGCGCCAGGATGTCGTCCATGGCATGCACCATGATGTCCTGCGCACCGGCGAAGTCACCGTGCAGCGCACCCTCCGAGGGCGGGTAACTGGCCGTCGGCTGCGTGCCGACGACGCCGGTCGGGTACTCGATGACGTGGTCGTAGGTGATCGAGTGGTACGGGTGGGCGTCGAACCAACCCTCGTCGCGCAGCAGGTCGTAGGACGCGCGGGTGATCGGGACGAAGCTGTTGTCCTTGTGGCGCTGCGCGGCGTTCACCGGGTTGTGCAGCCACATCAGGAACGCGATCGCGCCTTCCCGGGTGACCTCGTCCAGGTTGTCGGTCAGCCAGATCGACGTACCGGCGACGGCGTTGCCGACGTAGGGCACCTTGTCGTTGTAGGGCATGATACCGACGTCCATCGTGAAGCCGCCGATCTTCGCGGCGTGCGCCATGTAGTTGACGTCGTTGGACGACGAGATGCGGATCGCGACGCGCTGGTCGCGGTACACCTCCATCGTCTCGGCCCAGCCCGGGATGCGGCCGGTGTAGAGGAAGTGGCCGTCCTGCTGCAGCTTGTGCCACCAGTTCACCCAGGACGTCATTTCCTTCGACACCAGGTCGATCGTGGTCGCCCGGCCGTCGCGGCCGTTGCGGTTGTTCACGAAGTAGCCGCCCTGCGACGCCATCGCCTGCTGCACGAACGTGCCGTGGTTGGACCACGTGATCGCGTGCGACGGGCCGTCGGAGAGCGCGGCCACCTTCGCGCACACCTCGTTGACCTCGTCCCACGTCTGCGGCAGGCCGTCGACACCGGCCCGGTCCAGCAGTTCGCGGTTGCCGTAGAGCAGGCTGGTGGTGCCCACCGACGGAACGGAGTCGAGGTCGCCGTTGAAGGTGTAGTAGTCGCGGAAGGCGGGGTGCAGATCGTGCAGCATGACCGGTTCGCCGAGGAACTCGGTGCGGTCACCGACCGCCTTGGTGACCGACGTGAACAGTGGCGCGCCATCCGCGTTCACGGTGTCGCGAGCCACGTGGCTGGCGTAGAAGTAGTATTCGGCCAACGCCGGTGCGCGCCCCGCCGCGGCTTCCTTGGCGACCATCTCCGGGAAGGTGAAGAAGTCAAATCCCGTGACAGTCACCTTGTAGTCCGGATGGATCGCGTTGAACTCCTCGGCCTGCTGGTGCCAGCGATCCATCCAACCGGGGAAGCGCAGATCGGGCACCCAGAGGGCGATGTCGATCTTGCTCGTCAATTCGATCTCCTCCATCCGACGTTTCCCGACCGTGCGAACAATGGTTTCTCCTGGCTTCGGCCGCCTGCATCTTCGCGAGTGCTCCCTATCCATTCAGGACAGCACAGGCAGAGGTGTGGG
>Ga0070714_100001752_pt1 | contig 15827 bp, 4 predicted proteins | sample LARL83metaG_FD_65450 | JGI IMG/M metagenome (GOLD analysis project Ga0070714, IMG submission 65450) | Corn, switchgrass and miscanthus rhizosphere microbial communities from Kellogg Biological Station, Michigan, USA - LAR L8-3 metaG | ecosystem: Host-associated > Plants > Roots > Rhizosphere ...
CAGTCCTGTCAGCTCCCGGCGAAGAAGCCGCTGCAGTCGACGACTAGCTGAACGGAGCCGGATGAGCCGTTGTAGGCCGAGATATCACCTCCCGGGCCGCCCGGCACCAGCGCGGAGTTCGCCACCGTCACCCCGGTGCCCCAGTTGAGGTTGCTGGTGCCGGGCCGGCTGCCGGCCGGGCTGTACGGGTAGGCGACGAGGTTGCCGCTCGCGGCCGGCTGGGTGACGGTGATGTTGAGAGCCAGCACCGGGCTGGCCGCCGCGGTGAGCTGGAGCACGCTGGACCCGGAGATGGTGTAGGCCGTGCTGGCGCTGACCGCCGAAGCGGTCCCGCCGACGCCGGTGCGGGTGTCGACCATGCGCTCGGGGGTGATGGCGTGGAAGACATCGCCTGACACCCCGGGAAGGTAGTAACCGGTGATGTCCGCGAGCAGGTCGGTCGGCGCGCCGTAGTTAGTGATCGCGATCTTCCCGCCCGCTCCGACCGGAACGTCGCCGGCGAAGGACGCGACCGTGCTGGTGCCGTAGCTCAGGGCGGTCGTGGGAGTGACGCTGGTGCCGGCGGCGTAGGCCTCCAGGTACCCTGAGCCCTTCTCCCGGGTGGCGGTCAGGTTGACGGCCACCGCCGCGGCGCCGGCCGGCACCAGGCTGGTGCCGGCGACCGGCAGCGTCAGGGTGCTTCCGTTGGTGAGCTGGGCCTGCGGAGCGCCCTGCCCGGACCGGGTGTCCAGCAGCCGCGTCGCGGCCACCGGCTGGTAGGTCTGGGCACCGGCGGCGAGCCTGCTGTCGTAGTAGCCGGTCGCGTCGACGATGAGCTGGGCCGTCCCGGGGGACTGCAGGGACATGTCGAGGTAGCCGTCCCGGCTCACCGGGACGATCTCGTAGTTGGTCGCGGTGAAGCCCGGCCCGATCTGGACGGTCGACGTGGCCGGCCGCTGGTCGCCGTCGGCATAGATGACGACGTTGCCGGGGGCGGTCGCGCCGGTCACCGTCAGGTCCATGGCCACGGCCGTGACGCCAGCCTGCGGGATACCGCCGCCGGCCGCGCCCGCTACCTTCAGCCTGGTCACCGAGTTCGAGGCCACCGGGCCGGTGGTGCCGCCAAGGCCGGTTCTGGTGTCCATGACCCGGGTCGGCGCGATCGCGTAGTGGTAGCTCGCCACGCTCGGCGTGGCGCTGGGCATGACCGCCTGGCTCCAGGCCTGCACCTGAGCGACCTGCCCGCCGAAGAACTGCTGACGGCTGGCGCCGGACTGGGCGCTGCCCACGTGGAACGGGCCGGCCGCCGCGGCGGCCGGGGCACCGTGATGCTCGTACGCGACGAGGATCCCGTCGACGTACAGGCTCATGACCGCGCTGCCCGCGTCATAGCTCGCGGTGACCTGCGTCCACTGGCCTGGATCCACGGTGCCGCCGGTGACGGTGTCGAAGGTGTTGCCGCTGCCCGGCCCGGTGTTCAGCCCGAAGGTCCAGGCGGTCCCGGCGGTCCCCAGTTGCAGTCCGGGGTAGGTCGGGCCGTCCTGGGACAGCAGTGTCTGCGATCCGGAGGCTCCGGCCGGGCTGGCCCACGCGGAGACGGTGAAGCTCTTGGTCAGGCTGATAGCGGCGGCGCTGGCGGCCAGGTCGCCGCTGGTGCCGTTCAGCGTCACGTCCGGTGCGAAGTACGCGTCGTCGGCTGACCAGGAAGCCCCGCCGCCGCCCTTGAGCGGCAGCCCGCCGGCCGCCTGGTCGGCGGCGGTGCCTACCGGGCCGGCCTGCTGGTCGTTCAGCGGCCAGTCGTGGGCGGAGGTGACCAGCCGTACCGGGTTCGAGCTGGCCGCGGCCAGGCTGGTGCCATCCGGGCTGAGCTGGTACGGGGTCACCGTCCCGTCCGCGGCGACGCCCCACACCCCGAGGCTCCCGCCGCCGAATCCGGCCGCGGACACCTGGGCGTAGCCGGCCGTGGCGAAGCCGGCCGGGTCAACGCGGACCGGGCCGGCCGCGCCGGAGACCGGGCTGCCGTTGTTGTTGATGACCGCGTACGCTAGGTCGGCGACGGCGGCCGGGCTGTAATAGTAGACGGCGCCGGCCGGGCTGGTCGCGAACATCGCCGGGATGTCGCTGACCAGCGTCGTGGTGATCTTCCAGCCGTCCCACGTGCCGCTGCCGGCCGGGCTGGTGTCAGACAGGTCGAGCGATGTCGGGTTGTCGGTGCTGCCCAGCAGGTCCCAGCCGCCGGTGACGCCCGCCGTCGGCTCCAGGTACAGCGAGCCGTTGACGATGACCAGCAGGTCAGGGTAGGCGGCGGGGCCGTAGCTGGTGACCACGCTTGACGCCCCGTACTCGGCGTAGTCCAGGTTGCCCCCGCTGGCCGCGGACGTGGCGCACACCGGAAGGTCGTCCTGTCCCGTCGCCTGGTCGTACTTCAGGTAGGTGAACGTCCCGGAGGTCACGTCGCTGGAGGCGCCGCTGATCGGGTCCAGCGGCAGTGCCTGCCCGAAGGTGCTCAGCAGCTGCCCGGAGCAGGCGCCGGTCCCGTTGGGGGACGGGTTGTAGTCGAGCACCCCGTTGAACCCCTGGTCCTGGAACTGCCCGGTGATCACCTGGGTCCCGGTCCACTGCACGGGTGACTGGGTAGTGCTGACCCCGGTGCCCTTGAGGCCAATGTTCACCGCGGTGGCCGACACGGCGCCCCCGCCGGTGCCCGGGGCGAGCCAGAGGCCGGCGGGCAGCGGCGCGGTCCCGGTGCCGGGGATGAGGAGGTCGGCGTTGCCGTCGCCGGTCACGTCCCCGTCGGCCTCGGTGGCGGCCGCGGCGGCGATGATCACGCACCGCTGCTGCTGCCCGACGTTCCCGCCCGCGCTCAGCGCGTACACGGTCAGGATGTTGGCCTGCGCGGTGGGCGTGATGCTCGCCGTGGCGTCGCCGCCGCTCGCCGGGACGCTGACCGGCTCGCCGTCGTTCAGCTGGTAGGTGTAGCCCGACGGGGCGGGCTGGCCAGGCGCGGGCGCCAGGTAGAGGTCGGCCGGGGTGCCGACCGTGTACGTGTAGGAGCTGGTCGGGTCGGTCACCGTGCACGGGACCGTGCGGCCGGAGTCCAGGTAGATGCCGGGTGCGCCCGGGGTGGAGATGTCGTAGGTGAACTTCTTGACCGCCGAGGTGACCGTACCGAAGCTCCCGTCGCCGTTGGAGACCGTGGCCGACCAGGACACGCCGAGCGTGGTGCTGGCCGAGGTCCCGCCGAAGGCGGAGCTGGTGACGTCGGAGCTCAGCGTGGCCTCGGGGATCCGCAGCACGGCGGTGGTCCCCGACCCGGCCGACATGGTCGCGCTGGCGATGGCCTTGCCGGTGGCGGTGGCGGTCGCGGTGATGGTGGCGCTCAACGTGCCGCCGTCCGGGTCGTACACCGGGACGTTGAGTGAGACGTCGCCCTTGCCGATCGTGGCGGCGCTCGGCGTGGTGTACAGCGCGGCCGGCGTGGCCGGGGCGTGCGCGTAGGTGATGGTCAGCGCCGGGGTTACCGGGTTACTCGTGGACGGCTCGAACACCTCGTAGTCGTTCTGCCCGGCGCCGTTGCCGGTGAACTGCTCGGCGCTGTACGAGGTTCCGGCCAGCGCGAGGGTCTGGGTGGCCTTCCCGGCGGCCACGTCGCTGCTGATCCAGCCGGTGGACAGCGGGAAGCCGACCGACGCGGCCGGACAGGAGGATGACCAGCCGTGCGCGAACGTGGCGGTGCCGACCGCGCCGCCGAGCGACCGGGTGGCGGTGAACCAGTTGTTCCAGGTCGCGTTGCCGGAGTTGAGCGTGGCCGACGGGGCGTACACGTCGACGGTCTGCGCGGTGCAGTTGTTGGCCGCGACGTTGGTCATGTAGAGGGTGGCGCGCTGGATGTCGTCTTTGGTGCCCTCAGGGCCGAGCGTGCTCAGCGGCAGGGCGAAGTTGATCAGCGTGTCCGCCCGGAACCCGCCCGGCGCCTCGCCGACCTGCATCAGGCCCTGCCCCTCGGCCGAGGAGTTCCAGTGCGGGTCGGTGGGGTAGTTCTGCGACGGGGTGGACCAGGCGGCCTTGCCGCCGGTCCAGGACGGGTCGATGAACACCGGGAAGACGGTTCCCGGCCCGTCCAGCACGCGGCTGTCCGGGGAGAGGGTGAGGGCCCGGCCCGCGATGCGGGCGCCCAGCGGGCCGACGTGCGCGTGCGCCCCCGGCGCCCGCACGGTCGACCGGGACACGGGCGACTGGGGTGCCCCCGTTGCCGTCGCCGAGTCCCACAGCCGCGGGCTCGGGGCGCCGAAGACCACCGTGCCCCGGGCGTCCCGCGCGGTGACTTCGCCGTGGGAGCCGGCGGCGACGGTCAGCCCGCGGGCCGTCATCGTGGCGGTCAGCAGCGCGGCGAGCCGGGGGCTGGCCGCGGCGGCCGCGTCGCGGATGACGAGCACGTCGCTGAAGCCGCCCTGCGTGTCGGCGGTGACGATCAGGTCGGTGCCGGGCAGCACGTTCTGGTACGTCGCGGTGTTCCCGGCCAGCACCGGGACCGGCAGCTGGGCGGGCAGGGCCAGGCTGAGCGAGTCAAGCCCGGACCGCATGGTCGCCAGCGGGCCGGTACCGCCGCCGGACAGGGTCAGCGGGGTCGTGGTAGCGGCGGGGGAGACGCTGCCGTCGGCGTTACGGTGCAGGGTCGCGTCCAGCGGCCGCCACGTGCCGCCGGCCAGCGTGCGCACCGGCTGCGCCGTGACGGTGAGGGTGAACGTGCCGTCCGGGCTGGCGGTCAGCGTGGTCGTCGGGGTCTCGGCCGCGCTGACGTTGACCGGCGCATGGGTGCGCCGGGCGCGGGCGAGCGCCTGGTCCTGCGTCAGCAATGGCGGCGGCGCGGGCGCCGCGGTAACGGTGTTCCCCTCGCTGACCGGATCCGGGGCGGCAACAGCGCGGGCGCCAGTAAATGCGGTCAGCGTAAGCGCGCAAACCGCCACCACGGCGGCCATCGGGCGTCTCGCTCTATTCATATTACCGTCCAATGCTCACGGTTTCTTTTTCCCTACAGCTGGCAGCCTATTGGCCTTAGTGAGATCAGGGCTGGCGCCTGATGTCTCCATGTTGTGAGCCACTACGGATTAAATGTGCAGGTCATCCCGGCTGGGAAATGTCTCACTGTCTCACGGCGGCTTTTCCGTATTGAAGCGCGACGTTGTTTTGCCGCACCATCATGCTCGGATGCCTGCGCCCGGGCAGGCTCCGGTTGATTGCATTTCGGTTCACGCCAAGGAGTGACGGTGGCTTTCCTGCGTCAGATGCGGATCGTTGTGCGCGTTATCGCCGCGCTGGCGTTGCCAGCGGGGGCACTGGCGGCCGTGCCCGCGCAGGCACACGCCGCGCCGGCCGCGGTGCGGCCCCCGTCACCGGGTCACGCGGTCCCGGTCACCCGGGTGCTGCCGAAGAAGATCCCGGTGCGGGACGGCACGCATGCCCGGTTCCTGGCCACCGAGCTGACCTGGCCGCAACCGGGCACCACGCAGGTGAGCCTGCGCGCCGGCGCGGTATCCCGGGTGGCCGGGTCGCCGGTCTGGATCGAGCCGGCTGCCGCGGGGGCCCGCCCCGCCACCAGCAGCACCGCGGCCGCAGGCACCGCAACCGCGGCGGTCCCCGTTCCGGCCGCTACGGTCACGGTGCTGCCGCGCTCGGCGGCCACCAGCCTGGGCGTGTCCGGGATCGTGCTGCACGCCGACGCCCCCGCCGTCGTCGCGGCCGGCGCCGCCGGGACGGCCTCCGCCGGGCCCGCCCCCGGGGCGGTCACGCCGCAGGTGCGGATCGGGGTGGACTACCAGGGCTTCGCCCAGGAGTACGGCGGGGACTTCGGCTCCCGCCTCACCCTGGTCGCGCTGCCCGCCTGCGCGCTGACCACGCCAGGCGGGCCGGCCTGCCGGGCCCAGCGCCCGCTGCAATCGGTGAACGACCCCGTGGGCCAGTCGGTGTCGGCCCAGGTGCCACTCGGCACGGTGCTGGCCCTGACATCGACCCCCGCGCCGGAGGGCGCCGCGGGCGGGAGTTACTCGGCCACCAGCCTCAAGCCGGCCGAGTCATGGAACGAGGGCGGGGACTCCGGCTCCTTCGATTACCGCTATCCGGTCACGCTGCCGGGAGCTTCGTCCGCGCTGGTCCCGAGCGTTGACCTCTCCTACGACTCGCAGGGCGTGGACGGCCAGACCGCGACGACGCAGGCGCAGTCCTCCTGGGTCGGCGACGGCTGGACCACGCCGGACTCGTTCGTCGAGCAGACGTTCACCCCGTGCGCCGACTCTCCCGAGGGCGTGACCTTGTCCGGCGCGCAGTCAACGTATGACGAGTGCTATGGCGGCCCGGTCCTGACCCTGTCGCTGAACGGCACGTCGACCGCGCTGGTGTGCAACGCCGATGAGAGCTCCTGCACGGAGCAGGCCGACCACGGGGCGACCGTGTCGCACGTGGCGAGCTCGCACAACGGGTCGGGCACCTACAACACCGACTACTGGGTGGTCACCGAACGCGACGGTACCGCGTACTACTTCGGCCGCAACCAGCTGCCGGGGTACGCCACCGGGGACCAGGTGACCAACTCGGTGGACTCGATGCCGGTGTACTCACGGGCCAAGCCGGCCGACCCGTGCGCCAGCGCCGCCGGGCAGGTGTGCACGATGGCCTACCGGTGGCACCTGGACTACGTCACGAACCTGACCGGCCAGGCGATGGCGTACTACTACGCCCAGCAGCCCAACTACTACGGGGAGAACAACGGCGCGGCCAGCGTTTCCTACATCCGGGACTCCCGGCTGGCCGAGATCGACTACGGGTTCGCCGGCGGCGACGCGTACGGCAGCTCGGCCCCGGTGCCGGACAAGGTCATCTTCACGCCGTCCCCCGCCGGCCGCTGCGTCGCGGCGACCTGCGACCCGCTGACGCCGTCCCTGGGCGCGACCAAGGCCGGGTCGGAGTACCCGGACGTTCCGTACGACCTGATCTGCGCGCAGGGCGCGACGTGCGGGCAGCACTCCCCGTCGTTCTTTTCCACCGACCGGCTGGCGTCGATCATCACCGAGCAGTACTCGGCCGGGAGTTACCCGAAGGTTGACGAGTACGACCTGACGCAGACCGAGCCCCCGACCGGGGACACCACCAACCAGACCCTGTGGCTGGCCTCGGTCCAGCGGACCGGCTACGACACCTCAGCCGGCGGCACCGGGACGGTGACGCCGCCGCCGGTGACGTTCGGCGGGACCGACCTGCCCAACCGGGTGGACACCACGAACTGGCCGGCCCTGGACCGGTGGCGGCTCACCTCGGTCACCTCCGAGCTCGGCGCGGTCACCACCATCACGTACGAGACGCCAGCCACGTGCACCGCCGCCTGGGCGCGGGCGCAGACCGCGGCGACGGCCGCGTCCAGCACCAGGTCCTGCTACCCGGTGTACTGGGCGCCATCGGGAACCATGGTCATGGACTGGTTCGAGTCGTACGCCGTCAAGCAGGTGACCGTCTCGGACTCCACCGGCGGGGCGCTGCCGCAGGAGACCGACTACGCCTACGGCCCGGCCGCCTGGCACTACGACGACAACGAGGTCATCAGGGCCAAGTACCGCACCTACGGCCAGTTCCGCGGCTACGCCACCGTCACCACCGACACCGGGCAGCCGGGCAACGACCCGCAGACCGAGCAGGTCGACACCTACTACCAGGGCATGGACGGGGACTACCGGTCCAGCACCGCCACCCGGTCGGTGACGCTGAAGGACACGGCGGGCGGCACCCACCCGGACTCGGCCGCCCTCGCCGGGGACGTGCTCGAGTCGCGGCAGTACCTGGGCAGCGGCGGCCCGGTGGAAACGGACGCGATCACCTCCTACTGGGTATCGGCGCCGGCGCAGTCGCGTTCCCGCGACGGGCTGCCGGACCTGGCGGCGCAGGCCACCGGGGCGGCCGAGACCTGGACGGCCAAGACCACCAGCGACGGCGGTAAGCCCGGTACGGTCGTCACCGAGACCGACACCACGTACGACGCGGGCACCGGCGACGACGACTTCGGCCTGGCCACCTACTCCTACACCCACACCGACCCGGTGAACGCGGCCTACGACTCGTGCACCACCACCCAGTACGCGCCGGTGAACAAGGCAGTGAACCTGTCCGGGCTGGTGTCCTACACCGAGACCGACTCGGCGGCCTGCTCCGGGTACACGCCGAGCACGGTGTCCGCGTCGATGCCGTCGGCCTTCAACACGCTGACCGCTCCGCCGGCCTCGGCGGTGAGCGCGCCCGCGCACGTGGAGTCCGCCACCCAGACCTTCTACGGCGACCCGTCGTTCGCCACCGCGTTCCCGCAGCAGACGGCCCCGTCGACCGGCGAGGTCACCATGGTCCGCAAGGCGTCCGGGTACTCCTCGGGCGCGTTCACCTGGCAGACCGGGAAACGGAGCACCTACGACGGGTACGGGCGGGTCACCCGCGCCTGGGACGCGAACGGCAACGAGACGACGACCGGCTACGCCGTCAGCGGCGCCGGGCTGACCACCGGCCAGACCGTCACCCAGCCCCCGACATCCGGGGTCGCTCACGTCACCAGCAAGACGACCGACCCGACCCGGGGCCTCACGCTGACGGCCACCGATGCCAACGGCGTCGTCACCACCGAGCGGTACGACGCGCTCGGCCGGCTCACCTCGGTATGGGAGAACTCCCGGCCCACCTCGCAGAACGCCAACCTGATCTACACCTACACCGTCTCGGCCACCGGCGACTCCGGGGTTACCACCCAGACCATGAACGACGCCGGCGGCTACGCCACGTCGGTGGCCATCGACGACTCGCTCGGCCGGCCCCGCCAGACCCAGACGCCCACCCCGCAGGGCGGGCGGCTGATATCCGACACCCTCTATGACTCACGCGGCTGGACCGACAAGAAGAACACCGGTTACTGGGACTCCACCACCACACCCGCGCTCGGCCTCGTCGCCGTGGCTGATAACGAGGCCGACAACCAGGACGACTACGTACTTGACGGCCTGGGCCGGGTCGTGCAGGACCTATCCAAGAAGGACGGGAACCTGGTTTCCACCACCACGACGGTCTACAACGGCGACGCCACCACGGTGATCCCGCCCGGGAAAGGCACGATCAAGACCACGGTCACCGACCCGCTCGGCCGGGTCAGCAAGCTGATCGAGTACACCGCCACCCCGGCCGTCACCACGCCGTCCGACCCGTTCACCGGCAGCTGGTCCGTCACCGGCGGCAGCCCGTCCGCCGTCACCTACGGGTACGACGGGCACGGCAACCGCGACTCCGCCACCGACGCGGCCGGGAACCAGTGGACCGAGACCTACAACCTGCTGGGACAGCAGACCGCGATCACCGACGCGGACGCCGGGACCACCACCATGACCTACGATCCCGACGGCAACCCGGTGCAATCCCGGGATTCCACGGGCGCGTACCTGTCGTTCACCTACGACGCGCTCGGCCGCAAGACCGCCGAGTACGCCGCCCCGGCCAGCGCCCAGGCGCCGTACTCATCGCCCACGTCAGCCGGGAACGAGCTGGCCTCCTGGGTGTACGACAACGCCAGCAAGGCCACCGACGCCAACGGCAACCCGCTCACGGACACGGTCGGGCACGCAACCACCGTCACGTCCTACTCCGGCGGCTACCCGTACACGGAGCAGTCCCTGGGCTTCAACGTCTTCGGTGAGTCCAAGGGCACCTCGGTCACCATCCCGGCCGCGGCCCAGGGCACCGCGCTCGGCACCACCTGGACGATCAAGCAGTCCTACACCACGGCCACCGGCCTGGCCCAGCAGACCAGCTACCCCCAAGGCGGCGGGCTGCCGCAGGAGAACGTCACCTACACCTACACCAGCGCACTCGACCTGCCCAGCGGGATCGGCTCCAGCCTGCCGCTGACCGGGTACGCGCAGTCGACCTCCTACACCGACCGGTCCCAGATCGGGGCGGTCAAGATCGGCGGCACGGCCGGCACCGCGCTGATCAACGACACCTACAACCCGCACACGGGGCAGCTCACGGACCAGCTCGTCACCCGGTCCACCACCCCGTCAGCCGTCAACGACACCTCCTATGCCTATGACCCGAGCGGCCTGCTCACCGGGCTGACCGAGGCGCGCCTGGGGTCGACGGCGACCGCCGAGACCCAGTGCTACGCCTACACGACCCAGGACCAGCTGTCGGCCGCGTGGACCGCGACCGACAACTGCGCGGCCACCCCGACGGCCACCGCGTACTCCACCGTCGGGGACCCGCTGGCCGCCGCCGGCGCGTACTGGGAGTCCTTCGGCTACGACAGCGCCGGGGACCGCAAGAGCCAGCGCCAGTACACGCCCGCCGCCGGCGGGGTTTCCACCACGTCCTACGCCTACAACGGCAACGCCTCCGCCAGCGTCAGCCAGCCCACCACGCTGACCGCCGTGTCCACCACCGGGGCCGCGCCGGCCTCGGCGAGCTACTCCTACTACGCCAACGGCGAGCAGAAGACCCGCACCGCGCCGGGCGGCCCGCAGACCCTGCAGTGGAACAACGCCCGCGAGCTGACCAGCGTCTCCACCGGCACCACCACCGACGCCAGCTACATCTACGACGCCGACGGCAACCTGCTCCTGCAGGCCGACGCCGCGGCCGGCACCACCACGCTGTACCTGCCCGGCGAGCAGCTCACCTCCAGCGCCGGCGGCACCACCAGCGGCGTCCGCTACTACCCGCTGCCCGGCGGCGCCACCGCCGTCCGCACCGGCACCGGGAGCAGCTACTACTTCGAGATCGGCGACCAGCACGGCACCAGCACCAGCTACCTCGACTACACCGCGCAAGTCCCGGCCTGGCGGCAGTTCGACCCGTTCGGCAACCCCCGCGGCGCCACCGCGGCCTGGATCGACAACCGCGGCTTCCTCGGCAAGGTCGCCGACCCGGCCAGCAGCCTGACCGACGTCGGCGCGCGCTGGTACGACCCGGCCACCGGCGCGTTCGTCAGCGTCGACCCCCTCCTCGAGGCCAGTGACCCGACCCAGCTGGGCGGCTACGACTACGCCGGCAACGACCCCGTCAGCGCCAGCGACCCTTCCGGCAAGAGGTGTGAAGGCGAAGGGTGCGAGAGCTGGACCCCGGATCCCCCCAGCGGCGGCGGTGGCGGCGGTGGCGGTGGCGGGTCCTCCTCGACCGGCGGAGGCACCGGCTCAGACCAGCTATCCATCACCTACGATCCCATTGGCGCCGGCCTCGTCTACGACGACCCGACGGATCCCGAATTCTGGGAGTTCGCTATGCGGTACGCGGAAGCCGGGGCCCACCTTGAGAACCGCCCGGACCTGACGCCGCTGGAGAACGAGCTACGGAGATGGGGCTGGGTGTGCGAGAACAGCGACATCTGCGGGGGCGGCTTTGGCTCCATGCACTCCCAGATCGATGACCTGGCCGAGGCGGCAAGCACCGCGCGGATGACCGGGCAGCCTGAGCCGCCCGGCCTAGAGCAGGCCAAGCTCTTCCTTAACCGGCCCGATCCCGTCAGCCCCAACGGCCCGACCGGCTTCGTCATGGACCCCGGAATGGACTTCGGGAAGCCTACCGGGCCGTTCAAGATAATCCTCGAGGCTTCGGCCGAGTCCAACGCTGAGAAACAAGGGGCGCTCACAGATGGCGCCAATGAACTGGACCTGCAGCTTAAGGAGTTCCACGACCTAAACCTTGAGGCGCAGAAAGCGAGTGAGGAGGGGCATACCGGCCAGGTCGTCGCCCCCGTCCCGTGGGGCGGGCCAGCGAACGGCGCCACGCAATCAGCCGTGGCTGGCGGCCTCGAGTCCGTCGCCTTCGTGTGCGCCGTCTGTTACGCCGGACTGAAGCAGCCGGTGGCGAATTTCATTAAGTCGGTCGGCTTGCGGGTCTTCGGCATGGACGGTGCCGGCGACGGCGGCGGCGATGCCGCGGGCATGCAAGAACCCCAGGACTGATCAGGAGGCCTGATCCTTGAGCCTGCTGCGAAGGTCATCGGCGTCGGGGTGGCCGAGGCCGGTCAGGATGCCGAGGGCCTGCTTCCAGCAGTCGCGGGCGGCTTCGGCGTCGCCTGCCGCGTGGTAGGTGTCGCCGAGGCCGGTGAGGGCCTCCGACTGCTTGTACCAGTCTCCGAGGTCGCGGAAGAGCCGGAGGGCCTCCCGGTAGCAGCTGAGGGCTTCGCGGGTGTCTCCCAGGTGCCGGTGGATGTAGCCGAGGCTGTCAAGCACGGCGGCCTGGCCGTGGCGGTTACCGAGGTCCTGGAGCAGGGCGAGTGCCTGGCGGCAGCAGGTCAGCGCGGCATGATGGTCGCCGAGCAGGGCGCTGTACCAGCCGACGGTGTTCAGGGCGCTGGCCTGCGCCGCGAGGTGTCCCTCGGCCTGTGCTAGCTCCAGGGCCCGGAGGGCCTGGTCACGCGCCTCGGCGTTACGCTCCTGCCAGCCCAGCAGATGCGCGAGGCTCACGGTCACGATCGCCTCGTTTACGCGGTCGCCGGCCTGCCGGTAGAAGTGCAGAGCATGCCGCAGATGGCGGTCCGCTTCGGCGTAACCGCCGAGCATGCCGTGCGCGTAGCCGAGCTCGGTGCGGATGCGGGCCTCAGCGCTGCCGTCGGCCAGTCGCATGACCGCGGCCAGCGCCGCGTCCTGCGTGGCGACGTACGCCTGCCAGTGCCCGCGGAGGGCGAGGTAGTCAGATACGGCCCAGGCCAGCTGCCAGGTGTAGGTGTCAAGGTCTGATCCTGCCGCTGCCCTGATGGCGGCGAGCAGGACCGGGTACTCCGCGTCCAGCCAGGCCACGGCCTGGGCGCCGTCGGCCAGGTCTTCAGGCGCCGTTCCCGGCTCGGGCTCAGCCGGAACGACCGGGTCCCGGGTCGGGGCGAGTAGCCGGTCTGCCCGGCAGACGGTGTGCAGGTAGTGGCTGAGCACCCGGCGCCGGGCCGCGGTCCGCTCGTCCGCGCCGTCCAGGGCCTGCGCCTGTTCGGCGGCATACTCATGGAGCAGGTCATGGAGGAAGAACCGGCCGGCCGGGTGCTCGATGAGCAAGCGGGCCTCGACGAGCTCGGTCAGCACCGGCCGGGCCTGCCCGAGCGGCACCGCCGCCAGGCTGGCGGCGGCCGGCGCCGAGATGTCCGGCCCCGGGTGCGCACCGCCGAGCAGCCGGAACATCCGGGCGGCCAGACCGCCAAGGCGCTGGTACGACCACGAGAACACGGCCCGCACGTCGGTGACATGGTCGCCGGCGTTCAGCAGGTCCAGACGGCTACGGGCATCGCGGAGCTGACGGACCAGGCCGGCCAGCGGGCGGCCCGGCTGGCTCGCGGCGCGGGCCGCGACGATGTTCAGCGCCAGGGGCAGTCCGGCGCACAGTCCGATGAGCTCGTCGGCCGCCTCCTCCTCGCGGCTCACCCGCTCCGCGCCCAGCCGTCGGTCCAGCAGTTCACGTGACTCAGCCAGGGTGAGCAGGTCCAGGGTGATCGGATAAGCGCCGTCCGCGGCGACCAGGCTCAGCAGCTGGGCGCGGCTTGTCGCTACGACCAGGCATCCGGCCGAGCCGGGCAGCAGCGGGCGGACCTGCTCAGCGTCGCGGGCGTTGTCCAGCACGAGCAGCACGCGCTTGCCTGCCAGTACCGACCGGTATAGCACCGTCCGCGCATCCAGGCTCGCCGGGATCTGCGGGGCCGGGACCCCCAGGGCGATCAGGAACCCCCGGATCGCCTCGCCAGGCGGCAACGGCGGGCCGGCTGGGTCAAAGCCGCGGAGGTTCGCGTACAGCTGCCCCTCCGGGAACCGCTCCGCCACCTGATGCGCCCAGTACAGCGCCAGCGCGGTCTTGCCGACCCCGGCGGTGCCGTCGATGGCTGCGACAACCGCGGTGCCGCCCGGCGCCGTAGTCGCCTCGACCAGGTCCGCCAGGGTTTTCAGCTCTTCCGCGCGTCCGGCGAAATGCCGCACCGCGGGCGGGAGCTGCCGTGGTACTGGCGGGTCCGCACGCGCCGGGCCGGTTCTCGGCGGGCGGGCATCGACGTGCGGCGATGGCGGCGGAGCAGGGCCGGCCGGCGCGGCCGCGAGCAGGGCCGGGTCGTCGGCGAGTATCCGCTGGTGCAACTGCCGGATGTGGCGGCCGGGCTCGACGCCGAGTTCCTCGACGAGCACATCGCGGGTCCGCCGGTATACGGCCAGTGCCTCAGCCTGCCGGCCGGCCCGGTGAAAGGCCATCATGAGCAACGCGGCCAGGTTCTCCCGCAGCGGATTCGCCGCCACGAGGGCTGACAGTTCGGCCACCGCGTCGTCGTGGTTTCCCCGGTGCAGGTCGCTGTCGATCCGCCACTCCAGCGCCTGCAGGCGCTGCTCGGCCCAGCGGGCCGTGGTATCGGCGACCAGCGCGCTCGCCTGCAGATCGGGGAGCGGCTCCCCGCGCCACAGTTTGAGCGCCTCAGTTAGCTCCGCCGAGGCGAGCGCCCAGTCTCCCGCGAGCTGCGCGGCCCGCCCGCGCCGCCGCAGGTCCTCAAATACCTGCACGTCAAGGAGGCCGGGGAGCACATCGATGGAGTAGCCGGACACCGCCGTCTTGACCAGACGGCGGTCAGTATCACCAAGCGCACAGCGCAGCGCACGCACGTGATTGTGCAGTGATGCCTTCGCGGTCACCGGGGCCGGGCCATCCCACAACGCGGCCGCCAGTCGCTCCGCAGGCACCGGTTTGCCGGCGTCCAGCAGCAAGGCAACCAGCAGCATGCGTGGCTTGCCACCGCGGACGGCCAGCTCCGCGCCATTCCGGCTGACGTGCAACGGGCCGAGCAGATCGAACCGCATGCCCCATTCTCCCAGACTCATCCCCTCCTCCAGGCCTATAAGGAACTCCGGCAGCGGCAGCGGCGGGAGGCATTAGCGCTCTATTAGCGGGCTATTACCAGCTCCGGCAACGCTTAGGAGCACCCGGCTGCGGCTGGCGCGCCGCCTGTCTGGCCGGGCTCACCCGCGCCATCAGCGGCACGTTATGTCCCGGCCGGGAAACCAGTCATGCGAGCAATGCCAGATATCCGCCACGGGCTGACAGGGGGAGGCAGTCCAGGTGCCAGGAAGGACACGGTAAGGAACATGGAGGAAACGTCACCGGCCGGCCCGCCAGACGAGCCGGCCGATTCTGCGGCCATCGTGCGGTTCCTGTTCGCGGTGGCCGCCGCCGGGGGCGTGGAGCAGCGGCAGCTCGCCCGTGACGCGGGATTCCCGGCGCCTGCCGAGCCGGCCCCGCGGTCGTCCCGCCCGTTCGCCGAAGCCCTCGGCACCCCGCGGATCTTGCGCGGCTACGCCGACACGCTTGTGCCGCCGCGGCCGGCCACCTGGCAGGAGCGCTTTGCGCAGCTTCTCGATGAGGCGCTAGACCACGGGAGCCCCGAACTCGGAGAGGTGGCCCGCCGCTTGTTCGTCAGCCGGCGCACGCTGCAGCGGCGCCTCGCAGAGCAGGGCACCAGTTGGCGCGCCGAGCTTGACAGCGCCCGTCGGCGGCGCGCCCTGGCGAACGGCGGCGCGCCCATCACCCCCGGCGGGCTGGCCCGTCGGCTGGGTTATGCCGCTCCCCGCTCAGCCCGCCGCGCTCTGCGGCGCTGGGACAGTCAGACATCGTAACCCCAGCGCGCCTCGTTCACTAACGTCAAGGCCATGCGGCCAACGACGAATGCCGTCAGGCCCCGGCGACGCGGCGGATGCGCGCGACGATCTGGTTGGCCTCGTCCTCGGTGATCTTGGCTCTGTGCTAGGCGGGGACCAGGCCAGGCCGGTCGCAGGCGCGCCTGATCAGGCGGACGCGATCAGCCACCCGGCGGCAGCAAC
>Ga0070714_100001757_pt1 | contig 15802 bp, 15 predicted proteins | sample LARL83metaG_FD_65450 | JGI IMG/M metagenome (GOLD analysis project Ga0070714, IMG submission 65450) | Corn, switchgrass and miscanthus rhizosphere microbial communities from Kellogg Biological Station, Michigan, USA - LAR L8-3 metaG | ecosystem: Host-associated > Plants > Roots > Rhizosphere ...
GAAGGAAGCTCGCGATCGAGCGCGGCGAACCAAGCTGGCAGACCAGATCGACGTCGCCGATGTCGATGCCCAATTCGAGCGACGCGGTCGCCACCAGGGCCTTCAACTCGCCGCGCTTGAGGCGCTGTTCGGCGTTGAGCCGCTGCTCCTTCGACAGGCTGCCGTGATGGGCCGCGACATTCGCCTCGCCGAGGCGCTCGGAAAGATGGCCGGTCACCCGCTCCGCCAGCCGCCGGGTGTTGACGAAAATCAGCGTCGTCCGATGCTCGTCGATCAACTGGGTCAGCCGGTCGTAGACCTGTTCCCACACCTCCTTCGACATCACCGCCTCGAGGGGCGACGGCGGGATTTCGAGGGCGAGATCGCGGGCGCGGGCGTGGCCGGTGTCGACGATCGTGCATTCCGGATTCGCGCCGCCCTCCGCCCCGACCCCGACGAGAAACCGCGCGACGTCCTCGATCGGCTTCTGAGTCGCCGACAGGCCGATCCGCAGCAAGCCGTTCGCCGGCGAGCGAGCCGCGCACAGGGCTTCGAGGCGCTCGAGCGAGAGCGCGAGATGCGAGCCGCGCTTGTTGGGCGCGAGGGCGTGGATCTCGTCGACGATGACGGTCCGCGTCGTCGCCAGCATCTTCCGTCCGGATTCGGAGCCGAGCAGGATGTAGAGCGACTCCGGCGTGGTGACGACGATGTGCGGCGGCCGACGACGCGCCTTGTCGCGCTCGGCCGACGGCGTATCGCCGGTGCGCACCCAGGTTCGGATGTCGACGTCCGGCAATCCGCGTGCGCGCAGGGCATCGCGGATGCCGGCGAGCGGCGCCTGCAAGTTCTTCTGGATGTCGTTCGACAGCGCCTTGAGGGGCGAGACGTAGACCACCTGCGTCTCGTCCGCGAGCGGCCGCTCGAGTCCCTGCCGCACCAGCCCGTCGATCGCCGCAAGAAAGGCGGCGAGCGTCTTGCCCGAGCCGGTGGGTGCTGCGATCAGCACGTTCCTCCCGGCCTGGATCGCGGGCCAGGCCCGCGCCTGCGCCGGCGTGGGAACAGCGAAGCTCCGCTCGAACCAGTCGGCGACGGCCGGATGAAACAGGGACTCGATGGTCATGGGATCGCTTCGGTGTGGCGGCGACAAGGCGATGATAGCGCAATCGGCAGGCTTATCGATGCATGGCGGCCGACCGGGGGGAGAGCGCTCGAGAGCATAAGGATAAGGTGATGATTCCACGCGGAATCAACCCTTGCGTGGCGTCTCTAGTGTGAGTGTTGCGACGGCGGCCGCTGGAACAGGCCCTCGGTCAGAGAGGGCGGCAAGCCAAGCCGTTGCGCCAGACCGGCCCGGTCGACCGCCGCCGGGTCCGCCAGGACCTCGCCCAGCGGGCGGCGGTCGAGCTTCACGTCGGCGAGAAGCTCCCGTTGCGTCACCTTGCCGTCGCCGTTGGCGTCGAACGCCGCGTGAAGCCGGTCCATGCCCATTCCGTCGGCGAGCAACAGGCCGAACGCGATGGAGCCGCGCGCGCGCGGCGGCAGCTCGGCTTTGTGCCACTCGTACCAGGCGCCGAGGCGCCGTCGCAGGGTGTTCAGATCCGCAAGCGTCATGCCCTGCTTCGGCTGCGCGACGGCAAACTGCCAGCCGAGATCGACGCATGTCTGTGCGGGCTTCGATTCGCACGGCGCGGTCGCTTTGTCGATGAAGGCCTGGACCGCGCGGGAATCCGCCGGCTCGTCCGGCGGCTGTGGCTGCTGCGCCAGCGCCGCCGACGACGACAGCAGCAGGGCGGCAATGAGGATCGTTCGCATGGAAATACTCTAACCCGGCGAATGCGGTGGAAATGGGGCAGCGGCGCGCGCGGCGGCGCCCATGACGGGCGCGCTTCGCGGCATTCAATCGCTTGCGGAGCTTGCGGCCGCTTCCCACAATGGCGTCAGGACGCGGTACATCGCCTTGATGTCGTCGTCGAGGAGCTCGGGGTTGCGGAAGGCGATGTCCTTGCCGGCGATCTGCTCGGGGAACGGCATGAAGCCCAGCTTCTGGAGGTCCCGATGCACCGGCGGGGAGCCCTCCGCGACGTATTGCGCGATCTGTCCCTCCTTGCTCAGCAGCCAGTTCAGGAACAGCCGGCTCGCGTCGATGTCTGGATTCCCCTTGAGGGCTCCGAGCGTCGATGCCGTCACCGGAACGACGTCTGGGCAGTGGAAGCCGACCGGCGCCCCCTTGTCGATCCGCTCCTTGACCTGATACTCGGCGGACGCCAAGGCGGCATCGAACTCTCCCGCGATGACGAGATTGACGAGGGCCCTCGCCCCTTCCTTACGCCTCTGCGGCTGGACGATCTTGAAGACCTTCCGGATGTAATCGGTCGTCCACTCCGCGCCCTTCTCGTTCCACAGCGGCAGGAGCCACGACGACACGCCGCGCCAGAGCGCCAGCCGCCCGTCGTGGAGCTTGCGGGTCGTCAGCAAATCCTCCCACGTCTTCGGCATCTCATCCTTGCCGATCAGCGTCGGGTTGTAGGACATGCACCAGTAGCGCAAGCGCACGCTGGCCCACGAGTCGTCCCGGCTGCGCATGCGGTCGGGAATGTTCCTGATGTTCGGCAGGCTGCCGAGATCGGCCAGCGCATCGAGGGCACGGAACTCGTTGATCTCGCTGTCGATGCCCGTCACCACGTCGGCGATGTACCGCCCCTCGCCGAAGGCGATGAGAGCGGCGCGCACGCGCGTGTCGTGACTCCCCCGGGAATAATTGATCTTGATGAAGGGATAGCGTTCCGAGAACGGCTTCGTCATCTCGCGAAAGACGCTGCCCTCCCAGCTCCCGTTGATGCGGAGCTTGCCTTCCTTCCGCGCGCCGTCGAGCCACGCCTGGGGAACCGCCTGCTCATCCTCCCAGCCCGCCGTCACCTCGGGCCCCAATTTGAGCGCGGCGATCAGCGCGGCGGCCGACGGCGGCGTGTCCGCACCGGCGTGCGACGCCATCGCTCCCGCCATGGCGCAGGCCATCGCAAGAGCGCGGAGCCGCCCCTTGATCCCACCGGACATCGTGCCCCTCCACCAATTCCCAATGCGAAGCCGCGAGCGGATCGCCGATCACGCGCCGATTATGTCCGGAGCCTTGTTGACGCCATCCGAAAAGTTCTTGCCGGCATCGAAGCGGATGAGCGTGTTCTTCTCGGGATCGCGGATCACGCCGAAGGGGTCGCGCCCTTCCGCCACGGCCCTGATCGAGTCGCGTAGCGTGCGCCGCAGCATGATCAGCCCCTCGTCCGAGGTGCCGAGGTACTCGCGCGACCGGTCGGCGATCCGTCCCTGGCTTTCCTGCGCGATCCTGTCCTGCTCGTGCGAGGGAATGCTCCACCAGCCGTCCTCGACGCGCTCGAAGGCGAGCCGCTCGCATGTCTCGTGGCCGCGCGTCTCCAGCGTATAGGGCCCTTTCTCGGCGATCTCGGCGGAGAGGAAGAACGTTGTGGTCATGGTGTCGTCGGTCGGCACGCGCAAATTCAGGTAATGGCGGGGCTCGTCTCCGGCGCGCGCGGCCAATCGGCGCGTGTGCGACGGGAATATCTGATGGGTCACGTTGACCAGCGAGTCCGGATACTGCTGAAGGGTGCGGCAGCCGTACCAGGCCTTCTCCCAGGAAATCTTCGCCGGCTTGAGGGCGATCTGAGGATAGCCTGGCGCATGCAACGCCATCAGATGGTGCGGGTCGTAGCCGTTCTCGGCGCGTTGCAGCCAGTTGCAATGCTCCTCCTTGGAATAGACCACGCGATTGCAGTCCTCGCGGAAGAGGAGATCGTATTTCGGCAGCAGCGGCGCCGGCCTCGGGCCGAGATAGGCGAAGACCAGCCCTCCCGCTTCCTGGGTCATGTAGGCGGTCTGGCGCACCTCGTCCTTGAGCGGCGTATTCTCCGGCTCCGCCGGCATGTCGAGGCAGCGGCCGGCGCGGTCGAACTTCCAGCCGTGATAGCAGCAGCGGATGCCGTCCGCCTCGACCCGCCCAAGCTCCAGCGATGCCCCGCGATGAGGGCAGCGGCGATCGAGGAGGCCGGTCTCGCCCGTCGCATCGCGAAAGAGAATGAGGTCTTCGCCGAGAATGCGAACCGGCACCGGGCGAGCGGCGACCAGCTCGGAGAACCACACCGGCCACCAGTAGCGGCGCAACATCTCGCCCGCGGGGGTGCCTCGGCCGACGCGCGTGAACATCTCATTTTCTTCAGGGGTCATGTCCGCCTCCGGCAAGAAGACAGGGTATAGGCCCCGCCTCGTTCTCGTTCCGAATCCACGCCCGCGCGCGTCACGCCGTGATCACCGCGCCGTCCCTCGCCTTCTGCGCATCGAAGACGATCAGCTCGCTCCGCTCCTCGCGGGTGACGCCGGGCGGATCGTCCCCTCTCTCGACAGCGGCGATGGCCTCCGTGAGCATCCGGCGGAACAGGACGACGCCGCGATCGGATGTGCCGAGCGTTTCCCTCGTCCTGTCGGCGACCAGTCCCTGGCTTTCCTGCGCGGCGCGATCCTGCTCGCGCGAGGCGAGCCCCCACCAGCCGTCCTCCACCCTCTCGTAGATGCCGCGCTCGCGCTGCACCAACCCATTGGTGACCAGAGCAGCATTCCGGCCTTTCGCCTCGCGGGCGCGCACGTAGAAGGTCCGCGTGGCGACGTCGTCCACCGGCACGCGGAATCGCATGATGTGACTGGGCAGGTCGTTCACGCGCGCGCCGAAGTATCGGCTGTTGGACGGGAACAGGAAGTGCGAGACCTTGACTTGCCGCCCCGGCACGTCGAAGGCTGCGCGGACGCCGTACCACTGGGCCTGCCAGTCGACCGTCGGCCGGGTCAAGGCGATCTCCGGATAGACGCTCGCGTGCAAGGCGATGGAGTGCATCTGGTCGACTGCGTTCTCCGCCCTCTGCACCCAGTTGCAGTGCTCGTGGAAGGCGCCGACGTGCCGGTCGAGATCGTCGCGGAACAGGAGGTCGTATCTCGGAAACGCCGGCGCCGGAACAGGGCCGAGATAGGCGAAGACGAGACCGGACGCCTCTCGGGTCGGATAGGCCTTCAGGCGCACGTCGTTCTTGAGCGAACTGCCCACCGGCTCGGCGGGCATGTCGAGGCAACGGCCTTGGCCGTCGAATTTCCATCCGTGATAGCAGCAACGGATGCCGTCGGCCTCGACGCGACCCAGTTCCAGGGATGCGCCGCGGTGAGGGCACGCGCGCTCGACGAGCGCAGTCCGCCCGTCGCCGCCGCGAAACAGGATGAGATCTTCGCCGAGAATCCGGACCGGCACCGGACGATCGGCCACCGACTCGGAGAACCACACCGGCCACCAATAGCGGCGAAGCATCGTGCCGGCCGACGTTCCGGCGCCAACCCGCGTTATGCGCTCGTTCTCTTCCGGCGTCATCGGCGGCTTCTCCCGTGGACCGCGGCGGACAGCCGCGCGACGCGCTCGACGAACGGGCCTAGCGTCACTTTGTCCTTATTATCAAGCGTTCCCTGTTGGTCCGGGTTTATCACACCGGCGCACCTGCCAAAAGCGCAAAGCGGGAGCCGTTCGATGACGCGCGGCGGACGCCGACCATCGCATCTCCGGCACAAGCGCCGATGCCGGGTAGCGCCGTGCCGCCTAGCGACGCTGGTACTGCGCGTCGCCGAACATGATCGAGCGCGCCTTGTCGTCCATCGGCGTGTCGGGCAGGTCGGTGAGGAGCGCGATCCCCTTCTGCACCGCCGGGCGCCCCAGGATCGCGTCCTGCCAGCGCTTCACATTGGGGAAGTCCTCGATCCTCTGTCCCTGCTTGGCGTAGCCCTGACTCCACGGGAAGGTGAGGATGTCGGCGATCGAGTAGTCCGGCCCGCCGAGATACTCGCTCTCGCCGAGGCGCTTGTTCAGCACGCCGTAGAGGCGCCCCGACTCCTTGATGAAACGGCTCCTGGCGTAGTCGGAACCCTCCGGCGCATAGTCGACGAAGTGATGCGCCTGGCCGAGGATCGGCCCGAAGCCGCCGACCTGCCAGAAAGCCCATTGCAGCACGGTGTAGCGCGCTCGCGGCTCCTTGGGCAGGAACTTGCCGGATTTGTCGGCGAGATAGGTCAGGATCGCGCCGGACTCGAAGATCGACAGCGGCGCGCCGCCGCCGATCGGCTCGTCGTCGACGATGGCCGGGATCTTGTTGTTGGGGCTGACCTTGAGGAAATCGGGCGCGAACTGGTCGCCCTTGCGGATGTCGATCGGGGTGAGCCTGTAGGGAAGCCCCGTCTCCTCCAGCATGATGTGGAGCTTGCGGCCGTTGGACGTGCGCCAGCTATAGCCGTGGATCATCGGTCCCTCCCTGTCTGCTCTTGTCCCGTTCGCGGGCGCTACCCGGAAAGTTTCTTCCTCAGGATCTCGTTGACCGCCGCCGGGTTGGCCTTGCCGCCGGTCGCCTTCATCACCTGGCCGACGAACCAGCCGATGAGATTGGCGTTGCCGCCCTTGTACTGCTCGACCTGCTTCGAATTCGCGGCGATCACCCGATCCGCCGCCGCCTCGATCGCGCCGGTGTCGGTGATCTGCTTGAGGCCCTTCTCCTCGACGATGGTCTTCGCGGGCTTGCCGGTCTCGACCATGGCCGCGAACACGTCCTTGGCGATGCGACCGGAGATGGTCCCGTCCTTCAGGAGATCGAGCATGCCGCCGAGCGCGTCCGCCGAAACCGGCGATTTCTCGATGCCGACGCCTGCCTTGTTGAGCGCGGCGAACAGCTCGCCCATCACCCAGTTGGCGGCGATCTTGCCGTCGCGCCCCTTGGCCACGGCCTCGAAATAGTCGGCAGAAGCCTGCTCGGCCACCAGCACGCCGGCGTCGTAGGCGCCGAGGCCGTACTCCGTCATGAAGCGCGCCTTCTTCTCGTCGGGGAGCTCGGGCAGGCTTGCCTTGATGCGCGCGACCCACTCCGGATCGAGCTCGAGCGGCAGCAGATCGGGATCGGGGAAATAGCGGTAATCGTGCGCCTCTTCCTTGGTGCGCATGGCGCGCGTCTCGCCGCGGCCCGCATCGAACAGCCGCGTCTGCTGCTGGATCGTGCCGCCCTCTTCGAGAACGTCGATCTGGCGCCGCGCCTCGTAATCGACCGCCTGCTGGACGAAGCGGATCGAGTTGACGTTCTTGATCTCGCAGCGCGTGCCGAACGGCGAACCGGGCTTTCGCACCGACACGTTGACGTCGGCGCGCATGCTGCCTTCGTCCATGTTGCCGTCGCAGGTGCCGAGATAGCGCAGGATCGAGCGCAGCTTCTTGACGTACGCCGCCGCTTCCTCGGCCGAGCGCATGTCGGGCTCGGAGACGATCTCCATCAGCGCGGTGCCGGAGCGGTTGAGATCGACGAAGGTGAGCCGCGGATCGAGATCGTGGATGCTCTTGCCCGCGTCCTGCTCCAGGTGCAGACGGGTGATGCCGACGGTGCGGCTCTCGCCGCCCGGCAGGTCGATGATCAGTTCGCCCTTGCCGACCACCGGCTGGGTGTACTGCGATATCTGATAGCCCTGCGGCAGATCCGGATAGAAGTAGTTCTTGCGGTCGAACACCGAGCGCAGGTTGATCTGCGCCCTGAGGCCGAGCCCCGTGCGCACCGCCTGCTCGACGCAAAAGCCGTTGATTACCGGCAGCATGCCCGGCATCGCGGCGTCGACCAGCGAAACGTGCGTGTTCGGCTCGGCGCCGAACACCGTCGAGGCGCCGGAGAACAGCTTCGATTTCGACAGGACCTGGGCGTGAACCTCCAGCCCGATGACGACTTCCCAAGGGCCGGTCTTGCCCTCGATCAGATTCTTGCTCTCCGCCGTCGCGCTCATGCCGCACCATCCGGCTTCGCCGTGAACTTCGCCTGGGACTCTAAAACGCCCGCGACGCGGAACACGGTTTCCTCGTCGAATGGACGGCCGATGACCTGGAGCCCGAGCGGCAGGCCGTCGGCCGACAGCCCCGCCGGCAGCGACAGGCCGGGAAGGCCCGCAAGATTCACCGACACCGTGAACACGTCATTGAGATACATGGTGATGGGATCGTCGGATTTCTCCCCCAGGGCAAACGCCGCCGAGGGTGCCGTCGGGGTCAGGATCGCATCGACCGTTTTGTAGGCCTCCTCGAAATCGCGGGAAATCAGCGTCCGCACCTTCTGGGCCTTGAGGTAATAGGCATCGTAATAGCCGGCCGACAGGACGTAGGTGCCGATCATGACGCGGCGCCGGACCTCGGTGCCGAAACCGGCGGCACGGGTGTTCTGATAGAGATCGTCGACCGCCTCGCCGGGCACACGCAGTCCATAGCGGATGCCGTCGTAGCGCGCCAGATTCGACGACGCTTCGGCGGGCGCGACGATGTAGTAGCAAGGCAACGCGTACTTGGTGTGGGGCAGGCTGATCGGCACCGGCACGGCGCCGGCGTCCTTGAGCCAGGCAATGCCCTGCTCCCACAACGTCTCGATCTCCGCCGGCATGCCGTCGATGCGGTATTCCTTGGGAATGCCGATCCTGAGGCCGCGCACGTCGCCGGTCAGCGCCGCCTCGAAATCGGGCACCGGCATATCGACCGAGGTCGAATCCTTGGGATCGAACCCCGCCATGTGGGTCATCAGGATGGACGCGTCGCGCACCGTCCGCGCGAACGGTCCCGCCTGATCGAGCGACGACGCGAAGGCGACAATGCCCCAGCGCGAGCAGCGGCCGTAGGTCGGCTTCATCCCGACGATGCCGCAGAACGCCGCCGGCTGGCGGATCGAACCGCCCGTGTCGGTGCCGGTGGCGCCGAGCGCCGTCCGTGCCGCCACGGCGGCGGCCGAGCCGCCGGACGAGCCGCCGGGGACCAGCGGGCGATTGTCGCCCCGGCGCTTCCATGGATTGACCACCGCTCCGAACGCGCTGGTGGCATTCGAGGAGCCCATGGCGAACTCATCGAGGTTGGTCTTGCCGACCGACACGGCGCCGGCCGCGCGCAGTTGCGCGGTCACGGTCGATTCGTAGGGCGGCACGAAGTTGCCGAGGATCTTCGACGCGGCGGTGGTCTTGACGCCGTCCGTGCAGAACAGATCTTTAATGGCAAGCGGAATGCCCTCGAGCGGCCGCGCGGCGCCCTTGGCGATACGCGCGTCCGATTCCGCCGCCTGCTTCCTCGCAAGCTCCGGCGTCTCGGTGATGTAGGCGTTGAGCGAGCGCGCCGCCTCGACCGCCTCGACATGGGCCTCGGTCAGCTCCGCGGCGGAGAATGTCTTCGCCTTCAATCCATCGCGGGCGCCGGCGAGCGTCAAATCGGTGAGCGCGCTCATTCGACCACCTTCGGCACGACGTAATAGCCGTCGCGGGCATCGGGTGCGTTGGCCAGCACCTTGTCCTGGATATCGCCGTCGGTGACCTCGTCGGCACGACGGCGCAATTTCATCTCGCGACCGCCCGACGACATCGGCGGGACATCGGAGCAGTCGACCTCGTTCAACTGCTCGACGAACGCGAGAATCCGCGAGAGGTCGACGGCCAGGGCCTCGGCCTCCTCGGGTTGAACCTTGATGCGGGCAAGCCGCGCGATTCTCTCAACGGTGGCTTTGTCGAGCGACATGGGATTAGATGGACACGTTTTGGGGCTGAAAAAATGGCGGAACGGAGCCCTTCGGCTCGTCCGCGGAGGCCCGAACGTAACACCCGCCGATGCCGCTTCGCAACCCTGCCGACCTCCTCGAAACACTGCCCGCGAAGGCCTCTCTGATGGGCCTCGACCTCGGCACGCGCACCATTGGGATCGCCGTGTCCGATCCCGAGCGCACGCTCGCCAGCCCGCGCGAGACAATCCGGCGGACAAAGCTCAAGAACGATCTCCCGCATCTCCTGAAGCGGATCGACGCCGAGCAGAGCGCGGCCATTGTCATGGGCCTGCCGCTCAATATGGACGGCAGCGAAGGGCCGCGCTGCCAGGCGACACGGCAGTTCGCGAGCGATCTTCTCAAGGCCCGCGACTTCGATCTCGTTCTCTGGGACGAACGCCTCTCGACTGTCGCCGTGACGCGGACGATGCTGGAAGCGGATTTGAGCCGCGCGCGCCGGAGCGAAGTCGTCGACAAGATGGCGGCGGCCTACATCCTTCAGGGCTTCATCGACTGGCTTGCCGGCCAGAGGAACCGCCGGTGATCGCCGTCTTCGGCGCGCTGCTGCCGCTGTTCGTTTTGATCGCCCTCGGATACGCCGGCCGCCGGATGGGATGGCCCGGGCCGCGCGCATGGCGAGCGGTCGAGCGGCTCACCTATTATGTGCTGTTCCCCGCTCTCCTCTTCACCTCATTGGCGGGAGCATCGCTGGCCGGAGGCGGTGCGGTGGCCGTGGCGCTCGCCGTTGCGACGGTGGCGACGGCGGCGACGTCTCTCCTCGTCGGCAAGCCGCTTGCGCTCTCGGGCCCGACCTTCTCGTCCGTAATCCAGGGCGCGATCCGTCCCAACACCTATGTCGGGGTCGGCGCGGCTCTCGCGTTGTGGGGCAATCAAGGCGTGGCGCTCGCTGCGGTCGGCCTCGCCGTCGTCATCCCGATCGTCAACGTCATCGCCGTGATGGGACTGCTACGCTATGCGCCGAATGCCGAAACCGCCCGGCAGCCGTCGCTGATCGCCTCGCTCGCCCGCAACCCTCTCATCCTATCCTGCCTCGCCGGACTCGCCGCCAACGCCGCCGACCTGCATCTGCCGGCCTGGCTGGCCGAAAGCCTGAAAGTCATGGGGCAGGCATCGCTGCCACTCGGGCTTCTTGCGGTCGGCGCGGCGCTCGAGCTCTCGGCGCTACGCAGCCGGGGGCAAGCGGTCGCCGCTGCCTGCGGGCTCAAGCTGATCGTCTCGCCTGCCCTCGCCGCGGCGCTTCTTGTCCTGTTCGGCGTCCACGGCACCGCATTCGCGGTCGCCGTCGTCTACATGGGCGTGCCGACGTCGGCCTCGGCCTATGTGCTCGCGGCCGAGATGGGCGGCGATCGCAGCGCCATGGCGACGATCATCTCGGCAGCGACCATTCTCTCGGCGATCACGCTGCCGGCGATCGTGCTGACGATGCGCTGAGCGAGATTACCGCTTCGGCGCGCCCTGCCGGCGCTCGAGCCAGCGCCGCGGCCGGTCGATGTTGAAATAGATCGTTCGCGTCTCGCCGGTGGCGTTGTCGATGACGTCTCGCGCATCGAAGCTGTGACCGTCGCGGCTGACGAACTCCTGACGGATCGGAGCGAGCCCCATCGCATTCAGCAGGCTGTACTCCTCGCGCTCGGCGATGACCTGATAGGCCGATTCCGGCGTCCTGCCGTCGCCCGACTCGTAGATCGAGCGCAACAGGCGGGCCGCCATGTCGTGGCAGGGCTCGGCGGCGATCGCGTTGCTGAGCATGCGATAGCTCAGGTCGCAGAGCACCTGGGCATCGATGTCGAGATAATTGATCGCGAGAATTTTATTGGCCGCTTCGATCGCGCCGTCGAAGTCTTGGGCCTTGTAGGCGCGGAACATGGCGCCGGCCAGACCATCGGTCGGACTGCGATACGGACGGTAGCCCGGACTTTCCGCATAGGCATAGCGAAGCGCCTGAAAATCGACGCCGAGGTCGCCTGCCCTGACCCGCTCGATCAACGTCTCGTAACGGCCGGCATCGTCCCGCACCTGGGCGGCAGCTGCGGACGCGAACGCGAGAATTGCCGAAAATGCCGCGGCACCGAGCGTTCGCCCGACTGCCTCGCCGCCACCGCCGATGCTCTTCATTCTCAACGAAGCGCGCTCAGGAGCCGCGGCCGACGCCCGACAGGGCATCGGCGACGGTCGCCGCAAGATCGCCGAGGGCGGCGCTCATCGCCGCCACGGTCGGCGCGTACCCGATGCCTGACGCACGCTTCGTCACCTTGAAGTTGCCTCGCAACGGCTCGCCGGTCGGACGCGCAATGCGCCAGCGGGCGTCGAGCACGCAGTCGCCGGCGTCGCCGACCCGCTCGAACTGGGTGATCGTCACCGCGATGCGCGAATCGGCGCGGCCGGTAGGCTCGGTCGGAAACACGGCTACACGCGCCGTCTTGAGTCGACGCGCCACGTCCTCGGCCAGCACCTGCGCGACGTTGTCCTCGAGCCGCCCGCCCCAGCGATCGAATTCGGAGAGATCGAGTTGGTTCGGCGTCGGGCGCGTCACGATCTGGGGACGATCGAGGTATTTCGGAAGGGTGACCGGTCCGATCGATACCGATGGACCGTCGGCGCGCCGCGGCGTGTCCGGCTCGGTGACGGCCAGCACGTAGTAGTGCGACGGCGCTGCCGTGCCGACGCAGCCCGAAAGGCCGCCCAACAGCACGACGCCGGCGAGCGTCGCCCAGATCCGATTGCGCCTAGCGGCCATCGTCGTTGCCGTCCTTCCCGCGGCCGGTCAACAGGGCCCTGGGATTCTGGTTGAGGTACTCGGCCAATGCCCGCACGGCGTTCGCGGCATCGCCGACGTCCGACAGCGTGCGACTCATCTGCGATTTCAGCGGCGAGGCATCGCCCACCGAAGACTGAATTCCGCTCACCGCCTTCTGCACATCGGCCAGCGTCGCATTGAGGCGGCCGATCGCCTCGACGGCGCCGTCGCGCACGGCCGGGACGCCCTGGTCGACGTTGCGGGCGAGCCGGCTTACGTCCTGGGCCGCCTGGCTGATGCCCTGCAGCACCGGCGGCATCTCGCGCAGAGTTTCATCGAGACGACCGTTGAGGTTCGTTACCAGCGAGTCGGTATCGTTCACCAGGCGGTCGAGGTTGCGCGCGCTGGTGGAGAGCTGTGCGATCATGTCCTGCAGCGGAAGCTTGCGGAAATCGGTGACCAGATTGCTGAAGGTCGCGCGCAGCTCGGCGATGCTGGAGCGCACGGTCGGAATTTCCGGGTATTCCGGCTCGGTCCCCACGAGTTGCGGCGGCACGTCGGGATCGAAATCGAGATCGACGGCCAGAAGCCCCGTCACGAACGATTGGAGATGAAGCTGTGCCTTGAGACCTTTCGCGACCAGCGCCTCGGGCGTGTCCTCGTTGCCGGTGACGACTATCTTGCTCGGCTGGACCGTGATGTAGACAGGGATTGTCGCCTGGCCACGCTCACTGTCGTAATGGATGAGGATGTTCGTGACCGACCCGATACGGACGCCGCGGAACGTCACCGGTGCGCCGATGTTGAGCCCGGCGAGGTCGTCCTGGAAGAACAGCACGAACGTCTGCGTGCGAACAAAGAAGCGTCCGCTCCCGAACACCACGACGGCCGCGATCAGGATGGCGATGGCGCCGAGAACGAACGCTCCGATCAGCTTAGGGTCCGCCCGCCGGCTCATCGCACCGCCCTCCCGTCTCCACCGCGCGTGAGGAAATCGCGCACGTGCGGGTTGGATTCATTCTTCAGCAGCGCCTTGGGATCGCCGGCGGCGATGGCCGTCTTCGACTCGGCATCGAGGAAGATCGAGTTGTCGGCGATGGCGAAGATGCTGGCCAGCTCGTGACTGACGACGATGACTGTCGCACCGAGGCTATCGCGCAGCGCCAGGATCAGATCGTCGAGGTGCCGCGAGCCGAGCGGGTCGAGACCAGCCGAGGGCTCGTCGAAGAACAGGATGTCGGGATCGAGCGCCATGGCCCGGGCAAGTCCGGCTCGCTTGCGCATGCCGCCGGATAGCTCCGCGGGATAATAATTCTCGAATCCGTCGAGTCCGACCAGCCCGAGCTTCAGGCAGGCGAGATCGCGAATATCCGCGGGCGACAGGTCGGTGTATTCGGCGATCGGCAGCGCCACGTTCTCGGCCAGCGTCATCGAGCTCCACAGCGCGCCGCTCTGATAGAGGACGCCGAAATGGCGCATCGCAGCCAGGCGGTCCTGTGGCTCGGCGGCCCACAACGGCGCACCGTCGTAGAAGACGTCGCCGTTCGATGGCTCCTTGAGTCCGATCATCTGCTTCAACAATGTGCTCTTGCCGCAGCCGCTACGGCCCATGATGACGAAAATCTCGCCCGCGCCGATGGCGAAATTGAGATCGTGCTGGAGGACGAAATCGCCGTAGGCGATGTTCATGTTCTTGACGACGACTTTGGGATCGCGCGGCGGCATTATCTCACAGTCCGAGCAGATCGAGGACGACAGCGAAAATGCCGTCGCTCGCGACGATGAGAACGATCGCCACCACCACCGCCGACGTGGTCGCCAGACCGACCGCGGCGGCGCTCCGCCCCGAAGTCATGCCCTTCAGGCAGCCGGCCAGCGCGACGATGATGCCGAACACGCCCGACTTGACCAGGCCGATGACGAAATTGTTGAGCGTGAGGGCGGCCTGTGTCTGGCTCCAGTACTCGGCCCACGGCAGCCCGAGGAGCGTGACGCCGATGACGGCGCCGCCGAAAATACCGAGCACATCGGCGTAGAGGCAGAGAAGCGGCATCATCACGACGAGCGCCAGCACGCGCGGCAGCACGAGGAATTCCATGGGATCGAATCCCAGCGTGGACAAGGCATCGATCTCCTCGTTCACCTGCATGGTGCCGAGCTCGGCGGCGAAGGCGGCGCCCGTCCGCCCGGCCATGATGATCGCCGTCATGATCGCTCCCATCTCCCGCAGCATGGAGATCGCGACCAGATTGGCGACATAGATCTGCACGCCGAACTGGCGAAGCTGAATCGCGCCGACGAAGGCCAGGATCAAGCCGATCAGGATCGAGATCAGCGAGACGATGGGAAGCGCCTGGGCGCCAGTCGCCTGGATCACCATCGCCAGGTCCGAGCCGCGGAAACGCGCCCGACCGGCAAAGAAACGCCCGAGGGCGACCGTCGTGCTGCCGAGGAAGGATACGAACGTCTCCGCCGAACGGACCACGCCCGTCACCGCAAGCCCAACCCGCGTGACGAACGGATCGTGCTCATCCACGGCGGTGATCTCGATCTCCTCGGCATGGGACTCGGTCAGCGCCAGCAGGCCGCATACCCCTCCGGGCAGATCGCGGAGGACGCGGATGCCGCGCTCTCTGCACGCCGCCTCGATCTTGCAGATCGCCAGGAGAAGAAGGCTGTCCCAGCCAGACAGTTCTTTCCCCGTCAGCATCACCTCGTCGACGGCGCCGTGCGCGACGATCTCCGCGACGATCGCGTCGGCCGGCGGCAGCGTCGAGCCGATGCGCCAGACGCCGGCGAACGCCACCGCAACCGCGCGGGCGCCGGTGCGAACGGTTCGGGCCGTGCCCTTATCGGCAATGTCTGGCGGCGAATCCGGCATGATGGCGCCCTATCCTAAGTGAACCCCGCCAGGAAATCATTCCCTCGCCGAAGCGGCGCGTGACCCGCGCGTGGCAATTGAAGGGAGCGGCGCGCTCGCTTACCTTGCGGCTCCCCCGACCCCTCCTTATACTGGCGTTTTGATGATCGCCCCCGCCGAGCCCAAGCGTTTCCCGCACCGCCACATCCTCGGCATCGAAGGGCTTTCCCCCGACGAGATCACCTATCTTTTGGACCGCGCCGAGCGGTTCGTCGACATGGGCCGCCCCAAGGACGGCAAGCTCGATCTCCTGCGCGGCCGCACCGTGATCAACCTGTTCTTCGAGGAATCGACCCGCACGCGAACGTCGTTCGAGCTGGCCGGAAAGCGCCTCGGCGGCGACGTCGTCAACATGGCCGTGCAGCATTCGTCGATAAAGAAGGGCGAGACGCTGATCGACACCGCCCTGACCCTCGACGCCATGCACCCCGACGTGCTGATCGTCCGCCACCCGTGCTCGGGCGGAGTCGAGCTGCTCTCGCAGAAGGTGACCTGCTCGGTCATCAACGCCGGCGACGG
>Ga0070714_100001758_pt1 | contig 15800 bp, 12 predicted proteins | sample LARL83metaG_FD_65450 | JGI IMG/M metagenome (GOLD analysis project Ga0070714, IMG submission 65450) | Corn, switchgrass and miscanthus rhizosphere microbial communities from Kellogg Biological Station, Michigan, USA - LAR L8-3 metaG | ecosystem: Host-associated > Plants > Roots > Rhizosphere ...
GCGTCCGTATAATACCACTCCCTTTCGGCCCGACGCTCCCTTCGTCTAGAGGCCTAGGACGGAGCCCTCTCAAGGCTTAAACGCGGGTTCGAATCCCGCAGGGAGCGCCATCTCTTTGGATAAGACCACCGATACGGTACCGCTGTGGCGGCGCCTGGCCGCGGCCAGCTATGACGCACTGGTGGTGGCGGCGCTGTGGTTCATCGCCACGGCCATCGCCATGCCCCTGTCCCGCGGCGCCATCACCCCCGACCATCCCCTCGCGGAGCTGATCTACCGCAGCTACATCCTGACGGTGGGCTTCCTGTTCTTCGGCGGCTTCTGGGTGCGCAACGGCCAGACCCTGGGGATGCTGGCCTGGCGGGTGAAGGTGGTGCAGGCCGGCAGCCGCGCCAGGATCACCTGGACCCAGGCGCTCATCCGCTACCTCGTGGCCTATGTCTCCTGGATACCCGCTGGACTGGGCTTCTGGTGGTCGCTGTGGGACAAGGACGGGAAGACCTGGCATGACCGGCTGTCGGGCACGGAGCTGCGGCACGCTGAATCCTTCACCGTGATCTCAAATCGGCCCGGGTAGTCTTATTTGATCCGTCTGACCGCGAGGATGGAGATGGCGCCCAACAGGAACGTCGGGAGCCAGGCGGTCACGAAGGGATCGATGCCGAACACCACGCCGCTCTGCATGAACATGCTGTTGAACACATAGAAGGCGATGCCGATGAGCATGCCCACCAGCAGCCGCTGGCCGGTGCTGGAAGACCGCAGCGGCCCGAACACGAAGGGCAGCGAGAGGATCAGCATCAGCAGCAGCGCCACCGGCTTGGCCAGGTGGCCCCAGAACTCGGCCACGTAACGCTGGTCGTCGAGGCGGTTGGCCTTGAGGTAGCCGATGTAGTCGTAGATACCGGCCGCTGAGAGCGCGGTGGAGTCCACCGCGAACAAGCCGATGAGGGTCGGATTCAGGGAAGTCCTCCACTCCATCATGCGCTTGTGGGTGACCGTGGAGCCATCCACGCTCATCTCGGTGCCGCGCACGCCGTGCAGCTCGGGCGGCGCCTTGTCGAAGCCCGCGGTGTTCGCGAAGGTGGCGCTGGTGAGCTGGCGCTGCGGGTTCACCTGGTAGATGTAGATGCCGCGTGCGATGTCGCGGTTGGTCATGGAGCGCACGTTGACGAAGCTGTCGCCATCCTTGGCCCAGATGCCGCCGGCGCCGAGGGCGTTGGTGCGGGCGTTGACCAGCTCGGCGCGCCGGTCCTCGGCACGCTGCTCGGTGCCGGGTACCACCAGCTCGCCCAGGACCAGGCAGAACACCGCCAGGATCAACCCGCCCAGCATGGCAGAGAGCCCGAGCCGCGCCACGGAGATGCCGGCCACGCGCATCACCGTGAGCTCGTTGTGGCTGGCGAGCTCGCCTAGCCCCAACAGCGCGCCCAGCAGCACCGCCACGGTGAACATGTCATACATGCCGCCGGGGATCTTGTAGAGCGTATAGCGCGCCGCCTCCACGATGGTGTAGGTAGGACTGAGGCTCTTGATCTCGCTGACGAAGGTGATGACGCCGGCGAGCGCGGTGAGCACCAAGAGCACCAGCAGCACGTTGACGATGACAGTCTTTGCCAGATAAACGTCGATGCGCCTCATACGCGCGGGCTCCAGGGCGCGGCGAACAGGCCGCGCAACCCATACTGCTGCGTCAGCAGCAGCAGCACCGCCGCCAGGAACGCAAGGTCCACCCACCACATGCCCAGCAGCGCCGGGGTGATGCCTTTCTGCAGCCAGACCCGCGCCAGGATCCCCAAGTTGTAGAAGATCACGTAGACCAGGATGGCCACCAGCAGCTTGCCGTAGCGGCCCTGGCGCGGCGAGGTCTTGGCGAGCGGCACCGCCAGCAGGGTCAGCAACAACACCGAGAGCGGCACCGAGAGGCGCCACTGCAGCTCGGATGAGGACTTGAGGTCGTGGATATGCAGCAACTGCGGCGTCGGATATGCGTCGTAGGAATCGAGGCCGTTGTCCGGCTGCGGAGGGTTGATGACGATGCCGTGTTCGGCGAACTTCACCAGCCGGTAGTCGGGCTTGCCGGGGATGCCCTCGTAGCGCCAGCCGTCGTCGAGGATCATCATGCCGCCGTTGGGCTGCTGGGGATCCTCCTGGCGGTGGCCGGCGTCGGCGATGACCACGGCCATTAGGTCGCCGCTGGGACCCTGCATGAACACCTTGCTGAGCTGCCGCCCATCCTGGCTCACGTGCTCGGCATAGAGCGCACCCTGGCCGTTGTCGTCGACCTTGAAGCGGCCGGACTCGAAGCTGCCCACCTCGGCGCTGCGGGCGCCGGTGCTGTTGACGATGTGGGTCATGCGCTCGGCCCAGGGCGACACATATAAGGAGAGCGCCCCCAGCCCCACCGCCAGCACCGCGCCGATGACCATCAGCGGCCGGTATACCTGCATGGGACCCACGCCGCAGGCCATGAGCGTGGTCATCTCGCTGTCGCGGTAGAGGCGGCCGAGGGCCATCATGATGGCGAGGAAGGTCGCCACCGGCACCACCACGATGAAGAACTTGATGGAGGCGAGCCCCAGCAGCGTGAACACCGTCTCGCGCGGCAGGCGGCCGGCGGCGGCGTCGCCCAGCAGGCTGGCGAACTTGTTGCTCATGAGGATGAGCATGAGCACGCCGGTGACGGCGCCGATGGTGAGCGCGGTCTCCCGGGCGAGATAGCGATCCACGATGCGGATCATGCGTCGCCCTGCTGTCTCATCTATGGGGGTCCGGCCTTGGGTTAGAATGGCGACCGCCTCCGCGCGGAGGCGCAAGCCGCAGGCGCCCATGATACGACAGCCGCCGCGGCCACCTGAATGGTCCATCGGGAGACATGCATGCAATTTTCCGTGAAGTCCGCCGCCGCCGAGTCCGTCACCACCCCGTGCCTGGTGGTGGGCCTGTTCGAGGGCGGCAAGCTGCCGGCCGCCGTCCAGGCGCTGGACCAGGCAAGCCACGGTTACCTGGCCAAGGTCGCCAAGAGCGGCGCCATCGAGGGCCGCGCCGGCCAGTCGCTGCTGCTGTTCGACGTGCCGAAGGCCGCCGCCGAGCGCATCCTGCTGGTGGGCTTAGGGTCGGAGAAGGACTTCACACCGCGCAACTACCGCAAGGCGGTGGTGAAGGCGGTGCGGGCGCTCAACGAGGCGGGCATCAAGGAGGCCGTGAGCAGCCTCTCGTTGCTGGACGTGAAGGGCGCCGACGGCTACTGGCTGGCGCGCCATGCCGTGGAGGCCGCCGAGGAAGCCAACTATCGCTTCGACGCCTACAAGGGCCAGAGCAAGGACAAGCAGAAGCCCGCCTTGCAGAAGCTGACGCTGCTGATGGGCCGCGAGCACGGCAAGTCCGAGGACGGCATCAAGGTCGGCAGTGCCATCGCCGCCGGCGTGGCCTACACCCGCAACCTCGGTAACCTGCCGCCCAACGTCTGCACGCCCTCCTACCTCGCCGCCGAGGCCGGGCGCTTCGCCAAGGGCAGCAAGCTCAAGGTCACGGTGCTGGACCAGGCGCAGATGAAGAAGCTCGGCATGGGTGCCCTGCTCGCGGTGGCCCGCGGCAGCCGCCAGCCGCCGAAGCTGATCGTCATGGAGTACAAGGGCGCGGGCAAGGACGAGAAGCCGCACGTGCTGGTGGGCAAGGGCATCACCTTCGACACCGGCGGCATCTCCATCAAGCCGGCCCAGTCCATGGATGAGATGAAGTTCGACATGTGCGGCGCCGCCAGCGTGTTCGGCACGCTGAAGGCTGTCATGCAACTGGGCCTCAAGATCAACGTGGTGGGCGTGGTGCCGAGCGCCGAGAACATGCCTGGCGGCGACGCCACGCGCCCGGGTGACATCGTCAGCACGATGTCCGGCCAGACCGTGGAGATCCTCAACACCGACGCCGAGGGCCGCCTGATCCTGTGCGACGCCCTCACCTACGCGGAACGCCTCAAGCCCGCCAGCATCGTCGACATCGCGACGCTGACCGGCGCCTGCGTGATCGCGCTGGGCAACGTGGTCTCCGGCCTGCTCGGCAACAACGAGCGGCTGGTGCAGTCGCTGAAGGCCGCCGGCGACAAGGCCGAGGACCGGGCCTGGCCGCTGCCGCTCTACGACGACTACCAGGACAGCCTGAAGAGCAACTTCGCGGACTTCGCCAACATCGGCGGCCGCGAGGCTGGCGCCATCACCGCGGCGTGCTACCTGTCGCGCTTCACCAAGAACATGAACTGGGCGCACCTCGACATCGCCGGCACCGCCTGGAAGGGCGGCGCCGAGAAGGGCGCAACGGGCCGGCCGGTGTCACTGCTGGTGCAGCATCTGCTCGATCAGACTTAAGCGTCTCCGAAGAATCCAAAAGATGGACGGCGAAAAATAGTGGATCTTGATTCCTGGCAAGGCGAAAGACGGCGAGCACGCGGAGTGGACTCTTCTGTCCATGAGCAGTGCGAGCCGGCTTTCAACGCCGCCAGGGAGCAAAAGACGCATTTTTCGCCATCGATGCCGATATGACCCAGGTCGACTTCTATATATTGGAGGGGGACGGAGCGAAAGGTCGCGCGCTGTTCGCCTGCCGGCTCGCCGACAAGGTAGCGGGCATGGGCCACAAGGTGTTCGTACAGGCAGAGAGCGAAGGTGCGGCGCGGGAGCTCGATGAGTTGATGTGGACCTACAGCGACCGCAGCTTCCTGCCCCACTGCCTGGCGGGTGAAGACCCGGAGGCATCGGTGCACATCGGCCACGGCACGGAGCCCGGCGGCGAGTTCCACCTGCTCATCAACCTGAGCCCCGAGGTGCCGGGCTTCTTCTCCCGCTTCGAGCGGGTGGCGGAAGTGGTGGACGGGGATGCGGCCCGCAAGGCCCAGGGCCGGGAGCGTTTCCGCTTCTATAAAGACCGCGGTCACTCGCTCAAGACCAACAACCTGGACAGCCGCGCATGAGCGCGCCCCGCAGACCTGGGACGCTCCCGCCTGGCCTGGATATCCCGGTGTTGACGGACCTGGCAGATGAATCCATGACGCCGGCGGCAGCGCCGGCACCGGTGCCCACCCCTGCTCCGGCTGGCAGCCCCATGGCGCAACCGGTGCTCACGATCCCCCAGGACCTGCTCTCGGAGGTGCTCACGGAACGCATCGCCGCGCTTACGGACCGGCTGCTCCGGGATGCGGCCGCCGACATCCACGCCACCCTGGTGGAGAAGGTCTGGGAGAAGCTCCGGGAGGAGATCCCGGGCATCGTCGAGGCCGCCCTGCGCGAGAACGCGCACGACGACTGAAGAGGCCCGCTGCGGCCGGAAGCCGCGATGCCGCTGATATAATCCCGCCTCAGGCCGCGCTCTGCGGCGACAGCAAGAATCCCCGCGAGACCATGGAGAAAGCCTACGAACCCCGCGGCATGGAAGGCCGCTGGTACGAGACTTGGGAGAAGCACGGTTGGTTCGCGCCCAAGGCGTCGGGGACCCCCTACTGCATCCTGCTGCCCCCGCCCAACGTCACTGGCACCCTGCACATGGGCCACGCCTTCCAGCAGACGCTCATGGACACCCTCACCCGCTACCACCGCATGCGTGGGGAACGGGTGCTCTGGCAGGGCGGCACCGACCACGCCGGAATCGCCACCCAGAAGATCGTGGAGAACCAGCTGGCTGCGGCTGGCCAGTCGCGCCACGACCTGGGGCGCGAGGCCTTCCTGAAGAAAGTCTGGGAGTGGAAGGAGGAATCCGGTTCCACCATCACCCGCCAGATGCGCCGCTTGGGCGCCTCCACCGACTGGTCCCGCGAGCGTTTCACCATGGATGCGGGGCTCTCCGCCGCTGTGCACCGGGTGTTCGTGACCTGGTACCGGGACGGCCTCTTGTACCGCGGCAAGCGCCTGGTGCACTGGGACCCGGTGCTGCAGACCGCGGTCTCCGATCTCGAAGTGAACAACGAGGAACGGGACGGCAGTCTGTGGCTGATCCGCTATCCGGCCGTCGCCGGCGGCAAGGACCTCGTGGTCGCCACCACCCGCCCCGAGACCATGCTGGGGGACGTGGCGGTGGCGGTGCACCCGGAGGACGAACGTTACAAGGAGATGATCGGCAAGCAGCTCAAGTTGCCGCTCACCGGCCGGCTCATCCCGGTCATCGCCGACGAATACGTGGACAAGGAGTTCGGCACCGGCTGCGTGAAGATCACGCCCGCCCACGACTTCAACGACCAGAAGCTGGGCCAGCGCCACGGCCTGCCCAACATCAACATCTTCACCCTCGATGGCAAGGTCAACGACGAGGCACCTGCCGCCTTCCGCGGCCTGGACCGCTTCGTGGCGCGCAAGAAGGTCATCGCCGACCTGGAAGCCGCGGGCCTGCTGGTGGAGACCCGAAAGCACAAGCTGATGGTGCCCATCAGCCAGCGCTCGGATGCCGTCATCGAGCCCATGCTCACGGACCAGTGGTTCCTGGACCTGACCCGCGACACGCTCCCGGACGGACGTCCCGGCGGCAAGCGCGCCATCACCGAGCCGGCGCTGGCGGCGGTGCGCGGCGGCGATATCAGGTTTACGCCGGAGAATTGGACCACCACCTATGTGCAGTGGCTGGAGAACATCCAGGACTGGTGCGTGAGCCGCCAGCTCTGGTGGGGCCACCAGATCCCGGCCTGGTACGACGAAGCGGGCAACATCTTCGTCGGCGAGGACGAGGCGGATGCGCTGAAGCACGCCACCATCAAACCCGTGGGCGAGCTGCGCCAGGACGAGGACGTGCTGGACACCTGGTTCAGCTCGGCGCTGTGGCCTTTCTCCACCCTCGGCTGGCCCGGCGACACTGCCGAGCGTGCCAAGGAATGGCAGCAGTTCCAGGACTTCCTGCCCTCCTCGGTGCTGATCACCGGTTTCGACATCATCTTCTTCTGGGTGGCGCGCATGGTGATGGCCACCCAGTACTTCACCGGCCGGGTGCCGTTCCGCGAGGTGTACATCAACGCCATCGTGCGCGACGCGGAAGGCCAGAAGATGTCCAAGTCCAAGGGCAACACCATCGACCCCCTGGACCTCATCGACGGCATCACGCTCGAGGAGCTGGTGAAGAAATCCACTGCCTCGCTGCTGATCCCGCAGGTGCGGGAGAAGGTGGAGAAGCGGGTGCGCAAGGATTATCCCCAGGGCATCCCGGCGGTGGGCGCCGACGCGCTTCGCTTCACGTTCGCTGCGCTGGCCACCTATAGCCGCACCATCAATTTCGACCTGAAGCGCTGCGAGGGCTACAAGAACTTCTGCAACAAGCTGTGGAACGCTTCCCGCTACGTGTTGATGAACACCGAGGGCCAGGACAACGGGGCCAATGGCGGCGAGATGGCGTTTTCCCTTGCGGATCGCTGGATCCAGTCGCGCCTCGGGGAGACCCTCGGCGTGGTGGAGAAGGAGCTGGCCAGCTACCGTTTTGACCTGGCGGCCCAGGCTCTCTATGAGTTCACCTGGAACGAATTCTGCGACTGGTATCTGGAACTCTCCAAGCCGGCGCTACAGGGCGAGGGGGTCAGCGCCCCCCATCAGCGCGGGACCCGCCATACCCTGGTGACGGTGCTGGAGGCGCTGCTGCGAGCCCTGCATCCCATCACTCCCTTCATCACCGAAGAGATCTGGCAGAAGGTCGGCCCGCTGGCGGGCAAGGCCGGTCCCAGCGTGATGATCCAGGCCTATCCGAAGGCCGCCGACTTCAAGCGTGACGGGCAGGCCGAGCAGGAGCTGCGCTGGATCCAGGAGTTCATCCTGGGGCTGCGCCGTATCCGCGCCGAGATGGATATCGCTCCGGGCAGGGAGATGCCGGTACTGCTGCAAGGCGCTTCAGCAGCCGACCTGGAGCGTCTGAAGCAGCACCAGGCGCTGCTCAAGTTCATCGCCCGGCTGTCGGATATCACCATCCACGCCCAAGGGGAGCTGCCGCCCTCCGCCACCGCCCTGCTGGGCGAAATGAAGATCCTGGTCCCCATGGTGGGCCTGATCGACATGGACGCGGAACGCGCACGCCTGGCCAAGGAGATCGCCCGCATCGAGGGCGAGATCGGCAAGTGCCAGGCGAAGCTCGGCAAGCCGGACTTCGTGGACAACGCGCCGCCGGCGGTGGTGGAGAAGGAACGCCAGCGGCTCAGGGACTTCGAGACTACCCTCGCCGGCCTGCAAGGACAGCTGAAGCGCCTGGCAGCGCTGTAATACAGCCCCGCGCCGGAAGTTCCGTGTCAGTAAGCACTCCCGTCCGCCCCCGGTGTGTACCCCGGGGGCGGGGCCGTTTATGATTACGTCCCCCCACCGGAGCTCCCCATGCTTGCGACCCAGGTCAGACAGAAGGACGGCGTCTTCTACTTCGCGGCCTATCCCGTGGAAGACCTGCTGGCCAAGGTGAGGTTCATCAGCCGCTTCTACGGCGAGGGCGAGCAGATCGCCCCGGAGAAACCGGTCGAGAGCGACGAGATCGCCGAGTTCATCGGCCACATCGAGCATTCGGACAAGGCCTTCCAGCGCCAGCTCGGCCGCGCCAAGGTGGCGGCCCTCAAGAACTTCTACGAGACCGCGGCGAGCCAGCCACCCATCCCCGGCACGGTGCTCCTGTTCACCAACGAGCGCCTGAACTTCGAGCCGATGCAGGGTTTCGAGAGCGTCGGTCACCTGCAGGAACCCAAGGGCAAGTACCTGATCATAGATGGCCAGCACCGCCTGGCGGCCTTGCACTTCTACAAGGACGACCGGCCGGGTGAGGCCCGCACCATCAACGTGCCCTGCGTGATCTTCGACGGGCGCAGCGAGGACTTCGCCACCGAGATGTTCGTCATCATCAACTCCACTCCGACGCGCATCAACAAGAGCCACCTCATCGACCTCTACGAGCGCGTCTCCTGGGCGGCGCCGGAGAAGAAGTTCGCGGCCAAGGTGGTGGAACGCCTGTATTCTCAGGGCGACAGCCCGCTGCGCTACCGCATCAACCGCCTGGGAGGCCGTGCCCAGCGCCAGAAGTGGATCCTGCAGGCGGAGCTCTTCAACGAGCTCAACCGCTGGATCAGCGCCGAGTGGAAGGCCATCGAGCGCCGCGGCGCCGATGACAAGGAAGCGGACCGCTTCTACCGGGTGGTGCGCGACTTCCTGGAAGCCGCCAAGACCGTGTGGGGCGAGACCTGGGGCCACAGCTCCTACATGATCACCACCTCGGTGACGCTGAAGGCGCTGCTGCGGGTGTGCGCGGACTTGGCACCGCAGGATGCCACGCCCGAGAACGGCCGGCTGGAGCGCTGGACCAAGCGCCTGGCTACCTGGGGCGACCAGAAGCGCCAGTTCCGCGCCGAGGGTTTCTATGAGCGCTTCCCGGCCAAGGGCCAGGTGGAGCGGGTTTCGCGCATACACCGTGAGCTCCTGCGCGCCGCTGGCATCGAGCCCCACGTGCGCTCCGCCGGCAAGAAGAAGCCGGAAGGCCGCTGAGGTAAGCAGCATGGTCGCCGACACCCGGGCGGCGGAGAACCGCTTGCAGCCGGCCCAGTACGCCGCGCCGATGCAGAAGCTGGAGCGGGCGCTGGCGGAAGCCAACCACGTGGTGCTGGGCAAGGAACAGCAGATCCGCCTGTGCGTCACCTGCCTACTGGCGGGAGGGCACCTGCTCATCGAAGACATCCCCGGCGTCGGCAAGACTACCCTGGCCCATGCGCTGGCCCGCGTGCTCGGGCTTTCCTATCAGCGCATCCAGTTCACCAGTGACCTGCTGCCGGCCGACATCATCGGCGCCTCCATCTTCGAACGCCAGACCGAGAGCTTCCGCTTCCACCCCGGCCCGATCTTCGCGCAACTGATCCTGGCGGACGAGGTGAACCGCGCCACCCCCAAGACCCAGAGCGCGCTCCTGGAAGCCATGGAAGAACGGCAGGTGACTGTGGACGCCGAGACCCGCGCCCTGCCCCAGCCGTTCTTTGTGATCGCCACCCAGAATCCGCTGCAGCAGGTGGGCACCTTCCCCCTGCCGGAATCGCAGCTGGATCGTTTCCTGATGCGCATCGAGCTCGGCTATCCGGGCCCGGACGCCGAGCGCGACCTCTTGCGCGGCCGCGACCGGCGTGAGGTGCTGGCGGCGCTGCAGCCGGTGCTGGACCCCCGGGACCTCAGCGCGCTGCGTGAAGCCGCTGCCAAGGTGCACGTCTCAGATGCGCTGCTCGACTACCTGCAGGCATTGGTGCGGCATACCCGCGAGGGCAACCGTTTCGAGAACGGCCTGTCGCCGCGCGCGGCGCTGGGGCTGAAGCATGCGGCCCAGGTGTGGGCGCTGCTTGCCGGCCGCAGCGGCGTGCTGCCGGAGGACTTGCAGGCAGTGTTGCCGGGCGTGGCGGGTCACCGCCTGCACCCGCGCGGCGGCCGCGAGGCGCCGCCGGCCGCGCAACTGGCGCGGGAACTGCTCGAAGCGGTACCGATCCCCTAAGCCATGTTCGCCAAGCTGCGCGCCCGCTTCCAGCGCCGCATGCGCGATTGGGCGAAGCGCCGCCAGGGTCCCGATGTGCGCCGCATCACCATCGCCCAGCGCCGCCTCTACATCCTGCCCACCCCCCAGGGTTTCCTGTTCGGCTTGACGCTGCTGGTGATGCTGCTGGGCTCCATGAACTACGCCAACAGCATGGGCTTCATGCTGACCTTCCTGCTGTTCTCGCTGGTAGTGCTGTCGATGCACGCGGCCCACGCCAACCTCTTGGGCCTGGAGTTGGTGGCCGCGAGCGTGGAGCCGGTGTTCGCAGGCGAGACCGCGCGCTTCCACCTTGCAGTACACAACCCGGGGCGGCGCATCCGGGTGGCGGTGACCTTGAGCGCCGAGGACGACGAGCGCACCGTGACCAGCGATATCCCGGCGGCGGGCCAAAACCTGGCGCCGGTGCCGCTGGCGACCAAGCGCCGCGGGTGGCAGCCCGTGGGGCGCCTGGCGGTGGAGAGCAGCTATCCCTTCGGCCTGTTCCGGCCCTGGAGCTGGGTGTACATGGACTGGAAGGTGCTGGTGTATCCGGCGCCGGCGCTGCAGGCGCCGCCGCTGCCCGATCCGATGGGCGGCCAGGGTGCGGGGAAGCCGAACCGGCAGGGGGAGGACGACTTCAGTGGCCTACGCCAGTACCAACGCGGCGACTCGCCGCGGCGCATCGCCTGGCGGGCCTCCAGCCGCCACGAGGAATTGCTGACCAAGCGCTTCTCCGGGACAGGAGAACAGACCCGCTGGTTCGACTGGGAGGCTTTGGCAGGTCTTGACGATGAGACCCGGCTCTCGGTGCTGTGCCGCTGGGTGCTGACCGCCCACGCCGCCGGGATGGCCTACGGCATGCGGCTGCCGGGCGCGGTGCTCCCGCCGGGGGGCGGTGAGGAGCAACGTGACCGTTGCCTGCAAGCCCTGGCCCTATTCGGCCGGACAGCAGAGACAGGCGAGACGTGAGCGCCGTCGCCGCGCCTTTCGAGTTCGAGCGGGACATGGAGCGCACGCGCTTGGATTGGGCGCTGGTCGCGCTGGCGGTGATGGCGGCACCCCATGCCTTGCACCTAGCGCCGTGGATCTCCCTGGCTGCGGGACTGCTGGCCTTGTGGCGGCTGGCGGCGCAGCGGTGGCGCTGGAAGCTGCCTGGACGCTACATCCGCTACGGCCTGGCCTTGCTGGCCTTCGCCGGCGTGCTGGGCACCTTCCACACCCTGAACGGCGCCGAGGCCGGCACCTCGCTGCTGCTGCTGCTGGCGATGCTCAAGCTCATGGAAGCGCAAGGCCTGCGCGACTACTTCCTGATAGTGGTGATCGCCTACTTCCTGGGTATCGCCAACTTCCTCTACGACCAGACCATCCAGCTCGCGCTCTACATGGTGCCAGCGGTGCTGATCGCGACCATGGCGATGCTGAACGTGGCGCATCCCGATCCGGAGCGGCCGCTGCTGGCCTCGCTGCGCAGCGTGGGGCGGCTGCTGCTGCCGGCGCTGCCGATGGCGGCCGTGCTGTTCCTACTGTTCCCCCGCATCTCGGGACCGTTGTGGGGCTTCGGCTCCCAGAAGCACGAGGGCATCACCGGCCTCTCCAGCAGCATGTCGCCCGGCGACTTGAGCCAACTGGCCCAGTCCGACGAGATCGCCTTCCACGTGAAGTTCGACGAAGCACCGCCGCCGCGCAGCGAGATGTACTGGCGCGCGCTGGTGCTGCACGACTATGACGGCAAGACCTGGAGCAGCGGCAACCTGCCCTGGCACGGCTCGGCCAAGGCGGTACCGGCGGGCACGCCGATTCACTACCAGGTAGTGCTGGAACCCAACAACCTGGCAGTGCTGTACACCCTGGACCTGCCGGTCAAGCTGCCGGACGACACCGCGCTCTCGGCGAGCTACGAGACCAATACCCGCGCCATCGTCACCGAACGCAAGCTCTACGAGGTGACGTCCGACCCGCGTGCGCACTACGGCGTGCAGACGCCGGCCTGGATGCTGCGCCGCGACCTGGCGCTGCCCGGCGGGAGCGACCCTCGCGCCCGAGCCCTCGCCCAGCAGTGGCGCGACGCCGGTAAATCCACGGCCCAGATCGTCAACGCCGCCCTGGACATGTTCCACGACCAGCCGTTCCGCTACACGCTGCAGCCCGGCAGCCTCGACAGCAAGGATCGCATCGACCAGTTCCTGTTCGAGACCCGCCGTGGCTTCTGCGAGCACTATGCCGGCGCCTTCGTTTACCTGATGCGCGCCGCCGGCATCCCCGCGCACGTGGTGATCGGCTACCAAGGAGGCACGCAGAACCCGCTGGACGATTACTACGTGATCCGCCAGCAGGAAGCCCATGCCTGGGCCGAGGTGTGGGTGGCGGGCAAGGGCTGGCAGCGGGTGGACCCGACCGGCGCGGTGGACCCGGCGCGAGTCGAACAAGGCCTGGGCGACGCGCTGCCCAACGAGGACCTGGCAGGTTCCATCTACGACCGCTACTCCTGGCTCGGCGCCATGCGCAACGGCTGGGATGCGCTGGATAGCGGCTGGGACAAATGGGTGCTGGCCTACGGCCCGGAACTGCAGGCCAGGTTCTTCTCGAAGGTGGGCCTCGACTACGGCGACTGGTTGCAGCTGGCCCTGGTGATGGGCGGGCTGGTGGTGGGGCTCATGGCCCTGTATTGGCTCTACCTCATCTGGGATCGCCGGCCGCCGCGGCTGCCGCCGGTGTCACGGGACTACGCGCATTTCTGCCTGCGTCTCGCCAGGCTCGGGCTACCGCGGGCCGCACACGAGGGTCCGTTGGATTACGCGCAACGTGTGGCGGCGGCGCGGGCCGACTTGGCGGATGTTGTGGCTGAGATCACCGACCGCTACATCGAGCTGCGCTATGAGGACACCGGCGATGCCGCAGGCTTCCGCCGCGCCGTGAAGGCGTTCCGGCCGCGGCGCACCCCAGCCTAGGCTTGCGCCTGGTGCGGCTTCACCATGGATAGCAGCACCGCCCCCACCGCGAACAGCACGATCACCGAGAGGATCGAGGCCCGCGGACTGTGGGTGGTGAGGCTCACCACGCCGATCAGCAGCGGGCCGATGATGGCCGCGAACTCTCCCAGCATGTTGTAGAAGCCGAAGAACTCGCCGGCCCGCTCCGGCGGCACCAGTCGCGCGTAGTAGGAACGGCTCAGGAGCTGCACGCCGCCCTGCACCAGGCCGACCATGGCGGCCAGCATGTAGAAGTGCCAGGCGCTGTGCATGAAGGCGGCGAACACCGAGACGAACACGTAGACGGCGAGGCCGATGAAGATGCCGCGCTTGGGGCCGATCTTCTCACCGAGCTTGCCGAACATCAGTGCCGCCGGAACACCCACGAACTGCACCAGCAGCACCGCCAGGATCAGATCCGAGGTGCTGAAGCCGATGGCCTTGCCGTAGTCCACTGCCATCTGGATGATGGTGTTGACGCCGTCGATATAGACCCAATACGCCACCAGGAACATGAACACCGGCTTGTAGCTGCGCACGTGGCGGAAGGTGTCCGCCAGCTGGGCGAAGCCCTTGCGCACCGTGAGCATCAGCGGTTCCGGCGCAGCGGGCCCGGTAGGCTCCGGCACCCAGAACCACAGCGGGATGGAGAACAGGAGCCACCACACCGCGGTGAGGATGAGGATGAGCTTCACCGCGGACGCGGCGTTGGCAAGGCCGAACAACTGCGGCTTGAGGCTCATGACCACGCCCAGGATCAGGAACAGCCCGCCGCCCAGGTATCCCGAGAAGTAACCCACCGCCGAAGTCATGTCGAACTTGCCCGGCTCCGCCACGCTCACCAGCATGGAATCGCCGAACACGTTGCCCCACCAGTAGCCGATGGACGCTGCCATGTAGAAGAACATGGCCCACTGCCACTGGCCCAGACCCACGAAATGCAGGGCAAGGACCATGACCACGCCGAGGAAGGCCGAGCCCAGCAGGAAGCGCTTCTTGTGGCCGCCCTTGTCAGCGATGGCTCCGAGGATGGGCGCAGTGAGCGCGACCACGAGACTGGCACCGGAGTTGGCGAGCCCCAAGCGGAACGTGCTGAGGCTGGGGTCCACCCCGTGGTTCCAGTAATCCTTGAAGAAGATGGGGAAGAAGACCGTGACGATGGCGGTGGTGAAGGCGTGGTTGCCCCAGTAATACAGGGCCCAGCCTTTCACCTTGCGGGTAAGTAACGCCATGGCTCTTTTCTCCCCAATTGGAAAGATTAGCCTAGCACGTAAAACTGCTCAAAGCGTCGCGAGCGGAAGCAGGACGAGGGCACGTCGCGTGCGACGTGCGAGCGGACAGGATGTCCGCTCAGGACTATTTCGCGAAGCAGGATTGCGAAGCGAAATAGGCGAGGCGAGTCCTCGCGCTCGCCGCTCCCGCACATCCCTGTGCTCCGCGGCACGTACGCATCCCTGCTACAGACGAAGTCATGCGAGGCGCAGCAGCTTTGAGCTACGCTGCGATGGCGGTATCGGTGCCATGCTCGCGCGTCTTGCGGAAGCGTACCTCCGGCCAGCGCTCCTGGGTGAGCTGGAGGTTCACCATCGTCGGCGCCACGTAGACCAGGCTGTTGGCGTGATCCAGGGCCAGGTTGTCGAAGGCCTTGTCGCGGAACTCCTGCAGGCGCTTCGCGTCGTCGCATTCCACCCAGCGGGCGGTGGCCACCGGGATGGAATCGAACACGCATTCCACGCCGTATTCCTCCTTGAGGCGGAAGGCCACCACATCAAACTGCAGCAGGCCCACCGCTCCCAGAATCAGGTCGTTGTTGCGCATGGGCTTGAAGAGCTGGGTGGCGCCCTCCTCGCAGAGCTGCGCCAGGCCCTTGCTGAGGGCCTTGGACTTCAGCGGGTCCTTCAGCACCACGCGGCGGAAGATCTCCGGCGCGAAGTTGGGGATGCCGGTGAAAGTCAGGCTTTCGCCCTGGGTGAAGGTGTCGCCGATGGCCACGGTGCCGTGATTGTGGATGCCGATGATGTCACCGGCATAGGCCGCCTCCACCCGTTCGCGCTCCGCGGCCATGAAGGTCAGGGCGTCGGCGATCTTCACCTCGCGGCCGATGCGCACGTGCTTGACGCGCATGCCGGGGGTGTAGCGGCCCGAGCAGAGGCGCACGAAGGCGATGCGGTCGTGGTGCTGCGGGTCCATGTTGGCCTGGATCTTGAAGACGAAGCCGGTGAGCTTCTCCTCCAGCGGCTTCACCTCGCGGGTCACGGTGGCCCGGGCGCGCGGGCCCGGTGCGCTGGTGACGAAGCCGTCCAGCAGCTCGCGCACGCCGAAGTTGTTGATGGCGGAACCGAAGAACACCGGCGT
>Ga0070714_100001759_pt1 | contig 15798 bp, 9 predicted proteins | sample LARL83metaG_FD_65450 | JGI IMG/M metagenome (GOLD analysis project Ga0070714, IMG submission 65450) | Corn, switchgrass and miscanthus rhizosphere microbial communities from Kellogg Biological Station, Michigan, USA - LAR L8-3 metaG | ecosystem: Host-associated > Plants > Roots > Rhizosphere ...
AGAGAAGAGTGGCGGAACGCGCGCGATGCGATCCATGCCGACGTCCATCGGCATTTCTGGAATGACTCGTTGGGAGCGTTCGTCGGCGTGCGCGGTGGCAACGCGCTGGACGCGGCGTGTCTCGTGATGCCGCTGGTGGGCTTCATCGCGCCGACGGACGCGCGCTGGCAATCCACGCTGCGCGTGGTGGAACAACGGCTCGTGCGCGACGGCCTGGTACGCCGCTATGACATGGCGGGGATGGACACCGACGCTGGGAGCCTCACGGCGCCGAGCTTCACTTTTTGCTCGTTTTGGTACGTGGAATGTCTCGCTCGCGGTGGCGAGGAGGGGAAGGCACGAGAACTGATGCGACGCCTGCTAGGTCGCGCGAATCATCTCGGGCTCTTCTCTGAGGACCTGGGCACGGACGGTGAGCTGCTGGGCAATTTTCCTCAGGGACTCGTCGGCGCCGCCCTTCTCGGGGCTGCCGTTTCCTTACGAGAAGCTCGCGGAGGCCGCAGCGGCGTTTCCCATTGGCCCCGGTGCTGATCGACGTTGGAAAGCCTCTACGGTCGCGTCCGCTCGGTACTCCGGTTCGCCATTGGGTGTACGAGTTGCAATGCTCGTGTTCATGCCAGGATCAGGCGAGGTCTTGACGAACTCACCGCTCGGCCCCAAGCCGCTCGGGGAGAAGCGGCACGACCCTGGGGATCGTCGGTCGGAGGCGACTGCCGGTCGCCGGGGGATCTCGGTGCATTTCACGAGGCGCCGTGTGCTCGCACTCCTGGGCGACATCGGTGCGGTGATCGTGCTCATCGCCGCGGTCATATTCGCCGTGAACCACGAGCGGCCGATCTTCGCCGGACAACCGTCAGTCGTTCAGAGCCTGTCGGATCGCGTGCCGGCAACGAAGCCGATCATTACGCCGTTGGCGGCTGATACCGGGCGGCTCGCCGTATTGCTCCACAACCCACAGTTCGCCATCGATAGCGCCGCCTTTGCCGCGGATCTGGTGCGTACTGGACGCATGTCGCAGGAGCGCGCCGACTCGATTGCCTACTACGCTGTGCGCGAGGCGTATCAGTACGGAATTCCGCCAGCAGTGATCTTCGGCGTCATGCTCACGGAGAACGCGCTGTTCGTCAGCAATGCGCTGTCGAACGTCGGCGCCGTCGGGCTGATGCAGGTGTACCCGAAGATCTGGCTCAAGGCGCTCGGCGACAAGTTCGGGACTGATCTCGCGTCAGACTCCACGAATCTGAAATATGGCGTCTACATCCTGAGCGAGTACATCAAAAAGAAGGGGAACGAGCAGACGGCAAGCCCCAGCGAAGTGCAAAAGGGATTGCTCAAATACAATGGCTGCGTGAGGGGAACGAACACGCCCAACTGCAAGACATATCCGTCGAAGGTCAAGAACTACGTCGAGCGGCAGGGCGAATCGCTGTGCGGTGACAAGACGTTCTACCAGTGCATCGCAAAGCCATTCATGGATGGGTTCCTCGGGCGCAGCGTGGCGAGCGCCGCGCCCTGAGAGCGAGCGCCGCGCCCTGAGAGCTAGCGCCGCGCCTCCAGCTTCCAGAAGTCGATGCCGCCGGCCTGCTGACCGACGTCGATCGATGCGACTTTCTGGAGCGACGTCAGGTCGATGACGTCCACGGTTCCCGGCTGAGCGCCGACGCCTTCGATCGAAGCGAATGCGTACCGATCATCGCTCGACACGGTGATCCCGCTCGCAACCTTGCGCGTCGTTGGAATGCGGCCCAGCTCTTTGCCGGTCGCGATGTCGATGACCGACACCGACTGGCCGCGCTTGTTCGTGCCGATGAGGAGCTTTCCGTCGTGGGTCGCGGCGAGGTTGTAGACGCCGTCGCCCGTAGGAATGCGACGCGTCAGCTTCCAGCTGGCGACATCGATCTCGACGATGTCGTTTGACTTGTTGCAGGCCACGAAGACCTTGGAACCGTCAGACGACGGCTGTGCCCATGTGGGCGAACAGGAGATCGCGGCGGACCTGGACGCCTGCGTCTCGTGCGAGGCATCATGTCCGTTCATCTCGTGTCCGGCCATCTCCACGTTCGCCATCGGCGCTCCCGTTAGGCCTTCCTCCTTTCCCAACGCGAGGTGGAAGTGTCGGACGACGTTGAACTGGCGTGTGTCGATCTCGACCAGCTCGTCGTTCATCATGCAGACCGAGTAGTGCTTCGTGCCTTGCACGTTGAGCCGTGAGCCGTGCGGCATGACGCAGGTGGGAATGCGAGTCACCTCGACCATCTGATCGCCGTAGACGACGGACACCGAAGATCGCACGGGATCGCCGTACAGGTTGAAGTTGACGGCGTACACGTACGCGCCGTCGGGCGAGACCTGCAGCGTCGCCGGGAACGCTCCGAGATCGACTTTGCCGAGCAGGGAATCGCGATCTGTCGTGTACTTCCACAGCGCGCCATACGGCATGCCGTGCGCGGTCGTGACATAGTAATACTTTCCGTCCGGCGAGATGGCGATGCCGTGGGGGCCGAGCAGCTCGGTGGGATTGAGGCCGATGCGGTGCTCGCGTTCCACCCTGCCCCCGTTAGGCCCGAAGCTCACGAGCGATATGCGGTCGTTGCCTTCGGAGGCCACGAATACATAGTAGGTGGCCTGTGGCGCGTGATCTGTGATCGGTGGACGGTGGTCGGTTATCGGTGACTGCGCCCTCTTCACCGAGGACGGCGCACCAATGACGGACAACGCGATTGCTGCGACGAGAAGGCGTGTCATGGCTTGACGATGACACGCCGTCGCCAACTGTCAAGGCTGGGGAAGTGTCCGCGTGCGGGGAAGCTCGCCGCATGGAAGCGTGAGCACGAACTCGGCCCCTTTCCCTTCCTCGCTCATGACGATCAGGTCTCCGTGCATCGCTCGCGCGAGATTGCGGCTGATGGCGAGGCCCAGTCCCGTCCCCTGATTCTTGCGCGTGAGGCCGCCGTCGAGCTGGACGAATGGCTCGAAGACCGAGTCGATCTTGTCGCGCGGGATCCCGATGCCGGTGTCGCGAACGCGAATCTCGACCTGCCCGCTCTTCTCCTCGAGTCCAGCGGAGATCGTGATGCGGCCGCGGGCCGGTGTGAACTTCACCGCATTGGACAGGAGATTGAGCACAATCTGCTGGAGCTTCTCGACGTCTGCAAAAACGGCGAAGCTCGAGTCACAGGGCTCGAGACGATACTCGAGCTGCTTCTGTTCCATCTGTGGCGCGATCAGATCGCTCATCGAGGCGAGGGCGGCCGAAACGCGCACGTCCTCCGGCTCGAGGCGAATTCGCCCCGCGTCGAGCTTGGCGAAGGTGAGAACTTCCTCAATGAGCGAAAGCAGATGTCGCTCGTTGCGATGAATCGCGAGCACGTCGGCGAGCTGCGCCTCGGTGAGTGGCCCGCGCAGGCCGATCGCGAGGAGCTCGGCGTAGCCGGCGATGGCGTTGAGCGGCGTACGGAGCTCGTGCGACATCATCGCGAGAAACTCCATCTTGGCGCGATTGGCGAGCTCGGCCTCCGCGCGCGCCGTGCGCTCGGAATCGAGCAGACGCGCCCGCTCGATCGCGTTGGCGATACGGTCGGCGATGAGCTGGAGGAGAATGACGTCTTCCTCACTGAACTCCCGCGGCTCGATCGTGCCCACGTGAATGACGCCGACGAGACGCCCCGACGCGCGGACCGGAGCGCCTATTAATGATGTCAGGCTCTCACTCAGGAAGGGGCTGACTGCGTCGGAGTCGGATACCTGTGGAATGACGAGCGGCGTGCGCGCCAATGCGACGCGGCCGGCGAAGCCCTCGCCAAGCCTGACGCGCGTCTCCTGAGAGACGTCGCGCTCCAGACCCACCGATGCTCGGACGACGAGCTCCGAGCTGTCCACGTCGAGGAGGAGCACCGTCGCTTCGTCGGCTTGCAGCGCCACACGCAGCCCCTCGGAGAGGGTGTGGAGCATGTCGTCCAGGCTCACCTCGGCGCTGGCGGCATCCGCGACGCTCCAAGCTGAACGCAGACGATTCATGGCCCGCTCGGCCGAACGTCGGGCGGTTCGCTCCGACTCGAAGAGCCGGGCGCGTTCCTCGGCGGCTCGCTTGGTCGCATCGATATCGCTGTGGGTTCCAATCCACTCGCGAACCGAACCATCCACCTCCAACACGGGCGCGGCGCGAACAGCCACCCACCGGTAAATGCCGTCCCGCGAAAGCAATCGATACTCCGCGTAATACGGCGATGCCGCTTCAACCGCGCGTTTCCAGTTCTGCTTTACCCGAAGCCGGTCTTCTTCCTGGATGACGTCGAGCCATCCCCAGCCCAGATACTCGTCGAGCGATTGGCCGGTGAACTCCTCCCAGGCCAGCTGTCGCTCGACAAACTCACCCGAGGCCGAACGAGTCCAGACGATCTGCGAGATCGCCTGGATGAGCGTCCGGTACCGTGCTTCGCTGACGCGGACCGCGTTGGCGGCAAGCACATCCGTGGGCACGCGCGGACTATCCGCGACTCGCTCCACGGGAGGGCGAGGCATAGGCAGGTTGGCGGGCAGGCCTTGCGGCCAGGTGGGAGTCGGCGACCGCGAAAGGCGGGAGATCTTCACGGCAGATGCGACGGGTCAAAATTGGATGGCGACGTCGAGAGCGCAATAGAGACGCGTGAGCTGGCGGTTGGTGACTCTGGTAGAGGGTAGAGGGGGGTGGGTAGTGGTTCGAAAAAGGAAGGCCGAAGGCAAAGCCATCGGCCTTCGTTTCCTTAATCCATGCTCTACCCTCTACCCACTACCCTCTGCCCAACGTTGCGCGCTCCGCATCGCCGCCTCGAAGATCGCGTCGCGCAGGCCCTCGACGTTGCGCGAGTTGGCATAACGAGCGCCATCGACAAAGAACGTCGGCGTGGCATTCACGGAGCTCGCGCGCCCACTCGCCACGTCACGCTCGATCCGCGCGATGAGTGCAGGGTCCTCGAGATCGGTCGAGAAGCGGCCGAGGTCGAGCCCGACCGACGCCGCGTGGGCGTGCAACGCCTCACGATGGAGCATGCCCGCGCTTCGATACAGCTCGTCGTGCATCTCCCAGAACTTGCCCTGTCGTGCGGCGGCTTCGGCGGCGCGGGCAGCCAACGCCGATGCGGGATGCTCCCAACCAAGCGGGAAATGCCGGAACACCCACCGGAGCGTGCCACGAAATTCGTCAAGATACCTAACGAGCAGGGGAAAGGCCCGGAGGCAGTTCAAGCACTCGAAGTCCGCGTATTGAACGAGGGTGACGAGCGCATTCGCCTCGCCTCGCACGTGATCCGCCTCGTCAACCGCTGCGGCTAGCGCCGGGCCACCGAACAACGGACCGGTGCGACTCTGAGGATATGGATGCCACTCTCGCGGCTGATCATTCGACGACAGCATGTTCATCCGATACTGGAGGTTCCGTCCGTTGGCGCGGGCGGTTGAGCGAGCGGAATGTGAACCACGAATTGCGCGCCTGACGAGTCGGATTCGCAGGTGACGGAACCGTGATGGTGCGCGGCGATGCGCTTGACGATGTCGAGGCCAAGGCCGGTGCCCTTCCCCGCGGCCTTCGTCGTGAAATGCGCCTCGAAGATTCGCGACGTGAGCTCCTGCGGAATTCCGGCCCCACTGTCACTGATCTCGACCCGTACGCCTTCGCCCTCCTGCACCGTGCGCACCCGGACGACGCGTTCACCGTCCGGCTTCGCAGCCAGCGCATCGGCCGCGTTGTCGAACAGGTTGGTCCACAGTTGATGGAGCTCGGTGCCATACGTTTCGACTTTCGGTAGGCCGCGATCGTAGTCGCGAATGATCTTGGCGCCGGCCTCACGCAGCTTGTAGCCCATCAGCGTCAAGCTGCTCTCGAGCGATTCGTGAATGTCCACGGTGCGACGGCCCGTATCGGTGTACGCCTGACTCTTTACGGCGCGCACGAGCTCGCCGATGCGCGCGGCGCTCCGCCCAACGTCGTCGAGCAGCTGGCGGATCATCGTCAGGCGAGAGAGCCACGCCATGGCGTCGCCGACCACGGCGGGGCTGCAGCCTTTGGCGAGCCGCGCCAGCTCGTCAGGCGTCACCCCACGATCGACGAGTGCCGACGTCAGCTCTGAAGAGGCAGCGACGCCGTGGCCATCGAGCCACGTACCAAGAGCGTCTTCTCGATCAGCGCGATCGACAACGTCGAGCGATGCGGTGATGGAGGGTGCGCCCTCGGTGGTCGCGCCAAGCCGGGCGAGAAAGAGCAGCTCCTCGTCGGACCATGAATGGCCGGCGAGCTGCCGGAGAATAGGATCGATCGAATTGATGTTCTCGCGGAGGAGATCAACCGATCGCCCGATGGCGATGGCCGGATTGTTCAACTCGTGCGCGAGTCCGGCAGCGAGAACGCCGAGCGTGGCCATGCGCTCGTGCTGAATGCGGTCCGGGTCGCCGGCGCGCGTCACCACCGCGGAGTCGCTCATCTCATCCCTCCGCGAGGTATCGATGGGTGAACTGCACGGCGATCGACCCTTCACCCACGGCTGACGCGACGCGCTTCACCGACTGGTGCCTGACGTCGCCGGCGCAGAAGACGCCCGGGACGTTCGTCTCGAGCAGGTATGGATCGCGGGCCAGCGGCCAGCCGCGCGGCCGGCCATTTTCCCGCGGCAGATCCGGACCGGTGCGAATGAAGCCATGCTCGTCTCGCTCGATGACACCGGCCACCCAGTCGGTGCGCGGTACGGCGCCGATGAAAGCGAAAAGCGAGGTCGCCTCCAGCTCGCGTTCGTCGCTGCCGCACGTCACGGTGACCGAATGGAGTCGGTCGTCGCCGTGGACGGCGGTCACCCGGGTTCGCGTCATGACCGTGACGTTCGGCGTCGCCTCGACCTGATCGACGAGATACTGCGACATGCTCTCGCCGAGCGACGCGCCGCGCACGAGCACGGCGACGTGCTTCGCATATTGAGCAAAGAACAACGCCGCCTGGCCGGCGGAGTTGCCCCCGCCGATGATGAGTACTTCCTCATCGCGGCAGGAGATGGCCTCGGTCAGCGCCGCGCCGTAGTAAATGCCGGCGCCGGTGAGCTTCTCGGCGCCGGGCACGTCGAGGGTACGATAGGACACACCCGACGAGATGAGCAGTGCGCGCGTCGAGACGTCCGAGCCATCCGAGAGCGTGATGACGCGGTACTGCCCATCGATGCGCAACCGACACGCCTCCTGCGGCGTGAGGAGCTCGGCGCCGAACTTGCGCGCCTGTGCCACCGCTCGTCGGGCGAGATCGGCGCCCGTGAGGCCACTCGGGAAGCCGAGGTAATTCTCGATGCGCGAGCTCGTCCCCGCCTGCCCACCCGGCGCTTCGCGCTCGAGCAGCAGGGTGCGGAGTCCCTCGGATGCCCCGTAGACCGCCGCGGCCAATCCCGCCGGCCCGCCGCCGACGACCACGAGATCATAAAAGGGCTTCTCGGCGCGTGAGCGCAGGCCGAGGCGCGCGCCCAGCGCGCTCGGCTCCGGCGCCGCGAGCACGTCGCCATCGGGAAAGACGACGACCGGAAGCGCGGGCGCCTCCGTGCCCGTTGATAACTTGCTCAACGCCGTGCGGGCTTCGTCCGACACGTCGAGATCGAGCCACTTGAAGGGCACGAGATTTCGGCCAAGGAAGTCGCGGACGTCGTGCGACTTGGGAGACCAGCGGTGCCCGATGACGCGGATTCCCTCGAACGGCGCCTGATAGCTCGACTGCCAATCGTCAAGCAGGTCGTCGAGCACCGTGTAGAGCTTCTCCTCGGGAGGATCCCAGGGCTTGAGCAGATAGTTGTCGATGCGCGCCTTGTTGATGGCATCGATGGCGGCGTCGGTGTCGGCGTAGGCCGTGAGGAGGACGCGCTTGGCATCGGGCACGAGCCTCAGCGTTTGCTGCAGCAGCTCGACGCCGGTCATCTCCGGCATGCGCTGGTCGGCGACGACCATGGCGATGGGATCGCCGCGCTCCCCGAAGGTGCGGAGCGCGTTGATTGCCGACGCGCCGGACTCGGCGCGAACCACTCTGTACTTGTCGGCGTAGCGACGCCGCAGATCGCGGTCGACAGCGCGAAGGACTTCGGGATCGTCGTCGACAGCGAGAAGAACGGGACGCATGGACGAAGATTACATGTGCGCGCCAGCCCTGGTGGCAGAGGGCAGCGGGTAGAGGGTTGCGGGTGCCGGAAAAGGAACGAGGCCGCCGGCAAAGCCGTCGGCCTTCCTTATTCCAACCCTCTACCCACCACCGCTACCGCTACCGATCTTCTATTTCCCCGTCACAACCGCCGGCACCTCCAGCTCCCGCATCATCCGGTTGAACGCGACCAGATCGGTTGTCTCGAGCGCACGGAGTTGCGCGATGTGGCGACCGACCTGGGCAGCGAGGTCGCGGTAGACGTCGGTCTCCTGCCTGGTCGGAGCGCCCTCGGCGCTCTGCACCATGTCCGCGAGCGACAGCAGCATATTGTAGAGCCGAATTGGATAGTGCAGCGTGATCTGATCGGCGTGCGAGTGGACCTCGACGAGCGAGTCGCGAATCCCCTCCAGCTTCTGGCGCAGCGGCGTCGCAGCGCCGCCGACGCGGGTAGCGTAGCTCTGATTCTTCGAGTGGTCGACGCGCTCGTCCAGCTGGTGCTCGATGTCGAGAATACGGCCGACCGCGTCCGACAGATCATTCGTCGTCTGCTGCACCTGGAGCGCGAGCGCAACCTGCGCGTCGTAATCGGCCTGTGTCGCGCGAAGGCGCGGATCCGGCCTAACGACTGCGCGCTCTTCGCGCGTCTGGCCGGCGCCGACGAGACGCACGGTATAGGTCCCAGGAGCGATCACGGGACCCGAGGTCGAGCCTTCGTCGTTGACGACACCGCGCACCTCGTGTGTGCCAGGGTAGCGGAGGTTCCAGACGAAGCGATTGAGTCCAGGCCGCACCGGCACGATGGAGTCGGCGGGGACGAAGGCCAGTGTATCGTCGGCGAAAGAGCGCGAGCCGCGTGGCTTTTCGGCCAACGTATCGCGCGGCTGGACCGTTCTGGTCGTCGAATCCGTCTTCTGCGCCGTGTCGTGCGTCGCGCTCGTGAAGGAGCGAATCAGCTTGCCGCCCGCATCGCGGAACTCGAGAGTCACCGGTGACGTCACCGCGCCCTTGAGCCAGTAGCTCACCGTTAGGCAACAGGGTGGATTCTCGCCGGCGTCCTCACCGCGCCGGCTGCCGCCGCCGAACCGGATCGCGGTATCGGGAGCAAAGAGGTGGGCAGCCTCGCCGCGCACGACGTCTGTCATCTGACGCAACGGCGAGACATCGTCGAGCACCCAGAACGCACGACCGTGCGTCGCCGCGATGAGATCACTGCCCCGGACGTGCAGGTCGCGAACCGAGGAGCGCGGGAGGTTGAGTTGCAAGGACCGCCAGCGGGCACCGTCGTCCGTGGAGTACCAGACGCCAGTCTCCGTGCCGACGTAGAGCAGCCCGCGCCTCACCGGATCCTCGCGGATCGAACGCGTATAGGCGCCCGCGGGAATGCCGCCGTCGATGCGCGACCAGGTACGTCCATAGTCCGTCGTTTTCCACAGATACGGGCGAAGATCGTCGACCTGATATCGATTCGCGGCCACGTAGGCGGTGCCGGCGTCGAAATGCGATGGCTCGATGATCGAGACCCGAGTGAAATGCGCCATGTCGCGCGGCGTGACGTTCGTCCACGTCTGGCCGTTGTCACGCGTGACGTGGACGAGACCGTCGTCCGAACCCGCCCAGAAGAGCCCAGCGGTCGTGGGCGACTCGGCGAGCGCGAAGATCGTCGCGTACCACTCCGTGCCCGTCATGTCGAAGGTCACGGAGCCGCCGACCGGCCCCATGGTGGAGGGGTCGTGGAGCGTGAGGTCTGGGCTCACGGCCTCCCAGCTGTCGCCGTCGTTCGTCGAACGGAACACCCGGTTGGCGGCGACGTACAGCTCGTTAGGCTTGTGCCGGGAGTACAGAATTGGAAACGTCCACTGAAACCGGTTCGGCACGCGCGACACCGCCCAGCCATCGTAGTTGTTGAGACCGACGCTGATGTCCTTCGTGTGCTGGGTGCGAACGTCATAGCGCGTCAGCGTGCCGGTGTACGTTCCGGCGATCACGGTATTCGGGTCGTTCGGCTTCGGCGCGATGTATCCCGACTCGCCGCCGCCGACGTAATACCAATCTTCGCGCGAGATGGCGCCGTCGTCCGAGCGGCTCGCGATCGAGACGGTGGTGTTGTCCTGCTGCGCGCCGTAAATGCGATATGGAAACTGGTCGTCGGTCGTGACGTGATAGAACTGCGCGGTCGGCTGATTCATCTCGCTCGACCAGCTCTCCCCGCCGTCGATACTCACGGTGGCGCCGCCGTCGTTGCCGCTAATGAGTCTTTTCGAATCCTTTGGATCGACCCACAGATCGTGCGTGTCGCCGTGGGGCACGCGAAGACGGGTGAAGGTGTGGCCGCCGTCGATCGACTTCCACGTCGAGAGATTCATCACGTACATCGTGTTGACGTCCGTGGGGTCGGCGCGGACGACGGAGTAGTACCAGGGGCGCACCATCCAGCGCTGGTCGCCGCTCGTGCGTTGCCAGCTCTTGCCGCCGTCATCGGAGCGGAAGATGCCGCCGGTGGAATCTTCGGGCGGCGTCTCGATCGTCGCGTACAGTCGTTCCGGATCGACGGGTGAAACGGCGATGCCGATGCGGCCGACACGGCCGTGGGGAATGCCCTCGTTGAAAGTCAGCTCCGTCCAGTGGTCGCCGGCATCGGTGGACTTCCACAGGCCGCTGCGTCCCGCGCCCGCGGTGAAGCCCCAGGGAAGGCGCTGCATTCGCCACATCGCCGCATAGAGAATGCGGGCGTTGGACGGATCGATGGCGAGATCGATCGCCCCCGTGGAGTCGTCGACGAACAGGACCTTCTGCCAGCTACGGCCACCATCCCGCGACCGGAAGACCCCGCGCGTTGGATTCGGTCCCGCGCCGTGCCCCATCGCGGCGACGTACACGACGTCGGCATTGCGTGGATCGACGACGATGCGCGCGACGTGCCGAGCGTCTTCGAGGCCCAGATGCGTCCAGCTACGACCACCGTCGGTCGAGCGATCGACGCCGTCACCATACGTATAGTCTTCTCTAAAATCCGCTTCCCCTCCCCCCGCGTAGACGACGTTTGGATCGCTCGGGGCAACGGCAATCGCACCGACGGACGCGAGGCTCGACTTGCCGTCGGTGAGATTCGTCCAGCTCTGCCCCGCATTGGCGGACTTCCACACGCCCCCGTCCACGGCGCCGAAGTAAAAGATGCGCGGATTGGTGGGATCGCCCGTCACGGCGACAGATCGTCCGCCGCGGAATGGCCCGACGAGTCGCCACCGCAGACCACGGAGCTCGGGCGTCGTTCGTTCGTAGCGGGCGCTATCGATGCTGCCCGCAGATGTGGTTCGCGCCTGCGCCAGGAGCGGCAGCGGTAGGATGAGAAGTACTGTCGCCAGACGGTGCATGAATGGATCCAGTGTTCTAATTGTCAACCACCTACGAGACCTCGAGCACGACTTTGCCGAAGGTCTTGTTGCTCTCGAGGTGGCGGTGGGCATCGGCAATCTGGTCGAGCCGGAAGACGCGATCGACCACCGGCCTAACGACACCCCGCGCCAGCAGCGGGCCGACCTGCGCCGCGAAGGCCTGCGTGGCCGCGATTTTCTCCTCGAGGCTTCGGGCGCGCAAGACCGTCCCGCGGATTGTCAGCCGCTTGCCGAGGATCACCCCGAGGGGAACCGTGGCCTCGCGGCCGGCCATGGTACCGATGAGAATGATGCGGCCCTTCGGCGCCGCGGCGGCGATGCTCGCGGTCAGATACTGGCCACCAACCAGATCGAGCACGACTTCCGCGCCAGCGCCGTTCGTCAGCGAGGCGACGCGCGTCGCGATGTCGTTGGGATCGCCATTGACGACAATCCCGTCCTCGAGACCGAACGCGCGAGCGCGGTCGATCTTGTCCCGCGTGCGCGCGTCGCCGATCGGAATGGCACCCGCCGCGCGCGCGAGCTGCACGGCAGCCAGACCGACGCCGCTACCAACGGCGTGAATCAACACGTGCTCCGAGAGGTGCACGTCTGCCTGCGTCAGCAAGGCATCGTGGGCGGTAATGAATGCTTCGGGAACCGCGGCCGCGTCTGTCCATCTGAGATTTGGCGGAACCGCCGCGAGTGTGCGCTCGTGAGTGATGACATACTCCGCGTTGCCGCCTCCGCCGACGATGCCGTACACGCGATCGCCTTGCTTCCAGAGCGATGTGCCGGAACCGCAGGCGGCGACTTCACCGGCGACCTCCATGCCCGGGATGTCCGCCGGCCAGCCTGGAGGCGCGGGATAGCGCCCCTGACGCTGCAGGAGGTCGGCGCGATTGAGCGCAGTCGCCCGCACGCGCACGAGTACCTCGCCGGTGCCCGGTTGCGGCCGCGCGACATCCTGCATCTCCAGAACCTCGGGACCTCCCGGGCGCGCGATGACGGCGGCGCGCATGCGTGTCGTATCGGTTGCCATCTTTGATGTCGAGAGAAGGCCTGGCCAGACTCGCGTCAGGGCATGGTGAGACGCGTTGCCGCCGCATGAATGATATCGAGCTGCCGCGACACGCGACGGAATTGCGGGATCGTGAGCTCGGGATGCTCGAGCGTCGGGGGCGGGGGCTCGCATGGATCCGGGGCGCGCCGCCCGGCAATCGAGTCAGCCAGGCAGTCGAGCATTCTCGTTAGGTACGCGATGAAGCGCGACACGTCGTTCCCAATCGCCGGGGCCTCGGGTGCATGACGCAACGATCCCAACGCGGTGGACGCGCTGATGAGCCGCCGGGTGAAGGTGAGGATGGTCGTAGCCGGCTCCAGGTCGCGGCGCCGCCATCCTCGTTCCGCGACCAGACGTTCCAACGAGCCCTCGGCGTTGGTCACGGCGAGCGCCGCGTCACGACGCGCCGCAGCGAGTGCAACATTGGATTCGTCGTCGGTGGTGCGCCACATCGCGGCCACCACGCGGAGGTGCGCCGCGGCCGCGAGCAGGGCTCGAGCGGCGGCCTCCGGAAATCGATCGCGCTCTGAGCCCGGCCAGAGCAACCATGCTCCGGCGAGACCCAACGCACCACCGATGAGTGTGTTGATGGCCCGCAATTCTTCCAGGTGCCAATCCCCCGCGCTCATCTCGGCCAGCAGCACGAACGTCGGCGTGAGAAAGATCGAATAGATCAGATAATTCACCCGCAGATAGGCAACGCACACCGCCGCGAGCACAAAGACGACGATGAGTAGTCCACGGACATCGTGCACGACCGCGACCAGCGCCGCGGTGAGAAGCGCGCCGGCAACCGTACCGACGACCCGTTGCAGCGCCTTGATCATGGTCGCACCGGCGAACGGCTGCAGGATGATCAGAACGGTGATCGTCACCCAATAGCCACGCTGCAGATGCAGCAGACGCGTGATGAGCACGGCGAGCGCGGTTACGAGGGCGACGCGCAGCGCATGACGCATCGCGAGGGAATTCAGCGTTAGGCTCGCGCGCAGTGTCTCGAGCACTGGCGGCCGGTCCTCGACGATGGTGAGGACCGCGAGCGCTGGCGGAATACTCGGCAGACGACCGCTCTCGAGGGCGTCGGCGTTCGCCGCGAGGACTGTCGTGTACTCGTCGAGCTGCTCGAGCAATCGTACGGCATGGGCGGCGCTGCTCGAGGTCGCGGCAATCGTCTCCCCACTGGCGACGGGCTCCAATGCGGAAGGCGCATGTGGCTCGATCTCGATGGTTGTGGCAATGCGACGCCACGTAGCGGCAAAGCGAGCGACAGCCTCGCCAGCGCGACGACACACACCAGGGTCTTCCTTCTCCGTGCCGCTGTCGAGAAACTCAGCGATGGCGATGAGGGTGCCGAACAGCAGGTCCGAGCCCTGGACGAGCAGCAGCAGCCGCTCGCCTCGCCGCACCTCGCCCTGCCCGCCGCGGCGGGACACGGCAATGACCGAGCGCGCCGCCTCGATGGACTCCCGAATGAGACGGCGCTCCTGCTGCAGCTCGGCGCGCTGTGTCTCGTTAGGTGGCGTACACGCGACGGCAGCGACGTAATCCGCGTAGTGAGCGAGATCGCGATAGCAACGAGCCGTCGCGCGTCGCAGTGGACGATACGGTCTGATGGGCCAGAAGACGAGCGCGAGCACCATCGCCCACGCGCCTCCCGCGAGCAGGTACACGCCGCGCCAGAGCGCCTCCACTGCGCTGGGCGCCGGCGCCGAGAGCGAGACGGCAAAGGCGACGGCGATGCTCGTGCCGACGCCCCCGGCACTGATGCCGAACTCACGCGCAAGACCCGAGAGGCCGACCACCACCAGAGTGAGCAGGACCGCGGGCCACGTGTGCGCACCAAAGAGTCCACCGAGAACCACACCGAGCGCGGCGCCAACCGTGAGCGAGCCCATGGTGAGCGCACGAGTCTTGTACGCTCCGCCGCGATCGGCAATCGCGGCGCTGAATCCGCCAAGACTCGCCCAGGTGCCGCCAGGTGAGTGGAGGAGTTGCGTGACGAGCAGCGGAACCATCGTGGCCACTGCCGCGCGCAGTCCCGCGACGATGGCCGGTCGTTCCGTCGTTGACCTAACGAAAATGGCGAGGCGGCCCGGCGGCGATGCGCGACCTAACGGAGTTTGTGTGGCGCTCACGGCCTGGAATCTGATGCGGCACAGGGCGGAGGGCAGTGGGCAGAGGGTGACGGAAAAGGAATAGGCCGACGGCAAAGCCGTCGGCCATCCGTATTACTACCCTCTACCCTCTACCCTCTACCCTCCACCCAAAACCGTCTACGGGTTTCTATCGATGCAGCCCTGCGAGTTTGGATTCGAAAGGCTCTCGTCGAGCGGGATGGGGAAGTTCACGTCCGGCCCGTACACACCACCCCCACGGCCGGTGTAGGTGCCCGTCGGGAACAAAGACTCAGAGTTGAGACCATAACCCGCCGGCGCGGCTCGGGACAGGCGACGGAGATCGCCCAGCCGGTGCTCCGAGAGATACAGCCAGAAGGCGCGTTCGCTGAACAACTGGAGGAGCTGCGCCTGTCCCGTTGCTGCCGGAGCGAGCGCCGTCATCCCTGCATCTGCCCGGAGCGTGTTGAGAATGTCCAGCGTTCCACCAGCGGCGGCATAATTGCCCGCGGCGAGCTGCGCCTCGGCGATGATCAATTGCGCCTCGGTGTAACTCGCGAGCACCGTGCTCGCGTCGCGGCTCGAGTACTTGAGCGTTCCGAAAACCTCACGCTGGTTGTCGAAGCCGAGACCGAGGTCGAGGAATGGCGTGCGCGGATCGTTAGCGCTGCGGAATGGGAGACCGTTGGTGCCCTCCTTGTCCGCCTGCGTCCACCGTCCCTCGAGCCACTGCAACTCGAACACGCCGTTGTTCTGGCGACCGGTGTTGCCACTGGAGAAGACGATGTACTGGAAAGTCGGCGAGACGGCGGCAACGGTATCCGCGGCCGCGGCGAGATTCGTGTTGCTCTTGAACAGCAGCGCGCGCGCCGTGCCGACGCGTGCGAGATCCGTGAGCCTGCTGTTGCCTTTTGCCTTGGCGACGCTCAACGCGAGCGTGAAGCGATTGAGCGCTGAATCGAGTAGCTGTTGCGTCGTCAGCGGCACGCCGGGAATGGGATTGCCGGACGCATCGAGCTTCGTGATCGGCACGCCCGAGCAGTACGTCTCGGCGAGCATGATGAACGAGTACCCTTCGAGGCTCAACGCCTCCGAGTAGCCCGTATCGCTCAC
>Ga0070714_100001760_pt1 | contig 15792 bp, 20 predicted proteins | sample LARL83metaG_FD_65450 | JGI IMG/M metagenome (GOLD analysis project Ga0070714, IMG submission 65450) | Corn, switchgrass and miscanthus rhizosphere microbial communities from Kellogg Biological Station, Michigan, USA - LAR L8-3 metaG | ecosystem: Host-associated > Plants > Roots > Rhizosphere ...
GTAGTCCGCGGTGATCCGCTCGGCGTCCAGGGTGTCGCCGAGGAACAACTGCCGGGAGAACACGCCCAGTGGCCGTTCGGACACCTGCATCTCCACCTGCTCGGCGGGCACGGTGGGTCGGCGTTCGGCCTTGACGGTGAGCACGTTGCGTTCAATGTCCAGTTCGATCGCGTCGGGATCGACGCCGGGCAGGTCGAAGGTGACGACGAACTCGTCTCCGGCGCGGTAGGCATCCATCGGCATCGCCGTGGGCCGCGACCAGGTCCCGGCGACGTTGGTGAAGACCTGCTGGGTCAGCCGGTCGAGATCCCGGAACGGGTCGGTGCGCATCAACATGGTGTCCCTCCCTGTCATGTGTGGTCTGGCGTCAACGCGCACCACAGATATAGCATGTCATCGAAACGATGACAACCACAATGTCGCCGAGAGGATGACGCGACCTGACTGAGTCGATCGGCGGGGACACCGCCCTTGCGGTCCTGGCCCTCATCCAGGGCGTGCAGGCCCAAGCTCGCACGGGCGCCGTGGCGCCCTCCGACCTGGTCGCCGCCCTGACCGCGCTGCGCCACCTGCGCCAGGAGATGGCCGACTGGGAACCCGAACTGATCACCGCCGCCCGCGACCAGAACGTCAGCTGGGCCACCCTGGCCCCCGCGCTCGGAGTCACCAGCCGGCAAGCCGCCGAACGCCGCTACCTGCGCCTACGACCGTCCGAGAGTGGCGAGCGGACCGGTGAGGACCGGGTTCGCGCCGAACGCGACAAACGCGCCGGGGACAAGGCGGTCGCCGCCTGGGCTCGCGCCAACGCCGCGGTCCTGCGCCAACTCGCCGGACAGATCAGCGCACTGCGGGGACTACCCGAGCACGCGCAACACCACGTCGAGTTGGTTGGTCAGGCGCTCGGCGAGAACGACCCCGCCAGCCTGGTCTCCCCGCTGGCCGACACGCACGCCCACCTCGAGAGCACCCACGCTGGCCTCGCCGACCAAATCCAGTCGATGACCGACCAGACCGCGCACATCCGCGACACCGTCCACACGCAACGCTCGCCCTCCGCCGCGGAACCCCCGGCCACCCACCAACGCCGAGGATCGGCCCGATAAACAAGCATTCCTCTCCCCGTTGACCCGGCGCCACTGGCGTGGTGCCTCGGACGAGCGGACTTGGTCCTGACACTGTTTCCCGTGCGGTGGTGGCAGTTTTGACCTCGTCGGTGTCCGTGCGGGGTGGGTACGGTCGGACGTGCCCGACGACGTGGCGGCGCTGCGTGCGTGGCCGGCCGGGTGGACGGTGCAGCCCATCACCGAGCGGCCCCGGCGAGGAGGAGGGCGTCTGGGGTCGGCTGGCGGACCAGCCCGATCCGGGCTCGTCATGATCGCCACTATGCCGTGTCTCCCGGCCGCCGATGGTGTCCGGATCTGGGCCGCGCTGCGGTCTTGCGTTGGGATGAACCCAATCGGCTGATCTTGCGGCTGTGAGGGTCTGTGGTAGCCGTATGTGAGGGGTCGCGGCAGTACGGCCGCTGCCATGCTGGGGACCAGAGACCACGCCGGGATCGCGCTGGCGGCCAAGGTGGACTCTGCGCAGTGGGGTCGAGGCCACCAACGGCTACCTCAAGGACCCCACCAACACCAACCTGGAATCCGCCGGCAACAGACGGGTTCGCGGCATCGCCGTGGTCCACTTCTTGGTCGGGTTCCAGCTCGCGGCATCCAACCTGCGCAAACAGGCTCACTGGCGACACGCGCACCGACCCGAACACACCGGCCAGACGACGGGCCCGGCGACGCCGCACACGACCGCTCACCGACTGGACTCCCCGGACCGCCTGACTGACACAGACCGCAACCGCGAGCCGGCCGCACGTCTCAGCAATGTAGGGACAAACAGAAAGCCGGCTGGGGCGATTACCGCGACACCCTGCCGGCTACTCGCAAGTCGAACTCAATAACGTCGGTCTGCCAGCGCTAATTTCGTCGTCAGTCCTCATGCCTGCGGACGTTTGCGGGTCCTCAGACAGGGCACCCGATGGTGAGGTCGACAGCGGAAAGGAATGTCGATGGCCGAGCCACGCGCGCCGGCACGCGGCGCGATCATCACTTATCTGGACACCGGCACTCGGAACACACCGATCAGTTGTGGCGTGTCCTGCGGGGTGGCGATCATGGATCCCATGACCGATGAGCCGTGGATCTCGGTACTGCGGCCCAACGGCGGCAGCACGATCGTGGACGCCGCACTGATCATAGAGGTCGAGCGGACATCGAGGGCCGACGATGGGTAGTGCGGCAATGGGCCGACAGCGGAGACATCAGCACCTGCCCAGGGGTTCGGCGGCCGGCGTTCCCGCGCCTACCGGGTCGGCGAAGGATTCCAGCCGTCCCGCCAGGTCGGTCGTCTCGTCGGAAACCGGTGCTGCCGGGCCGAATCCGCAGCCGGCGCAGGCCGCGTTGACATAGGCGGCGACCACGAGCGGTACCGGAAGCAGACCGGCGGCCAGATATCCCAGCGGCTCCAGCCGCGTACCGCCCGGCGCCTCCAGAGCCAGCGCCCAACCGTGCCGCTCGTCCCACAGCAGAGCAAAATCGTGTCCCGGGTAGCCGGCCGGACACCGGTCCAGTGCCACGTAGGCACAGATCGGATCTTCCAGTTGTACCAACGACGATTCGGCGCCCAACCCGATCGCCTCGGCGACCATGCGGACATAGCGCCGTAGGCCGCGCGCGGCCGTGTCATCCCATTCGAGGTTCATCCGCCGCCCTCATCCCGTCGATCCGATAGGTCCGCCGTCATAGGCACTACCCACCGGGGCGGTGTTTACTCAGGATTCGGCAGTATTCCGGCGCAGCACCAGCAGCGCGATGTCGTCCTGGGCGGGGCGGGTGCCGATGAGGCGGGCCATGATCCGGGCGCAGACCGTGTTGGGGTCGGCCGGGACGATCGCGTCGGTCAGCCTGGCCATGCCGACGTCGATGGTGCTGTCCCGTTGCTCCACCAGGCCGTCGGTGTAGAAGCACAGCACCGCGCCGGGACGCAACGGCACCGTGGTGTTGGTGGCGCCAGAGGAGTGGCGGGGAAACCCGATCGGTGAACCAGTCGGTCCTTGTATGACGCAGATCCTGCCGTCGGGTTCGGCCAGTACCGGTGGCGGATGCCCCGCCAACGCGAACGTCACCTGCTCCCGATCCGGGCTCACCACCGCGTAACAGACGGTGGCCATCGCGCCGCCCTCGAAATGGGTGGCCTTGCGGTGGAGTTTGGACAGCACCTCGTGCGGGTCGTCGATGATCAACGCGTAGGCGCGCAGTGCGCTGCGCAGTCGTCCCATGACCACGGCGGCGGCCAGTCCGTGCCCGACGACGTCGCCCATCACGATGCCGACCCGGTCGCCGGGCAGCCCGAACACGTCGTACCAGTCGCCACCGACACCGCTGGCCGCACCGGGAATGTAGCGGGCGGCGAAGGTCAGTCCCGGCATGGGCGCGAGCTCGGCCGGGAGCAGGCTGTGTTGCAGCGCCGCGGCGGCGGCCCGTTCGACCATCCAGAGGCGGGTGTGCGCGGTGAGCGCGAGCCGGTCGGCGACCATCTGCAACAGGCTCAGGTCGTCGTCGGTGAACACCCGGGGGACCAGGGTTCCGACATGCAGCACTCCCATCAGGTTTCCCTCGACGATCAGGGGCGCACCGGCGAGAGAGCGCAGTCCGTGCTCCCAGAGCAGCGGGTTGACGACTGTGCTGTCGTCTACCTGGTGGATGACCAGGGGTCTCCTGGAGTTGGCGATGCGACCGGCGAACCCTCGTCCGACCGGAACCCGCACCCCCTGCCGGACCTCCTCCTCGATACCCACCGATGCGGTGGCGAGCAGTTGCCGGGCCGACGAGTCCAACAACAGCAGGCTGGCCGTGTCGGTCGCCAGCAGCTCACGCGCCCGGACCAGCAGTTCTTCGTAGAGGGCCTCGGTGGTCATATGAGCCAGTGCCGCGTCGTTGATCGCCTCGATCTTGCGCAGGCGGTCTTCGGCGTCGTCCCGGGCGGCCACGGCATAACCCTAGCTTGAACTGCGGATCTAGCGTATGGCGGCGAGCGCGTCCGCGAGGGTGGGATGGATGGGGAACATATCGTGTAGGCCGGTCAGTCGTAGTGGGAGGACCACCACGCGTTGATCGGCGACGATCCGCACATCCAGCGGTTCCTGGCGGCGGTGGTCGTCCAGTCGTGCCAGGACGGTGAGGCCGGCGGAGGAGAAGAAGCTCAGGCGGGTCAGGTCGATCACGATGGGCTTCCCGCGGCTGACCGCGTCGGCCACCACGGGCTCCGCCGCCCGGACACTGGCCATGTCCAGTTCGCCGACAAGGCTGACGACGACGATCCCGTCTTGTTCGCCGATGTCGGCGGTCAGCAAGGTCGTGCTGCTCGGATCGTCGTCGTGTCCGACCGTGGTCATGGCGGTCCTCCTCCACCCGCTGATTCCTTAGCCGGGCCAGCCCATGCCGGGCCTGGGTAGCCGGTGATCCGTTTCTACCCACAGTATCCTCGACCCAAACCCGCCTCTCGTGGCGGCCGGTGCCTGGCAAAGCCGTCTGGAACGCCTGTCTGCGCAGATCGTCCGAACGTCGTGCGACACGTTCGTCGGGATTCTGACGTCCACGGGTTCGGTGGTGGTACTCATGTTGGGCATGTATCGGGCGGATCGGCGGGCGAACGGTCGTCGACCGTGGTGCCGCGCCATGCCAGGCCGTCGGTGACGTCGGTCAGCCGTGCTCGGCGTCCGAACGCGGCACGCTGTCGGTCGGCGCCGGTGCCGACCTCGCGTAACCATGCGAGCGTGGGGCCTATGACGTCGTCGTCACCGGTCGATCGGAGCCAGGGGCGGACCGTGTCGACGAGGCCGTCCACCACGTGCCAGCCCGGCTCCAGCCGGCCGGTGCGCGGATCGACACAATGACCGGCCAGTCCGTCCCGCGCGGATCGCCATAGCCTGGCGCGCAGCACTTCCGGGGCCAGTGTCGAACTGCTGCAGTCTGTTTCGCCCGCCAGAGCTCGGTTGGCGATGGCGCGTACCAGGACCGCCAGCATCACGGCTTCGGCCACGGTGGGGACCACGTCGGCGATACGGACCTCGACTGTGGGTTGGTGTGCGGACAGGCGGATGTCCCAGTACAGCATGCCGCGGTCAAGCACGGCGCCGGCCTTGCGGAGGCCCGCCAGTCGTGCCTCGTAGTCATCGACCGATTCGATGTGCGGTGGGGCTCCGGCGGAGGGCCATCGCTTGCCCAGTTCGTGCCGCCAGCTGGCGTATCCGGTGTCGACGCCGTCGTGGAACGGGGAGTTGGCGGTCAGGGCCAGGAGCACGGGCAGCCAGGGCCGGACGTGGTTGCTGATCATGAGGCCAGCCGACTCGTCCGGGATGCCGATGTGTACGTGGGTGCCGCACACGAGCATTTCGGGTGCCAGGACGCCGAGTTGGCGGGCCAGCCGATGGTATCGACTGTCCGGGGTCAGCCGGGGTGGACGATCGTCGGCCAGTGGCGCGGTGCCGCTGGGTAGCAGGCGCAGGTCGTGACGGGCGGCCTCGGCCGCCAACCGGTCGCGCAGGCCACACAGTGCGGTGGACACGTCGTCGGCGGTGGTGCAGATCGGCGTCGCCGACTCGACCTGACATCGCCGCAGTTCGTGGTCGACCTGGCCGGCTTCCTCATCGACCGTGTCGTCTACAGCGTCGGAGACCTCCGGCCCGTTCGCTGCCAGGTGCCCCGCGGTGTCGACGAGCAGGAACTCCTCCTCGACGCCCATTGTCAGCCACGGCGGTGTTCGGCTCTCCGTCACCCGCGGTGGATGCCCCGTTTCGGCGTAGGGAAACGAAGACCGGGTACGCCACGGATGGTCGTGCGTCTTGGAGGAGGTGCCCATGCATGGGCCGCGGCGGTGGGGGCGGTGTGTACTGCTTCAGTGACGCCCGCTATCGCAGAACCTGACGTGGCGGTTGGTTAGCCGGGCCGTGGTGGGGTAGTCGATCGGTGCAGCCGAACGAAACCGACGCAGGAGTGATCGTGTCAGAACTGGATCCACCGTTCCCGCCGCAGCAACAGGAAGCACCCGGTACGACGACGGCGATGCGGCCACGGCCGCAGGACGAGATGACCGGCTACCGGGGTCGCGAGTTGTTGTCCGGCCGGCGTGCCCTGATCACCGGAGGTGACTCGGGAATCGGTCGCGCGGTCGCCGTGGCGTTCGCCAAGGAGGGCGCGAACGTCGCCGTCGCCTACCTGAACGAGGACGACGACGCGCGCCACACCGCCGAACTCGTGCGCAAGGAGGGCCGGTTCTGCGTGCTGCTGCCCGGCGATCTCGCCGACCGTGACCACTGCGCCCAGATGGTCGCGTCGGCCGCCGAGCAACTGGGCGGCCTGGACATCGTCGTGAACAACGTGGCGACCCAACATCCGGTCGACGATCCGGCGGACATCACCGACGACGAGTGGACGCGCACGTTCGACGTCAACATCCACAGCTACTTCCGCGTGACGCGGGCGGCGCTGCCGCATCTGGGCGACGGTGCCAGCATCATCAACACGGCGTCGGTGAACGGGTTGCGCGGCAACGGATCGCTTATCAGTTACGCGGCCACGAAGGGTGCGGTCGTCGCGTTCACGTACTCGATGGCCCAGGCTCTGGCGAAACGTGGCATCCGGGTCAACGCGGTCGCACCTGGTCCGGTGTGGACACCGCTGATCCCGTCGACACTGGAACCCGACAAGGTCGCCGCGTTCGGCGAACGGGTGCCGCTGGGCCGGCCCGCCCAACCGGACGAGTTGGCGCCGTCGTACGTGTTCCTGGCGGCGGAGGAGTTCTCATCCTACTACACCGGCGAGATACTCAGCGCGCTCGGCGGCGAGATCGCGGCCGGATGACATACACGAGATGGACCGGTCGAGAACGCTAACCGAGGGCGAGCAGGCCGGCCAGTGCGGCCGCGCCGAACACCAGCCAGGCGGCGTAGTCGCCGATGTGGCCCGAATGCATCCGATGCAGCACGTGCAGTCCGGAGCGCAGCCACACCGGGATGGTTCGCACGTAGAGGCCGGTCAAGGCGACGAGCACGGCAAAAACCGCGGCGAGTAGGCCGAGCAGCACGCCGGACACGGTCCAGTTCGTGTCCAACACGCGCGACGGCACGGCAACCGAGCGGGCCAACGCCGCCGCCTGGTAGCCGGCCTGGTCGACGAACGCGGTGGCGGCCGGCACCACGGCCGTGGCGAGTCCAGGCACCACGCCGATCGCGAGTCCACCGGCCAGCAACAGGACCACGGCCGCCGCCATGGTGGCCGGTGTTCGGCTCGTGGGTGCGGTGTCCGGTTCCTCATCGGCACCGGTGGCCACGTCCGCCGTGGACTCGATACGCGGCCGGTGGCCGATGCCGAAGTAGACACGCAACGCGACGCGGAGTGCGGCGCCGCCGGTCACGGCCGACACGGCCAGCGTGAACGCGGTCAGCGTGGCCGACCCGCCGGCGTCGTCGAGCAGGGACTTGCCCAGTGCGGTGCCGAACGGCGGCAAGCCGGCCAACGCCAGCGCCGCGAGGACGAACGCGACACCGGCAGCCTTGTGATCCCGCGCCCGGCCGTACAGGTCCAGTTCGTCGACGCTGGCGTACCGGGACAACAGGAGCCCCGCCAGCAGGAACAGCGCACCCTTCACCGCGGCGTGGCCCACCAGATAAAGGCTGGTGCCGGCGATGCCGAGCCGGTTGAGCGCGGCGATGCCGATCAGGAACAGGCCGATATGCGCGATCGTCGAGTACGCCAACAGGCGTTTGATGTGCCGCTGGGTCCAACACAGCAGCGCGCCCACCGCGGCGGTCGCGATGCCGAGGACGAGAAACGCCCGGTGCGCGGCGGAGTCCGGAATGACGCCGTGGAACACGACCCAGTAGACGCGGGCCACGCCGTAACAGCCCAGCGGCGCCATCACGCCGGAGAACAGCACACACACCGGCGCCGGCGCGACGGCGTGCGCGTCGGCGAGCCAGAAGTGGAACGGCACGGCGGCGGCCTTGACCAGCCAGCCGGTGGCGATGAGCACGAACGACGCCAGCACCACCGGGCTGTCGCCATGTCCGGCCAGGGCCGCGGCCAGTTGCGGCAGGCCGAGTTGGCCGGTGTGGGCGTAGAGCAGGCCGATGCCGGTCAGGCACAGGTACGCGCCCAGCGAGTTGACCACCCCGAAATTCAGTCCACCTTGGACGGAATCGCGATCCTCGATCTTGAAGCCGGTCAGCGCATAGGCGGCGGCGCCCATCAGTTCGAAGAACACGAACATGTCGAACAGGTCGCCGGTCAACGCGAACCCGGCCATGCCGGCGACGAACAGCAGCACCAGAGCGTGGTAGTGCGCGTGCACGCTGTCGAAGTAGCGCCAACCGAACAGCAACGCGACCGTGGCCAACGCGAAGATCAGCACGGCGAGACCGGCATTCGTCCGGTCGGCGACCAGCACGATGCCGACGGTCAGATGCGGCCGGGGCGGCCACCCACCGGCCCATTGCACGACCCGACCATTCGTGGTGGCCACGAGCAGCAACGTGGCCAACGCCGCCGCCAGGACGGTGACGGCGGTGGCGATGGCGTCCACGGCCCAGCGGGGCGCCCATCGGCCGGCGGCGAGCAGGACGCAGGACCCGGCGACCGGCGTCGCCACGCACAGCGCGGGCAGGGCCGTCGTCCAGGTGCCGCTCATGTCAGCCGCGCAGGGCGTGCAGTTCGTCGGGCACGATCGTGCCGTGGCGTTTCGCCACCTGGATCACCAGCGCCAACAGCAACGCCGTCACGGTCGCGGACACGACGATGTCGGTCAGCGTCATGGCCTGCACGACCGGATCGACGACCGGGGTGCCGGGCGGGCTGCTGGAACTGAAGATCGGCGCCACGGCACCACGCTGGTAGCCGACGGCCAGCAACACGACATACGTCCCCGACTGCGCGACGGCCACACAGACCACGGTGTGGATCAGGTTGCGGCTGCGCACCACACCGAACACCCCGACCAGCACCAGCCACAATCCCGTGCCATAGGCGAATACACTCATCGGCTGCCCCGTTTCGCGGCGATGGCAAGGTCCTGCTCGAGGAACCCGGCCAGCAGCACGACGACCCCGGACGCGACCTCGATGCCGATCGCGATGCTGAACAGCGGGACCGTGCCGGCCGACACCAACTGGCCGAAGGTGCCGGTGGGCAGCACGTTCGCGAGGAATCCGGCGCCGGCCAGAACGCCGGCCACGCCGAGCGCGACCACGCCGCCCATGCCGATCGCCTCGCCGTACTCGTACCAGCGCAGGGGCCGCAGCCGCCGCAGCGCCGGGTAGCTGCCCGCCACGTAGCTCAGGTGCAGCCCGGTGGCCAGCACGACGCCGCCCTGGAACCCGCCGCCGGGCGTGAGGTGCCCGTGCACCACCACGTCGGCGCCCAGGATCAGGCTGATCGGCAACAGCACGTACCCGGCCAGCCGGGTGCCTTGCAGCATCCGGCCGGCATTGGGCACGCGCTGCCGTTGTGTCTCGTCCTTGCCCGGCCGCAACAGGGTGATCGCGCCGAGCACGGACGCGAGCAGGATCGCTTCCTCGCCGAAGGTGTCCAGGCCGCGCTGGTCGAAGTTGATGGACGTGACGACGTTGGGCGCGCGGCGCTGCAACGCAGCGGTCACGGTGCTGTCGCGGTAGGGATGCGACGTGCCGCCGAACGCCGGCAGGTGGAAGACGGCCGAGCCGAGCAACAGGACCAGGACGGCGGTGCCGATCCCGAACACGACGAACCGCGCGGTCCGAGTCATCGCTTCCCGCCCGTCACGGAGCGAACCGTGCGGACCGCGAGCAACACCATCAGCGGTACGACCGCGCTGCCGACCGCCACCTGGGACAGTGCGACGTCCGGCGCGGCGAGTGCGAGGAACAGCACGCTGAGCAGGACACCGTAGACGGCCAGTGTCACGGCCTGTCGTCTCGGGTCCGATGTGGACACAACGATCGTCCCACCGGTCGCGACCAGCGCCAGGAGGACCAACACGAGGATGATCATCCCGGCGTCTCCGCCGAGATGATCCCTTCTCGTTGGGAATTGAGCCGGCCGACCGCGGCACCGAGGATCGGCCCGGTGATGGCGAGCAGCACGACGATGGCCAGTACGGTGGCGCCGGTGAGCCCGAGGCCGTCCACGACGACCGCACCGGCGCCGATGGACGGCGCGCCCACCGATGTGATCACGGTCAGGTAGTGCAGGCGACGGAACACCGAACGCGCCCGCAGTGCGCCCACCGAAGCGAGCACCACGACCAGTGTTCCCATCCCGACCAGGATGTCCGCGATGATCTCATTCATGCCGCACGCTCAACAGGCGCGTGAACACGAGTGTGCCCGCCACGGACAGCAACGCCAGTACCAGCGGCACGATCAGGTAGCTGGACTGGTTGAACGCCTGGCACATCAAGAGCATCACGAGGGTGCCGGCCGCCGATGCCAGGGCCAGCCCGACCAGGCGGCGCGCGGCTGTGTCGCGATAGGCCATGATCATGGCCGGTATCAGTCCGCCGACCAGCAGCACACCCGCGGCGAGTGCCCAGACCGTCATCGCCTCATCTCCCGTTCCAGTCGTGTGTGGCTGGTGGGCAGTGCGTGCACCAACAGTTCGTCGTGTGCCTCGTCGGCGTCGACCACGACCGTGCCGGGGGTCGCGGACAGCACGGCGGTGGTCAGCGCCGCACGTCCTGTTCTGGCCGCGTCGTTGTCCTCGTGAGGCAACCGAAGGGTGCGGAACTCGTCGTCCGCCTCGCGGGTCCGCCGACGGATCCCGAGTGACAGGGCGACGATGAGATCATGGGCGATCGCCGAGGGAAGTGCCACCAGCCAACGACTCCAGCCCAGAGTCACACCCCAACGAAGCTCGGCCGCGCGCCGGCCGGCACGGGCCGCGACCGCGCACGGCACGGCGAGCACGGCCGCCGTGATCAGTTCGGCGACCGAGTAGGTGTTCAGCGTTACGAGCCAAACACCTACCAGGATCGCCCACCACGCCGCGACCTCCACAGTCGACGGCTACCAGCGGTACCAGCGTGCCCGACGGCCGCCGCCGACCTCTTCCGCGGAGCGCACGACGAAGCCGAGCAGCCAGAGTGCCAGCACGACGACGGCCGCGATCCACAAGGCGTGCAGCGCGAAACCCGCCCCACCCAACACCAACGCGAGTAACAGCACCAACAGAATAACCATCGCCAGATCACTCCTCAGTCAAGGCTTGTGCCGTGGCTATGTGCCACAGGGCTACCTCGCCCGGCGCATACCAAACATCGTCCGGTCGACGCTTCAGCTCCGGCATCACTGGGTAGGCCATGTCGCATGACGGCGACCAGCACGATCGAGACACGCATTCCGGCCCGGCTGGACCGGTTACCGTGGTCGCGTTTTCACTGGCGGGTGCTGTTGGGCCTGGGCACCGTATGGGTTCTGGACGGCCTGGAAGTCACCGTCGTCAGCTCGGTCGCGTCGCGGTTGACCGAACACGGCAGCGGCATCACGTTGTCCGCCTCCGACGTGGGTATCGCGGCGGCACTCTACGTGACAGGCGCCTGTCTCGGCGCGTTGTTCTTCGGGCAACTCACCGACCGGTTCGGCCGTCGGCGGCTTTTCCTGCTCACCATGGGCATCTATGTCCTGGCGACCGTGGCTACCGCGTTCTCGTTCGCGCCGTGGTATTTCTTCCTGGCCCGGTTCGTCACCGGGGCCGGGATCGGCGGCGAGTACGCCGCGATCAACTCCGCGATCGACGAGCTGATACCGGCTCGGGTGCGCGGGCGCGTCGACCTGGTCGTCAACGGTACGTACTGGCTCGGATCGGCGGTCGGTGCCGCGTTGTCGATCGCGTTGCTGAACACCGGGTTGCTGCCGGCCAACATCGGCTGGCGGTGCGCGTTCGGGATCGGCGCGGTACTCGGCCTGACGATCATGTTGGTGCGCCGGCACGTGCCGGAGAGTCCACGGTGGCTGTTCATCCACGGTCGTGAACAGGACGCCGAGCGGATCGTTGACGCGATCGAGCGCGACGTCGAACGCGAAACCGACCAGACGCTGACGGACGCGGAGGACACGATCAAGGTTCGCCAGCGCCGCACGATCGGTTTCGGTGAGATAGCCCGTACTGCGTTCAAGGTCTACCCGAAGCGGACGGTGCTCGGGTTGGCGTTGTTCGTGGGGCAGGCGTTCCTCTACAACGGGGTCACGTTCGAACTCGGCACGCTCATGCACACGTTCTTCGGGCTGGCCTCTGGGGTGGTGCCGTTGTTCATCGTGATCTACGCCCTCGGTAACTTCGTCGGCCCGGTCACGTTGGGCCGGCTGTTCGACACGGTCGGTCGCAAGCCGATGATCTGCCTGTCCTATCTGGGATCCGCCGTTCTGACCGTGCCGCTGGCGCTGTTGTTCGCTGGGCACGTCGTGAACGAGTGGGGATTTCTGGCGCTGTTGGTCGGGACGTTCTTCCTCGCATCGGCGGGTGCCAGCGCCGCGTATCTGACCGTCAGCGAGGTCTTTCCGATGGAGACGCGTGCGCTGGCCATCGCGTTCTTCTACGCCATCGGCACGGCGCTGGGCGGCATTGTGGGTCCGTTGCTGTTCGGTGCCGTGGTCGCGTCGAACGACCGTGCTCAGGTTGCCGTGGTGTTCCTGATCGGCGCCGGGGTGATGGCACTGGGCGGTGTCGCCGAGTTGTTTCTCGGCGTACGGGCCGAACAGGCGTCGCTGGAGGACATCGCGACACCGTTGACGGCAGAAGAGGCCGAAACGGATCACGCCGGGCCACGACCGAAGCGGCCGGGCCCCGGCAGCCTGGTGCCCAGCGCGCGCCTGGCCGGCCTGGACCCGTCGGCCGCGGCGCCGCCGAGCGTGTTGGCCGCGGAGGTGGCGGCGATCGTGGACACGCTGGAGCGGCACGGGCCGTTGGGCCGCGACGCCATCGCGAACCACGTCGGCGCACGGCACTGGGGCCCTGGCCGATTTGCCACAGCGTTACGCGCCGCGATCGCCCAGGGCCGAGCGATCCGAACCACCGGCCGCCGGTACGGCCCGGTCGAGCAGGACGATGACGGGAAGGAACGGACATGACGGCATGGGAAGCGGGCCGCGACCCCGATCCCAACCGACCGACCACCGAACTGCTGGGCGACCTCGTCGAGGAACTCCGGCGACTGGCCCGGGCCGAGATCCAACTCGCGATGACCGAAACTCGGCGCAAGGCCAAACGCTTGGGCCTGGCGGCGATGGCCATGGTGTCGGCGGCGGTGTTGGCGCTGACCGGTGTGTTCGTGCTCGTCGCGAGCGCGGTGCTCGCGTTGGGGCTCGTGGTCCCGGCGTGGCTGGCTGCGCTGCTGGCCGGTGCCGGCGTGTTCGCACTGGCCGGTGTCGCGCTGCTCACCGCGCGCTTCGCGATGCGCCGTGCGGTGCCGATAACCCCACAGTGGATGCTCGGCAGCGTCCGCGACGATGTCCGGACGATCCGGAAGGGAGTGGCGCGATGACCGACCGGAACCGGAAACCGGCCGTACCGGCATTGTCGTACCTGCCGCCCGATCCGAGTGTCGGTGAGTTGGTCACGGAGATCGACCGCGCCCGGCACGAGGCGGCTCGCACACTGGACGCGCTGGTGACGAAGTTCGACCGGCCCGCGGTACGGACATCGCTGTCGCTGGCGCGGCCACTCGGCGCTGCGGGACTGTTGGTACGGCGGATACCGGTGCCATGGTGGATCGTGGTCACGTTGCTGTTGCTGCGCTGGTTCCGTCGTCGGCGCCACGCCCGCTAGTCGGCGGACATCTGGGCGCGCAGTGTGGCGAGGCTCTGGGCGAGCAGGCGGGAAACGTGCATCTGGGAGATGCCGATGCGTTGTGCGATCTGGGTTTGGGTGAGGTCCTCGAAGAATCGCATGATCACGATCGAGCGTTCTCGGTCGGGCAGGTTGGCCAGCGCGGGGTAGAGGGCCGTGCGGTTCTCGGCCAGTTCCAGACCCGCGTCCACCTCGCCCAGGTGCGCCTGCCGTTCCAGGTCCGGCGAGTCGTCGGCCGTGAAGGGGTCCAATGGCTCGGCCTGGTAGGCGTCGTTGGCCTGCAGGCCCTCGTAGACCTCCTCGACCGGGATGCCGAGCCGCTCGGCGATCTCCCGCGGCCGCGGTGCGCGGGCGAGTTCCTGAGACAGGATGCCGGCCGCGGCGGTGACGGTCGCCCGGAGTTCCTTGAGCCGGCGGGGCACGCGTACCGCCCAGGTCGCGTCGCGGAAGTAGCGGCGGACCTCGCCGGTGATGGTGGGTACGGCGAAGGACAGGAAGTCCGTGCCGCGGGTGGGGTCGAAGCGGTCGACCGCGTGCACCAGACCCAGGCGTGCGACCTGCCTGAGGTCGTCCAACGGCTGGCCACGGTTGCGGTAACGCCGTGCGATGTGATCGGCCACCGGCAGGTGCGCGGTGGTCAGCTCCGCGCGGACATCACTACGGCGTTGCTCGGGCACATGCGGATCGGTCAGTTCGAGGAACAGCGGGCGCAACGACCGATACTCGTCGTTTCCCCGGTCGTTCTCCTGAACAACGGTCATAACCAGAACACCACACAGGCCAGCTCGGCGAGGCCGACGACTCCATGTCGTCGACCGGACGGCCGCGTGCTCAAGCCATCGAGCGGCTGTGTGGCCAACCGCTGCCCTCCACCGTAGGCCGATCCGCCATTCCGGGCAACTCCGGTGTAGCGGACCCAGCGCTGGGTAGTCGAGGAGTATGAACGTCAGTCGACTCGACACGCGACATCCGGTGTTCTGGGTGCACCGGCTGGGTGCCGTCGCCGTTGCGCTGATCCTGTGGGCATTCGCGGCGCTCGGGTTCGCCAGCGGCACCGGTTTCCTGACCGTGCACGGGGCGCACGCACTGGGCATGACCGGAAACGGCCTGCTGTCGACGATCTCGGTGGTCGTCGGCGCGATCCTGGTGGGCGCGGCGCTACGCGGTGGCCCGGCGGCGTCGACGACCTGTGCGGTCATCGGCGGCCTGTTCGTCCTGTCCGGACTGCTGAACCTGATCGTGCTCGACGGGCCGTACAACTTCCTGGCCTTCACCCTTCCGAACATCGCGTTCAGCCTGGTCGTGGGGATCATCCTGCTGTTCGTCGGTCTCTACGGCCGGGCGAGCGGAGGGCTCCCGGCGGACAACCCGTACCGGCGGGCACGTGGCGGCAGCAACGCGATGACGCGCGTGTGGCACGGGGAAAGCGTCGCCCAGGAGGCTCCCGAGGACCCGGACGCCGCCGCGCGGCACCTTGCCGAGATCACCGAACTGGCCGACGCCGAACACGCCATGGCCGAAGGGGAAGCGACGCCGGAGCAGGAACGCGAGGTACTGGCGGACGCGGCAGAACGGTCCAGCCGCCGCCGTACCCTGGCCTGGCGACGCGCCGAACGCGACGGTTGGTGAACCAGGGTGTGACACCACCGCCAATGGGTACGCCCAGGGACATGTGGCAACAGCTGAAACGGATACTCACCGGACGGACCAGGGCGCAGGACTCCGGCAGGGAGGCCGATGTGGGCCATGACCCGGCCCAGCCGAACAACGTGACATCCTTCGTCGGCCGGACATCGCAGGACGATCCGGGGTACGCGGGCGAGACCGGGGCGGAGCGGCGTGCGCAAGAGCACCGGTGACACCGTCGAGTCGGTCCACGTCCGGGCCTACACCGTGCCGACCGATGCGCCCGAGGCCGACGGCACCG
>Ga0070714_100001761_pt1 | contig 15791 bp, 7 predicted proteins | sample LARL83metaG_FD_65450 | JGI IMG/M metagenome (GOLD analysis project Ga0070714, IMG submission 65450) | Corn, switchgrass and miscanthus rhizosphere microbial communities from Kellogg Biological Station, Michigan, USA - LAR L8-3 metaG | ecosystem: Host-associated > Plants > Roots > Rhizosphere ...
GCTCATGGCAATTCACTCGCTGCCAACGGAAGCGTGAACGCGACGGTCGCTCCACACGTTTCATTGTTGGCGGTCCAGAGGCGGCCGCCATGCGCTTCGATAATCGAACGACTGATGATGAGCCCCATCCCCGTCCCGTGCGGCTTGGTGGTGAAGAACGGCTCGAAGACGCGTTCGGCGTCCTTGAAACCCATTCCGGCGTCGCGAATCTCGACGCGGATCGCGTCGAAGCCGTCACGAGATGATCGTATCTGGAGCGAGCGCGCGCCGTCGACCATCACATCCATTGCCTCCATTCCGTTTCGGATCAGGCTCACGAACACCTGCAGCACCTGGATGTGATCGAGCGCGACTGACGGCAAATCCGGCTCGAGATTCGTTTCGATATGAATGTCCCTGGCCGAGATCTCGTCAGCCATAAGTAGACAGACTTCCCCGATCACACGGTTGAGGTCTTCCGACGACCTGGCCTGCGGCGTCCGGCGGAACAGAGCGCGGATGCGGTTGATGACATCAGCCGCCGAGTTGGCGTTCCGCGTGATGCGCTCGGCCGTGATCTTCGCACGTGCAACATTCGGAGGTTCGGCGGACAGCCAACGGTGGCACGCCTGCGAATTGGCGACGATTGCCGCCAGCGGCTGATTTATTTCGTGGGCGATCGAGGCGGAAAGCTCGGCCAGGCTTGCAGCCTGAGTCGCTTGCGCGAGCCTGTCCGAGGCGCGCCGCCGCGCGTCTTCCGGCATGCTTTCTACACCCGGGCAGGCCTCTCTCTCGCCGTGACCAGAACACCGGGCGGTCTGATTGAGATAAATCAGTCCATTCAAGCCGAGACATGCGGCAAGAAAGACTGCCCACCGGAGATTGGTGTCCTGTTCTACGACCGAGTGCCATCCGACCACGATGATGAAAGCGCTCACGGCGAGGCCGAATACCGCGGTTGACAGCAGGCTGACCCGCCTGCCTCCGAGAATGCTGATCCCCGCCGCAGTGACAAGCAGGCCGGAAGGCTCGTTGGCCAACCAGGTGAGGACGATGCCGGCGGCCCCAATCGCAACCGGCAAAGGGTAACGTTCCAGAGGGAAGCCCGAATTTGTCATCACGGGGTGCTCTTGGCGGACTGCGCCCCCTTGGGATGTTGATCAGCCGAAGATCATCGCATCTCGAGTTGAAGCTCGCATCGACAATAGCAAAAACGCAATCCGCAGAATGTAATAGAAATCCATGAGGGCACCCGGCCAAACCAAACCGGCCGGAAGGCCCGTGAAGAATGACACGCGCCGAGTGCGCCTTTTGGTCACGCAGCGTTGGCTGTCCTTTGGGTCGGCGTCAGGCAATTCCCGAGGCCAAGCGGACCGCGGAACCCCGCCGAAGATCCGTTCGGAAAGCGCGTCCCGAATGGCCGGCCAACTCTCATGTTGACCCTTCCTCTCGAGCGCGTAAGGCGCCGGTGACCGCCGCGAGCAGAGCCTGGGCATCGAAGGGCTTTTGGAAAAATCCGTGGTCTTGATCGGCTATGTCGTGGCGGCCGCTGATCAGAAACACCGGAAGCTCCGGATGGGTCTTGCTGACAAGATCCCGAACTTCAAAGCCATCCATACCAGGGATCCCAATATCGACGACAAGCAAGTCCAGTTCCGACAGGTTGCTGGCGAGCAGCGGTCCTGCCGAGAGGAAGGTGCACGCCACGTAGCCGGCGGATTCGAGAAGGTCCTCTAGCGCCTCGAGCATTCCCGGATCATTATCAACAATCGCCACCCGTGGTCCTGGCTTGCTCAAGCTCAACTCCTCCCGCTCGGCGCGAGTGAATGATCCTTGTTTCTAACCGATTGCGGATGCACGTTGGACGGGGAGATACGCTCGTCTCACAACCTACAATCTCCGGCATAAGAACTGACCAGGCCCGCTCCGTTCGTTTTTGTCGTGAATAACGGCGTCATCCTTGTCGGGGGCGAGACCGTATGATCACTAAGCCGTGAGCGGGGTCTGTGGCTCCCTGACAACCATGTCATACTGCGCCTTGTCCATGAACCGCCGGGGCAACGCACCGGGTCTGCGGACAACACGACGCGAATCGAGACACCGACGCCAACCTCTTGGCGACGGCAAGACGGCGAACATGAGTCGTCGTGGCCATTCCGTAACAAGCCTGACCGCGTACACGCGGCTGCCGGCGGAGCCTCAGTTGGTCCAGTTCTTTCAGGTCGGCAGGGGGGGAGCTCATGGCCTCCAAGTCTTGTGGCAGGACAGCGAAAGCGCGTTCTGCAGGGGAGTGAATGCCGGCGCCCTTCAGACGACGGTGCTCGTGGTCGTTCCCGCGGCGGAGCGCCCATCATCCGCCATCCTCGGCCGTCTTGCTCACGAATTCAGCTTGAAGGACGAGCTGGACGCAACCTGGGCAGTGCGACCGATCGAGCTGACCCGCGAGCGCGGCCGACCCACGCTGGTGCTGGAGGATCCGGGCGGCGAGCCGCTCGCTGGTCTGCTCGACTCACCGCTGGAGCTGGAACGTTTCTTGAGCCTTGCGATCGCCATCGCGACGGCTCTCGGCAAGGTCCACCAACGCGGCCTCATCCACAAAGACATCAAGCCTGCGAACATCCTGGTGGGCTCTGCGGATGGATGCGCGCGGCTCACAGGGTTCGGTATCGCGTCGCGTCTGTCTCGCGAGCGGCAAGCGCCCGGGCCACCCGAGTCGATCGCCGGCACGTTCGCCTACATGGCGCCGGAACAGACTGGACGGATGAATCGTTCGATCGATTCCCGTAGCGATCTCTATGCACTCGGCGTCACGCTTTACGAAATGCTGACCGGCAGTCTTCCCTTCTCGGCCTCCGATCCGATGGGATGGGTGCATTGTCATATCGCACGGCAGCCGATGCCGCCAAGCGAACGACTGGAGAATGTCCCATCCCCTGTCTCGGCGATTGTCATGAAGCTGCTCGCCAAGACCGTCGAGGAGCGCTACCAGACAGCCGCGAGCGTCGAGAGCGACCTTCGGGAGTGCCTTGCTGAATGGCAGTCCCGAAGGCGAATCGACACGTTCAGGCTGGGTGAGCACGACATCCCGGACCGCCTCCTGATCTCCGAGAAGTTGTACGGCCGGGCACGCGAGATCGATGCCCTTCTCGCCTCCTTCGAGCGCGTCGTCGCCAGCGGCACGCCGGAGTTGACGCTCGTTTCGGGTTACTCCGGTATCGGCAAGTCCTCCGTCGTCAATGAGCTCCACAAAGTGCTCGTTCCGCCCCGCGGTCTTTTTGCGTCGGGAAAGTTCGACCAGTACAAGCGCGACATCCCGTACGCGACGCTCGCACAGGCGCTGGCCACGCTCGTCCGTCAGATTCTCGCAAAGAGCGAAGCCGAGGTAGACCAATGGCGACGTGTCCTGACGGAGGCAGTCGAGCCGAGCGGGCGGCTGATCGTCAGCCTCGTCCCGGAGGCGGAGTTCATCCTTGGAAAGCAGCCGCCCATTCCGGACCTCCCGCCGCGAGACGCGCAGAAACGGATCCGGCAGGTGTTCCGGCGGCTGCTCGGCGCGTTCGCCAGGCCCGAGCACCCGCTCGCGCTGTTCCTCGACGACCTGCAATGGCTCGATTCGGCAACCCTCGATTTGCTCGAGGATCTGTTGACCGGACCGGAAGTGCAGCACCTGCTGCTCGTCGGCGCCTACCGCGACAACGAGGTCAGTCCAGCTCATCCGCTTCTGCGGACGTTGGAGACGATCCGCAAAGCCGGAGTGCAAGTCCACGAAATTGTACTCACGCCTCTCTCACTGGACGACGTCGGCCACCTCGTTGCGGATGCCATACATTGCGAGCCGGAGCGTGTGCGGCCGTTGGCGCAACTGCTGCATAGGAACACCGGCGGAAATCCGTTCTTCGCGATCCAGTTCTTCACGGCTCTGGCTGAAGAAGGGCAGCTCGCGTTCGAACCGGTCAGGCGGGCCTGGCAATGGGACATGGATCGCATCCGCGCCAAGGGCTATACCGACAATGTCGTGGATCTCATGGTCGGGAAGCTGAATCGCCTGCCCGAGGAGACGCAGGACGCACTCAAGCTGCTTGCGTGTCTGGGGAATACCGCACCGCTCGCGACGCTATCGATGATTCATGACGGGCCTGAGCAGGAAAATCCGGACCGGGCGCCCCATGCGGCCCTGTGGGAGGCTGTTCGCGCCGGGTTCGTCCTTCGCCTTGAGGGCGCATACGCATTCCCGCACGATCGAATCCAGCAGGCGGCGTATTCGCTCATTCCCGACGCGCACCGTGCGGCGGTCCACCTGCGCATCGGTCGCGCGCTGCTTGCGAGCATGACGGCGGCCGAACTGGACGAGCATCTGTTCGAGGTCGCGAACCAAGTCAATCGCGGGGCCGAATTGTTGGTCGAGCCGGATGAAAAAGCGCAGGTGGCGGAGATCGACTTGCGTGCCGGTAGCAAAGCCAAGGCATCTGCCGCATACGTGTCCGCGTGTGGGTACCTGTCAAGCGGCATGGCGCTGCTCGACGAGCGTGAGTGGGAGCGTCGGTACAAGCTGATGTTCAGCCTGTGGCTCGAACGCGCAGAATGCGAATTTCTGAGAGGCAATCTCGACGAAGCGGAGCGTCTCATCGCGATATTGGTGCAGCGCGGGGCGTCAAAGATCGATCTGGCGTCTGTCTATCACTTGAAGATCCTGATCCACATCGTCAAATCCGAGAACTCGCGCGCCGTGGAGAGCGCGCTCACGTGTCTACGTCTGTTCGGTATCGACCTGCCCGCCCATCCGAGCCGAGAACAGGTTCAGGCCGAGTACGAGGCGGTCTGGCGCAACCTGGGAGAGCGCACGATCGAAGATCTCATCGACCTGCCGATGATGACGGATCCTGAGCTTCTGGCAGCGATGCGCATATTATCCGTCCTTTGCGACCCGGCCTACAACACTGACCAGAACCTGCTTTGCCTTGAATTGTGTCGCGCCGTCAGCCTCGGCATATGTCATGGCGTGAGCGGCCCCTTTGCGCACGCCTGCGGCTACCTGGCGTGGCCCCTCACAATACTTTTTCGGCGCTACCCGGACGGATTCCGTCTTGCCAAGCTCGGATATGACTTGGTCGACAAGCACGCCTTCCTCGCCTACCGACCCAAGATCCAGGATGCAACGGGAATTGCAGCGTTCTGGACCCGGTCTATGGCGACCTCGCTCGACTTCGTGCGGGCGTCGTTTCGCACCGCGCTCGAGACCGGAGACCTGACGTACGCGTGCTACGCCATGCATCACACCGTCCTGCTCCTTCTGTTGCAGAATGATCCCCTCGACGCTGTGAGGCGCGAGGCCGAGATCGCACATGACTTCGTTCGGAACGCCAAGTTCCGTGACATGGAGGACATCATTGTTCCGTTGCAGCGTTTCATCGCGATGATGCAGGGCCGCACTGCCAGCATCTACACGTTCAACGACGCTCAATTCGACGAAGACGCGTTCGAGGCTCAGCTGATCGATGGCCGGATGTCCCCGACAATCTGCTGGTACTGGATCATGAAGGCGAAGGCGCAGTTCCTGGCGGGCGCCCATGCCGAGGCTCTCACGGCCGTCGACAAGGCGACCGCGCTGCTTTGGGCCTCGACAGGCCACATCCCTCTCATCGACTATTACTACTACGCCGCGTTGATCCTGGCTGCGCTGCACGATAGTGCGCCCGCCCTCGTACGGCCGCGATGGGGAGAACTGCTGGCCCTGCACGATCAATTGCGCGAGTGGGCGGACGTCAACCGACCGAGCTTCGGCGACAAGCATGCCCTCGTGTCGGCCGAGATAGCTCGCCTCGAAGGCCGGGAGCTGGATGCGATGCGTCTGTACGAAGAGGCCATTGCGTTGGCCCGCGAACATGGCTTCGTGCAGAACGAGGGCCTCGCCCATGAGTTGGCCGCACAGTTCTGCTCGGCGCGCGGGCTTGCGACGATCGCCGACGCCTTTCTTCGGAACGGGAGGGCTTGCTATCTGCGCTGGGGTGCAGACGCCAAGGTCCGGCAGCTCGATGCGATGTATCCGCGCCTGGCGACAGAGGGGGCCGCCCTCGCCGCGACGAGCACGATCGCGGCCTCGGTCGAACATCTCGACCTTGCGACCGTGATCAGGGTCTCACAGGCCGTGTCCGGCGAGATCGTCCTGGAGAAGCTGCTCGAAACGCTCATGCGCACGGCCATTGAACAGGCGGGCGCCGAGCGAGGCCTGTTGATTCTTGCGCACGGGGTTACGCACCGGATCGCTGCGGAAGCTGCGACCGGAGGCGATGGCGTGGTCGTAGGTCTCCGCGACGAGCCGGTCGCCGCGACGGCGCTGCCGGAATCGGTGTTCCAGTACGTCCTCCGCACCCGGGAGAGCGTCATTCTCGACGATGCCACCACCCAGCACGCATTTGCAGCCGATCCATACATTCGCGAGCGGCATTGCCGTTCAGTTCTCTGCCTACCGCTGCTCAACCAGGCCAAGATTATTGGCGTGCTGTTTCTCGAGAACAACCTGGCTCCGCGCGTCTTCGCGCCGGCGCGGATCGCTGTCCTGAAACTGCTCGCCTCGCAGGCCGCTATCTCGCTCGAGAATACCAGATTGTACCGAGACCTCGCGGAACGTGAAGCCCGGATTCGCCGGCTTGTCGATTCGAACATCATCGGGATCGTCATCTGGGATCTGGACGGACGGCTTATCGACGCCAACGACGCGTTTCTCCGTATGGTCCAGTACGAGCGCGGGGACCTGCAGGCAGGGCTTCGATGGTTCGACATGACACCTGCCGAATGGCAGGAAGTGCACCTCATCGAGGAGGCTGAAGAGCTTAGGGCCACGGGCACCATGAAAGCCCGCGAAAAGGAATTTCTCAAAAAAGACGGCAGCCGAGTGCCTGTCCTGATCGGCGCGGCGGCATTCGACGAACAACCGGACCAGGGTGTCGCCTACATTCTCGATTTGACGGAACGAAAGCGCGCGGAAGCGGCAGTCCGCGAAAGCGAGCAGCGCTATCGCGAGGTGCAAATGGAGCTGGCACACGCGAACCGCGTCGCCACCATGGGCCAGCTGGCGGGGTCGATGGCCCATGAGGTCAGCCAGCCTATCGCAGCGATGGTGGTCGGTGCGAAGGCGGCCCTGGGCTGGCTCGAACGCGAGCCATCCGAGCTGCAACGGGCGCGGCGGTCGCTCGATCGCATCATCAAGGATGGCGCGCGAGCCAGTGAGGTCTTCGGCCGAACCCGCGATTTCATCAAAAAGGCGCCTGCGCAGCAGGATCTGCTGGAGATCAACGGTCCAATCGCCGACGTGATCGAGCTGACCCGCGGCGAGGCGACAAAGAACCACGTTGTCGTCAAAACTGATTTCGCGGAGGGCTTGCCGCGCATTCGAGGAGATCGCGTGCAACTCCAGCAAGTGATGCTAAATTTGATCATCAATTCCATTGAGGCCATGAGCGGCGTCACGGACGGCGAGCGAGAATTGGCGATCAGCACGGGGAGGACCGAGTCGGGCGATGTCCTCATCGTCGTTCGAGATTCCGGCCCCGGACTGGCGCCCGCGGACGGTGAGCGCCTTTTTGACGCCTTCTTCACAACCAAGACGACCGGCTTAGGTATGGGACTCTCGATCTGCCGTTCGATCATCGAAGCGCACGGAGGAAGATTGTGGGCGAGCGCGAACGAACCTCGCGGCGCCGTGTTTCAGTTCATCCTGCGTGCCCACGAAAAGAGCGTTCCCGACAAGCAGGTCGACGACGCATGAGTGAGACGTGACACGCATTTCGGCTGATGCGCCGAACACAAGCCGCGCTTATGTGTCGAACCGATGGGTTGTATCGACTCTGTGCATCCCCTTCGAGCTACGCTCCCACGACAACAAAGGAAAAGGGAATGACGCGTATCCAGCAACTTATCAGTGTTGTCATCACAACGGCCACCCTGGCGATGGGCGCGACCTCCGCCATGGCGAATTCTCAGGGAGCCAAGATCTTTGTCATCGGCGGCAAGCCGGGCGATCCGTTCTGGGCGAAGATCAAGAAGGGAGCCGAGGACGCAGGCCTCGTTGCCAGGGCGACGGGCGGCTCGGTGACCTGGCTCGCCCTGCAGAGTTACGACAACCCCGGCCCGGACATCGCCAAGCTCATCCGGACGGCGCTCAGCCAACATCCGGACGCTATTGTCGGTCCGGACTGGGTGCCCGAGGCGCTGGATGACGCGTTCAAGGAGGTGATCGCGGCCCACGTTCCGCTCATCATCTACAACGGCGGCATGGACGCCGCCAAGACGCTCGGTGCCGTCAACTACGTCGGCAGCGACGAATATTTGGCCGGCGTTGGTGGCGGTGAGTATTTCGGCAGCCACGGCGTCAAATACGTTCTCTGCGTCAACACGCTGTCTGGCGCGGCGAACACGGAGGCGCGGTGCAAGGGCATCGCCGACGGGATCGCAAAACACGGCGGCAAGTCCACCGAGCTCCCGCTGCCCTCCTCCATGCTTGGCAACCCAGCAGCGGTTGCTCAGGCTGTCAAAGCCGCCGTTCTGACAGACAAGAGCGTCGATGGCGTTATCACGATCAGCTCCCCCGACGCCAACAGCGCCGCCAGCGCGATCAGCCAGGCGGGGGTCGGCGACAGGGTCAAACTTGCCTCTTTCGATCTGGACGAAACCGGCCTTGATCGCATCAAGGACGGCAAGCAGATGTTCGCGATCGACCAGCAACCCTATCTGCAGGGATTTCTCGCAGTGTCGCTGCTCAACGCGAGCGTCGAGTATGGTCTCGACTTCCCGACGAAGCCGTTGCTGACAGGGCCCGCTATCGTCGACGCCAGCAACATGGCCGCCACGTTGAAAGGCGCGAAGGCCGGCGTTCGCTGAACGTTGCCTGGGACCTAACCCCGCCCGCACTTTCGGTTTATTCAACCATGACATCCAACACCCAAGACTCATTCTCGAAAAATGCGGCTGAGGCGCTTGTTCCGAACCTGTCGGGGCCCTCGCTCGGCGCCCTCATGCGACGGCCTGAAGCCGGTTCGCTCATTGGCCTCATCGCCGTCCTTGCGTTCTTCTCGGCTTTCGGCGGCGCGAATTTCTTGTCGGTCGAAGGCGCGGCGAGCTGCCTCAACGTCGCCGCCGAGCTCGGCATCATCGCGCTCCCGGTGGGCCTGCTGATGATCGCCGGGCATCTCGATCTCTCTGTCGGCTCCGTGCTCGCCGCAGCCTCAATGACCATCGCTATCGTATCGGGCCACTGTCACGCGCCGATGATCGTCGCAATTCTCGCTGCCCTCTGCCTCGGTCTCGTCGTAGGGTTCGTAAACGGGTTCCTCGTGATCCGTACCAACGTGCCATCCTTCATCGTCACCTTGGCGACGCTGTCCGCCGTCGCCGGCCTCACGCTCGGCTTTTCGGTGATCCTGACCGCAAGCACGAGCGTCGCCCTCACAAGTGGACCGGTCGCCAAAGCACTCCTGGGCCACTTTGTCGCCGAAAAGTTCGAGGTGGCTCTCTTCTGGTGGGTCATTCTCATCGCGATCGTCGGATTTATCCTGAACTTCTCACCCTACGGTAACTGGATCCTTGCTCTCGGCGGCGATAGCGTGAGCGCCCGCAACGCCGGTATCCCGACCGACCGGCTCACGATCGCGCTTTTCATGGCCAGCGGGCTGTGTGCCGCGTTCGTCGGGGTGTCGCAGGCGATCCTCTATAACAGTGCCCAGGTCGCTGCCGGACAGTCCTTCATCTTCAACTCGATCATCGCGGTCGTCATCGGCGGCGTGCTGCTCACGGGCGGATATGGATCGGTCGTCGGCATCGTCTTGGGCACCCTGACGTTCTCGGTCATCAACCAGGGCATCTACTACACGGGCTTCAACCCCAACTGGGCGAGCCTCATCGTCGGCGTCCTGCTGTTGCTCGCCGTGCTGATGAACAACACGTTCCGCAGGATGGCACTGGCCTATGCTCCACGCACGAAGGGAATGGCCCGCTCATGACGGCACCCATGCTCAAGCTGACTGGAATCAGCAAGTCATTTGCCCCCATAGACGTACTCCACGATATCTCTCTCGAGGTGTTTCCCGGCGAGGTCCTGTGCCTGCTCGGCGACAACGGCGCTGGCAAGTCAACGCTCATCAAGATTCTCTCCGGAGTTCACAAGCCGACGTTCGGCACGATGGAGATGAATGGAAAGGTTGTCGTCTTCGACAGTCCCCGCGACGCCCGCGAGCGAGGAATCGCGACAGTCCACCAGTTCGGCGGAACGTTTCCGCTCATGAGCATCGGACGTTCATTCTTCGTCGGGGCAGAGCCGACGAAGCGCTGGGGACCGGTGTTCGTCTTCGACCGCAAGCGCGCGAACGAGATCGCCATCACCGAGATGCGGCAGCTCGGCATCACGCGTATCGACGACGGCAATCGTCTCGTCGGAGGTCTGTCCGGCGGCGAGCGCCAGGCGCTTGCGATCGCGCGCGCCGTATACTTCGGGGCAAGCGTGCTGATCCTCGATGAGCCGACTGCGGCGCTTGGCGTCAAGGAGGCCGCTCACGTCATCCGCATTGTCTTGCAGGCTCGCCAGAAAGGTCTCGCCGTGATCTTCATTACGCATAGCGTCGTCCATGCGCTGACGGTCGGCGACCACTTCGCGATCCTCATCAGGGGCTCCAAGGCGGCCGATTTTCGCAAGGGCGAGAAGAGCCGTGAAGAGATCGCCGACCTGATGGCCGGCGGCGAACACATGGCCGATCTCGAGGCGGAGATAGAAGGCTACAAGGTGACCCACGGTCATCAATCATAAATCGGCTCCGGCGCAAAAATGCTCCATCAGATCATCGATGACCCTGCGTCCAATTCGAGAGGCAATCTGCGGGACGGCCCCATTACTCTCCTCTCGTCGATCTTTGTTTGGGCCGCTGCGGCTTCGAAACCGGCGGCCACAAGCATCCTCGCAAGTTGCTTGCGCGCGTAAAACATCCGGGTCTTCGCAGTGGGATAGGGGATACCGACAATCTCGCTCGCTTCAGCGATCGACTTCTCGCGATAATAGACCAGCTCAATGATTTCCCGTTGGGCCGGAGACAGCTTGCCTATGCACGCGCGCAGGATGGCATTCGTTTTCGTGCGATCATGCACCATTTCCGGCGTGTCTGCGTCATCGACGATCCCGAGCATTTCGCCTTTGTCGATATTTTCGTGCGTGCGCTCTCGCAACGCGTTGATAGCCTTGAAGCGGGCAATCGCGATCAGCCAGGTGGAAACTCGCGCGCGATTTTCGAATGTGGCCGCGGAGCGCCACACATCGAGAAACACCTGACTGACGAGATCGTCTGCAATTGTCGGATTGCAGACTATCTTCTGTATAAAGCGAAACACGCGCACGCGGTGACGCGCGAACATGATGTGCATGGCGGCCTTGTCGCCTACCGCAACGCTCTTTAGAAGCAGCTCATCGGAGATATTCTCCTGCGCCACTGTCAGATTGGATACCGCATAAACCAGTTTTCCATCGCGCATCGCGTTGGGCTGCCCAGACAAACTTTTTCGAGTCTCGGCGGTGCGGTCAGACAAGATCTGAGTTGCGAGAGCGGGCGCGAATCCGGATGAAGGAACGTCCTGCTGAGGCCGAGATGGCCGTGCCTGTGCGCCCTCAGTAATGGACATCATCCTCTCCGCTTGGTTCCAACGAGGCAAGGATGCGTCGCCTGGAGCCGTTCGCACCACCGTACGAGTGGCTCGTACGACTAATCTCCTGGTCTAGGTCGAACTATCCGGAGAGCAGGATCGATTGCGAGCTTGGGCAGGATCGGATAAGGCAGGCCGACCTAGGAAAGCTGCGGGACCTGGAGGCACCGAGAGGCGTCCATTGTCGATGCGCCGGATGCGGTCGCCGCCGGGTCCGCGCGAGCCTTGACGAGAGCCGATGTGCTCGGTGGGATCTCTGCCACGGTACGAGACCGCCGCGGGCCGGTTCGGTGATGCGCTCAGTCCGCTACATGTCTGGGCAATGTAGCTGTAGGAAGTAGTTCCTTGAGACCTTCGTGAGACAGCAACGACCTAGACCATCGTGCAGATCCCAAGGCCGTGCGCACGGAAGGCACCGCTGCGTCCAAAGCCGTGGTGACCGGTCATGCGCCCCTCTCGCTGCCAATCGGCAACGCGAGCTGAAAAACGGCGCCGCGCGGCACATTTGCTGTCGCCCACAGCCGCCCGCGGTGGGCGTCCACAATTGAGCGACTGATGGACAGTCCCATGCCCAAGCCGTGAGGCTTGGTCGTGTAGAAGGCGTCGAAGAGATGCTCGAGCCTCTTCGGATCAAAGCCCGGGCCAGAGTCCTGCACTGAGATCACCACGTGCTTCGATTCATCGACTTCGGATCGAACCAACAGCTCTCGTGGGCCTTCGCCATCTCTATTCATGGCTTCGATCGCATTCATCATCAGATTGAGAATCACCTGCTGCAACTGGACGCGGTCTGCCATGATGATCGGTATATGCTCCGAGAGCTGAATTTCTAACGCCACGCCGTTTTGTTGTATCTCGCTGCGCGCCAGCGCAATGACTTCATGTATCACCTCGCCAACGTCGAGCCAGTCCTTATGCGGCGGGGACTTTTTGGCCAGCGCGCGTATTCGGCCGATGATTTCGCTGGCGCGATGACCTTCTGCTATCACTCGCGAGGCAGACCGCCGTGCTTCATCCAGCTTTTGCGCATCGAGCCAGCGCAAACAGGCCGTCGCGCTGTTGACCACAGAAGCAAGCGGCTGATTAACCTCGTGCGCAATGGAGGCCGCCAGCTCCCCCATGGTCATGACCCTGGCGATATGAGCCAATTCCCCCTGCGACTTGCGTAAGGCATCTTCGGCCTGCTTGCGCTCCGTGATGTCCATGATCGCCCCGACGTACTCGATGTCCCCAGATTCATCCCTGACGGCATTTGCCACAACGTGGACGTACTTGACGGATCCATCAGGCAGAAGAAATCGATGTTCAAAATCAAGGTCAGTCCCGTTTACAATTGTGCGATCGAGGGCCTCTTGCACAGGGATAACGTCTTCCGGATGAATTCGCCCAAAAATCAATTCGAGCGTTGGCTTTGTCGCTCGATCAAACCCGATGATTTGATAGGTTTCCTCCGACCAGACTATTTCTCCAGTGGCGACACGCCAGCCAAAACTTCCCGTGTGGCTCAGTGTCTGCGCGGCCTTCAGGTAAGCCTCCATTTGCCGCGTGTCTCTGTACAAACGAGCATTTTCCAGCGAAATCGCCGCTTGCGAGGCGAGTGGTTCGAGCACCGCTATCCGCGCCGGGGTAAATACGTGAGACGTCAGGTTGTTCTCCAGGTAGAGCATGCCGATGAGTTTGGCCCGATTGATCAAAGGCAGGCAGAGAATCGAGCGGGCCCGATGCTGACGGACGTATGCATCGGCAGAAAACGGGTTCTCGCCCGAGCCATCGTTCAGAATGACGCTCTCCAGAGTGCGCCCGACGTAATGGACGATCGACTCCGGCAGCGCCGCCGCCGCCATGTTCGCCTCTCGCGGACTCACGATGATGGCGTCACCGCTGGTGGTCGCTTCCGCCGCGACTTGCAATTCGTCAGCCCGCCGAAGAATCAACAAGCCCCTTTCAGCACCCGCGTGCTCAATCGCCGTGCGCATCAAACGGTCGACCAGCTTTTCCAGAACCATCTCGCCCGAGACTGCGTGCGAGACCTTGAGAACGGTGGCGAGATCCAGCTGCTCGATCGACGTGCTGATCGTCGACGCGACATGCGGCGACGCTGGCTCTCCGCGCAGATCTCCATGGAGCCGATCGAGCTGGCGCACCTTGGCGTCGGCACCCCAACGGAGGTAGCAATGACGCGCGTTGCGCAGGTAAGTATTGGCGATCGTCTCGAAGTCACGCGTCGCGTAAAACCGCGCGGCGAGTTCATTGGCGACGGCCTCGTTCTGGATAAATCCGTGCTCTCGTGCCGATCGAATCGCTTCCTCGTAGAGGCGCATGGCATCAAGATCTCGCCCGTCCAGCCGCGCAATTTCGGCGCTGACCAATCCGGCGCGGTTCGCAAAATTTGCGGGACAGTTCTCCGCCCACACCATGAGCTGCCTATGATGGTTAAGCAGCGCGTCCAAATGCTCGGCCCGGTCCTCACGACTCGCAGAGTCACAGGCCGCTGCCCGCGCCAGCGCGCCATAGAAATGATAATCTGCGGCCTCCAGGAATGACCGCGTCGACCAAAGCAGGACGGCGGCCTTCGCTGCTGAGCCGATGGCTGCTGGGTAGTCCCGCGCCAGCACGCAGGCTTGCAACTTGTGGATCCAATAGGTGCACGTGCAAAGTGCAAGAGGCGGGTCGTCCTCGAGATGCCGCTCGTACGAGCTGTCGCCGTAGCCCGCATTGTCGGGGGAATCCAGATCCAGCGAGAACCCGCGAAGAGCCCGGATCAGCATGAGTTGCGCGGTGAACCAATCGACGGCGAAACCGAACCGCGCCTTGCGAGCAAAGGCGAGCCCCTGCTCCGCCTCCCGTTGCACGTCACCTAGCGGTTCTCCCGAGACCAGAAGGTTCGTAATCAGATTCTTGAAGCCAAAGATCGCATAGGTCAGATCGCCGCCTGCATTCGCCATATCGAAGCCACGCCTTATGAGCGCACGACTGACCGACAGGTCTTTCATCCATGGAATGGCGAATGCCCCAAACGACGCATAGACCCGAGCCTCGAAACGGTCCAAGCCGCGCTTGGCCGCGAGATCGCAGGCAAGCACGCCGAAGCGCAAAGCCGTCTGGTAGTCGCCGAAACGAAACCCCAAGACCCGGTTGATGTGGGAATAGGCATAACACGACGCATCATAATTGCCGTACTCCAGGCTGAGCGTCGTCATGCGAAGGACGACCAGGTCGTACAGATTGCTGTCGGTGAGCAGCGTGGGTGCGAACAGATTCGAGAGAACGTCCATTGTTGCGCGATAACTCAGATCGCTCATCAACGGGAGATCAATGAGTTGTTCGATCGCTCGGCCGTCGAGTAGTTGCCGCATCCGCTGGAGTTCTTGACGGACGTCCTCCTCCGATGGTTGCGGTGACCATTCGATGCCGACATGGCGAAGGTATTCCAACCCGACCTCTATGGCGCGATCAGGGCGATCAAGGGTCAGGTAGAGGGCCAGACGCAACCGCGTGACAGCGGCTCTGTCGACCACAGTTGCCGCGCGCCCGAGCAGGGCCAAGAGGTGTTTCTCTGCGAGGGCATATTCGCCGGTCAGAAATTCACATTCGGCACGCTGCATCTCCAAGGCGAATTTGAGGTCCTGCCGGTAATCCCAGCCGTCGTCTTCCAGAAGTGCCGTGCCAGCGACGAAATAGCGCAAGGCTGAAACGTAGGCCGTCGAGGCTTTCGCTCGCTTGCCCGCAATCAGGTTAAACTCCGCCAACTGCTCCTTCTCCCCGAGTGAGCTGATCAGGGCGGCGCCGCGGTTGAGCTGATTGACGATCTCGAAGATTCCTTCTTCCCGCTCGTTAGGAGAGATGTACGACGCCAATAGCCTACCGATTCGGAGATGAGCCTCCGCGCGCCGTGCCTCCGGAATCAGGGAATAGGCCGCTTCCTGAACGCGGTCGTGAACGAAGCGATACGAATCTTTTGACTGCAAGATAAAACCTGCCCCAACAGCTTCGGCAAGTTGGGCATGCATTTTCTCCATTGAGTCCTGGTAGACTACGCGTAGTGCCGTGAAGCCCGCGCTGTTACCCAAGCAGGCTAACTGCTTCAATGCGTTCTGGGTCTCAGGGGCGAGGCGGGTCAGCTTCCAAACCAT
>Ga0070714_100001764_pt1 | contig 15772 bp, 9 predicted proteins | sample LARL83metaG_FD_65450 | JGI IMG/M metagenome (GOLD analysis project Ga0070714, IMG submission 65450) | Corn, switchgrass and miscanthus rhizosphere microbial communities from Kellogg Biological Station, Michigan, USA - LAR L8-3 metaG | ecosystem: Host-associated > Plants > Roots > Rhizosphere ...
CCAAGCCGCGTCGTACAAATCCCGAGCATCACGCCGCCCTTAGGCCCGCCGTACCCGATCCGGCAAGCGGCGGTACCGAAGTAGCCGGGGAAAATCCGTAGGAGCTGACCCCCCTCAGCGCGCCGGGCGGCGGCGATCCGCAGGTCGGGCTTCGACGGATGCGCGAGTGTCTGCTCCGCCCCCGCTACCGAATGCTCGGGGACCGCTGCCTTAGCGGTGCCTGCGCAAAGCAAGGCGGCGAGGAACATCACCCCTACGGATCTCATGTCGTAGATACGTCGCAGCGCCATCGTGACGTCACGGTAGACCCGGTGATCACGATTTCTGTAAGGCAGGCGTGAAGGGTGAAGCTCGCCTGCGCGCGCGCAGTCCTGACGCCTGGCCTGGACCCGATCAGCCAACATCTAGTGGTTTCGCCCGGATGAGCGGGTTTGCGCACCGCATAGTTCCGCCCATCGGAAGCCGCCTGCAAATTCGCCAGTTTCCGGTTTGGGCGATTTGCAGTTCCTCGCACTCGTTACTGCGTGCGAGATCCGTGTGAGATTTGGTGCCGGCAGAGCCTAATTCGCCGCGCGTCTGGCTTGGTTAAGCCATTCTCGAAGACCCACGAGACTCGGAGGGGCGCGTTCGGAGCCTGCCCCGCTAACCCCTAAATCCCCGAAGATTGGGACATTACAGCGATTATGTTAGGATAGCCGAACCTAACGATGATCCTGTAATGAGCGAGAGTCCTGGCAAGAATCCGTACCGCCCTGGCGTCGGTGTTCGGCCCCTCTACCTGGCTGGCCGCGAGGCACCGCAAAGACGGTTTGCTGCCATGCTGCGCGCCGCGCCCGAACAGCCCGCGAGCATGCGCGTGACCGGGCTTCGGGGGGTCGGGAAGACGGTCCTACTCGAGGTGTTTGCCGAGCAGGCAAGCCTGATGGAGTGGGAGCCCGCCTTTCTCGAGTTGCAGCCTTCCCACAACACCGATGAGGCGCTTCGCGCCGTGCTCGGATCGCTGCTTGACCAGGCACGGCAGCGGCTCTCACGGTTGGCCCGCCTGCGTGCAGTCGCGGGAACCGCTCTCCGCTCAGCCAAGCTCTCCCTCAGCTGGGAGGACCTCGCCCTCTCCGTCACCTTCGGCTCAGAGCGCGAGGAAGAGCTCGCGCAAGAGCTCTACGAGACGGTCGAGCTGGCGCTCGCCCGGGGACGGGCGGGCCTAGTGTTGCTGTTGGACGAGGCGCAACTCATCCGCGATGAGCGTGACCGCCATGGCGAACATCCGCTTTCGTTGCTGATCGCGCCGGTGGTCGCCCTTCAGCGGCGGGAACTGCCGCTCGCGCTTGTTGTCTGCGGGCTGCCGACTTTGACCGGCAGCCTGCAAAAGGCGCGTTCATACAGCGAGCGCCTCTTCCGGGGAGAGGAGATCGACTCGCTGCCACCCGCCGAGGCGGCAGAAGCGTTCACGCGGCCGCTCGAACAAACTCGCCGCAGCACCTCACCAGGCGTGGCAGAGGTCGTCGTCGACGAAGTCGAAGGCTACCCCTACTTTCTCCAGCTCTTTGGCTCCGAGCTCTGGGATGCGTCCGACCTCGCCGGCGTGGAACGCTTCACGCCCGAACTCCTCGATGCAACCCGGCCCGACATCTACGACCGACTCGACCGCGACTTTTACGAACCGCGTATCGCCACTCTCACCCCGGCGGAGCAGGACCTGCTGACAGCCTCGGCCTCCTGTCCCTACCCCCCGCTGCGCGCCGCCGATCTCAACCAAGCTTCCGAGAAGACGCCCGGAAACGTAAACGTCCTCCTCGGTCGCCTCGTCGATGCGGGCGCCCTCTACCGCATCCGAAAAGGCGAATACGCGTACACCGCACCCAAGTTCCGCGAGTACCTCGCTCGAAAGGCCGTCCGCTGAGATACGCATAGCCTTGACTCGCGCGCCAACGATGTGCGAGAGAGTCAGCTCGGCATTTACGGCACGCGCTCGTCAAGCAACCTTCCTACGAGCGGGCCGACGTATGCTGTTAACCGGGGTCTGCGGCGTGGTTGAGATCGACATCTTCGGCCAGACAGTGAGCGTCACTGCCGGAGTTGCCGCGCGCCTACGCGAACTCGCGGCCGCCGAGGCCGGCCGCTCCAACTCCGCGCGCGACCTCTCACTCGTCCTTGACCGGGCACTCCGAACCGGAGCAAAGGTGTCTCTCCAACGGGGGGAAGCACGTGCCCTCTCGAAAGTCCTTCGAGCTCCCGAGGACGAGGAACTCGCTTCCTTCGCTCAGGCCGTCCAAGCGGCGACAGCACGCCGGCTCCGCTGAGGGACCTCACAGAGAGGGGGTCGACGGTTCGAGTCCGTCAGAGGGCTTCGTCAACGCTCCTCAAGGGCGTCAGCTACCCGAGGGCTCGCCGGCGCGTTCAGTGCACCGTGAAGTCGACGGCGGATTGCGCGGAAAGCGTCCCGTCCGAGACGACGACGTGATACGTGCCTGCGGCGAGCGAGGGGATCGTGAACGTGACGGTCGAGGTGCCGTTCGCACCGGTGACGCCGCCGCTCGTGATCGCGGCCGCCGTCCCACCGACGGTGACGGTGAGCGCTTGGGACGCGGCGAAGCCGGACGCGTTGATCGTCACGCCCGTCTGCCCCGCCGAGCCGCTCGTCGGGCTCAGGCCCGCGACGGTCGGCGGCACGCCCGTCGCGTAATCGCCGAACGCCGTCCCGAATCCGGTCCCGCTCACGGTAGTGCCGGTCGACGCTGAAGAAGCGGGCGCGCTCCACGAACCGGCGAAGCGGCGGACGGCGAGGTTGCTCGTGTCGGGGGAGCCTACGAGGTCGCCCGCCGCGAACGTGAACGTGGCGTTGTAGCCGGCCACCGTCAGCCCGCCCCCTGCGGACAGCGTCCAGTAGCGCGCGACGTACTGCGCCGGCCCGAGGCCAGACGAGCCGTAGCTCGGATGCTGCGCCCCCGTCGTCGACGCCGTCAGCGTCCCGTTGGAGCTTGCGCCCGTGATGGCCAGCGTGATCGGAGCGTACGTGCCGGACCCGACCTCGAACGTCGGTGACGAGTTGTTGCCGGGGATCGGCTTGCGCAGGTTGCCGTCGACGAATCCGGTGCCGCGCGTCACGCCGCCGTTTGCGATCACCGTGTGCGAACCGGTGGCGATCACGCCCGCGGTCAACGCGAGCGTGCCCGAGGCGGTCGTGTCCTGAGTGAGGACGACGTTGCCGCTCGGCTTGCTGACGGTCAGGCCCCAGAATGTCGTCGGGCTCGTGCCGCCGATCGTCTGTGTGCCGCTCCCGGCGAAGATGACCGCCGCGGTCCCGGTCGAGAGGACGCCGAAGTTGTTGGTGAAGCTGCCGAGGACTGTTGTGTTTCCGTTCAGCGACTTCTGGCCCGCGCCGCTGATCGTGAGATTGTTGTACGCGAAGGTGTTGGTGATCGTCTGATTCCCGGCGATGCCGTCGTAGTCCACCGTGCTGCCGGTAACGGTGTAGGCACCTGTCCCGGGCGTGAACCCGCCGGTGATCCCGATCGTTCCGGTGCTCGCGAGCACGCGGTTCGAGTTCGTGCTGCTCAGGCTGCTGTACGGAAAGGCCGCGATCGTCTGGCCGTCGGGCCCGTTGTAGGTCACCGTCGTTCCGCCGAGTGCCGCATACGTGACGTTCGTCGCCGCGGTCGTGAAGGTGCCGGCAACTCCGATCGTGCTGACGGAGACCGTGGCGTCGCCACGGTCGCCGCTGATCGTCAAGTTGTTGTAGTTGCCGACCGGGATGGTCTGGGCGCCGCTGCCATTGAAGATGACCGTGCTGCCCGCGCTCGTGAAGTTCCCGCTGAGCGTGCCCGCGACGCCAATCGGCCCGCTGGTATCCAGCGTGTCCGCGCCGCTCAAGAGCTGCAGGTTGTAATAGTTGAAGGCCGGGACAGTCTGCGAACCGCTGAAGAACTGGACCGTGCTGCCGGTGACGCTGTAGTCCCCCGTCGTGAACGTCGCGGACGGATTGAAGACGCCGCCGATGCCGATCGTGCCGCTGGCCGCGAGCGTGACGGTGCTCGCGCCGCGAGCGCCGCTGATCGTGAGGTTGTTGTAGCCGTTCCCGAACTTCGGCACCGTCTGGCTGCCTGTGCCGTCGAAATCGACGGTGCTGCCGGTGCTCGTGAACGGGTTTCCGGAGCCGACCGTGAACGCGCCGGCGATCTTGATCGTTCCCGCGCCGGCGAGAACGACATTCGCACCACCGTCGGAGGCGACGGTCAGGTTGTCGTACTGGAACGCCGGCACGGTCTGACCTGTGCAGCAGCCGATGAACTCGACCGTGCTGCCAGTCGTCAGGTACCCGCCTCCGGAGAACGTCGCCGTCGGCGTGAACGAGCCCGTGATCTTGATCGTGCCGGAGTTGTCCAGCGTGACGCTGCTGGTGCCGCGCGCACCGCTGATCGAGAGATTCCCGTAGGTGAAGACCGGGACGGTCTGCGCACCCGTGCCGTTGAAGTCGATGGTGCGGGCACTGACGTTGTAGCCCCCGGTCGTGAAGGTCGCGGACGGATTGAACGTGCCGGCGACGCCGACCGTCCCGCCCAGCGAGGCGAACACGATCGTCGACGAGCCGTGCGCGCCGCTGATCGTCAGGTTGTCGTAGTTGAACCCGGTCACCGTCTGGCCGCCTGTGCCGTTGTAGTCGAACGTGTTGCCGGCGGTCGAGTACGTAACGTTCGTCGCACTCGGGTTGAACGCCTGGAGGTCGGCACTCGCGATGCCGATCGTGCCGGCCGCGAGCGTGACGGTCGCACCGCCGCGGTTGCCGCTGATCGAGAGGTCGTAGTACGGGAAGGCACTAACCGTCTGGGTGCCCGCGCCGTTGTAGCTGAAGATGTTCCCGATTGTCGTGTACGGACCGGCCGCATTCGGCGTGAACGCGCCGGCGACGCCGATCGTGCCTGGGGCAAGCGTTGCCACGCCGCCGGAGTCGATGCTCAGGTTGTTGTAGTTGAAGACCGCGATGGTCTGCGAGCCGGCGCTGTCGAAGTCGATCGTGCTGCCAGCGTTTGTGTAGGAGTTCGTTCCGGGCGTGAACGCGCCCGCGATTCCGATCGTTCCGCTGCCCGCAAGCGTGCGTGCGCCCGAGGAACTGCTCGTGAGGTTGCCGTAGCCGACCGCGACGATCGTCTGGGCGCCGGAGCCGGCATAGTTGACGGTGCTCGCGGGATCGAGGGCCGTCGTCCCGAAGCCGCTCGGGAACCCGCTGCTCGTCCCACTCAGCTTGAACGTCGCGCTCGCCGCGACGTGGAACGTCGCCCCTGCATTGCCGGCCACCGCGAAGCCGCCGTTGTCGAGCGTGCCGTGGCCGACCGTGAGGTTGCCGACGACGTTCGTCGGCGTGACCGCGGCGCCGAGGACTGCTGCGACGCCGGTGTTGTCGGCGCTCAGGTTGTTGTAGTTGAGGCCCCCGCTGCCGACCGTGATCGTCTGCGTTTGCGTCCCGTTGAAGCTGACCGTGCTGCCGGTGTTGACGTAGACGCCGGTGGTGAACGTCGCTGTCGGGCTGAGGACTCCTGCAACCGCAATCACGCGGCTCGGGTCGAGGGTGACCGAGCTTGTCGTCCTGGTGCCGCTGATCGTCAGGTTGTTGTAGTTGAACCCGGTCACGGTCTGCGCGCCCGTGCCGTTGTAGTTCACGGTGTCGCTGAGGGACGCGTATGGACCGGCTGCGTTCGGTGTGAATGCCCCTGCGATGCCGATCGTGCCGGGAGCGAGCGTCACCGCGCCGCCCGAGTCGATCGTCAGGTTGTTGTAGCTGCCGAAGGCGGGGACGGTCTGCGAGCCGGCGCTGTCGAAGTCGATGGTGCTGCCGGCGCTCGTGTAGGAGTTCGTGCTGGGCGTGAACGTGCCGGCGATCGCGATCACGCCGCTGTCCGCGAGGGTTCGCGCGCCGAAGGAGCTGCTCGTCAAATTGAAATACTGGAACGCCGTGATCGTCTGCGAGCCGGTGCCGTTGTAGTTGACGGTGCTCCCCGTGACCGTGTACGGACCTGAGGAGCTCGGCGTGAACGAGCCTGCAAGGCCGATCGTGCCGCTGCTCGCGAGCGTGACCGCGCCTCCGGTGCTGATTGTCAGATTGTTGTAGTTGAAGGCGGCGACGGTCTGCGCAGCGGTGCCGTCGTAGTTGAATGTGTTCGTCGTCACGGAGTACGAGCCGGATGCGGCCGAGAAGGTGCCGGCAACGCCCGTCGTGCCGAGCAGCGTCGTCAAGCCGCCGGTCGGATTGAGCGCGAGGTTGTAGTAGTTGAACTGCGGCACCGACTGGCCCGAGCCGTTGAAGTTGAGCGTGCTGCCGGTATCGACGTAGCCGCCCCCGTTGAAGAGCGCGACGGGATTGAACGCTCCCGCGATGCCCACCAGGCCCGACCCGATCGTGACGTTCGCGGCGGAGAGCCGCGTGTTGCTGATCGTGAGGTTGAAGTAGCTCAGCGGCGGCACCGTCTGGGCGGCGTTGCCGTCGAAGTCGACGGTGCTTCCAGTCACCGCGTACGAGTCGGTGCCGGGACTGAACGCTCCGAAGATGCCGATCGTCCCCGCGGAGGCGAGCGTTCGTGAGCCCGTGTTGCTGCTTCCGAGGTTGCCGTAGCTCTGCGCGGCCACCGTCTGCGCGGCGGTGCCGTCGTAGTTCACCGTGCTCGTGCGGTCGAGCGAGATGCCGAAGCCCGTTGGGAACGCGCTCGCCGTGCCCGACAGGTCGAACGTCGCCCCCACGCCCACGCTGAAGGTCTTGCCGGTATTGCCGGCGATCGCGAAGCCGCCGTTGTCGAGCGTGCCGGTCTGGACCTGCAGGTTGCCGGTCACGTTCGCGGTCGTGATCGCGCCGCCGAGCGTCGCGCCCGCGGCGCTCGTGTTGTCGAGGAGCAGGTTGTCGTAGACGACGTTGCTCACGCCGATCGGCACCGTCTGCGCCGACGTGCCGTCGAAGTCGAAGCTGCTGGTCGTGCCGGGCGTGAGCGTCCCGGCCGGCGTCGTCCCATTGAGGACGAACGCGCCCGCGAGCTGGAACGTCCCTACGCCGCCGGACATCGAAAGCCGGCTGCTCGAGGCGCTCGGCGTCGCTCGGTTCGCGGCGTTGAAGACGAGGTTCCCGCCGACGGCGGTGGTGCCGCTCGTGATCGTCACCTGAGCGACCTCGCTCGAGGAGTCGCCGACCGCGCCTCCTGCGAGCGCGAGGTCTCCGCCGACGCTCAGCGCCCCGGCATTCACCTGCACGTTGCGCGTCGCCGCACCATCGGGCTGGGTGACCTGCACGCTGCCCCCGGTCGTGAGCGTCGCGCCCGCCGCGGCGAAGGTCAGCGTGTCGGACGTCGGGCTGATGTCGCCGAGCGTCACCTTCTGCGCGACGGCCGCGCACGTGCCCGTGATCGTGATCGTCGTCCCGGCACCGTTGATCCCGACCGTGTCCGACGCGGTCGGCACGCCGTTCGGCGACCATGTCGCCGGATCGCACCACAGGCCGCTCGCGCTCGCAAGCTTCGTCGGCCCGAGGACGGTGACGGTCGCAGGAGCAGTGGCGGTCGCTGTCCAGCCGTTGTAGACGGCCGTCACGGCATAGCTGTACGTGCCGTCGGCGACCCCGCCGTCGACGCACGACGTTGCCGTCGTCAGCGACGAGCCGCTCGTGCCGCAGGCCGGGCTCGTGTTCAGAGTCGACGTGTCGGTGCGCGTGACGTAATAGCCCTGCGGCGCGATCGCCGTCCCGCCGGCCGCGGACGCGGTCCAGGAGACCGGCACTGTGCGGATCACCGCGGCGCGCGCGCTCACACCGGTCGGCGGGTTGAGCGTCCCCGCCGTCAGGGTGTTCAGCTGCGCGGGTGCCTCCCCCGAGAAGAGCGCGCCCGCCGGCAGCGCGGCTGCAAGCCCGCCTAGCGCGACGCCGGCTAGCACGCTTGCGAGCAGCGCCCTCATCTCACTGCCAGCTCGCGATCGAAGGACAGCTGCGGCCCGCGACGCACGACGCGGTGCTGCCGTTGTTCCCGGCCTGCGCCGCGTGCACGGTGAGCGTGATCGACGAGCCTGCGCTCTCATACGCGTTCGTCGTCGAGGCCGGCAGTGAATAGTCGACGGTGAAGGTGACCGACGTGCCGGTGACCGCGGGCGTGGTGCTGACGAGCAGGTTCGCAGCGCCCGCATTCGCACCGGCGGTCGGAGAGCCGTCGAGCGTCGTGCCGCTCATGTACGTCACTGGCGTTGCCTGGCCGTCGCGGATAAGGACTTGCAATCCCATGGGCGTGCTGTCGTAGAGACCCGTCGCCCCGGCGAGGGCGCCGTTCGGGTCGCTCCCCGTCTGCGTGCTCGCGAGCGCGACGTCGAGTCCGAGGAACGCCGGCGCGTTGCCGGCATAGCTGACCGAGAACGTGCATTGCGCCTTGCTCCCGGACGGGCTCCACCCGGTCGACGCATCGGCCGGTGCGAGGCCGGTGACGAAGCACGTGTGCACCGCCGACTGAGTCAGCGTCACGTTCGCGGCCGTGAACGAGTTGGCGCCGCCTGCGCTCGTCAGCGAGAAGAACGCGTACGCCGCTCCGCCTGCGAGGGCAGCGGCAGCCGCGAGCGCGGCGGCGTACCGGAGCACACGACGGGACATCAGGCTCCGCACCGCTCCCGAGGTCGCCGGCTGTTCGCGGACAGCCGGCGACGAGGAGTGAACACGATGGACAGGGCTAGTTCCATGCCGTGATCGAGTTGCACACCGAGCCGGCCGTGCAGCCGGATGCGGTGCCGTTGTTGCCAGCCTGGACTGCGTCGACCTCGAGCGTCAGCGTGGTGTTCTTGCCCTGGTACGCGTTGCCGGCGTTCGTCGGCAAGGCGTAGTTGACAGTGAACGTGTGCGTCGTCGAGCCGCTGTCGGTCCCGACGTACAGCTCCTGGCTCGTGCTGTTCAGGGCGCCGCCCGTCGTGTAGCTCGCGCTCCCGTCCGAGACCTGGAACTGGAGCCCGGTCACGGAACCGTCGTAGAGACCGGTGCCTCCGACCGAGAGCTTCAGCCCGATGAACGCGGGCGCGCTGCCGCCGTACTGCACCTGGAACGTGCAGGTCGCGTCCTTGACGGCTTGCGTATTGCCGGCCAGACCTGGCGCGTAGCCGGTCGACTCGTCACCGGCCACCATGTTGGTGACGGTGCACGTGGTGCTTGTGGGGTTCCCAACCGACACGGTGCCGGCTGCGAACGAGTTCGCTCCGGAGCTCTGGCTCGAGCTGAAGAGCCCGAACGTCACTCCCGCGACGATCGCGGCGACAGCGCCGACACCTGCGAGGGCGCTGGCCGCGAGTAGTAGACGTCTCTTGCCGATCATGGTCATCTCCTCTGTCGTTACGTGCACGTCCGATTTGCGTCCCCGGGGGCGGTGCGGCGGGCTGCGGTCGCGCGCGTTCACGGTGTCTCTTCCTCACGCGCGAGCCGGCGCAGTGCTGCGGCGCCCAGCCACAGGAGCGGCGCGGCGAGTAGCAGGCCGACGACCAGGGGCCGCCGCAGGTTCACGAGGAAGGCACCCGCGCGCGGCAGCCTCCCGGCGTACGTCCCGAGCACGCTCGATGACGTCCTCAGAACCGGATCTGGGGCGTCGTTCGCGTCGCCCTTCGTCTCGTAGAGCACGCCGCCGCCACGACGGACGACCGCGACGATGCGGTGCGTGATCACCGTCGTCGAGCCGGGACGCGCGCGGAAGCTCACGATCTGCCCTGCATGGAGCACTGCCGCCCGCGCCGAAGAGACGGGATTGTCGACGAGTAGGTCTCCTGTGCGCAACAGCGGGCTCATCGAGCCCGAGGCGACGATGAGCACCGGATGTCCCAAGATCGTGTAGCGGTGCGCAGGTGCAAGACGGCTCGCGAGGGCGACCGCGATGAGGAGGCAGGCGAGCGTCGCGACCGCCGCGGAAGCGAACGTTGCGGCGAGCTCGCGTGGCCGCGCGCCGGTGGGCGGAATCGTCGCGATGTCGGTGACGGCGCTCATCTCAGCTCCGCGCCCAGACGAAGACGAGGCCTGCGCTCTGCCCCTGCAGCGCGTTGCCCGCGTCGAGTGGGAGCGAGACCGTGAACACGAACCTGTGCTGCTCGCCCGCGGCCCACGTGCCGAGCCCTAGCGGGCTGGACGCGGTCCAGCCGCTCTGCAATGCGCCGTCGTAGATCGTCGTCGATCCGTCCTCGACGATCTTCAGGTGCAGCGCCGGCAGCAACGCCCCGGTGAGCGAGTCCTCATAGAGGGAGACGCTGCCGCCCGTACCCGAGATGCCCACCGTCACCGGCTGGGCCGAGTCGTCGACGCTGTCGCCGGGAACCATCCGCGTCGCGGTCAGCGTCGGCGCGCCCGCGGGCGAGACGCTCAGGTTGCCCCCTCCGCACGGGACTCCCTTCGCGTTCAGTGCGTCCTGCCATGCGGTCTTGTAGTGGTCGATCGCAATGTCGTACTGGCCGGCTGCGAAGAAGCCGTCACCGTTTGCGAGCTCGTTCTGCGCCGCGGTGAGCTGTGCCGGGCTCTGCGGGTTGCACGAGTTGTCGGCGATCGCGCTTGACGCGATCAGCCGGGCTGCGTAGTCGAGGTAGCCCATGTCGGTCGCCGCCCAGCCCGGAGGCGACGGCTTCAACGCGAGGAGCGAGGTCACGGCGCTCTTCGTGTCGGCGAAGACCTGGCCGCCGAGCGCCGGATCGACGTGGTTGCCCTCGCCGCTGCTCGACCAGAGCGCCGGACTGAGGCCGAGACCTAGAGCGGCGATCGCCGACTGAATGCGCATCGCGTTCCCGCCCGGGCTCAGCTGCGCGACGATCGTCCCGCCCGCGCCCACGCCCCACACGTGACTCGCGTTCGACAGGTTGACGCCGTTCAGCGTTTGCGTCGTCGGCGCAGGCGGCGAGACCGGCACCCACGAGGTTCCGCTCGTCGTGCAGCTGCCAGAGCAGTACCAGATCGCGCCGCCGACGCCGACGGCCCACGCGGGGCCTGCGCCCTGTGCACTCACGCCGTCGAGCGGCGGCAGCGCGAACGACGTCGCGAGCGCCGACCACGAGGCGTTCGCCGGAGCCGCCGTGGCCTGCGTGCAGCGCGCGCTGCACGCCCAGAGCGCACCCGGGCCGACGGCATAGACGTCGCTCGTGTCAGCCGCCCAGACGGACGTGAACGCAACGCTCGAGGGCGGCGCGGCGGTTCCCGTCAGTGACGACCAGCCTGCCGCGTTCGCCGAGCACGCGGAGATACACACAAGCACCTTCCCGTCGGTGCCCGCGGCGACCACGAAGCTCGTGCCCGCGCCGCCGATGCCGGTCGGGGTCGCAGAGCCGAGAGACCCCGGCGTGACGTCGGCCCACGCCGCACCGCCCGCGCCGCCCGACGTGCGCGAGCCGCATGACGCCGAGCAGGCCCACACCCTCCCGGCGACACTGCTCGCGCCGACGGCATAGACGTCTTTCGCGTCCGCGGCCCAGACCCCCTTGAAGTCCACACCGCTCGGCACGGCCGACGGCGGCGCCGTGACCGTGAACGTGTCCTTCGCCGTCGACGCAGTCGCGGCATTCGACAGCAGCGCCGTCTTCGTCGACAGGCTCACGGAGACAACGGTTGTGCCCGCCGGGAGCCCTCCGGAGGCGGCAGTGATGCCCCAGCCGACGTAGGCGGTGGTGCCGAAGAGCGACGCCGACTGCGCCGTCGTGCTGCCGACGGTCAGGGTTCCGTCCTTCGCGCCGGTCACGCTGCCTCGGGCGAGGGCGGCCCACGGCGCCGTCGCCTGGTTGCAGCCGCTCGGGCAGACGAGGACGACGCCGCCCGAGCCCACCGCCCAACCGGGACCGCTCGGGCTCTCGACGAAGATGCCGGTGAGCGTGGTCGTCACCGGGCAGCCGGCGATGCTCGCGGCCTTCGTCCACGTCGTCCCCCCATCGCCGCTGAAGACGAGCGTGCAGGCGGCACCGACTGCCCAGATGTGTCCGTTGTCGAGTGGGTCGACCGCTTGCAGCGCCACCGACTGTCCGGACGTCTCGCGGCTCCACGAGCCCGCGCTGAGCTCCTGCCCAAGACTCGTCGACGTTCCAGGGTCCCCCTGCACCGCGATCTCGGTCGCCCGAGCGGACGGGTTTCCGGGGGGAGCGGGTGGAGCGCTCGTCGCCGCCTGCAACGTTCGACCGATCGCGACCCTGAACGATCGCGCAGTGCCGGGTGCGGCGAGCGCGATCGTGGCCCGCCCGTGCGCGCCGGGGACCGACTGGCGTGGATGGGCAGCGGCGAGCAGGATCGCGGCCGCGGCACATGCGCAGCCGGCGGCGAGCACAACCGCCACGACGGAGGCGCCGCGCAACAGCACGCGCATCAGCGACCCACCGCCGTGGCGACCACGGCCTCGCTGACGCGCGCGACGCGTAGGCCGGCGTGCTCTGCCGCCGCCTGGGCCAAGGTGACGGAGTCGGCCTCGCAGAGGATGTAGCACGTCTCGTCTCGGGGAACAAAGATCGTCCGCACAACGCGCGTGCCCGCCGCGGTGAGTGCGTCGCTCGCACGAAAGAGCTCGTCGAGGTCAGAGGCGCCGTCGCCGCTCGGCAGATAGGCCTCGACGAGAAATGCGGCCATTCGGCGAAGCTACGGCGGCGCCCGTGCCGCGGAAATAACGGAAACCCTCAAACTTCGAGCGACGGGGCCTCGCTGCGGGCGAGGCGGCGGGCGAGCTGCGCGCGCGAGCGAATGCCGAGCTTCGCGTAGGCGTGCGAGAGGTGGAGCTCGACCGTGTGGACGCTGATGAAGAGCGATGCGGCGATCTCCTTGTTCGAGTTGCCCTCGGCGGCGAGCGCGACGGCGCGGCGTTCCGCGGTCGTGAGCTCGTCATCGTCTCTGTGCGGACGCAACGGTTCAAGCTCGGCGCGGGCACGTTGTGCCCAGAGCTGCGCGCCGAGGCGTTCGAAGACCGCGAGCGCCTCTTCGACCGAGGCACGTGCGGCGCGCCGCTCACGTCGCCGCCGCCGCACCCGACCTTGCACGAGCAGCGTGCGCGCGCGCTCGAAGGGCATCTCGACGCGCGCGTGCTCTCGCAACGCCAGCTGCAGTGCGTCGGCGGCCCCGTCGAGGTCGCCCTTCGCCGCGAGTAGCACGCCGCGACAACGCGCGCCTGCTGCGAGCGCCCAGATCCGGTCGAGCGCCAGCGCGCGCTCCTCAAAGTCGGCGAGCAGTCGCTCTGCCCGCTCGAGCTCATCGAGCGCGATGAGCGCCTCGAGCGCGAGCGGCAAGAAGCGGTGCGGATCGGGCTCGCCGACGCCGCTGCGCTCGAGCGCCTCCGTCAGCGGCTGCACCGCCGGCCACGCCGCAGCAGCGTCCCCGAGGGAGAGCTCGAGGAGCGCGAGCGCACTGCTTGCCCAGAGCGTCGGATGCCAGAAGTTCAACTGCCGGCAGCTCTCCATCGCCTCGGCCGCGTCGGCGCGCGTCTCGTCGACCCGGCCGCAGTGTGCGTGCACGTGCGCTCGTTGCGCCAGCGCCCACGCTCGGCTCGCTTCGCTGCCCGTGAGCGCGGCGACCACCGCGGCCTCCTCGGTGAGCGCGCCCGCGTCCTCGAACCTGCCACTCAGCGTCTCGAGATGGGCGAGCCAGAGGAGCACGAACGGCAGGTCGCTCTCATCGCCGGAGTCGCTCGCGGCGACGCGAAGCTCGGTCAGCCGCGCTCGCGCCTCGGCGAGGTTGCCGCAATAGAGGGTCAGCAGCGCCGCGATCATGCTCGGGCGGAGTTGCACGGGGACGAGGCGTTCGCGGTTCTCCAGCGCGAGGGCGCGCTCGACGTTGGCCCAATCGACCCCTTGACCCAGCAGGAAGTCGACCATCGTCCGCATCGCGAGTGCCTCCGCCAGGAGCGCGCGGTCGCCGCAGCGTCGCGCCTCGGCGAGCGCGTGCTCGGCATGACGATCGGCGCCGGCGAAGTCGCCGAGACGAGAGCGGGAGAAGCCGAGGCTGGTGTGGAGCGCGATGCGAACCGTCGGCTCGTCGGCATCCTCGAGTGCCTCCTCGAGCAGGCGCGTCGCATCCGCAAAGCCGTCCTCGTTGTGGTGGATCTCGGCGAGAAGTTGCAGTGCCTCGCTGCGAATCGTGCCCCGCGGCGTCTCGTCGAGCACCCAGTGGAGCAGCTCGCGAGCACGCGCCCGGTCGCCCGCGTGGACGTAGTGTTCGGCCGCGCTTACGACGCGGGCGCGGACGCGCTCCGCGTGCGCGGGTGGAGTGAACCGCACTGCCTGCTCGAACAGCTCGCCTGCCGCCTCCCACGCACCGCGCGCACGTGCCCGCGCGGCGGCATCTTCGAGCCTCGCTGCAATGTGTTCGTCCGGCGGCGTCGAGGCAAGGGCGAGATGCCTCGCCTGCTCCTCGGCGTCGCCGACGAGGTCGGCGAGATTTGCGTGCAGCGACCGGCGGGTGCGGGTCGCAGAGGAGCCGTAGACGGCCGATGCATACAGCGGGTGCACGAAGACGACCCGGTCACCCTGCACGTGCAGGAGCCCGGCTTCCTCGGCCTGCGCGAGACCGGCTGCAGAAGACGCGTCTTCGACGAGCTGGGTCGTCGGGCGCGACAATGCGGCGGCCGCTAGCAGCGCGCGGCGGCCCGACGTGCCGACGGCGCCGACGCGGTCGGCGACGAGTGCCCGCAAGCTGTCGGGCACCGGCAACGGGGCAGCCGGCTCGAGCCGGGGATCCGGGCCGAGAGCGCGCGCGAGCTCGAGGGCGAACAGCGGGTTCCCGTCCGCGACCTCTGCAAGCCGCAACAGCACCGGCCGTGAGTATTCGTAGCCGAGCCGGCGCTCGATCATCACACGGACGGCGCCGATGCTCAAAGGGCCCAGCCGCGCACGACGGAACCGGCTCGCGCCGAGGCCACGCTCGAGCCTGAGCGGATCGATCTCCGAGAGGCCCGTGCGGACCGTGGCGAGGATGCCCACGGCGTGGCCCTCGAGCCGGCGTGCGGCGAACGCGAGCGCGCGCGCCGTCGCGGCGTCGAGCCAGTGCGCATCGTCGACGGCGAGAACGACCGGTGACGCTCGTGCGAGCTCGACGACGAGCGAGCGCAGACCAAGCCCGATCGCCCGTGCCTCGACGCCGCGGACGCTGCCGCGGCGGCGCAGGAGGGCGAGCTCGAGCGCATCGCGCTGAGGGGCCGGCAGGCTCTCCAGCTCCTGCTCCACCGCGTCGCCGAGGAGGTCGGCGAGCCCGACGAACGACAACCGTGCCTCGGCCTGGTCGCCCGCACACCTGAGAACACGCCAGCCGCGTCCGGCCGCGTCCTCGAGCACCGCCTGCAAGACAGCCGTCTTGCCGATCCCCGGCTCGCCCTCGATCAGCAAGCCGTTCCCGTCCGTGCGCAGCGCATCGAGAAACGCGTACGCGCCGCCGAGCTCGCGATCACGGCCGACGATGCCCTCGTTCATGGGCCGGCTCGAGCACCACCTCCGCCTGCCGGATGTCGCGTCATCGCTTCATAGTTCTAGGACTTACGCGCAGTCGGTTCAAGACCCGAGCCGCCGGCCGGCAGATCCGGACGGCGTCCCTCGTTCGCCTCGACCTGCCGCATGTACTTGCGCAGCGTCTCGGACGGCAGCCCGAGATCAGCCGCGACGTGCGCGATCGGCCGCCCGACTCGAACACCACCCTCGTCGCACGTCTCTTGTTGGTGTCCGGCGCGGCTCGGCCGAGCCGCCGGCAGTGGTATGGAAGACTGGCGTTGGGAGGAGAGTCACAGAAAGGGGAGACATCGTGAAGAAGAGCATCCTCATTCCGATGCTGTTCTTGGGAGCTCTCGTG
>Ga0070714_100001765_pt1 | contig 15771 bp, 14 predicted proteins | sample LARL83metaG_FD_65450 | JGI IMG/M metagenome (GOLD analysis project Ga0070714, IMG submission 65450) | Corn, switchgrass and miscanthus rhizosphere microbial communities from Kellogg Biological Station, Michigan, USA - LAR L8-3 metaG | ecosystem: Host-associated > Plants > Roots > Rhizosphere ...
GCAAAGTGCTGGGTATTACCGACGTCAATTATGTGCAAAGGCATCACGCGCTTGCGCTGGTGGATTCGTCGCTGGCATAGGTTGATGTGAGAAGACATGGGGCGCATGCCGTCCGCTGAAGCGGACTCCAACGGTTTTACGCTCCTCTCCCCACACTTACGTGTGGGGCTATTTAAATACCGCCGCTGCGCGGCTGGTTCTTGTGTTGACACCGCCCGAGGAGGAAGGTTCATGCTCAAACTACGCTCGCTAACAATTGCCCTCGGAACCTTGACGTTGGTTCTGGTCATCGCATTGCGCTCCGCACCTGCAACTGGCCAGTCCCCGCAAGCAACCGACATCAAAGTGGACAACTTCACCTTCAGCCCGGAGACATTGACGGTTTCGGTCAACAGCAACGTGACCTGGACCAATAAGGACGACGTCCCGCACGTCATCGCCAGTACCGATGGTCTGTTTCGCTCGAAGGGACTCGACACCGATGATCACTACTCCTTCAAGTTCACCAAACCGGGAACATACAACTACTTCTGCGCGATTCATCCGAAAATGACAGGAAAGATCGTCGTGCAGTAGACGGAGCGGACTATGGCAAGCCCTTTCGATCTGCGGTCCGTCTTGCTCGCCCGACACGCGCAGCACGTGGTGTTGATTCACTTCCCCATTGCGCTGTTCCTGATCGGCGTGCTGTTCGATTTGATCTCGCGGGTCAAACAAGACGATCGGTTGGGAACCGCGGCGCAAGTGAATCTTGTCGCGGCTGCCATTTCTATTGTCCCCACATATCTCACGGGATTGCTGGCATGGCAGTTCGCACTCGATGGACAGCGACTCCACGGTGTTTTGCTGTACCACCTGAGCCTCGCCTCTGCGGCGACGGTGCTCGTCATCGCGACCTGGTGGATACGGTCGCGCGCACGAGCATGGCCGCTTGTCTCGCTGATTGTGGAACTCGCGGGAGCACTCTCCATCTCTCTTACCGCGCACCTCGGCGGATTTCTCAGCGGCGTGAACAGTTAAAGCATTGTTCGCCTTATAACATCCGTTACAAATTTCTTCCAAATCTTTGATCGAACGCGGACACGGTGGTGACATTCGCCGCCAAGCGGCTACCTAGACTGCGGCAAGGTGGTCAACTCGCGCCACCAAAATCAACGATCAGGAAGTGGCTTGCATGAAAACTGAGACTTCTCCCATTGCCTCCCAGCCAGAGTCTGGCGACAATCAATCTGAGTCCCGCATCAATGCGCCGGTAAATCGCCGCTCATTCCTTAGAAACAGTGCGGTTGCCGGAGCCGGCGCTGTTGGAGCCGGCCTGCTCGCAACGTCAAGAAACGTTCTCGCCGAGGAAAATCACGGCCATCTTACGCGCGGGGACGCTGCCCTGCTCCGCTTTGCCGCTGCGGCCGAAATCCTGGAAACTGACTTTTGGGTGCAGTACAACGAACTGGCGGGCGTGCAGGACAACGAATTCCCCGGCGGAGGCGGAACTGGCAATCCCGACTACACCAATGCCATCGCCGTGCTCGACAGCGACATGGCGGAGTACATCCACGACAATACCGACGACGAATTCACGCACCAGAACTTCCTCAATGCGTATCTCGTCTCGAAGGGGGCAGCGCCGGTCAGTCTGGAGAAGTTCAGAACGTTGAAAGGCAGCACTGCGACCGGGTCCACGGGGGCGTTGCGGCTGACCAACCTGATGCAGCTCACGGTCGATACCAGTTGGTGGACGCGGTATCGCATGGGCGATCACAACCCTGACCTGGAACCCAACTTCGTATTTCCGCAAGCGATTCCGACGTTGGCAGTGGGTCAGCACACGGCGATTCCCCGCACCGATGCCGATCTCGCGGATTCGAATTTTCTGCAGGCGATCGCTAACACCGCAGGATTTCACTTCGCGACGATCGAGCAGGGTGGAACCAGCCTTTATCCCGCGATGGCGCAGCGGGCCACCAGCGTTGAAGTGCTTCGCATCCTGATCAGCATTGGGCCTACGGAGACGATGCACTTCCAGACCTGGCAGGACAAAGCAGGCAACGCGCCGCCGCTCACGGCGAAAGATCCGATGACGGGCGTGGAAGTGACCTTCCCCGATCTGAACAGCGCTCCCTTCGGCGGGGAGACGTTCCAGACCAACCTGATCATGCCGGAACCGTGCCCGTTCATCAGCCCAAATCTGCCGCGGTGCTCTGTGATTCGCCCCACGCAAACCAAGGGCATTTCCATGGGGGTGGTGAAGTTCCTGACCGCCATGGGGCTGTTCGCCGGCCAGTCTGCTGAGTTCTTCCATTTCATGATGGAACTAGCTGAACAAGCCGACGCAGCCGTGCGCGGAGGCATGTAGATCGTTCGCTGTCGAACAATCGTGCGTACGCTCGGCTCGGGCCGGGCGTACGCGGTTGCGCAGTGGTATGTGGCTCGATTTGCGTTGTACGTTTCTGGATCGGGCATCTACACTCGTTAGATGGATCGTGGGTTCATTGCTAATCTGGTGCGGCTTGCCTGTGAAGGCGCTCGCGCTTCGGGATCAACTCTGTTCTTGGTTCGCGGCGAATTTCTCTACCCCTACGCCGTAAACAATCTTCCCGAGGAATACATAAATGGCATCGGAGCGGTCCGCGTCGGCACCCAATGCTGCGGCCGCGCAGTGGCACATAAGCGCCCGTGGGTCGTGACTGACATGCTCACTGATCCCCTGTTTGCCGACGGCCGGGCCGGCGCTGAAGCGTCTCCGATTCGCGCAGGATTCTCGGTTCCGGTCTTTGATGGAGATCGTGTGATTGGGTCACTAGCTTGCCATTACGAGAACCCCTACACGCCCACTCCCTGGGATATCGAGCGCAATGAGAGCTTTGCCAAACTGATCGGTGTGGCACTTATGGAGTTGCGGGGAATTGCCCCGCATGAGGTTCCCATTGATGATGCTGGGATCGAGCAGGCCATGGCGTCGTAGGCTCTTGGCTCTAGGCTCTACGCTCCAGGGTTTAGGCTGTTAGTGCCATTTCGCGTGCGGCGCGCAATTCCTCAACCGGATCACCGGTGGGCAGGAATTCCATCGCGACCATCCGCTCGTACTTCAGATCACGGAGCTTGCGGAAGATGTTGCTGAAGTTGATTTCTCCGGTGCCGGGCTTGTGGCGGCCAGGCACGTCGGCGACGTGGATCAATCCCACGTGCTGGATGTTTTTCTCCAGCTTTTCGATCAGGTTTCCTTCCGCGATCTGCTCGTGAAACAGGTCGTAGCAGAACTGCACCTGTGGATGGTTGACGGATTTGATGATGTCGAATCCGCGTGCCACCGAGGTCAGGAAGTACTTGGGATTTTCCTCGGGATCGATATTTTCCAGCAGGAGGCGAACCGGTTCGCCGCTGATCTTCTTGCCATCGACCACTGCAGCTAGAGCTTTGAGCCCGTCGACGCAGCTTTGGGCCTGAGCGTCGAAGGACATCCCCGGAACTGTGTTGCCGGTAAGCACGATCATTGCCGGACACTCCAGGCGCTCCATGATTGGCAACGTCGCATGGAATTCTGCTACCAGGGCGTCGCGCTCGGCAGGATTGCATAAGCTGTGCTTGAGTCCCGCGGTGCAGTCGAAGCGAATGCCCAGTTGCTTGCTTTTGGCGATTGCTCGTGTGTAGTCTGCGTCACTCCACTTCGCGTACTCGCCCACGAGTTCGACGTTGTTGTACCCGGCCTGCGCGACTTTTTCCAAGCGCTGCTCGAACGGCAGATCACGAAGAATCGTCCACAGCATGACGGAGAGCTGGTATGGAACCGAAACGCGTTCAGCATTATTTCTTTCGGCGCTGAGCTGGCGCGTAATGACCGGGCCGACAAGTGTTGCAGTGATGCTCTTAGCGAATGTGCGACGGTTCATAACTGTCCATCCATCGAACCCTGCGACCAGCGCCTAAAGGCGCGCCGTCCCCACCGTCTATAGGGCACGCATGAATGCGTGCCCTGATACAAACCTTCGCTTAATACCAGGCTCGTGTTTGAGCGAGCCATTCCGCATTTCGCGACGCGCGTGAAGTTCCCTTCTTGCTCAGCTACTGATCTTCGCTGGGATGCGGGGCAGTGAATTCGGAGCAGCACGGCTTGTCGACCGGACGGAACTCCATGAGCTCGATTCGCGTGAGGTCGGGATCGAAGACGTTCAGCTGCAGCTTGCCATCTCTGCCGATTTGCGAGTGCTCGGTCGCACTGGGCTTCCAGCCGTGCGATTCGATCTTCATCTGGGCGGCGTTCATATCCTTCACGCCCAGAGAGATGTGATTCATCACACCCACAGTGCGCAGGTCCGCATCAGGCTTGATATTCAGCATGTACTCGAGCCAGTCGCTGCCGTCAGGAACCTGCAGCGCAACCCAATCCGTGCGCTCAGGGTGCATGCCGCCGTACCAGTAGGGACGGAATCCGAGGATGTCGCGATAGAACTTATCTTCCGCGGCGCGGTCATGCACAACGAAGCCGACATGGATCATGCGGCGGGAAACGGGATCGTTGTTAGAAACTTCAATTGTGATGTGACCCGCAGGTTGAACGAACTCAATCGAATTTCCTTCTGGATCCTTCACCAGGAAGCTGAGGGTTCCATCCTTCCACTTTGTGACTGAATCGGGAGTCTTGACCTCCTTCGCAGCCAGATACTTGCGCAGCCCTTCGGCGTCTTCAGTTCGGAATGCGGCGTGGTTCAGACGATTTGTCGACTTCGCATCAGGCGCAGCGCTATACCCTACCCATTGCGATCCAGCCACATATCGCTGCGTTTGGCTGGGTTCAACCGGTGGTGCGCTCGCGAGTCCCAGCACTGTCGCATACAGCTTCTGATTGGCTTCCGGGGAGGTCGTATAGAAGTCGACGTGATCGATAGCCGTAATCTTCGGACGTTTTGGAGCGGACTGTGCGAAGGAGGGAGCCATGAGGACGAGCAGCACGCAAGCAGAAAGTTTTGTCATTGTATCTCCGAGCGGTTGTGGATTTCGGGAATGATTGTAGACGGAAACAGGTCTTTGTTGCGAAACGATTACGAGGCACAAATTGGCCGGCGTGCAATTGGCCATCCGACGGATGAACTTTGGTGATGGCCTTCCGACATCTTCGCCCGACATCTTCTGGCGAGCTACTCTGCCCTAGATGTTTCTTCGTACGCAGTATTCGATCACACGTCGCTGGCCGCGCCAGTGGTGGAACAGCAATGTCGAAGTATTCACCACATCGGCCCACGTGAAGGCCCTGGGTATGAATATCAGCGTGGGAGGGATGGGGCTTTTCGCCGTCGCCAACCTGCATGTGGGCTCACCGATCGAGATCGAGTTTCAGTCGCCGGAATCCGGGAAGCGACATCGACTTCGTGGGATTGTTCGGCACCGTGCACTCTATCTTTACGGGATCGAGTTCATAACCAAGCCTCAGTTTGCGCAGGCGCGCGCGTCTGTCGAAGTGGAATCCTGAGGCCCGCAGCGGAATCGCTCGCGTTTACTATCTGGTAATACCTTTCGCGAATTTAATACTTATCCATTAGCTCTCCTAGTACGAACACGCTATTGAATTCAGCTAGTTGTGAGTTTCGTCACAGTTACCTGTTAGGTAAATCACAGAACAACCTTTATCTACTTCACTACGCTCCAGATAGTGGCCAGCAACTCCCAGTGGAATGGACAATTCTCCCGCTTCGACCTGGTCGCCAAGACCGCCGAACGCGCTCGAAGTGTCGTTCGGATTGGCGAACTGACAATCGGTGACGGTGTCTTTGTAGTAATGGCAGGACCGTGCGCCGTGGAATCGGAGCGCCAACTCCTGACCACCGCAGAGTCCGTTGCCGCGGCAGGCGCGCAGGTTCTTCGCGGAGGCGCCTTCAAGCCGCGGTCTTCCCCTTATTCATTCCAGGGACTTGGGGAAGACGGTCTCAAACTGCTGAGCAAAGCTCGCCGCGAAACTGGACTCGCCATTGTCACCGAAGTCATGAGCGAAGAAGACGTCGACATCGTTGCCGAGTACGCCGACATCATGCAGGTGGGCACGCGCAGCATGGAGAACTACTCGCTGCTGGAGGCGCTCGGAAGCTGCGGGCGCCCTGTGCTGCTGAAGCGCGGCATGACGGCGCGGCTGGAAGAATTACTCCAATCGGCGCAGATCATCGCCGAGGCCGGAAATCCCGAAATCATCCTGTGCGAACGCGGCATTCGGACCTTCGAGACCGCCACGCGCAACACGTTGGATCTCGCGGCGGTTCCGGTACTCAAAGCGGTTTCGCATTTGCCGGTGATTGTCGACCCGAGCCATGGCACCGGTGTGCGCTGCCTGGTTCCGATCATGGCGCGGGCGGCCGCAGTCATTGGATCGGATGGCCTCCTGGTCGAAGTACATCCCACACCCGAGAAAGCCTGGAGTGATGCCGGGCAGACGCTCAGCCTTGAAGAATTCGAAGACATGATGCGCGACCTGCGGCGCTACGTGCAGTTCGCGCCCGTCTTCGATCTGGTCAGGCCGCAGTTACTGGTAGCGGGAGGGACCACTTAGCGTGCGAGTCCGCCTGGTCATCCCGGTGTGCGCGCTTCTACTGTGTGCTTCTCTCGTCGGGTCGGAGAATCAACCGGCACATGTCACTTCCCTGCTTTATACATCCGCACCGCGGTACGAGCCGCTGGCATGGCTAGAAGGCGCTGACCGCTTTCCGCAGGGCGCGACGGTGTTCGTGAAGGCAGATGGTGCGGCGAAGCCTTTAGTCGCGGACTTCTTCACGAGTGCGGATGCGAATGTCTCGTTCGATGCCGAGACGGTGCTGTTCTCGGGGAAAAAGCAAGCCGGGGATCACTGGCAGGTCTGGGAACGTTCGGTTTCGGACGGAACGCTGCGGCAGATCACGCATTGCGACGACGATTGCATCAGGCCGCTGTACGTTCCCGGAGAGCGGATTGTTTATGCGCGCAAATCGTCCGGCCACTTCTCGATTGAGATCGCTCCCATCGGTGGTGGGCAAGTTCTGCAACTTACGCATACGCCTGGCGACTCCATTCCGAGCGATGTGCTGTTGGACGGCAGAGTTCTTTTTGCTAGCGACTATCCGTTGGACAACGGGTCTATGGCCGAACTTTATACCGTTTACACGGACGGCAGCGGGGTTGAAGCCTACCGCTGCGATCACGGGACCTCACGGCATTCCGGGAAGCAGGTTCCATCGGGAGATGTGGTCTTCGTTCGTGATGGCACGCTCTTTCGGTTTACGTCTGCATTGGGGCACGAAGTCTTAATCTCCGCGCTCGCTGGCACCTACGCCGGCGATGTTGTCGAAACCTCAAATGGCGCATGGATTGTGAGTTCGCATTCCTCGTCCGGAACTCATTTTGAGCTCCGAGCGTGGAAACCGGGCACCGCGACCTCTCTCCCTCTGGTGCACGATCCAAAAGCAAACCTTATTCAACCAGTTCTGCTGGCGGAACGTCCGATTCCCAATCGCCATCCATCCGCGCTGCACGAATGGAGCTACGCAAACACTCTCTGCCTGAACTCCTACACATCGAAAGATCACATCGCTGAGGGGGCCATCGCAACCGTCCGACTGTACACACGCGACGCTCAGGGGGGCACTCAGGTGCAAGGGACGGCGCAGGTAGAAAAGGACGGATCTTTCTATCTGCGCGTCCCTGGCGATGTGCCGCTGCGGCTCGAGTTGCTCGATGCCGGCGGGAAAACCGTGAAATCCGAGGCCGGGTGGTTCTGGCTGCGCGGTGGCGAACAGCGCATCTGCGTTGGGTGCCATGCCGGACCGGAGCGCGCTCCGGACAATGCGGTCCCCATGGTTCTGCAACGATCCACGGTTGCAGCTGATCTCACCGTTTCTCGCAAATCCCAACCGACGGCAGCAGGAGGACATTGATGTTCGCTCGGCTCGCACTTTCATTCCTCCTGGTCTCGGCGGTAGTTGCGCAGAATGCCGAGCCTCGGAAGAAAAACGGAAGCCTCCGATTTGAGGACGCAACCGGAAAGTCCGGTATTGATTTCACTCACAGCTTCGGCGCGGAAAAGCTTGGCTCCCTGCTCGAAAGCACCGGCGGGGGCTGCGTCTGGTTCGACTACAACAATGATGGGTGGCCCGATCTCTATATTGTCAGCGGCAAGCCGCTCGGGGAAGGCATTCATCCCTATCCGCTCAAGAAGCAGCCCGACGTTGCACCCCACAACCATCTTTACAAGAACAATGGGAACGGAACGTTCACTGATGTCACCGATCAGGCCGGCGTTGCGGCAAACATCTTTGGCATGGCGGCGATCGCGGCGGATTACGACAACGATGGCTTCCTCGATCTGTTCGTGACTGGCTATGGCCAGGCCATCCTGTATCGCAACAACGGGGACGGCACCTTCACGGATGTGACGAAGAAGGCTGGGATCGATGTAGACGGCTGGTCCATCAGTTCCACCTGGCTTGACTATGACAAAGACGGTTGCGTTGATTTATTTGTTGGCCGATACGTGAAGTTCGACCCGAAGTACCGCGCATATTATCCCGCGGACAATTATCCCGGCCCGCTCGACTACGCTCCGACGACGAATCGCCTTTACCACAACAACTGCAACGGAACGTTCACCGACGTGACCGATGCATCCGGCATTGGCGCCTACAAGGGCCGCGCCATGGGCGTGACCGCCGCCGACTTCGACAACGACGGCTGGCCCGACATTTACGTCTCGAACGATAAGACGGAAAACTTTCTCTTTCGCAACAAGCACGACGGGAAGTTTGAAGAGATGGCCGGCGATCTCGGCGTTGCGTATGGCCAGAACGGAGAGATGACATCCTCGATGGGGCCGACGTTCGCCGATGTCGAAGGGGATGGAATGCTTGACCTGTGGGTGACTGATTCGAAGTACGACCGGCTGATGCGGAACACGGGCAAGCAGGGCTTCGAAGATATCAGTGTCAGTTCAGGGATTTCCGCCGCTACCGGACAGTACGTCAGCTGGGGCAGCGGGATCTACGACTTCGATAACGACGGTTGGCTCGACGTCCTGGTCTTTCACGGCGGGCTCGTACACATGGTTCCGCAGGAGCAGTCGCTCTATCGCGGGGTCGGCGGTGGAAAGTTCGACGACGTGTCGCGTGACGGCGGAGCAGTGCTCGACGTGAAGACGGTTTCGCGCGGCGCGTGCTTCGCCGACTACGACAATGACGGCAAGGTCGACGCGTACGTTGTGAACCTCGGTTCCAAGGGGACACTGCTTCACAACATCTCGCAAAACAAGAACCACTGGATCACGCTCGCGCTGAAGGGCAGGAAGAGCAATCGCGAGGGCATTGGCGCGCGTGCGGAACTAGTGGTCCATGGCAAGAAGCAGATTGCAGAGCGCGTTGCTGGTTCTGGATATCTCTCACAAGACGACGGGCGACTGCACTTCGGGCTGGGCAACGCGACCAGCATCGAGAAGCTCACCATTCACTGGCCGAGCGGACGCGAGCAGGTCGTCGAGAACCCTCCGATTGATCGCGTGATGACGGTGGAGGAGCCGAAGTGATTCGACTCTTCTCCATCTTCCTGTTGTGTTCCTTGGCAACGGCGACTTCTCGCGCTTCGGACTTGCGATTGAAGTTCCTGTCTCCCGGCGAAGTGGCGGTATCGCCGGATGGACGGCGGTTGTACGTGGTTTGCGAAAAGAGCGATGAACTTCGTGTCGTGGACACAACCACCGGGCGCGTGCTCAAAGTGATTTCGGTCGGCCACGTGCCGCGCGGGCTCAGCGTGTCAGCGAATGGCAAGCAGGTATACGTCGCCAACTCGTGGGACGACACGGTTTCAGTCATTGATACCCAGAAACTGGAAACGCTCACCACGCTGAAAACGGGATTCGAGCCAATCAGCGCTGTCGCGGACAAAAAGGGCGAGGTCGTCTACGTTGCAAATCGCCTGAGCAGCGACATCTCGGTCATTCATCTCCAGACCGGCAAAGAGATCAAGCGTCTGGAGGCTGGCCGCGGGGCAAGTTATCTGGCACTCTCCGCCGACGGAACGCGGTTGTACTGCACGCACATTTATCCGGCGATCAACGCGCGACGAGGTCCGCCCGAATCGGAAGTCACGGTCATCAACACGGCCACCCGCCGCGTGGTGGACCGAATTTCCCTCCATAACTCCGCGGGTGTTTTCCACCTGGCGCTCGCCTCGGATGGCCAACTGGGGGTTGCGGGGCTTCTTCGACCCAAGAACCTGGTGCCACTTGCACACGTTGAGCACGGAGGTGCCTTCGTCAATTGCATCGTGCTGTTTGGGCCAGGATTCCAAGCCGCAGTTCCCCTTCCCATTGACGAGCTGGATCGATACTTCGCCCTGCCCTTCAGCACCGCCATCACTCAAGACCGGGCGAAGCTATTCGTCAGCGCTGCCGGATCGAACACGGTAACTGCGATCAATGTACCTGCACTGCTGAAGTTCTCTCGGACTGAAGGCAAGTCTGCTGCGAACGACCTCTCCGCCGCCGCGAACTATGTCACCACTCGAATTCCAGTGGGGCGAAATCCTCGCGGGATTGTGCTTTCTCCCGATGGTCGTCGTCTTTATGTCGCGAATCGAATGGACGACACAATTTCCGTGATCAACACTGCGACTGCAAAAGTCGCATCCACCGTCGACCTTGGCGGACCGAAAGTCACCACTCCGCTCCGCCGCGGGGAACAAGTCTTCAACGACGCGCACTTTTCGTTTCAGGGGCAGTTCAGCTGCGCCAGTTGCCATCTGGACGCGACCTTCGACGGGCTGGAGTGGGACCTGGAACCGGACGGCTTTGGCGTCGATATCGTCGATAACCGATCGATCGAGAGTCTCTTAGGCACGCAGCCGTACAAGTGGAATGGCGGCAATCCTGATCTGCCGACTGAGTGCGGGCCGCGAACCGAAAAATACTTCTATCGCTCGCAGAGCTTCGACGCCCCCCAGCTTACGGATCTGGTAGCGTTCGTTCTTTCACTGCCCGCGCGCCCGAATAGATACCGCTCAGCGGATGGCCAACTTACGGCCGCACAAGAACGCGGGAAAGCAATCTTTGAGCGGGTCACGGCCAAAAGCGGACGCGCGATTCCTGAGAGTAATCGCTGCTACAGCTGCCACAGTGGGCCGAAATATACCAACAACAAATCGTTTGACGTCGGCACGGGCAGGACGACCGATCGCTCGCCGTTGGTGGACACGCCACAACTTTTCGACGTCGCGTACTCTGCGCCCTACCTGCACGATGGGGCGGCGAGATCGCTGGAAGAAATCTGGACGATTTTTAATCCGAAAGATCAGCACGGCGTCACTAACGATCTGACCAAAGACGAATTGAACGATCTCATCGAGTACTTGAGGACGTTATGAGAAAGATATGGCCTGCACTGATCACCGTCGCGGTCCTCGTACTTCCCTCGCTGGCGGCGCCGCCAAACATGCCGATGTTCCGGTGGGAGAATTTCACGACCGAAAATGGGTTGCCCAACAACCACGTGTACTGCGTGCTGGTCGATGGCGACCGCGTGTGGGCGGGTACCGACAACGGGCTGGCGGTTTACGAGAACGGCAAGTTCAAGATTTATCGTCCTGCAGATGGCGTGGCACACCAGGCGGTGCTCTCACTCGCCGTCGACAAGAATACCGGCGACGTCTGGGCCGGGACAATGGGGGGGCTCAATCGCATCTCCCCGGGTCGCATTGACACCTTCACGCAGCTTAACTCGGGCCTGAGCAACGACATCGTTTATGGCGTCGGAGTTTCTGGCGACTACGTCTGGACGGCGACGGCGGCCGGCGCCAGCCGGTACAACACGCGAACCGGTCAGTGGTCGCTCTTCAACGAGCGCAACACACCGATGTTCGAGATTTGGGTGTACGCGGTCAGTCCCGCCGAAGATAAGGTCTACTACGCCGTGTGGGGTGGAGGCGTTCTCGAGTACGACGTCAAGACGGAGCACTGGAAGGACTACAACGATCCCGACGGCGAGACCGAACTGGTGCTCTTCAAAGATCAGGGGCTGATTCACGAGATCACGACTTCAGTCAGCTACGTGAACAAGATCCTCTGGGTCTCAACGTATTTCGGAGCGAGCCGCTATGACGGGCGCAACTGGCACAACTTCCTGAACAAAGATAGCGGCCTGCCCAGCAACTTCACCAGCCAGGTGAAAGGCGTCGACGGCGATCGCGCCTGGTTTTCGACCGACAAGGGCCTCGCCTACTACGACGGAACGAATTGGGCAGTCTATCGTCCCGCAATGGATACGCATAAGCCGGAGATGCTGGTGCGTGATGCGGATGGCAACGTCACGCCCATCGCGGTCACGACCGCCCCCGCGCACAACTACATCCTCGGCGTGGATTTCCAGGGCGACGACATCTGGGTCGCAACGGCGGAGGGACTAAGTCACGGAATTCGAGTCAAAGACCATTCCACCACTAAGGTCACTAAGGTACACGAAGGAAAACGCAAGGGATCAGCAACACCAATTGCGAAGACATTGCATTAGAGCGGCAAGACACAAAGGAGAACCCATGGGCATCGCAGAATTACTTCACGAAATTACAACCGCGCCGATCGAAAAGCGCGCAATCACCAACCTGAACGTGCTGAATGAAGCTTACGACTACGGCAGCGCGTTCTCACGCGGCATGCGGGTTGAACTCGGCAGGTTTGTCGTGCTGTTCATTTCGGGCACGGCCAGCATCGACGATCACGGCCGCACGCTGTATGTCGGCGACTTGCGCTCGCAAGTAAGGCGAACCTACGACAACATCACGGCGTTACTGGAGTCCGAGGGCGCGACCTGGAAAGACATCGTTCGCACGACTTGCTACCTGCGCGATATCGAACGCGACTACCAGGCGTTTAACGAGGAACGCACGCAGTTCTATAAGGAGCAAAGGCTTAATCCGGTGCCTGCGTCGACTGGCATTCAAGCCATTCTCTGCCGGCCAGACCTGCTGGTAGAAATCGAAGCGATCGCGATGTTCCAGAAGAGAACGCCAGAGGAGTAACACCATGCGCCGCGTACTGCTCCTTGTGCTCGCCGCTCTGCTGACGTGCGTGGCAGGTGCTCAGACTTCGGGCACCTGCTCGTGCGGGAGCAATCCTCCGGGCCGGCCTGCTCCGCGCTCGATGCATCCCTACGCCGGAGCCCCGGACGATCTGCGTCCGTACGCGAAGTTTCAGAAGCCGTACTACGAGCACTACAACGACCTGATCGAGTACAACGGCGCGGCCCGGGATATTCCCGACCCTGATCTCAAGACCCTGGACGAGATTCGCATAGGATTTCTTGCGCCTCTCTACGATCACCCCGATCAGGTGCTCGGGCACCGCATGTTGAACGGTGCGCAGTTAGCGGTTGCTGAGGCAAACGCGTCCGGCGGTTATTGCGGCAAACCATTTCGCATCGTCACACATAACGATTACGACAACTGGCAGAACAGCCGTCTGGCGACGCAGGGTCCGGACAAGGATTCCGCGATCTGGGGCTCAGCTTCGAACGATGCCGTCAAAATGATTTACGAGGACAAAGTCTGGGCCATGTTCGGTTCGATCAGCTCGGAATCCACGCACATTGCACTTCGGCTTTCGCTTAAGGCGGAGACGCCGATCGTGAACAGCGCTTCGACCGATCCCACCATTCCCGAGACCATCATTCCCTGGTACTTCACCGACATCCAGGACGACCGCGTTCAGGGTTACACGCTGGCGCGTCATATCTACACTGAGCTTGGATTGAAGCGGGTGGCGTTGCTGCGGGTGAATGACCGCTACGGGCGCTTCGGTGTGATCAAGTTTCGGGATGCTTCGCGGCGGCTGGGACATCCGGTTGCGATCGAGCAGAAGTTCTTTCCGGGCGATACGGATTTTCGTCACCAGCTCAGTGTCATCAACGACACAGGCGTGGATGCGATTGTGCTGTGGGCCGATCAGGGCCCTGCGGCGGAAATTCTGAAAGAAATGCGCGAACTCGGAATGAAGCAACGCGTGTTCGGCAGCCATCGCACCATTGGGGATGATCTGATCAAGTTGGCTGGGCCGGCGGCGGAAGGGTTCGAGGCGGTTTATCCCTATGATCCCAGCCAGCGCACGCAAAAGTGGATCGACTTCAACACGCGCTTCGAAGCGCAATACCACGAAAAGCCTGACCATTTTGCGGCGCTTGCATACGACGCGATGCAGGCGCTTCTGCAGTCGATCTGCCGCGCGGGACTGAACCGCGGACGCATTCGCGACGCGCTCACCGGCGTCACCGACTATGACGGCGTCACCGGGCACATGGTCTTCGATCCCAACTGCAAGAACATCAGCCCACTATTCTTGGGAACCATACACGATGGGAAGATTGCCTATCGGCGCATCACCATGGAAAAGGTACAGCGTTATGCAACGGTCGGGGAGGATGGCGTGCAGTTCAACGGACCAGCCACGGCGTCTTTGCCAAATGCACAAGAGATCAAGATTGCAGTGTTTGGACCGCGTGCGGACAAGGCGATTGCCTCGCCAGAAATCGTAAATGCCCTGAAGAAGTTGGCGGACTCAGGTCGCCGTTACACCCTCGCTGCAATTCCGAGCGACGTCGCCTGGGGTCAGGCCTCAACCGGCCTCGTGAATGCGGTTTATCAGGACAACGTCCTGGGAGTGATTGCCCTGGACCGTAATGCTGCACACCTCGCTGAGCAGATCGGATCGAAGACGTTTGTTCCGGTAATTGCGATTTCGTCGGACCGCATGCTGACGACAACGAATGTGCCTTGGATATTTCGGATGCCAGAAGGAACGCCGTTACAAAAGGCGGTGGATATTCTTGCGGAGGCGGTCAGTGCGTCGGGCCCTAATCGCGGCGAGGTTCGCGCGTTTCTGGCGTCGGGGCACGAGATTGCAGGAGTGAGCTTCGCACCGACGGGGGATGCGCGGTGAACTGCGCCTCACGCTGCAGTGGAATCTCACTCGGGCGTCCCTCCGGGACTTGCTTGTTCATTGCTGCTTAACCCAGCGCGGCCGCGATGGGTTAAGCTCGGCCGCCCCTTTCAGGCGATTTCCCGTCGGGACTCTACTTTCCGTCAGTATGGTGCGGAGCGTATAGAATTCAAAACGCAAAACGCGTTTTCATTTGGAGGCGTCTCGCAAATGGCAGACTGGTTCGCCCGTCCCATCCTCAGCGTCGGCAATGTTGAAGCCTCACTGCGCTTTTACATGGACCGGCTCGGCTTCACGAGCGAATGGCGCTACGAGGAAGGCGGCCGAGTGCGGGTTGCACAGGTCGAGCGCCAGGGTTGCGCGCTCATCCTTGCCGACACCTGGCCGCAAAAGATTGGCAGGGGTCTGATATTTATCTCCCTGAACGTTGAGCCTCCGACGCACGAACGCGCGACCGCTGCGTTGGATGCGCTGCGCGCGGAACTCGAGGCAAAGAGCGTTGCGGTGAAAGATGGTACGTGGGGCTACCGCCTTCTCGTGGTCGATGATCTCGACGGCAATCAGCTCTTGTTCAACTACCCGAACGATCAAGCGGCAAGCTAGGCGTGTTCGCTCGGCACAGCTGTGTAGCTTGCCGGTCCAGTCGGTTGACCCGATTCCCTTCTCGCTGCCAAGTCACGGTTGTATGTTGGAAAATTTCGGCAAGGTTTCCAGTCGCCACAATAGGCCGCGCGCGAACGCATTCGCTGGTGAGCACGCATGGGAACCGTTCGCCAAAAGCCTGGTTCGTAAACCCGCCGCTGGAATTCACTGTGCTTTTGGGATGAGGATTACCGTCGCCGTGTACG
>Ga0070714_100001768_pt1 | contig 15750 bp, 13 predicted proteins | sample LARL83metaG_FD_65450 | JGI IMG/M metagenome (GOLD analysis project Ga0070714, IMG submission 65450) | Corn, switchgrass and miscanthus rhizosphere microbial communities from Kellogg Biological Station, Michigan, USA - LAR L8-3 metaG | ecosystem: Host-associated > Plants > Roots > Rhizosphere ...
GGCGCGCGTGAGCTGTGGATGGAGACGCGCGACGAGGTGCTGCGCGAGCACGAGAAGATCGAGGCGCTGCCCGCGCCGTTGCGGGACTTCCTGGCGCCCGACACCGGGGAGCCCAATCCGGCTGACTACAAGGCGGCGCTGGAGATCGGCGAGAAGGCCAAGGGGTTCACCGCGGGCGACTGGGCCCGCTACCAGCGCAACGCGTATGAGACCACCAGCGACTACAGCGTCGCCGAGCAGTCGGTGGAACGCTTCGCCGCCAAGCTCGCCGATGAGAAGCGGATCGCCGAGCGCATCCGGGGCACGGAGATGCTGTTCCGCGGCGAGCACGCGCAGCGCGCCGCCCACGAGCCGGGCTATCCCGAGGAGCAGGTGAAGCTGTGGCTGCCCACCACCAAGTTCGCCACCATCGAGGAGTACGACGCCGCCTGTGACGCCTACCTGCAGATCTTCCGCGACCGCGCCGTCGAGATCGCCTTCCTCGCCCTGCGGACGAGCGAGACTGTGGTGCGGTCGGAGTCACAGCGCTACCGGCGCCCCGGGGAGCTCGCCGCGCTCGACCGCGACCTCGGCCATTACCGCGACCTGGTCAAGACCGCCTCGCAGATCAGCTACCCCGAGCAAGGCCCGGCGGCCGAGCGGCCCAAGGGCACCCTCTCTCCCGCGGAGACGGCGGCGTGGGACGCCGTGGACCGCGAGCGCACCCTCCAGTCGGTCTTCCATCCGGCCATCAAGGACGACGATCTCAGCGTCGGGGATCTCGCGTACTCGTCGGCCGAGGATCTCGAGAAGAAGATCCAGGGCCTCGCCGCCGATCACATCCACGCGATCGAGAAGAGCCGCGCCCGACTGGTCGACAACCAAGAGGTGGTGTGGCAATGGAGCAACGTCATCAACGCCACCAAGAAGGAGATGGGCGCCCACGACGGGGTGATCCACGAGCTGGTGGTCGACCAGCATCTCCGTGAGATCCGCGAGGACCACGATCTGCGAACGATGGGGATGACCGTACTGGCGATCGGCCTGGGGCTGCTGACCTTCGGCACCGGGACGGTCGCCGTCGTCGCCGCAACGGCGCTGCTGGCCCAGGGCGTCTACCAGGCGGTGGAGGAGGTCAAGGCCTACGGCGATGCCTACGCGGCCGCCCACACCGCCTTCGACGCCGCCCAATCGCTCTCGCCCGACTCCCCGAGCGCGTTCTGGGCCGCATTCGCGCTCATCAGTGCCGGCCTCGATGGCATCAACCTCGTCAACGTGCTCAAGGCCGTCGCCGCGCCGCTCAGCGTCCTGGAGGAGACCGGGAACTTCGCCAAGTTCGACGCGTCGCTGCTCGAGATCTCCGAGACCCTCCCGCCCGAGCTCAAGGCGGCGCTGAGCCCCGCGGCCAAGGCGGTCATCAAGCGCGCCCTCAAGGCGCAGGCCAAGCTCGAAGGGGCGTCGAGGTCCTTCGGTCAGGCGTTCCGGGCCGCCGACGCATTCGGCGCCGGCGGGACGCTCTCCGCCAAGGCCGCCGAGGAGCTGCGCAACTGCGGCTACCTCGGAGCCCAGATGGGCATGCGGGACTTCGCCGAGTTCGCCGCCTACGCCGAGACCGGGCCACTGCGCAAGCTCAACGTGAGCACGCTCTCGCCCGAGCAGATCGACGCGCTCAAGACCGCCTGGACCGAGGGTGTGGTCAAGGCCGAGAGCAAGGGCGTGGCCCTCGAGCCCTCGACGCTCAAGCCGGCGGAGGAGGGGGGTGGGGGTTCGGGCGAGCCGGGCGGTGGCGGGGGTGCGGCGGACCCGCCCAAGGTGCCGGTCAACTCCCGCTACGCCACCGTGGGCGAGCTGCGGACGGCCATCGAGAAGGACCTGGCCGACCTGACGGCGGGCACCGGGCCGGGCGAGGCCAACCCGTATTGGGTGCGCGTGCGCGACGAGCTCGCCAAGCTCCCCGATACGCCCGAGAACAACTGGATCCGCCAACGCGTGGAGAAGGTGCTTGCCGGTGCGAGGTCACGCGACGTGGTCGCCGACGTCATGGTCAAGATCTGGCAGGCGGCCGCGGCCGATGAGATCACGACGACGGAGGAGCTGGTCAAGATGGTGGGGCGGGGCAAGCCGCTGAAGCTGATGCCCGACCGCGAGCTGAACCCCGAGGAGTTCGGGATGTTCCTGCGTGAGCCCGCCCCGCGCATCGACACCCACTTCAAGGACGTCGCCCATGGCGCGTACACCCACGTCTTCGACGACGCGCTGGTGGCGCACATCCTCGGCGGCCCCGATGAGGCCTTCCTGTTCCGGCAGATGCTCACCGACGTCACCGGTCCCGAGGTGGACGGCTACCCGTTCTGGGCGCGGCTCTGGGACGCCCTGTTCGACGAGGTGCAGGCCGGCCAGATAAACACCCCGGAGGTGCTGGGGCCCATCCTGCACAAGCATCTCGGGCTCGAGGCCCGGCCGCCGGCGCCGTAGCCCGCCAGGCCGCTGCCCCCCGTCCGTGCCAATCCCGGCACACATCGGGCTTGGCGTCGGGGCCTACACGTACCCTGCCTGGACCGCGTCATGCCCAAGCCCACCTCCGTTCACGTCTGCTCCGCCTGCGGGCACGAGACCGCCCGCTGGGCGGGCCGCTGCCCCGGCTGCGGGGAGTGGAACACGCTCATCGAGCAGGTCCGTCCGTCGGCGCCCAAAGGGGGCGGGGGAGGGGGCGGCCTCGACGCCCGCTCGCGCGCGGCGCCGGTCACGCCGGTGGCGCTGGCCGACGTCGAGGCGGTAGAGCATGACCGCCTGAGCACGGGGATCGGAGAGCTCGACAACGTGCTGGGGGGCGGGATCGTGCCCGGATCGCTGGTACTCATCGGTGGCGCGCCCGGGATCGGCAAATCGACGCTGACGACGATGGCGCTGGCCAACCTGTGCGCTGCCGGCCGGCGCACGCTGTACGTCTCCGCGGAGGAGTCGGCGGCCCAGATCCGCCTGCGCGCGCAGCGGTTGGGGGCCGGCGAGGCGCTGGCGGTGCCGGTGATCGCCGAGACCGATCTGCACGCGGTGCTGGCCACGATGGAGCAGGAGCGCCCCGAGGTGTGCGTGATCGACTCGGTGCAGACGCTGCACTCCACCGATCTGTCCTCGGCGGCCGGCTCGGTCGCGCAGGTGCGCGAGGTCGCCGGCGAGATCATGCGTGTGGCCAAGCACCGGCGGATCGCCGTGCTGCTCGTCGGCCACGTGACCAAGGAGGGGTCGCTGGCCGGGCCGCGGGTGCTGGAGCACCTGGTGGACTGCGTCCTGCAGTTCGAGGGCGAGCGCGAGCGGACCTACCGGACGGTGCGCGCCATCAAGAACCGCTTCGGGTCCACCAACGAGGCCGGGGTGTTCGAGATGCGCGACGACGGCCTGGTCGAGGTGCTGGACGCGTCGGCGCGGTTCGTGGCCGAGGCCACGCGCTCGCCCGGCAGCGTCGTGCTGTGCGCGATGGAGGGCTCGCGGCCGCTGCTGGTGGAGGTGCAGGCGCTGGTCAGCTCGTCCGAGCTCGTGCCGCCCCGGCGGGTCGTCGCCGGCCTGGATCGCAACCGCGTGGCGCTCGTGCTGGCGGTGCTCGGTCGCCACGGCGGCATCGGCCTGGGCAACGCGGACGTGTTCGTCAACGTCGTCGGCGGCGTACGGGTGGACGAGCCGGGAGCCGATCTGGCCGTCGCCCTGGCGGTCGCCTCGGCGGCCAAGCGCGTCGCGCTCACGGGCACCGGATCCAACCCAGCCCACCCGTCCCGCGCCCACCGACCCCATCCGGAGCCGTCCCATCCGACCCAGGTCGCTCCATCTCAGCCGCCCGGCCACCCACCCCGGCCGTTGGCGTGCTTCGGCGAGCTGGGGCTTACCGGGGAGCTGCGCACGGTGGGCCACGCCGACCGGCGGCTGGCCGAGGCCGAGCGCTTTGGTCTGGCACCCGTGGTGCAGCCCGAGGCGCACAAGACGCTGCGCGGGGCGCTGGCGGCCGCGCTGGCGCCCGCAAAGGAGGTGGTGAGGGCCGCTTAAGTGCTCAAGTGACCCGCCCTCCGCGCGCGTTCCGCGGCCTCGGGCGGTCCGGCCCGGTGCCGGAGAATGTGTCTGGAGGCCCGTGGCTGTGGGCTTTGAGGGTGTGCGTGACTGCAATCGGTTGCATCGCGCGCACGAAATCTGTGCGGCAGGCGCGCGGATGTGCGCATTCCGGCAGCGATCGTGTCGCGCGAGGGCCTTAAAGGGCCCAACCTAAGCTAAAATGACAGCTGATGCCGCCGCGTTCCGGGGAAGAGCTCAAAGACGAGCTCGAATCTCGACAAGAGTCCCGGATCATGAGGGCGCTCGAGATGGTGGCGCCGGGAACGTCGTTGCGGGAGGGGATCGACAACATCGTCGACGCCCGCACCGGGGCGCTCATCGTCATCGGCGACGCCGACGAGCTGGGCTTCATGTTCTCGGGCGGGATCAAGCTCGACGTCGACTACTCGCCGACGTTCCTGTACGAGCTGGCCAAGATGGACGGCGCGATCGCGTTGAGCTCCAATGCGACCAAGATCGTCCACGTCAACGTGCAGCTGACGCCGGATCCCACCATCCTCACGATGGAAACCGGAACGCGGCACCGCACCGCCGAGCGCGTGTCCAAGCAGACCGATGCCATGGTCGTGGCCGTGTCCGAGCGTCGCGAGGTCGTCTCGCTCTACGTCGACGGCATCAAGTACATCCTGGAGGACATTCCGGTCGTGCTGGCCAAGGCCAATCAGGCGCTGGCCACGCTGGACAAGTACCGCAGCCGGCTGGATCAGGTGTCCACGCGCCTCACCGCGCTCGAGTTCGAAGGCGGGGTGACGCTCCACGACGTGCTCACGGTGCTCCAGCGCGTTGAGCTGGTGACCCGCATGGCCGTCGAGATCGAGCGCTACATCGTCGAGCTCGGTACCGAGGGCCGCCTCATCGAGATGCAGCTCGACGAGACGATGGTCGGCGTGGCCGCCGACAAGGCCGCGCTGGTGCACGACTACCTGGTCGAGGACACCGACGACAGCTTCGCCATCGTGCTCGACCAGCTGGCGCGCCTGGCTCACCAGGATCTGCTCGATTTCGGCCGTCTTGCCGAGCTTCTGGGCTATGACCGCAAGCTCAACACACTTGACTATCCGGTCTCTCCACGAGGATTTCGGATATTGGGACGAATACCGAGGCTCCCCCGCCTCGTTGTTCAGAGGATCGTGACGGAATTCGGAGGATTGGAGGAGTTGCTCGCCGCGTCCGATGGCGAGCTGGAGACCGTCGACGGAGTCGGCGAGATCCGGGCGAAGGACATCAGGGAGGGCCTTCGCCGACAGCAGGAGATCAACCTGGTTGATCGCTACCTGCAGACGTAGGAAACCGCGAGCGGGATCCTGCCCGCGCCGCCTTGACAGAGGAGGACACCATCACAGAGCTAATGGAAGAGCACCTGGATGATCTGGAGTCGATCGAGCCGCCGCCGCATATCGAGTTCGAGATCGGCGACAGCGTTGTCTATCCGCATCACGGTGCGGGAAAGGTGCTTCGCAAGGAGGTCAAGGAAGTCCTCGGCGAAAGCCGTGAGTACCTGACGATCAAGATCCTCCACAACGACATGACGGTCATGGTGCCAACCGAGAACGCGGCGCTTGCCGGCCTCCGGCGCGTGATCGACGAAGAGACCGTCAAGAAGGTGCTCGCGGTGCTTCAGGACGAGTGTTCGGAGATGCCCAAGAACTGGAACCGGCGCTTCAAGCACAACCGGGACAAGATCAAGACGGGCGACATCTACGAGCTCGCCGAGGTCGTACGCAACCTCGCCATTCGCGAGTCCGAGAAGGGCCTGTCGACGGGCGAGAAGCAGATGTTCACCCGCGCCAAGAAGATCCTGGCGTCGGAGCTGATGTACGCGCTGGGCATGGACGAGCAGGAGGTCGAGGATCACCTCTATGGGTTGCTGCTCGATACGCACAGCAGCGCCAACGGCAACGGGAAGGTGGCCGTCGCCGCGAAATAGGCGCCGGCTCATCCAGACATGGCGGTCGCGCTGATCGTGGCCGCAGGACGAGGCGAGCGCCTTGGGTCCGGCCGGCCCAAGGCGCTCGTCCCGCTTTGCGGGCGCCCGATGCTCGAGTGGAGCGTCGCGGCCCTGCGGGTGGTGCCGGCGGTCACGCAGATCGTGATCGCCCTGCCCGCCGACGAGCTCGGCGCGGCGCCGGAGGGCACGGTCGCCGTCTCGGGCGGCGTTCAGCGATCGCACTCGGTACGTAACGCCTTGACCGTCTGCGCTGGCGGCGACCCCGTGATCGTCCATGATGCCGCCCGGCCGCTCGCCACCTCGCGGCTGTTCGAGCAGGCCCTGGACGAGCTCGGCCGACACCCGGAGGCGGCGGCGGTGATCGCCGCAGCGCCCGTCGCCGACACCATCAAGGAGACCGGGGATGATGGGGCCACGGTGTCCCGGACGCTCGATCGTGCATCGCTGTGGGCGGTGCAGACGCCCCAGGTCTTCCGGCGCGCCGCGCTGGAGCACGCGCTGACGTCGGCCTCCGACGAGGAGCTGGGCCGCGCCACCGACGACGCGTGGCTGGTCGAGCGCTCCGGCGGCGTGGTGCGCATCCTCGGCTCTGATCCGGGCAACATGAAGATCACCACGCCCGAGGATCTGCGCGTGGCCGAGTTGCTGCTGGCGGAGCTGCGGACATGACGGGGAGCACGGGAATCGGCTATGACTGCCACCGCCTCGTGGCCGGCCGCAGGCTCGTGCTGGGCGGCGTCGAACTTGAACACGAGCTCGGGCTGGACGGCCACTCGGACGCCGACGTCCTCACTCACGCCATCATGGACGCCATGCTCGGTGCCTGCGCTCTGGGCGACATCGGCCAGCACTTCCCCGACACCGACCCCCGCTACCGCGACGCCGACTCGATCGAGCTCCTGCGCGCAACCGTGTTGCTGTTGCGCGACGCAGGTGTCGCGGTCGCCCACGTGGATGCGACCGTGGTCATCGAGCGGCCCAAGCTGGCTCCGGTGCGCGAAGCGATGCGGACTCGGCTGGCCGCGGCGCTCGAGCTCGAGCTTGCCCACGTGAGCGTGAAGGCGACCCGCGGGGAGGGCATGGGGTTCGTCGGGCGCGAGGAGGGCGTCGCCGCCCTGGCCGTCGTGACCGTGCGCCCGCTCTAGCCGGCGTGCGCGCCACGCGCGGAGCGCCGCGCGGCCGCCTGGGTGCGCATCCGCTCGTTCTCCACCAGGCGCCTGAGCTGCGCCACGGTGGTGCGCAGGTGCGAGCTGACGATCGGCTGGGCGATCCGCTCCGCGATCCAGCCCGTGACGCCGGACCCGGGGACCCCCGCGGCGAGCCGGATCTCGGCCTGGGTGCGGCCGGCAGCCAGCGAGCGCAGCCGCCAGCGCCCGCGCTGGTCGACGCCCGTGATCGACGTCCAGGCCAGCTCCTTGGGCGGGTTCCACTCGACGACCTCGATCAGGCCACCCACCTCGGCTGACCCGACGCGCAGCAGCATGCGGTAGCGGGCTCCCAGGCCAGCGGGTCCGTCGCCGTCGCTCTCCCAGCGGGTCACGCCCGACATGAAGCTCAGGGCCCGCTCGGGATCGGAGACCACGTCCCAGACGGTCTCGATGGGAGCGGAGATCGTCGCTGCGGCGGTGGCTCTCATCCGATCACCGGAAGCCGCCGCTCATCGGCCAGCGCGTCGAGGGTGTCCTGCATGAGCCGGATCAGGTGATCGTAGATCTCGTCCACGTCGGGGTCGGGTCCGAACTCGGCCTTGAGATCGATCGGCGGGAGCGTCTCGATCGTGATCTTGGCCGGCAGGGGGAGGTGGCCGAGCATGTCGCCGACGTTCAGGCCCCACGGCAGCGCCAGGGAGATGGGGAGGACCTTCAGGCGAAAGAGCCGGTCGAGCGCCAGCAGGCGGGCCAGGCCCTCGCCGCGGGTGAGGAACAGCGCCGTCTCGTGCCCGCCGATCGAGACGACGGGCACGATGGGCACGTTCTCCTGGAGAGCGAGGCGGATGAACCCCTTGCGGCCGTCGAAGTCGACGCGGTTGCGGGCCCAGAACGGCCGGTGGACCTCGTAGTCGCCCCCGGGGTACACCAGCAGGGCGGCGCCTGCCTGCAGCGCCTTGCGCGCGTTGGCGGGCGAGGCCGCCACCGTGCCGAACCGCCGCAGCGACCCCAGCCCCGGCATCGAGAGCACGAGGTTGTGCGCCAGCTGGTAGAACGCCCGCTCGACGCCGAAGTAGGTGTTGAAGGCCAGCGTGAACACGACCGTGTCCGGCGTCATGTTGCCCCCCGAGTGGTTGCCCACCATCAGGACCGGGCCGTCGTCGGGGATGTTGCCCAGCCCGCGGACCTCGCCGCGGTACCACAGGCTCGCCGCCAGCCACATGAGCGGCAGCCGTTCGCGGATGAAGTCGGGATCGCGCTCGTCGAGGTCGGCGCGCGGTATTCGGCTCTGGACCTGACGCGCCACCCCGCGCATGGCCCGGCCCACCAGCGACGGGCCCGAGCCCGACGCGCCATCGTCGGTGTGCGGCTCGTCAGAGTCGATGTGGCCGTTGGTGTCCGCCATACCGGCGACGCCGCGTGCGGCCATCAGCGGTCAGACCTCATGCCGCCCGGCGGTTCGCGCTGTCGTCTCCGCTCTGGGGGCGTCGTGACCGCGGGCCGGCCACCGAGATCTCGTTGCGGGCGATGAAGCGCGTCAGCAGTTCGTTGGTCTCGTCGGGCCGCTCGACCTGGGGGACGTGGCCGCAGTCCTCGATCGTCACCTGCTCGGCGGCCGGCAGCCACTTGCGCACGTGGCGGCCGAAGGCGGCCGGAACCAGACCATCGTGGGTGCCCCACACGAACAGCGCCGGCGGGCGCAGCTCGGCGAGCCGGGGATAGAAGCCGTTGCGTCCGTAGGGGGCCTCGAGGTAGATGTTGCGCGCCGAGGCCAGGAAGGCCAGGCGCGCGCCCGCCGAGTGGTAGATGCGACGGAACTCGTCGACCATCAGTTCGCCGACCTCAGGGTCGATCAGGTCGCGGTCGTAGAAGAGGCTCCAGAACTGGGAGGCCACCGTGTTGCGGGTGAAGCCGTGGGGCAGGAGCCCGAACTCGGGCCGCAGCAGCCGCACCAGTGGATGAAAGCCCCGCTTGACCCAGGCCACCGCCGGGCAGAGCAGACCGAGCGAGCGGATCCGCTCCGGCTCCATCAGGCCCATCTCGATGGCGATCCGGCCGCCCATCGAGTTGCCCACGACGTGGGCGTGCGAGATGTCCTGGGCGTCCATGAAGGCGAGCATCGTCTCCGCATACCAGCGGGCGTTGTACGGCGCCCGCGCGGGCTTGGACGAGGAGCCGAACCCGGGCAGGTCCGGCGCGTGCACGCGGTATCGCTGGCCCAGCGCGGCGGCGGTGGCGAACAGCGAGGCGCGCGTGCCGCCCAGCCCGTGCAGGAGCAGGACGTCGGGGCCGTGGCCGATGGTGAGCGAGGAGACGTGGTGGCGTCCGACCGGAACGTCGTGGATCTGCAGCAGCGGCGGGCGGCCCCCGGGTAGGCGGAACATCCCTTCGAAGGCCACGGCGAAGTCCAGGTTGCCGGCCACGCTCAGGCGCCGGCGCTCAAAGGCGTCGATGCCCGACATCTCGCCCTCGCGCAGAGCCAGCCACGTCTCCGCGTCGGTGGAGATGGTCACATCGGGCGTGCGCCGCGTGGATCCCTTGCACACGCGGGCGCCGTGGGCGGTGCAACGCACCTCCCACGTCAGTCCCAGGTCGCAGAGCCGGATGTTGTAGGTGGCATCGAAGCCCGGGTTGGCACCCAGATAGCGCTCGGGCAGCGTGCGGAACGCGGTTTCGACGTCCGCCAGCCGGTGCGCTCGGTCTGAGGTGAGGGGCATCGCCATCTGATTAACGGTGACGGCTACCCCGGATGGTCGCGGGCGCGCGCGTTTTTCTGGCATGTCGCGCGGGGATCCCTGCGCCCGGCCCGGCGTGCACTAGGGTTCGGCCACGTTGCGTACCGTGACGCTCCACGACACTCGGACCGGGCAGATCCGGGAGCTCGTCCCCGAGACCGAGGGGCGCGTGCGGATCTATGCCTGCGGACCCACGGTGTACGGCCGCGTGCACGTCGGCAACGCCCGGCCGTTCGTGGTGTTCTCCGTGCTCAAGCGGTTCCTCGTCCACGAGGGCTACGACGTGGAGTTCGTGGCGAACATCACGGACATCAACGACAAGATCTACGTTGCCGCCCAGCAGGCCGGCATCCCCAGCGAGGACCTTGCCGTGCAGATGACGGCCGCCTACAAGGCGGACACCGACGCCTTTGGTCTCGGCCGGCCCGATCAGGAGCCGCTGGCCAGCGAGACGATCGCCGAGATCACGAGCTTGATCGAGGGATTGGTAGAGAAGCAACATGCCTACGCCGCGGACGGGGACGTCTACTTTTCGGTTCGGTCCTACCCCCGATACGGGGAACTATCCCATCGGCACGTCGACCAGATGGACCAGGGAGAGGACGTCGAGGGCGCCGACCGCAAGCGCGATCCGGTCGATTTCGCACTCTGGAAGGGTCACAAGGAGACCGAGGACACGTTCTGGGAGTCGCCCTGGGGCCCCGGACGGCCGGGCTGGCACATCGAGTGCTCGGCGATGGCCGAGAAGCTGCTGGGCGTGGGCTTCGAGATCCATGGCGGCGGCTCGGACCTCATCTTCCCCCACCATGAGAACGAGGCCGCCCAGACGCGGGCGGCGCGCGACGAGGACCTGACGCGGCTGTGGGTCCACGTCGGCATGGTCCGCCTGGACAGCGAGAAGATGTCCAAGTCCATCGGCAACGTGTTCATGCTCGGCGAGGCCCTGGAGCGCCATGGGCCCGAGACCTTGCTCATGTACTTCGCCGGCGCCCACTACCGCCAGCCCATGGAGTACGACGAGGATCGCCTCGAGGAGGCCCGCGCCCGCGCCGCCGGGATCCGCAACACGGCCCGCCGGCTCACCGACGGGCCCAGTCCGCCATGGTCGGGACCGCTCAAGGAGCGCTTCTTCGACGCCCTGGCCGGCGACTTCAACACCCCCAAGGCCTTGGCCGCGGTGGCCGACTGGGAGCGGGAGGCCAACCGCAGCGCTCCGGGCAGCGTCGGCGGCGCCGATCTGGGCGAGATGCTCGGCATCCTCGGCCTGGCCGGCCTCATGGACTCCGGTGGGGAGCCGATCCCCGACGAGGTGGCGGCGCTGCGCGACGCCCGTGAGAGCGCGCGCCTCCAGCGCGATTGGGGGGAGGCCGACCGCCTGCGCGATGAGCTGCGCGCGCTCGGGTGGGAGGTCCGCGACGGCCCCGACGGGCCCGAGCTCCTGCCGGTCCACTGACGCTCCGGCCCGCCTGCCCGCATATCGCCGCCCAGCGCCGCCCGGCGCTCCTACGACGGCCGTGCGCGCAAGCGAGTGTGCATAACACCGCATTTCACTTGACACCGGTGCGGTGCTATGTCAAGCTCGCGCCGGTTAGTAACGATCAACTTCAGCTTTAGGCTGTGTTGAACGGGGAGTAGGGACGTCTCTGACGCCCGCTTTCTGGGAAAAAGCTATATCGGTGCGGCGCCAGGGGAGGTAGCGCGCCACGACAAGCCGGCTTTCGCATGCGCGGAAGTCGGGAAAGGCTGGTTTCGTGGCTCGACTCTCTGCAAACACTCAGGCTCAACCTCGGGTTGAGGATGGCTATCTGATCGCCCTGGCCAAACAGGGTCATCCGGATGCCTACGACCGCATCGTCCGCCGTTACTACGGCTTCGTGCGCCTCAAGGCCTCGTCCTACTTCCTGGCCGGCGGAGACGCCGACGACCTCATCCAGGAGGGGCTCGTCGGCCTCTACAAGGCCGTCCGCGACTACCGCACCGATCGGGAGTCGAGCTTCCGCAACTTCGCCGAGCTGTGCATCACGCGCCAGATCATCACCGCGGTCAAGACGGCAACGCGCAACAAGCACACGCCGCTCAACCAGTACGTCTCGTTCTCCAGCACGCCGGCCGGCGGCACCGGCGATAGCGAGCCGACCCTCGACGAGGTCATCCCGGGCTCCACCGTCCATGACCCGGTCAACCAGGTCATCTCCAGCGAGGAGCTGCGCGCGCTGGTGGCCTGCATCTCCACGGCCCTGTCCGAGCTCGAGTCCCGGGTGCTGGCCCTCTATCTCGACGGCCACTCCTACGAGGAGGTCGGTCGCCGGCTCGGCTGCGACTGCAAGACCGTCGACAACGCGCTGCAGCGCGTCAAGCGCAAGGTCGGCGCACACCTCATGCAGCGCGCGGTTCCGGCCTAGCGCGCCCTGACGCGGCGGCTCAGCCCGTTCCTGACGCGGCGGCTCAGCCCGCATCTGACGCGGCGGTGGGAATCCGGATCTGAAACGCGGCACCGCCGCCGGGCCGTCCCGCGGCGGTCACCTCCCCGCCCATCGCGGCGGTGAGCTCCTTGACGATGGCCAGGCCCAGCCCTGAGCCCACCGCGCGCTCCGAGCGATAGCGGTCATACAGATAGAAGCGCTCAAAGGCCCGGGGCAGGTCCTCGGCGGCCAGCCCCGGCCCGGTGTCGCGCACGACGATGCTCCCGGCGCCCGTGGCCACCTCGACCGAACCGCCCGCCGGCGTCAGGCGCAGCGCGTTCTCGATGAGGTTCGACGTCGCCTGCAGCAGGCGACCCTCGTCGCCGACACCCCAGGCGCCGTTGTCGCTGGTGCTGGTGAGGGTGACCCCCAGCTCCTGGGCACGCGGCAGATGCCGCTGCACCGCGGCCGTTCCGACGGCGCCGAGGTCGATGGGACGGTGCTCGACGGCAAACCCCGCGCGTCCCAGCCGGGCCAGGTCCAGCAGGTCGAAGACGAGCCGCTCCAAGCGGTCGGCCTCCGCGGCCACGACGCGTCCGCCCTCCTGGGGTGAGACCGCGCCCTCCTCCAGGGCCTCGGCATAGCCGCGGATCGAGGTCAGCGGCGTCTTGAGCTCGTGGCTGACGGACTCCAGGAAGCTGCGCTGCGCCTCCCGGGCGGCGCTCAGTTCGGAGGCCATCGTGTTGAAGGAATGCCCGAGCTCGGCCAGCTCGTCCCTGCCCTCCACCGGCACGGCGACGTCGGTCTCGCCCGAGGCGACGCGCCGGGTGGCGGCGGCGAGCTGGTCGATGGGGCGCAGCAGCCGCCGCGCCAAGAGGAAGGCCAGGAATGCCGCCAGCGCCGCTCCGCCCAGCCCGGCGATCACTACGCTGGCCAGGAACGGCCGCCATTCGGCAAACGCCAGGCGCGCGCTGCGAATGAGCACGATCCGTCCCCGGGGAGTGGTCCGCGCAACGTAGAGCATCGACCGCGCCCCGACGGTGATCGCGCCCTCGGAGTCGCCTGCGGGGCCGATGGCGCCGACCACCGCCCGGCTCACCGCCGGGCGCACTCGGCGGGGCCTGCCCGACCCGATGCGGTAGACGTGGTCGCCCGCTGTCAACGCGCCGGGCGCGCCGCCCACGACCGAGAGCACGTTGGCCTGGGTCTCGAGCGCGGTGACCCGCTGGGCGGCGATCTTGTGGCGCACCAGCACGACCGCCACGACTGTGGTCAGTGCGCACGAGGCGATCGCCGCCAGCGCGACGTAGGCGAACACCCGGTGCCGCAGGCTCACGACGCTGACGCCTTGTAGCCGAGCCCCCGCACCGTGCGGATGAGCTCGGAGTGTCCGAGCTTCTTGCGCAGCTGCGCCACGTGGACCTCGACCGTCCGCGTCTCGCCGGGTGAGCGAAAGCCCCACACCGACTCCAGCAGCTGGTCGCGAGACACGACCTGGCCGGCGTGGCGCATCAGGTACTCCAGGAGATCGAACTCGCGCTGGGTGAGCTCCACCTCCGCGCCGCCGACCCGCACCTCCCGGGCCCCCCGGGCCAGGACCACGGGGCCCAGCTCGAGCACGTCCTGCGCGTCGGCCGGGGACCACGCGCTGCCCGCCCGGCGCAGGACGGCCTTGACGCGCGCGGTCAGCTCGCGCGGCGAGAACGGCTTGGCCACGTAGTCGTCGGCGCCCACCTCGAGGCCCGCGACGCGGTCGGTCTCCTCATCGCGCGCGGTGAGCATGATCACCGGAACCTCGCCCGCGATCCGCCGGCACACCTCGAAGCCGTCGATCCCGGGCAGCCCGATGTCCAGGATCACCAGCCGAACGGGCTGGCGGCGCAGCTCGGTGAGCGCGTCCTCGCCCGAGCGCACCCACAGGGCGTGATAGCCCGCGCGCTCCAGGTAGGTGCGCACGAGCGCCCCGATGTTGGGCTCGTCCTCCACCACCATGACCGTCGTCGGCATGGCGCAATCGTAGGTCGGGGCGGGGCGGCGGCACACCGGTTTTTACACGCAGCTGACCTTTGGCTGACGGGTGCCTTTCACCGCGACGCCACAGTGACCGGGCCACCTTCCATCACTTCGACAAGCGAGGTCTCCCTCATGTCATCCGTTCGTAGGCATTCACGCCTGCTGGCCGTAGGCGTCTCCTGCGTGGCCGTGGGCGCCGCGGTCAGCGCCATCGCCACCGCCGGGGCAGCGACCAGCCCTGCGCACAGCTCCGCCCACCCGGCGGCCAAGCACCACCGGCTGGGGGCCCGGGGCGTGCGCCGGCTCCTGCATGCGGTGCAGGGATCCGCGGTCGTGCGCACGGCCGGCGGCTTTGCCACCGTCACCTTCCAGCGCGGCAAGGTCGACTCCGTCAGCGGACAGCAGCTCACCATCACCGAGGGCACGCCCAAGGCGAGCTACAAGACCGTCACCGTCACGGTTCCCGCCAACGCCATGGTCCGCGACAACCGCCGGCAGGCGTCCCTGTCCCAGGTCGAGCCCGGGCAGCGCGTCCTCGTCGTCGCCGCCCCCAAGCGCACCTACGTGATCGCCCGGACCCCCAAGGCGGGATGAGGACCACACCGAGCAACAAGTAAACTAATAAGTTTACTTGAGAGCCGGGGCCCGGGCGGGGCGGGGGCGGCTCGCCGGGTGAAGGTCGTCGTGGTCGTCCGGCCACGATCGCGGCGGCCCTCAGCCGGCGAGCGGCCCGAGGGTCGGCTCCAGCCCGTACGTCGAGAACGCCCGGAAGCGCGAGAACGTGTGGTGCTGGGGCCCGTGGAAGTCCGACGAGCCCGTGGTCAGCAGCCCCGTGGCGGCGGCGTGATCGACGAGCAGGCGGGTCTGCTCCTGGGTGTGGGTGACGTAGAAGGCCTCCACGCCGTCCAGGCCCGCCGTGCGGAAGCGGTCGACGGCGGCGATCACCGCCTCCGCGTTCTCGATGTCCCAGAAGGGATGTGCCCACACCGCGACGCCGCCGGCGCCGTGGATGAGCTCGATCGCCTCCCGGACGCTGGGGGCGGCGCGGGGCACGAACGCCGGGCGCCCCTCGATCAGGTACTCGACCAGGAACGCGGTCGGGTCCAGCAGGTTGGTGGCGGCCAGCCGTTCCCGGTTCTCCGGTCGGCTGACGACGGCCTGAGCGAGGTGGGGCCGCCCGATCGACTGGCCCTGGGCGGAGCGCCGCGCCAGCGCCTCCTCGTCGACGGCGAACCCCAGCCCGATGAGCGCGTCGATCATCGCCCGCGCGCGATGCTCGCGATCGCCGCGAGACCGCGCCAGCGCGACGACGAGGCTGGGGTCGGCGGGATCGAGGTCGTAGCCCAGGATGTGAAGGTCCTGGCGGCCGTCGAACAGCGCCGTGATCTCGGTGGCCGTCACCAGCCGGATCCCCGCCCGGTCAGCGG
>Ga0070714_100001770_pt1 | contig 15743 bp, 15 predicted proteins | sample LARL83metaG_FD_65450 | JGI IMG/M metagenome (GOLD analysis project Ga0070714, IMG submission 65450) | Corn, switchgrass and miscanthus rhizosphere microbial communities from Kellogg Biological Station, Michigan, USA - LAR L8-3 metaG | ecosystem: Host-associated > Plants > Roots > Rhizosphere ...
GCCGACTTCGTGCCCGAGTTGCTGTTCGATACCGTCGTCGCGATCTCCACCCTGGAGCACGTCGGCTGGGACGAGACCCCTCGTACGCCGGAGAAGGTCTTCCGCGCCATCGACAACGTCAAGAACTGTGTCGGTCCCGGCGGCCGTGTCCTAGTCACGATGCCGATCGGGCACAACAAGGCGCTCGACGCCGGCCTGCGCGCCGGCGATGTGGCCTTTCCCGAGGAAAGTTGGCTGGTACGCCGGAATCGGCAGAACGAGTGGGCCGAGGTCGAGCGCGACGAGGCGTTGAGCAAGGAGTACGGCAGCCCTTACACCAACGCGAACGGTCTGTTCGTCGGAATGGTGCTCTGAGATTCCATGTCACGTGACGCCCGCGGATGCGTGAAACTGGGGTGGGTGCGCCGCCCGTTGACGTCGTACTGGGTTAGACCTGCACAGTCTGTCTCTGAGATTGACGCTGGAGCCCGCCCGCGAGTGGCCGACTGACTGGCCGAGTTGGGTGTCACCGATGTCGCCATGGAAGCCACCGGGATCTACTGGTGGCCGGTGTACTTCGCCCTGGCCGCGACCGATTCCATCGAGGTCTGTGTGGCCAACGCCGCGCACATGCGCAACGTGCCCGGCCGCAAGACCGACACCAAGGACGCCCAGTGGATCGCCCAACTGCACGAACACGGCCTGCTGCGGCCCAGCCTGGTCGTGTCCGATGAAGTCCGGGCCCTGCGCGACCGCACCCGGTATCGCAAGAAGCTGATCGAGCAACGCACCCGCCAGCAACAGCGGCTGGCCAAGGTGCTGGAGACCGCCGGCATCAAGATCGATTCGGTGGCGTCCACGCTGATGACCCAATCCGGCCGGCTGATGATCGAGGCGTTGACCGCCGGAGAACGCGATCCCGAACGGCTTGCGGACCTGGCGATGGGAGTGATGCGCCGCAAGCTGGACGAGTTGGTGATGGCCTGTGACGGGCAGTTCACCGACCAGCATGCCGAGATGTGCCAACTGCACCTGGCCGCCTACGACCACCTCACCACCTCCATCGCGGAACTGGACGTGTTGGTCGCCCGGCACGCCGCCCCGTTCGCGGCGCTGATCACGCGGTTGATGGGCATCCCCGGGAGCAGCCGCCGCACCGCCGAGGTGATCATCGCCGAGACCGGTGGGACATGTCCTGGTTCCCGACCCCCGCTCATCTGGCCGCGTGGTGCGGGCTGGCCCCGGCCAACCGCGAATCCGCCGGCAATCCATCACACCCGCAACCCGGACGGACAGCCCACCAGCCCGGGAGAACAACCACGCCGTGGCTGAGTCCAGTTTCGTTACAGCCACGGTCAGCCCGGTTCGGTGCCGGTGGCCGTACATCTCACCCACGCCATCATCGCTCCAGCACGTCCGCCAGTGAATACGTGAACCCCGGAGCAGAGATCGAGGGTCGCACCAGCCGGCCCGACCTCGACCAAGTTGGCGGTAGTTTGCCCGCCCGTGGCGGCGTCAGTGGCTTAACATGGCCTTCGGCGCACGGTCCGCCAGCATCATCCGGACGATGCCACTGCCCGAGCTGACTTCGATCGCCACCAGACTGCCCCACATGGCGATCGCCGAGGCGAGGATGATCTGCTGCGGCGACCCGTGCAGCAACGCCAGCAGGATCCAGTGCGCGACCGCTGTCACAACCAGTCCCACGGTCATCCGTCGGCTGCGCTTGGCGGTGGCGAACATCAGATGCACCCACAGCACCGCGGCAGCGGTCATCACCAGTGCCAGCGGGGCCAGCAACGGCTTGGCCGCGGCGTATGCCGGGCCGAACGTCGCGGTCAGGACCGAGGTCGGCATGGCCCACAGCACGGCTGCCGTGCCGAACCCGCAGCCGGCCGTCAGAACGATCGTCCTGAGCACCGCCGACTCGGCGCGCTCGCCACGCTCCAATGCCGCCGACGCCCTCGGCAGCAGCACGAGCGCCAGTGCCGCGGGTGCGTGGAAGGCGATCTTGCCGAGCAGGGCGGCAGCCGCGTAGTGCGCACGGTCGGACGGGGCCAAGCTGGCCTGGGCGACCAGCAGGTCCACGTTGATCAGCGACGAGAACGCCAGCAACGCGACGATGGTGACGAGCATGCTCGGCATCGGCGGCGCCGCCACCGGGGTGATCCGCGCGTCCTGGACCGCCGGCCGGATCATCACGACGAGACCGATGAGGGTCGCGACGATCATCGCCCACATGCTGCCGGCTAGGCCGGCCGCCAGCACGCACAGCGGCAGCACCAACGCCCTCAGCATGCCCAGCGGTCCGGCGAGCGCGAACGAGACGTACCCGAACCGCTCCATGCCCTGGCTCACGCCGGTGAGGACGATCAGCAGCGACGACGTGGCGATCCACAGCGCGGCCAGGATCACGGGGAACGCCGAGCCGATGTGCAGCCGGTCGGCGAGTACCGGGCTCAACGCGGCGATCAGCACGAACAGGCCAAGACATGTCACCCACATCCGCCGGCCGAGTCGTCGCAGGTACGCCGACAGCGCGCCGGCGGTGCCAGAAGTGCGCAGCACAGCCACGTCCCGCGCGACCGCCAACTGGATGCCGTTGATCGGCATCCACGCGATCGTCCCGACCGCGATCATCGCGGAGATGGCGGCGAACGCCGACGGAGAGACCATCCGAGCGGCGATCACGTAGTACAAGTAGTTGCCGGCGTGCCCGACGAAACTCGCGCCGAGGACGATGATGCCGATGCGCCGTCCGTCACCGTTGGCGCTCATCGTGTGCTCGCCTCGGTCAGCCGCGCCAGGATCTGGTTGGCGGTCGCCCGCATGGTCTTGGTGCGGCTGGCTTCGGTGAACCAGTCGCGGGTCGTCTTGCGCAGTGCCTCTCCCGCCGACACGACGTCGACGATGGCGCCACCCAGCGCGTCCGGCGCGACAGAAGCGGCGACCTTGCCGTTCACGCCGTCCTCGACGAGTTCGACGGAGGCGTTGCCGTCCCCCGCCACGAGGACGACGGGCGTGCCGGCCGCACACGACTCGACCACGACCAGGCCGTAGCCTTCGCGTGCCGACGGGTTGACAAGGCAGGCACCGGTGCGGATGCCGTCGTCGAGTTCGTCCTGGCTGACGAAACCAGGCATACGCACGACATCGCGTAGGCCGAGCCGGTCGATCTCGGCATGCACGGCGTTCGTTGTGGACCCGTCACCGAAGATGGTGGCCTGGAGCTCGGGGAGTTGCTGGCGGGCACAGGCGATTGCCGCGGGCAGTGCTTCGACTCGCTTGTCCGGGATGTGGCGGCCGACATAGATCACCATCGGCGGTGTCGGGACGGCCAGCAGCGGCGCCGTTGGCCCGGTCGAGTCGATCAGGCCGGGGCTGATCACCGGATCGGTCCGCAGGCCAGATTCATGCAGCCGCCGGGCGCTCAGTCCGGAATGACACGTGGCGATCGGGCTCAGTCGTACCGCTGCCCGCTGCAGCATGCTAGCCACCCGCCCGATCACCGGTCCGGCGTACTCGCGCCACTGGTCGGGCCGCCACACCTCCAACCAGTCCACGCCTACCACAACCTTGCTGCGGGTCAACGCGGCGCGTACCGCGATCACGTTGGTGGCCGGGAGGGCACTGACCAGGACCGCGTCGTAGGCGTCGCGATTGCGCCGCAGATGGTCGAACAGTCCGCGGGCGAACCGGATCGCCGGCCCGAGCCGGCGAACGCCGTTGTCGTCGTACAGATCGCGGTCGGTGCTCACTACCTCGATGCGCACACCGTCGATCGCCGGCGACTCGTCGGCCGCCCAGTGCCGCCGGGTGAGGTAGGTGATGTCGTGACCTGCGGCGGCGAACTCCTCGGCGAACCGACGGTACGACCGCTCGCCGCCCCCTTTTGACCAGGGAAACAGGCAGTCATAGGCAATAGCGATGCGCATCGCATTCCTCCCACCATCGACCGAGGATGGCCAGATCGTAGACGGACGTCCGCGATGCATCGTCATCGGGTAATGGACTCGGGTCTTTGTTTCGGTAATGTGACGGCGCTTTACGCTGTCGTTTCCGAGTGAAGCCGCGGAGTGCGCGTTGTCGGGCTGGCTCCCCGACGTGCCGACGCACCCACCCCTGGAGCTACCGATTTGTATGCTGGACAGAGGAATCGACGAGCTGGTCGGGTCCGGGGGCGGACGTGTCCGTTGGCGTCAGGGTGTCCGTTGGCGGGAACAGTAACGCCGTCATCGTCAAGCGAACGCGGTGATCTCGTCGCTGACCGGCGGACGGCGGGCGCCTGAGGCTGGCGCCGCTTCGCGGTCACCAAGCGACGGTGCCACCGCACCAACGTCGCAGGAGTGACGATCCGGCAGGCACGCAGGCCCTTGGGGAGTATCCGCGACAACGTGGCGAGCAGAGCACGATCCGACCACGCCAGCCGCGGCCTCGGATTCGCGCTCCGCAGCACCGCGACCTCATGCCGCAAGGCCAGAATCTCGGCGTCCTTCCACGCCGAGGACCGGGCCAACAAGGCCAACCGCGCCAACACCTGAGCCAAAATCACATACACCAGCCGAACCGCCACGGCCGTCGATCGTCACTCGAGGTAAGCGGCCAGGTCAAAACTGGTTGGCCGAGTTCTCGACCAGGAGGGGGCTATCTCGGACGGTTTCCCCGAATCATCTTGATACCAAGGGAATCACCGTGTCGAATATGGACAGTTGAGTCGAAGGGCTGGTTGTCGAAACTGTGCCCACTCCGGACCGCGACGATCGCGACGGCGTGGTCGATGGTGTCTCGACACCCCGCCCGGAGGCTGGCTGGACATGGCCCGCGCCCAGATCGGCGCGGTCGGCCACAACGGACGCCTGGGCGTCTGAGTCAAGTCGGTAACGGCGAAACCGCCGACCTTCAGACCCTGCTACGTGGCTCGGGTCGAACATGCGCTTGCGTACGTGAAGTCGCTGAAACCAATCACAACAGCCGGCGAGATCGAGCCCGAGTTCCCGGTCCCCACGCAGCACGCACCGCTGCAGCACGAATCGGATGTTGTCGATTTCCCCAGCGTCGGTAGTCAGACTGGCTTTCCGGATTGCGTGGCTCGGTAGAGCGCTCGGCTACGGCGCCATCGGTACTCGCCCCACCCGCACGCGGCGGTGACTACCGCGCCGATGACGATCAACCACGGTGCCGTGCTGTAGAAACCCTGCTGGCTGGCCAGCATCTGGTCGTAGGTGAATGTCTGCGTGCCGATCACCCGATCGCCCTGGTAGGTGGTTTGCACGCAGGTGTCGGAGGTCGACATGGTCACACCGTTGCACGCCGGGGTCGACGCTGGACCCCGGACCGTGCTCACGACACCGGTGGCGAGCACGAACAGGCCGATGACCAGGCCTGTGATGAGCAATCTCCGTGCCGTCTTGGACGGCGGCCGAACCTGCCGAGCCGGCGCGGCGGGCGGCCCGGCAGGCTGTGTTGCGGGAGGGGTGGGATCCGGATCCATGGTCCAACTCCACGGGGGTGCTGCTCCGGTGGGGTACGCGAGCATTGTTCTAGGCGGTGCGCCGGTCCTGCACCACCGATCGGCCGTGTACGGCGGCACCGCTCGGCTCGATCTCTTGACATCGTGACTCCGGCGCCGTAGCCGTTCGCCCTGCTGGAACCTCAACTACCGCCGAAACTGTCAGTGGAAGCCGGCACACTGACACCGTGACCGCAGCCTGACGATCATGGGCCGCCACCGAAGTTCAACGAACCACGGGACAACCTCACAACCCACAACCGTGGAATGTCTAACCGTCGCGCAGCGTTCGTGGAACGCAGGCGATGTGGGCCTGGTCGGGGTTGATGGAGGTCCACCAGCCCGGGTGTGGAGCGTCAGTGGTCGTCGGTCCGTTGTCGTCCAGGTCGAGGATTCGCTTGAGGACCTCGTGCGCGGGTCCGGTCGCACGCCAGATCACACGCCGGGGGAACAGGATGTCGGTTTCGTCGCTCGGCATGCGAGCGGCATCGGCATTGTGCTCGTCGAGCAACTGAACGATATCGATCACGTCATGATGAGCCCGGACACCCACCACCGCCGCGATGTCACCACCGGCATGACATGGATGGGCGAACGTGAATCCACGTGCCATCAGGGTGTGCAATTGCCCTTGTAGATCGTCGATATCAGGACTTGTTCCTGGTTTGTCGTCACCAGGCGGGCCGCTCGCTGGACCGCCCGGCCTGGTCGCGCGGAACTGTGCCCTCGTGGGTGTGTTGGGCGCTTCGAGCATTGCAGCGTGTACCTCCATCTCGCTGCGAGACCCGGACTGGACATCCATCGGTCCGGGTCGACGCCGACGACGACTACTCTGCCGAACGTAGCGCACAGATGCAACAACGAATGCAAGCACAGTGGATCAACACGTGACCCGGCAAGCCATCCAGATGGACATAGTTGGATCTGTTGGCCTCAACCGGGCAGAGATGAACAGGTTTGCCCGGCACGCCACCGCGAGCCGGGACGTGCGATGACTCCTGGAGCGAGAATGCGAACTGGCAACGACGCCACATCCGGACACGATCAGGCACCACGGTGGCGCAAGTCCCGCCACAGCAACCCGAGCGGGAACTGCGTCGAGATCGCGACGGTGGCGGCGGACCGGATCGGTGTGCGGACCTCACGGCACCCATCCGGCCGGATCCTGGTCTTCGCACACGTGCAGTTCCGCGCATTACTGGCCGCGGCAGCGAACGATACGTGGGATTTTCGCATCGGACAGTGGGATAACATCGAGCCGGCCACGTCCTGCCGCCAAGTCCTATGATCGGCGCGCGCCATCGGACGTCGCGGGTACAGGCCCGGTCGTCTCTGTCAGGGAGTTATGATCATGATCACGGCGAGGCACGACGGGAACGACGCGGCCGACGAACCCGTGGTGGTGCCACTGCGGCAAGGCCCCACGGTGTTGCGGATCGCGCTGGGCGGCCAGTTGCGTCAGCTACGGGAGCGCTGTGGGATCAGCCGGGAAGCGGCGGGCGACGCCATCCGCGGCTCACATGCCAAGATCAGCCGATTGGAGCTGGGCCAGGTCGGGTTCAAACAGCGGGATCTGCTCGACCTGCTGACCTTGTACGGGGTGACCGACCCGGACGAACGCGCATCTTTCGTGGCACTGGCCCGGCGTGCCAACACGCCAGGATGGTGGCACCGCTACAGCGATGTGCTGCCGACCTGGTTCCAGACCTACCTGGGGCTGGAACAGGCCGCGGCGGTGATCCGGGGCTACGAGGCCCAGTTCGTTCCCGGTCTGCTGCAGACCGGGAACTATGCCCGCGCGGTGATTCAGCTCGCGCACGGCGACGAACCGGATGAGGAAATCCAGCGGCGGGTTGCGCTACGTATCGAACGGCAGAAAATCCTCACCCACCCCGACGCCCCTACGGTGTGGCTGGTCATCGACGAGGCCGTATTGCATCGCCCCTATGGCGGCCCCGCGGTGCTGCGCGGCCAGATCGAGCATCTGCTCCAGGTTGGTGAGCTGGCCACGGTCACCATCCAGGTGGTGCCCTATGCGGTAGGTGGACACGCCGCGGCCGGCGGCGGGTTCGCCATCCTGCGTTTCGCCGCACCGGAACTTCCCGACATCGTGTACCTCGAACAACTCACCAGCGCCCTGTATCTGGACAAACGATCGGACCTCGACCAATACCTCGGCGTGATGGACCGGCTGGCCGTGCAGGCCTATACCCCAGAACAGACCCGCACCTTCCTGACCGGGCTACTCACCGAGTACTGACGCCCACCTCCGACAACCAGTGAGGCGAGGATGGCAGTGCCCAACACCGACAACGGTCCAATGTGTTTAGTGGCCGGCCGCGCCTGAGGTCGTGAACGACGTGCCGTACGACTCTGCGAACACCACGTCCCGCGCCGGAAGCCGGGACAGCCTGGTCGGAAACCCTGTGGCTGGATAACCGACCGCGATGTGCGCGGCGGTGATCACACCGTCCGGAATGCCCAGCAGGTCCTTGACCTGCGGTTCGTAGTGGCACAGCAATGTGGTCAACGCGCTGGCCACGCCCTGGGCACGCAGGGCGAGGCAGAAGTTCTGGGTGGTCGGATAGATCGAGCCGCCGCCGACCACGCTCAGCCGGCCCGAGTCCAGGTCGGTGGGATGTAGCCCGTCCAGCTCGGCACACTGCACGACGATGGCCGGCACCTCATGCAGGTGCTCGGCGAAGTGGTCGGCGTCGATGACCGCTCGGGGCATGGCCCCGATGCGTACGTCGCCCACCCCGATCCCGGCCAGGTATGCCTTCCACGGCTGGAGATACCAGTCACGCAGCAGCCGCTTGTGCTCGGCGTCGCGTACCACGACCCAACGCACCGGCTGGCGATTACCGCCCTGCGGTGCGAACCGGGCGGCGTCGAAGGCGCTCAGTAAAACCTCATCGGGTACGGGCTTGTCGTTGAAATACCGACAGGTTCCGGTCGTCCGCATCGCCTGGATAACATCCATGGTGCACCTTCGCGTTCGTACCGTAGACATCAGGGCTTGCACCCGACGCCGGCATACATCCAGATGGTGTCGAGATCACTGGACACCGGGCCGACGGGCCGCCACAGCGGGGCCTGCACCAAACCGGGTTCGACGAGTTCGAAATCGCCGAACAGGGCCTGGATCTCACCTCTGGTACGGGGCACCGCAGGGGCCTTGGCGCGGTGGTAGGTGTCGGCTACCCGCAGCACCGCTGTCCGGCGAAAGTCTTGGGTCGGATGGGAGACGACCAGGTAGCTTCCGGGGACCATCGCGTCCCGCAGCGGACGGACAATCGACTCGGGATCACTGGTCGGCACGAACTGCAGCACCGACACCAGCAGGATCGCCATCGGTTGGGTGAAGTCGATGACCGCACGGAGCTGCGGGTCGGCGAGCAGCCGCTGCGGGTGCTCGACACCCGCCTGGACCACCCGGATCCAGCCCTTGTCGCTGTTGCTGAGCAGTGCCCGTGCGTGCGCGAGCACGATCGGGTCGTTGTCCACGTACACGACCCGGGCATCCGGGGCTATTTCTTGTGCGACCTGGTGTACGTTGCGCTGGGTCGGCAACCCGGCGCCGATGTCGACGAACTGGCGAATCCCGGACTTGACCAGGTAGGTCACGGCTCGCTGCAGGAACGCGCGGTTCGCCCGGGCGATGGCTCGCAGTTCGGGGGCAACGGCCAGAGCCTCCTCGGCCGCCGAGCGATCTGCGGCGTAATTGTCCTTGCCGCCCAAATAGTAGTCGTACATCCGGGCCGGATGGGCAACCTTGAGATTGAGCACTGTGTGTGCTCGATCGTCATCCACGCGGTCCTCCAGCAGCTTGTGGGCATTCATGTTAGTCCACGCGCACGGGGTGGTCATCACCGACGAAGGTCAGCCCGATACATCGGTGTTGCCTGAACCGGATCCATCAGCGCCACAACAAGCGGTCGGCCGACCCCTTGCCCACAACCTGCTGTTCGGCGGCAAGACCACACCTCCTGGGGTGACCGTCAGCCTGAACTGGGGGACATCGATGACCTGCTATCCCGGGAGCTGCTGGCCGATACCTGGTCTCTGGAGAACGATCCGGTCTATGCCCTGGCCACGGCGCGCACCGCGGCCGCGGCGTGTCGGCCTGGACCGATCGTCGGGTTCGGTGCGGCACAGGCTCTCCGGCGATGATCGCGGTCTGTTGATCGCCGCCCGGTCACGCTCCGGCCAGCGCCCTGCTACTACCGATCGACCAGGTCGAGCAGTTGTTCGGCCGCGGTGTGTCGGCGCCGGAGCGCGATGGGCCGGCGCGGTTGTTCGATGCGGCGATCGTGCAATTCCGGAGTGGTGGTCTTGTCTGCGATCGATTGCGCTGTCTTCTCGGAGCTGGACGGAGGTTGTCCGGCTAAGGTTCGGCAAACTTGCGCATTGCTTCTTACGATGGGGGAAGATCAGCGCTAGGCTCTCGGTCCCGTGAACGACCTTGTCCTGGTGTGCCATACAAGGACAAAGTGGACACCAAAAGCGGAACGAGGAAGGAGCGGTCATCCCTGGCGGCCGTGACATCGGCGAATATGGCGTGCGCGCCCTGAGTCCAGTTTATCGCAAGGTGTGCTCATGGGTGCACTCGTCAGCATTCCTCGACCGGACGCTTCAGGTCCGCATTTCGGTGAGATTTGCCCAATTCCGAATAGCTTGACCATCTACGCTCCCCAGCCCGCGAGGACCGGATCGATGCCACTAACCACACTTGTCCGTCATCAGCGCGAGCGTCTACCGGTGGTCTATGCCCTGGTCGCCTTGCTGGCCACGGTCGTCGTCACTGGTGCCGTATGCCTGTGGGTGACGATCGGGACGCCGGCCGGGGGTCGGGAAGCCGTGGCATGGTTCGGCGGGACGACATCGGCCCTGCTGGCTGGCACGGTCGCTGTCGCCGTGCACTGTGCACAGACGTCGCGCCAGGTCCGTAGCCGCTTCGCGGTGATGACGGCCGATATCGATCGGCTGGTCGACCGGGATTTGCCGGTACTGGCGAATCGATTGCGCGACGGTGTTTCGGCCGACACGGCACTTGCCGAACTGTCCCGCCCGGCCGACGACACCTACGGCCGCATACTGCGGACGGTCGCGGATGAGATCGTCCGGAGCGAGCGGATACGCGCCGCCGCGACATCGGCCTGTGCGAACGCCGCCGGCCGGGTTCAGGCGCTGACGACCAGCATGCTCGCCGATCTTCGGGAGATGGAAGGCCGGCACGGCGAGGAGATGCTCGGTGACCTGCTCAAGCTCGACCACAGCACCGCGCAGGCGGGGCGACTGGCGGACAGCATCGCCGTGCTGACCGGTGCGCGTTCCGGCCGACGCTGGACCAAGCCGATCGTGATGGAAAGCATCCTGCGCGGAGCCATGGGGCGCATCAAGGCGTATCAGCGGGTGCGCGTGCACTCGACCAGCACCGCCGCGGTCGTCGGATATGCCGCGGAAGGCGTCATGCACGCGCTGGCCGAGCTGATCGACAACGCGACGAGCTTCTCGCCGCCCTCCGAGGAGGTCCACCTGTATGTGGAGGAGGTGCAGGCGGGCGTGGTGATCACGATCGAGGACGGTGGCCTGGTCATGAGCCCGGCAGCGCTGAGCCGCGCCGAGCGCGCCGTCTCGGCCGAACCGCTGGATCTGACCTCGCTGTCCGGTACCCGCCTCGGGTTGGCGGTCGTGGGCTGCCTGGCACGGAAACACGGTCTGAGCGTGTTCTTCCGGCCGTCCTCACGTGGCGGCACCGGCGTGGTGATCATGATTCCGCGACAACTGATCACATCGGCCGGCCAGGAACCCGGATCGATCGCGACGCACCCACGGCCTGCGGCTGAGCCCGTGGTGTCCACCGTGTCAGCGGGAGCCGCGCGGGTTGCACCTGCCGAAGCCCAGGCAGAGGTCGCCGTGACGGAAGCCAGCGGACCGTCCTCCGTGCTGCCCAAACGGCCGCGCGGACAAACCCTGGCGACCTCCGCCACGACGGCCGTGGGTTCCACGGCAGCGAAACCCGCACTCGCCCGGTCCGATGCGGGCGCGAAGTTCCGGGCCTTCCGACAGGCGAGCCGACGTCATGGCGGCGAGGACCGTACACCATGATCGCCGCTGCGTCCGTGCTCAGATAAGACCGAACAGGACAGTCAACGGATTGGAGGCTATGGATGACCTCCGGCACCGGCGCAGGACCCGGAGCGTCGTCCAGGATCCCGATGAACACCGCAGATCGTGACCTTGAATGGTTGCTGGAGAACTTACTGACAAAGACACCGGGCACCCGACATGCCTTGGTGCTGTCGAAGGACGGACTCAAGCTGTGCCACACATCCGGGCTGAGCGTGGACCAGGCCGACCAGTTGGCCGCCATTGCCTCGGGAATCCAGAGCCTGTCCTATGGTGCGTCCATCGAGTTCGGTGACGGCACCGGTGGGGTGCGCCAGTCCATGACGGAGTTCCACGGCGGGCTGCTGTTCATCGTGGACGCGGGCGAAGGTGCTCATCTCGCCGCCGTGGCCAGTGATGAGGCCGATGTCGGCCTCATCGGCCATAACATGAACGAACTGGTCGAACAGATCGGTGACTATCTGACCGCTCCGCCACGGCGGCCCGAGCGCAGCGTCCAACCGACATGAGTAGGCGGTCGGTCGACGGCGAGAACCCGGATCGGCTCTATACCGTCACCGGTGGGCGTAGCCGAGCCGACGAGGATGCGCTGGACCTGGTCACGCTGATCGTGAGCGAGTGCGACCCCACCCGGGGCATGCAGTCCGAACACGCCAAGATTCTGCGGATGTGCAGTCAGCCACTGGCTGTGGTGGAGATCTCGTCCTATCTGGAACTTCCGGTGAGCGTCGTGAAGATCCTCCTGTGCGATCTGCTCGACACCGGCCGGATCACCGCCCGCCATCCTTCGATGGCTCGTGCCGACGGACCGAATACCCCCGAAATGGCAATGCTGCCTGATACCACATTTCTGGAGAAGGTGCTCGTTGGACTCCACAGTCTCTGACCGAACCACCCGCATCGCGCTGCCGAACACGGCGACCGACGCGGTGAAGATCGTGATCGTCGGCGGGTTCGGTGTGGGCAAGACGACCATGGTCCGCTCGGTCAGCGAAATCCGACCGCTGAGCACCGAGGAGACCATGACCCAGGCCGGTGTCGGTATCGACCACAACAGCGATGTCGTCGACAAGACGACCACCACGGTCGCCTTCGACTTCGGCCGGATCAGCCTGAGCGAGCAGCTGGTGCTGTACCTGTTCGGCGCGCCCGGCCAGGAACGGTTCTGGTTCCTGTGGGACCAGTTGTTCGCCGGCACACTGGGCGCGGTCGTCCTCGTGGACACCCGCCGCCTGTCCGACTCGTGGTACGCCATCGATCGTCTCGAACACCACAGGACACCGTTCATCGTCGCCCGCAACAACTTCGACGGGCCGACCTACGGCGTGGAACAGGTACGGGACGCACTCTCCTTGTCCGACAACGTGCCGCTGATCGACTGCGACGCCCGCGAACGTGCCTCCAGCAAGGCGGTGCTGATCGCGCTCGTCAACCACCTCTACGCCCTGTCAGCCGCACGGGAGAACACGCCATGACCGATGCCATGACCAATCCGCACCGCTCACCAGGCACCGCAGGGCCATCCGTGTCGCCGCCGGCCGGCCATCCCACCCACCAGCACGCCACTGCGTTGTACGGGCCACGGTTGCAGAACAACCCCGCCCAGTTGTACCGGGACATGCGTGGCCAGCACGGATCGGTCGCGCCGGTACTGCTGGAGGGCGACGTGCCGGCGTGGGCGGTGCTCGGCTACCGTGAGCTCCTTGAAGTCACCGGCAACCCGAAGCTCTATGCCCGCGACAGCCGGCGCTGGAACTACTGGGACCACATCCCGCCCGACTGGCCATTACTGCCGATCCTGATCTACCAGCCGTCCTCGCTGTTCGCCGAAGGAGCCGAACATCAACGACGTGCCGGGGCCGTCAGCGACGTGCTCGCCGCCGTCGACCAGTTCGAACTGCGCAAGCACTGCGAACAGATCGCCGACCACTTGATCGACACCTTCGCCGGCCGTGGCGAGGCCGACCTGATCAACCAGTACGCCCGGCCGATTCCGCTGCTGGCCATCGGCTGGATGCTCGGCCTGACCGAGACCGAGGCCGAGGACCTGGTTCGGGACATGTACACCATGCTCGACGGCGGCGACGACACCCACGAGGCATATCAACGAATCCTCGACGGACTACGGCGGCTGCTCGACCACCGGCACGAGAATCCCGGCCCGGACATGCCATCCCGTCTGCTGGCACACACCGAGACACTCACCGACGACGAGATCGTCTCGGACCTGATCACCCTTCTCGGCGCGGGCCAGCAGCCCACCGCCGACTGGATCGGCAACACCCTGCGCCTGATGCTGACCGACGACCGGTTCGCCGTCACCCTGTCCGGCGGCCGCGGCAGCATCGGCCAGGCGTTGAACGAGGTCCTCTGGGTGGACACGCCGACACAGAACTATCCGGCCCGCTGGGCCGCCCGCGACACCCAACTGGGCGGACAACGCATCCAAACCGGTGACCTTCTCGTGCTCAGCTATGCCGCCGCGAACGCCGACCCCCTGGTGCAGCCCGACTCCACCGCCGGCGCCGGTGGCAACCACGCGCACATGTCCTTCAGCCACGGCGAACACGGGTGCCCGTATCCGGCGCGCGAACTCGCCGAGATCATCGCCAAGACCGCCGTCGAGGTGCTGCTGGACCGACTTCCGGACGTGCGGCTCGCGGTGGCCCCGGACGCACTCGTGTGGCGGCCATCCATGTTGATGCGCGGCCTGTCCGCACTGCCGGTGACATTCACCTCAGCCTATGTCCACGGCGACGCGGGATAACGAGAGCCGCGCGCTTCGAGACCGACGCATTCGGTGCCCCGACTGGTCGCCCCCGCGGTCGGGCGCTGCGCATCGAGACCGTCATCAATTCCCCGAACGACCTGCGCTGTCAACGCCGCCTGCGCAATCTGGACCAGTTGCAGGCCAAGGCCCGTGACCTCAACGCCCGACTGCTCGATACTGAGCGGGTCGGGCAGGGTTGTGTCCTGGCCAGCCCAGCCTGTGAGCGGGTCGCCCAGTCCTCGGTCACCGCCGAGGGCCGGAGGGCTCCAGCCCTACGTTTCGGCGACCCTCGGGTCATGGCCCTGCTCGGCGCCCTGTGTGTCAGCCTCAATGCCCTCGGGTTCACCAGTCGGAGCCTTCGTGTCCAGGTGAGCGCCTGCTGGGCGTGATCTACACACCCAACCAGATGAGCTATGACCTGGGACGGCTACGCCTCAACGGCCTGATCGAACGGGTCGAGGGGACCAACACCTACCTGCCCACCGCCGCGGGGCAGCGCGTCGCGATCTTCTACACCAAAGTCCATCACCGGCTGCTGCGCCCACTGCTTGCCGCGAACGCGCCACCCGCGCCACCCGAGCTACGTCAGGCCCTGCACACGATCGACCGCCACGTCCATAGCTACATCGACAACGCACGTCTGGGAAACGTCGCCTGAAACTCAAGATCAACCTCAAGGGTTGGAACACCAAGGAGCGCTAGATTTTCGAGTTAGGCCATCCAACTGCCCCCGGGCCGCCGCGAGCAGCCTCACGGATCGGAAGCTGCGCACCGGCGCTCACACCTGACACCGTCGCCCAGATCACCGCACTGGTAGTGGGCACGCTACCTTTCCCGGTGTCCGTACGGCGTCCTTGGCGCTGTACTCAGCAAGCACGCGGGAATGTGATGGGCAAGCGGAATCGGGAGAAACGCGCGGCGAAGAAGCGTAGCCGGCGCTCGGGTGCCGCCATGCCTGGCCACGGCTTTCCCGGCGGCCGGCACGGGCCGGACTGCACGTGTGGTGGGCTGGGCGACTTCTGGGCGCCGCCGCCGGGTCTGCCGGCCGAACTGCTGGGAAACGCGCTCCTGGAAGCCGCACGCGCCCACGCTATGGGCGATGCCAGCGCTGCTGCGGCCTGCACGGCGGAGCTGACCGGCGGCCTGTTCGCGGGCGACCACCGCACTGTGGGCACGGGTGCCGGCATCGCGCTGGCCACGATGCTGGACCGGCTCTGGCAGGCGGGCTGGCTGCCGGCCGACGCCTGGGAGATCACCCAGCGCACCATGGATATCCCGGCGACCGACCTGCTGACGGACATGATCGCCGAGGACACCCAACGGTACGCGTCGTCCACAGTAGACGACCGCTGG
>Ga0070714_100001771_pt1 | contig 15736 bp, 16 predicted proteins | sample LARL83metaG_FD_65450 | JGI IMG/M metagenome (GOLD analysis project Ga0070714, IMG submission 65450) | Corn, switchgrass and miscanthus rhizosphere microbial communities from Kellogg Biological Station, Michigan, USA - LAR L8-3 metaG | ecosystem: Host-associated > Plants > Roots > Rhizosphere ...
TCCGAGATGGACATCGTACGGGAGCCGCTGATGCGCTGGCTCGAAGCAGCGGCTAGCGGCTGATTCGGTATCCCGGACCCCGTAACACACGGCCCGGAAGGCGCAGCGTCTCGCGTCCGCCCGCGTTCACCGGTACCCGGTTGACGAGCACGAAACGCATGCCAACGGAGAGCTGGTTCGGCTCGGCATAGGTGGCGCGGTCAGTCATTTCCTGTCGATCGAAGACCAATCGGTGGCGCGCACCCGCTCGTCGAGCGGCGCAACCGAATCGCCCTCGCCGGTAATCTCCGTCGTGATGCCGTGATAGAGCTTCGAGGGCACGTGCGGGTTGACGAGCAGCGTCAGCTCCGACTGGCCGAGCATGTCGATGAAGCCGGGGGCCACTATCAGGCCGCGCGCTTCAATTCGCTCACGTGCCGACATCTGCGCAAGCGAGCCGATCGCCGCGATTCGCCCTGCACGAATGCCCACGTCCGCTTGGAACCACGGCGTGCCGGTGCCGTCGACTACCCGGCCGTGCTCGATGACGATGTCGAAGACCGGCACGCATTGCACGCTCGATGCCCACGGAGCGAGGCATGCGATCGCGCAGGCGCCGATCCAGCGGCGGGCCCTAGCGCCTTCGGAGCGGGACGGCGTGTTTAGCGCAAGCATTACTTGAAGGCAGTCCGGGTATCCGGCTATCTCGCAATGCCGTTTTCAGTCAGGAATGCCGCAGCCTGTGCGACGCTCGGCGTAACGCCATCGAAGGGAACACCGTCCCAGCTCGATCTTTGGGCGGATAGTGGGTCATTGACCACCTTTGATTCGAGCCCGAATTCCATGGTGGCGCGCGATTTCTGGTCATATCGGGGCCACTGCGGAATTCCGGCGTGATTGGGATCACCGCTGCGTGCGAAATGAATCCAGGCCTGCTGCATTTGCCCCATCAGCGCAGCGCGCTGCGGCCCGCGACCGATGAAATCGATGGCATCGAGCTCATCAATCAACCCGAACACGAACGGCAGTTCCATCGAATGCGCCGACTCGTAGCGTGCGACCGCGGACGTCGAGCGGTACGTAAACAGGTACATATACGTCGGCTGCCGATCGCAGATCGCCTCTGCCATGCGAATGGAGGTCATCCGGAACAGAAGATCGGTCTCCAGATGAATCACCATGTCGCCGTAATTCGCATCCGCCCGCCGATAGACATTGATTAGCGCGCCCGTGTGCGAGCCAACGATGGCCGCGACCTGGGCTTGCAGCAGCTTCGGCGGCTTCGACTCCAGCGGCAGCTCCTCGATTGTCGACCAGTACCGAATCTCATCCAGATTCGTCCCAAGGAGAACGGGCACGGCGGCGCCACGTCCATCCCGGATCATTTTCATCGCGGGCTCCGGGATCACGACGCCATCCCAGGTGGGACCGAAGGAGGAATCGCCGAATACGGTGTCGAACAGCTTTTCCTCGGCGCTTCGCAGCTGCAACATGCTGAGCTTGCGCAGATCTTCAATTCCGCCAGCGGCGGCGACAGTGAGAAACTGTCGCGCGAGCTGGCGGGCCTTCGGCAAATCGTGTCCGACGCGGGCGGCGGAGTTGCTCTCGAGAATCGCCCGGTGAAAGAGCCCGCGGGCCGCAGGGATGGCGAGCAAAATGCCGACGCTGGTCGCACCGACGGATTCGCCGAAGATCGTGACGTTGGATGGATCGCCGCCGAAGCGAGCGACGTTCTTCTGCACCCAGCGCAGCGCGGCCACTTGGTCGCGGACGCCGTTGTTGCCGCTGCCGGCGTAGTCCGGTCCGCCGATTTCCGAGAGCTCCAAAAATCCGAACGGACCGAGCCGGTACTGCAACGACACGACGACGAGATCGCCGCGCTCGGCGAGCGTCGCCCCATCATATCCTGTATTGCGCGCGCTTCCCTCGATGAACGCGCCGCCATGGATGAACACCATGACGGGGCGCTTCTTCGTATCCGGTTCGGGCGTCCAGACGTTCACGGCGAGACAGTCTTCCGACTGCACGGAGTTGCCGTTCTCGGTGGGATCGATGGATACCAGTTGCGGACAGGCCGGCGCGAAATCCAGAGCCGGCCGAACCTCCGTCCACGACTTGGGCTCGACGGGCGCACGAAACCGGAGCGGGCCGACGGGAGCTTGCGCGAATCTGATGCCGCGGAATACCTTCACGCCGCCTTCCAGGTCACCGCGTACCGGACCGGAGGTGGTAACGACGACCACACCGCCCGCGCCGGTGGAAGTTACTGCAAGGCTGCTTGGGCACAGGGCCAGGTTCCCGACTACGCTGGCGGCCAGAAGTAGTATCGAATGGCCGGTCGTACGCCGACGCGGGCGGTCGATGGTCACGCTCGCTTCACTTTGAACCGTCTGAGACGTCTCCTACCCGGAATTCTGCCACTTGCCCTGGCGTTAAGGGCAACCTGCCCCGCTGAAATCCTGATAGCAGCTGTCGGGCTGGTTGTCGGCGACCACGAACTCCGTTCAGCTCAGACCAGCGTTATTAAAAATCCCCCCGCCGTGAACTCAAGCGGTGTTCTCAATGACGGACACCACGCTCACGGCGACGGCTCCTCCTCCGCGGAATCCAGGGGAGGCGGTGAAGCCTCCGCCATTCGTTCCCGCCGAGTTGTGCGCGAATACCGTGTTGGTGAGCGTGCCCGAGCCGGATAAAGCCATGCCGCCGCTGTCTTGTCTGGCCTTGTTCCCGGAGAACACAACGTTGCTGACCCTGGTCGAGCTCTCGGGAATACCGCTACCAAAACCCGCGCCACCGGCCCATTGCCATCGATGATTGCCTGCCGCGAGTTCACGCCCCTTCTCGATGGAGATCACGTCGTTATTGGCTGCGTGATCGATCGCGCCCTGGATGGTCGAATACTGGCAGCCTGATGCGCATACGGTGAGAGTTGCAGCCGAGAGCTGCGAATCAACCAACGCTGCGGCGAGCGCGATCAGCGGCGCCAGCGCTTTCGAACGGCTCTTCTTCATTTAAGTTCCCCCGCTCAGCCTGCGACGATCGCCAGGCACGATGGCGGAGCGACCGTGGCGGATTCTTGTTGGAATTGGTACGCGCAAGGCTATCAGTGTGCGCCGCAGCAATCACAACCACCGATTGCAGCGACGAGCCGACGCTCAGGTAACGGCTCGAGATCGACGCACCATTGACCTTCAGCCGGAACTACGGCGGAACGAGTCGACGGCTGACATACAACCCCGGGCGACGCCAGCGAGCGTGTCGCCATGACTCGCGCCGCTCCAGTCTTGTGCGCCGCATTGCTGGGTACAGTAGCCCTGCAGCCGTGCTTGGCAGACGATCCAAAGTCTGAAAACGCCAGTCAGGGCCCAGCGCCCACCGCATTTGCAGCCCCGCCGCCCCAGCCTGTCCTCGAGTGGGGTACTGGAGAGGCCAAGAGTTACCTTGTTCCGGCCTACGAGATCCCGGCATTCGAGTTCCTGCTGAACCGCTTCGATCACTACACTTCCGACCCGTCGACCTATCCGTCGCCCATTTCGAACCTCGAGGACAATCTGCACCGCAAGTGGGTCGTCGACAATGACAAATACTCGACCAACCAATTCCTGCATCCGTATCAGGGCTCTATTTACCAGGGATTGGCGCGCTCGGCCGGGCTCGATTTCTGGGAAGCCTCGGCTTACACCTTCATGGGAAGTCTCTTATGGGAGGAGGCGGGCGAGAGCACAGATCCCTCGATCAATGATCAGATCGCGAGCGGCATCGGCGGCAACTTTCTCGGTGAGCCGCTCTTTCGCCTCGCGAGCCTCCTATTGGAGACTGACACCGCTGGACGACCCAGCCTGTGGCGCGAGCTCGGCGCAGCACTCATCTCCCCGCCGCTGGGATTCAATCGCCTGGTGTACGGCAAGCGCTTTGACCCGGTGTTCCGCAGCTATAACCCAGCTGTATTCACCCGGGTCGATCTCAACGCGATTCTCAACTCGCACTTCTCTTCGAATGTCAGTCTCAGTTCGAACCCTGCCGTGCCTGCGACTACGCAGACATATAAGAGCGGTACTGCCAGTGCGAGCTTTACAGCCGGCTACGGGCTGCCGGGCAAGCCGGACTATTCATATGACCGTCCCTTTGACTACTTCAATTTCGAGCTCACCGTGGACGACGTCAACGGCGTCGAGTCGGTGTTCACGCGCGGACTGCTGGTCGGCCAGGACTACGACATGGGTCCGAAGTATCGGGGTGTCTGGGGTCTTTACGGGCTCTACGACTACGTCGCACCGACAATTTTCAGAGTTTCGAGCACTGCCGGAGCCGTTGGCACGACCGCGCAATCGTTTCTGACAGATAGTCTGGTGCTTCAGGGCACCGCCTTGGCCGGTGTTGGTTATGCAGCCGGTGGGGTCATCCACGGCGCAGGTGTTACTGCACCCGGCCCGATGGGCGAGGGGCAGCGCAACTACCATTATGGCGTTGCACCGGAAGCGACCCTTGCCACGCGACTGATCTGGCGCGATCGCGCCGCTCTCGATACCACGGCCCGGCTTTATTACATCAGCCGATTCGGCGCCACCGAAAGCACGGGGAGCGAAACGATCAATAGAATCGACGTCGCACTGACGGTCCGGGTGTTTAACCTGCACGGCATCACCATCCGATATGCAGAATCAGGCCGGGACGGTCGATACGCGCAACGGGCCGATTCGCACCAGAAGGTGGCGACATTCAGCGTCGGCTACACGCTGCTTGGTAACAGTCGTTTTGGTACCGTCGACTGGCGCGCGCGTGAAGAGAGCGCTAGTCAGGAGTGAACCCTGTCGAACTGCTACCTGTCAGCAAGCCGGAAGCTCTGGCGGCACGCTTGAGCCAAAGGCATTCCCCTTCCAGCAATTGCCCGTTCCGGTACCGTCCCAGGAGAGATCCGCACGGAACACATCCAGCGGACTGTCAACGGGCTGCGTGCCGTTTCCTTTCACCACGTTTCCGATGATTCGATTGTTATCGGGCATTGGATCGACGTCAACGACAGCACAGGACTGACCGAGGAGGGCAAGAGGTAGACAAAGCCCGACGATACCCACCCCCGAGAACTGATTTGCGGTCACAATGTTCTTTCTCACGATGGTCGTATCGGCCGCGGCCAGCAGGATGCCGATGCCGGATGGGAATACACCGAGTATATCGTCCGGCTCCGCCGTGTTAGGTCGATTGTTATCGTGCACCTCGTTGAGGCTCACCAAAGTGTTCTGCTGTGTCTTGGTACCGAGAAATGGCAGCAGATCGATGAGAATGCCTAGCGTGTTTCCGTACACCTCATTCCCCGTGACCGAGCAATTGCGGCTATTTTCGACCTCGATACCGAGGAGGTTGTCGTGGACTCGATTGCCTGCGATCAGCACGTTCTCACTCTGCCCGACGTAGATGGCTGCGTCGTTGGAGGTATTGGTTGCCTCATTGTTGGATATGACGCCATTGCGCGACGCTACCGGGAAGAAGCCGTAGACCGCGTTACCCTCCGCGACGTTACCGCTCAGCCAGAACCCGTGAACGCACGTCAGGTGGACCCCATCTCTTGCAAAACCTTTGATGGTGAAGCCGGATAACGCAAACCCGTTTATCTTTGCACCCGAGACATCGCAGGGAGGGTGTTCAGGGTCCACCTCCGCACCGACACCGATGGAGTCGGAGGGACTTATCCAGATTCCGAAAGATTGACCGCCTGCATTCTCCAATATGACGGGTCGAGTCGGGGTCGACACGCCAACGAGCTCGATGCCGCCCGCAGTGATGCTGAGCGCGTTCAGATCCCCGGGAGATCCTTCGTGATAGATGCCGGGCAGCACCTGGACGGCGATCGCCTGCTTTAGCACTGGCAAGCGCCACACGTATCGAATCTCCAGGATGGACGACGATCGTCCGCGCTATGGCGAGGCTGGAGTAAAACCCAAGCAGTGAAGCGGCAATCAGGGAACAGCGCGAAAGCGGCGACATGGCGGCCTCCGAATGTGGATTCCGGGCCTCCTTGGCATTGCTCTTTGTGAGCGCGCTTACGCTGGGCGCAGCTCGACAGCGAAGCCTAGTGCCGCAAATGTGCTCGGTGACAGTGGCCAAACGGACACTGCCTTACTCCGGGAGCGGACATTCCCCGCCGCGAGGACATTACATAATGTGCGGTCCACGGCTCGTGGACGCTGACGTGCCTGCACAGTGGCCCTGGTGCCCTCTGCGGGCTCTCCGTGTTTAGGACCGGCCGCGCGGCGCTGCAGCATCGCGCCGCAGATATTGATGAACGAAGGCAATCGCCATGCTGCCCTCCCCCACCGCGGAGGCAACCCGTTTGACTGGGCTCAAGCGCACATCGCCGCATGCGAAAACCCCGGGCACGCTTGTCTCCAGCAGGTACGGGTCGCGGTCGTGAGACCAACTCCCACTCTTCAGTGCGTCGTTACCGGTGAGGACGTATCCCCGCGCATCGCGTGCGATCGCAGAAGGCAGCCATTCAGTGTCAGCGTCGGCGCCGATGAAGACGAACAGACCGCCGCATTCATGTCGCTGCACCGCTGTGCTCACGGTGTCACGGATATCGATCGCCGTCAGGTGAGTGTCACCGTGAACCGCGTGTATCTCCGAGTGCAGAAGGACAGTGATGTTCGCCTTGCCCTGAAGCTGATCGATCAAGTACCGCGACATGCTCTTCTCGAGGGAGCCGCCACGCACGACGAGCGTCACGCGACGTGCGTAGTTGGCAAAGTACAGACCGGCCTGGCCGGCGGAATTCCCGGCGCCGATGAGGTGCAGATCCAATCCACTGCTGGCCGCGGCCTCGCTGCGTGCCGCGCCGTAATAGATTCCCTTGCCGATCAGTCGATCAAAGCCCTCGATGGCAAGGTGACGCCAGGTTACGCCGGTGGCAAGAATAATCGCCCGCGCGTGGATCACCTCATCGCCATCGAGAAAGATCTCGCGGTTAGCCGTCTCGACACGAGTCACTGAACGGGTAACCAGAATCTCCGCGCCGAGTCGCCGGGCCTGCTGGAGGGCTCGACTCGCGAGCTCGTCACCGGAGACTCCACCGGGGAACCCGAGGTAGTTCTCGATCCGCGAGGATGTTCCCGCTTGACCTCCAGGGGCCTCGCGCTCGACCACCAACACCCGCAGACCCTCGGAAGAGCCGTAGACTGCCGCGGCGAGGCCTGCCGGCCCGCCGCCGATGATCACCGTATCGTATTCCGCAAGCCGAGCTGTCGTCTGGAGGTTGAGCAAGCGTGCAAGCTCGCGCGCTGTTGGTCGACAGAGTACCGTTCCTTCGGCAAGGAGCATCGGACAATCTCCCTCGCTCGGGGCTGCTCCGGGCCAGCACTTAGACAGCTCCGGGGAATCCGGGGTCAGCCAGTCGAATGTGATCTGGTTACGAGCGAGAAAACGCCGCAAATCGCTGCAGCTGCTGTCCCAACGCTGCCCGACCATGATCACGCGCGGCTTCGCTGGCTCGGCGGTAATGCCTTGCAGACCACCGATTCGCTCACGGGCGAGCGCACCTACCTTCGCGGCAACCTCCGGTGCAGCCGCGGCAATGGCGTAATACTGGCGAGCGTTCATGCGCATGACCCGCGAGTCCTCTGCGGCCCGATAGCCAGCCGGAAAGGGTGAACCGAGCGCAATGGGCACCTCGCCAAAAATGGTGCCGGGGACGCGCCAGCCCAAACGGCGCTCCACGCCGTCGAACAACTTGATGACTTCGAGTTTTCCGGCCAGAACCGCAAACAGTGCCCGCTCTCCGCCTTCGTGCACGGCGAATTCACCTGCTTTGAGGTGCATGTCTTCAGAGGTGCGCGCGAGGTGATCGAGAGCATCAAGGTCGAGCACCGAAAACAGCGGTACTGCTCTTATCTCGTCGGTCGTCAGCATCGTGTGCTTCGAGCGGCAAGCCGAAGGTCAGATGACGAAACCGTAGCCCGACGGACGGGGCGCGCGCTCCAGGCACCAGTTGGCCGAATCGAACTCAGTGCCCGCGGCACCGGCCGCGATGAGATCGCAGGCAACGAGGCATGCCGAAGATGTCACCTCGGCTGTCACCCAGAGCCGTTGCCAGCATCCACGCGACTTGAGATCGGCAGTCCAGCTCGCAACTGTCTCGAATCCATTGAGCAGCAGGCTGAACATCTGAACCTCGCAGCTCTCGGGGATTCGTACCCACGTTGAAAAAGTAAATCTGCCACTGCGCGCAATCGGCAGCTGAGCCCGGAGTACGACCGTGGCGCCGTCACCCGCGAGGCGATGCTGGTAATGGACGCCACCCGCAACGGAAGGATCAGCACGACTGCAGGTCTCGGCTGCAGGGTCACCCGACCACAGGCAGGAATGCGAAGCATGTGCTTGCGCGATCAGATTGTCGCACGCCATCCGCGGGGCATCCTCTGCACGCCACAGACGGTAGGCGTTCGCGCACATGGCCACCCATTCCTCGACTGGCAGGCTTGGAGGGCCGTCATAGGTTCCGTAGCGGCTGACATAGCCGAGCAACAGCCCCTCGAAGTCGCGGTCGCGCTGAACCGAGCCCGGCGCGTGCTCGAGATCGGCGATCTTGACCCAGAGCAGGCAATTGGGACCATGGGCCTGGAGTGCCCTCGCGACCTCGCGGATGGTGGCAAGATCGCTTTGGCCCTTGAACACGCAAAGCTTGCGACCTTGCGAGAGATCCTGCAGCAGATGCGCGGTGAGATAACGCATCTTCTCGATCTCTCCGCGCAGCACGACCGTGGCAGCGTCCCGGTCAGCGTAGCGATTGGTGTGGGCCTCAAAGCGCGAGTACTTCGACTTGACCCAGTACTCCCGCTCCGCTCCAACGACGTCCAACCATAGATCCCCGGGTACGGATAACGGCGCGAACCGGGCCTGCAGGAGTGCGGCAACGCCCGCAGCGTCGCACGCCGCAAAGCGGAAGAGTCCGAAAGGCTCGAGCCCGACGGCTCGCTGCACGACTCCGAGATCGCAGTTCTCACCGAGGCTCTCGAATAACTGCAGGATGCCGGGGACGTCGTAGCAGGATGCCGGGGCATTCGCATGTGAAGGTCGGTAGGGACCGGATCCAGCATCAGCCAGCAGTTCGCCAGCGAGCGTGCCGCCACCCGGAAAACGTTGTTGTTCTATGCTCATTGCATCGCGGCGTCGGCCGGGTAGGTTATGTTCGAGTCACCCGCCTCAGGCCGGTTGCCCCAGCCGATATGCGCCGTCGGCACCCCACGATGCACCCAGGGCATTGAGGATCAGTCGTCCTGCCGTAATCGCTGTGATGGCGTTGGCCTGGTCGAACTGTGGCGCAATCTCGACGATGTCCAGTCCCACGATGCGCTGGCGCACCGCTACCGCTCGCAAAAGCGGCGCGAGTTGCTCAAACCGCACGCCGCCCGGCGCCGGAGCCATGACCGCCGGCATCTCGGTGGGGTCCAGTCCATCTGCATCAATGGTGACATATACCGGGACTGCCGGAGGGATGCTTGCCAGCACCGGATCCATGCCCTGGGCGTGGATCTCCGTGGCGGTGAAGATGCGCGAGCCGTAACGCCGCGCGTCCTCCACCTCGCCGCGGCGTGCACTTCCGGTGGAGCGCATGCCGATCTGGGTCATACCAGCTATCCAGCGCTTGGTGCTCGCCCAACGCAAAGGACTCGAGTAGCCGCGCCTCACACCGCCGACATCGACACGCCAGTCGAGGTGAGCATCGACGTGCAGGATGTACACGGGTTGGCCGATGGCATCGAGCGCATCCAACACCGGAATCGTGACTCCATGATCACCGCCGATGACGAACACTTGCGACCCGCTGCGCCAAAGCTGCCGCAGTGACGTGGTAATAAACTCGGCGTAGGCATCGTAGCTTCCACCGACCCATGCGAAGTTTCCGCAATCGATGCATCGCGCCGGCTCGACTGCGGAAAGCGGACTGCCATAGTCGAAATCCCACTGGTCGGGGCCATAGCAGAATGTCCGGGATACCAGGCGTACGGCATCGGGTGCCCTTGCCTGATCGTTCGGGCGGGGGTCTCCGGCGTAAGGCTCGCTGTGCTGGATACCCACCAGGGCCACATCTGCGGCCCACTGGGCAGGATCGGTAATAACATCCCAATTGAGGAACGGGCGTACCGGCGCAGCAGTTTCACGGGCAATCATGTGTCGTCCTGGGTAGTTCGCCTCGGTTCCACGTTCACCAGCAGCATGACCAGAGATGCGAGCAGCGCAAGGATTGCGCCGAGCGCGAATATACTGCTCCAGCGGTGCGCCTCCGATAGTGCCGCAATCGTCGGCGTCGCGACAACACCGCCGAGATTGCCTCCCATGTTCAGCAGCGCCGTGGCCGGCATCACGTGCCTGGGCGCCGCTCGCATGGTGGCTGCCCAGTAAGTGCCCTCTGTCAGCTCACTGCAGGCGAAAGCCAGGCACAGGCCCATGACGGCGAGATATGCGCTGCTTGCGGCGCCCGTTACGACCAGGAAGCAGGCGGAGAGCGGTAGCGCAAAAAGCGGGACCAAGCGCATCCCCCAACGAACCCCGTAGCGTGCGCTTAGCGCATCACACAGACGACCGCCCGCTGCGGCTGCCACGGCTGCACACATGAACGGCAGGCTCGCGAGGCCGCCACCCTCGAGCACCGTGAAGTGTCGTTCCTGCACCAGATACAGGAAGCACCAGAAGGTGACGAGGTAGAAAACGTAGTTCATGAGGAAATAAGACAGGGTGAGGAGCGCGATACGCCCGTCCAGCAGGAGACTCAACAGCTCAGTGCGCGTTATTCGCAGCGGATTGAGCGGCGGATTGGCACCGAGCTCCGCCAGCTCGCCGGGACCGATGGAGCGATGCGCGACGGGGTCATTCTGTGCATACCGGCCCCAAGCCAGCACCAGCAGCAACGCTGGCGCGCTGCTGATCACCAAGGCGGCGCGCCATCCCCAGTGGACCATGAACCATGCAATCGTCGGCGGTGTGATTGCCGCGCCTACCCATAGTCCGGTGACGATCAAGCCTTGCGCTGATCCCCACGCACGCACGGGAAACCAGGCCTCGATGACACCGCTCGCCACCGGAAACAGCGCGGCTTGCGCCGTCCCGAGCAACGCCCGACTGAGCAGCGCAAGGCTCAGCAGCACCCCGGCTGCGTGACCTGCAGGCAGCAGCGCCATCGATAAGCTCGCGAGCGTGCTTACGAGTCCGACCAGTCCTAGCGCCAGACGAGGCCCCAGCCACTGTCCGGCCAGTGCACCCGGTACCTGAAGTGCCGTGTAGGCGATGAGAAACGCATTCAGAAGCCATCCGAACTGGATCTGGGTGAGCCCGAGCTCGGGCAGCATGCGATCGGCTGCAATTGCGATGCCCGTGCGCTGCACATAACCAAAGATGGCGAAGCCAAAAAGCAGCGCAAAGATCGTCCACCGGACGCGCCAGCGGCGCTGTTCCATGAGTGTCAGCCGCTCACCAGCATCGACCACGACCGATAGCTTACAGGACATCTGATGTTCCATTGGTGCAAGACAGGCCTGCTGGAGCCGATGAACCATGCGTGTGCAATGGGAATCCTCGTGTACACGGCCACCGAGCCAGCCGCATGCAGCGACGTCTGATTGGTTTCAGTTTCCTCCTTGCCATGGTGTTGAGAATTCCGGCGGCTGAAGCCGCGCCGGCGTTGCGGCCACCGCCGAACACTGCAATACCCGTCGCAATCGTGGTGACCGATGGTGGGAATGTCATTGACTTTGCCGGTCCCTGGGAAGTCTTCCAGGATACGGCGCGGCCCGGCAGCGGAGAGCCTGCGTTTCGTCTGTTCACGGTCAGTGAGTCCCGACACCCAGTGCGGCTAACCGGTGGCCTCACGGTGGTTCCAGACTTCGCATTCGGTGACGCGCCCACTGCGTCTGTGATCGTAGTCGGTGCGCAGGGCCGCTCGGAGGCTTTACTGCAGTGGCTGCGGCGGATCGGCAGCTCGCCGCAGACTGAGGTCCTCATGTCTGTCTGCACTGGCGCTTTCAAGCTGGCTGACGCGGGGCTGCTCGAGGGGAAACACGCCACAACGCATCACGATTTCTTCGATGCATTCGCGCAGCGCTACCCCGGTGTCACACTCGAGCGTGGCCCGCGCTTCGTGCAAAGTGGACCGCACCTGTTTACCGCAGGCGGTCTCACCTCTGGAATCGATCTTGCCTTGCACATCGTTGCGCAGTACTACGGTGATGCAACAGCTGAAGACGTCGCGCGGTATATGGAGTACCGTACGAAAGGACGCGAGTGAAGGCCGCTCCATCACGCGTTGCATGTGTCGGCAGTTGCGTGCTGTGTGCGATCGGCTGCGGCGCGCACATGAGCAATGCTGCGGAGCTGCCCGCACCGAGGCAACACGAGTCGATGCCGGGTACCGAGGTCGTTTGCCGCCTACCGAGCGGCTTACGCTGCGACCGTGGCGCTGCCTGGAGCTGACAGGCGCCGGCGGTTATCGCTGATGGGCACCTCAGCCGGGGAGGTCAATACGGCATTCGCGCGCTACGAGGTGTACGAGCTCTATCTGAGCGAGGGCATGACGCCGGGGGAAGTCCTGCGGCGCAGGCTATCTCAACCTAATGCACCTGGTACCGAGGACAACCGCGAAATTCAGAGGGTGTACACCCAAGTAGTGACTTGAAGACACGGCACAGATGGCTCTGATCGGTGAAGCCCGTCGCGGCGGCTACCATCGCGAGTGGCCCGGTGTCGCGCGTCATGAGGGCACAGGCATGCCGCAGGCGCACCTTGTTGGTGTACTCGCCGAGTGATTCGCCAAAGCGACGCCTGAATTCGCGCGACAGGTGGACAGGATGAATTCCGCTTCGCCGCGCGATGTCTTTCACGGTCAGCGGCTCCGCAAACTCCTGCTCGATGAGCTCCAGTGAGCGACGCAGCCAGCCGGGTTGACCGCGCTCGGCGCAATGCGCCCGAGCGCTGATCCCGCCGCACAATTCCCACACCGCGTTTTCACAATCGATCGCCGACAGGGTGCCAATAGTCAATGGACGATACAGCCGCAGAAGGTGCACCGCGATGTCGGCCGGAAGCAAAGTGAAATCTGCAATTCGCACTTCAGCGGCTTCGAGCGCAGCCGCGGAGACTTCAAGGCATATGAACCGCGCTCCGCCAGCGCCAATGGAGTCGCGGTGTGGAAGTTGTGCCGGATGAAACCCGGCATCAAACGGCTGATAACACCATTCGCCACCGCCCGAGCTCTCGAGATAATCGCCGGCGAGCAGAAGGGAGAAGTACGCCTGCGCATGCTCGTGCATCGGCAAACAACGGCCACGCGAGTGCACCACTTTGGATAGGAGACCACATGACGACTCGACGCGAGTATCTATCCCGCCGAAATACCTGCCGGCATGCAGGCTGCAGTGGCTCATGGCACCGAGCCCCAATTTGCTCCGGTCATTGACATCCTGCTGCACCGCTAAAAGCTACGTATCAGTAGCATAGCCTCGGTTCGCTCACCCGCCTACGTCAAAATGGCTACCTGCTTGAGCGCTGAGCTCCGAGGAGCGGCGCTGTTTCCAGGGACCTTGTAAACATCAGACGCTGGCGCCGGAATTCCGGATCCGTAGCGAGCCGGCGCAAGACCACGAGGGCCTCCTCGAGATCTCGACCTCCGCCGTTCGCGTGGAAGACGAGTCGTTTGTTGGCCGTCGCAGCCGGGGATACACGATTGAGGAATATGTCGCGGCGTGCCGTTGAGTAGCGATCCAGCACTTCATGGTTCGCGCCCTCCAGAACGACCGCGGCCAGTGCGGGACACAACGTGTAACTGTCGAGCAGCCCGGAGGTCAGGCCCAGGCCGCCGGTTGGATTGGTTACATGTGCCGCATCACCGGCCAGAATGACACGCCCGACACGATAGCGTTGCGCCGAGCGCTGGTGCATGCGATACGGGGACGCCCGTTCAATCCGATAAGCGCTCCCGGCAGGCAGGATGGTCTCATACACCTGCGGCAGTCGTTCGAGAAATGTCTCCTCCGGCAGGCTGGCGTCTTCCATGTAGGTGCAGCGCCATAGACCCTGATCGTTCAAGATGGCGATGACCGCGCCAAAGCGCCCGTCGATCACGAATGTGGCGCGTGCATAGCCATGGCGCTCGAAATCGCAATAGACATTGGTGGCCACGAACCGCTCCGGCCAGGTCATACCCGCGAATGAAAGGCCGAGCAGTCGGCGTACCGTGCTCCCCGCACCATCTGCCCCAATGACCCATCTGGCGCGCAGCTCCTGTGTTTCGCGCTCTGTCACCACGGACAGGGTCACCCCGTCAGCATCCTGTTCGAGCTTCTCGAGACGGGCCCCGAATCGCACCGTCGCGTTCGGTAAACTCTGCAGCCTGCGCATTGCAATATCTGCTAAGCGATCCTGGGGCAGATGCAGGTTGTACGGGTGCGGTGTATGCCCGGCGAGGACTTCCATCGAATAGGCGATGCGCTCGCCGGTGCCACGGACGAGATACGTGTAGTCCTGCTTGCGTATGCCGACTGCCTCGGCCTCCGCGAGTATTCCCAGACGCTCAAAACCCTCGAGAACCGACCAGAAGTACACCGCCGCCCGCGGGGAGTTGACGATATGCGGTTCGGCTTCGATGACGGTGAGGCGTACACCCGCCTGTGCGAGACCGAGACCAGCGATGAAGCCGACTGGTCCGCCACCGACGACTATCACATCTTCCATAAAGATGTTCCGAGCTTATACCAATCCGCCGATGGCCCAACGGGGACGTTACGCTGCGCCAGTGGTCAGTAATTGCGGTACATTGCCGGACCTGGCGAGCGGAGGTTCCATGCGCAAATGCACACGGTTGCTGGTCGTCTACACCACGAGCGGCCTTCTCCTGTTCGGCTCCGCCCTGCCCGCCCGCGCCATCGATATCGTGCCCTTCGCTGGCTTCCGCTTCGGCGGCGACCTGGGGACGCAGCCCGGCAATGGTGTGGTCGGGCCGACGTCGGTCACCATCGACTCCTCGGTGAGTTACGGCGGCGTGGTCGACATTCCGCTCTCTCAACCGCACGCGCTTGAATTCTATTACAGCCACCAGCCGACCAAGCTGTCCGGCACTTCGGCGGTCGGTGATGTGACGATGAATGTGCTGCATGTCGGACTCGTCGATACCCTGCCGTCGGCAGATCAGCAGCTTTCGTGGCTACTGATCGGCACCGTCGGCGCGACCGAGCTCTCTGCGCGAGACAGCAGTGCCACGCGACCCAGCATCGGTCTCGGCGGCGGCGTCGAATGGATGGCGACGGAACATATCGGCCTGCGTGGCGACTTGCGCGCCCTGCTCACCTTTACCGGTAGCGGCGGAGGTTCCGCGAGCTGCGGGGGAGGCTGCAGCGTGAGTTTTCATGGCAGCCTGCTCGCACAGGGCGAACTGAGCATTGGCGTGGTCGCACGATTTTAGAACTGCGCCGGGAACGAGTCCCGATAGCGCGCCTCTACCGACGCATTGGCGTCACGCCACATCCTTGAAACCGCCAATCGAACCCATGCTCGCCAAGCTCGCGGATGAGCTGCCCACTGGCAATTATCTCTACGAACCGAAGTGGGACGGCTTCCGGGCGATCGCCTTCCGCGAGGCAGAAGCGCTTTACATTCAGAGCCGCGACTCGCGACCGCTCGATCGCTACTTCCCTGAGCTGCACGACGCTCTGCTCGAGCGCCTCCCCAAGGACTCGGTAGTCGATGGTGAGATCGTAATAGCGACCGAACATGGACT
>Ga0070714_100001772_pt1 | contig 15735 bp, 15 predicted proteins | sample LARL83metaG_FD_65450 | JGI IMG/M metagenome (GOLD analysis project Ga0070714, IMG submission 65450) | Corn, switchgrass and miscanthus rhizosphere microbial communities from Kellogg Biological Station, Michigan, USA - LAR L8-3 metaG | ecosystem: Host-associated > Plants > Roots > Rhizosphere ...
CGGCTTGCCGCCCCAATCTTCGGGTATGCCTTCGAAGCTGTCGAAACCGAAGAAGCGCGCACCACGGTGGGTGAAGCGCTCGGCCATGGCTCGAATGGACTTCCCGCCCGCCACGCCAAACTCCAGGTAGAGCACCGGCACATCGCCGAGGGTCTTGGCGGCAATGTCATGCAGCTCGACGACCGCTTCAGGTCCGATCTCGCGTGGTGCGGGACGCGGTAGATAGGTGCGCGCCACCGCCTTGTTCCGTCGTAAGCGGATGAGTAACTCCTCGGAGTCGCGTGCCGCGTCATTAATCTCTTGTGTCCGCGTCTCAGGTAAAGGCATCGTCGTCCTTTTAGATGTCTACTTGGAGATCGGACTCCCCGAAGTGCTCGAGATAATCCGCATGCGCCGCCTTGATCACCTCATAGGCCTGCTCGTGTTTGTACACGGCCTGGATGTCGACCTTGTGGGCCTGACCCGGCACCCATTTATAGGTGCTGAAGTAGTGCACCAGGCGTTCCACCATCACGTGCGGCAGGTCTTCCAGTTCCCGGGCGTGTCCCCACAGGTTATCACTGGCCAACACTGCGATGATCTTGTCGTCCGCCTCCCCGCCGTCGATCATGCGCAGGCCGCCGATCACGCGCGCACTCATCAAGACCTCCGAGCGGGCGATGGGCCGCTCCGAGAATACGCAGATGTCCAGGGGATCCTTGTCGCCGGGGATATCCTGACCCGCCAGGGCACCGACCCGCGGGCCGCAATAGGTGCGCGGCACGAAGCCATACAGGGTCGGCATATGCGCAGAACTGCGCTGGGGGCGGTCCACCCGCAAGTAGCCGGTCGCCTTGTCCACCTCGTACTTCACCACGTCGAAAGGTGTGATCTCTATATAGGCGTTCACCACCGCCGGCGCTTCTTCGCCGACCTCCAGCCCATGCCAGGGATGGGGGCGCCATTGGTTGTAAGGCTTCATCGCAGCTCCGAGACACGGGATCCAGGCACCCCACCGGGGCGCGCATTGTACCGGCGCGACGGGCGGGGGCCAAGCACGGCCTTGAACCCCCCACTTCCCGCCCTGATAGTGTAGGTCTGCGCCATCGGAGACCCTCATGCTCACCATTCGCCCCGCCCACGAACGCGGCCATGCCGATCACGGCTGGCTCGACAGCTGGCACAGCTTCTCCTTCGCCGACTACTACGACCCGGCCCACATGGGCTATTCAGCGCTGCGGGTCATCAACGATGATCGCATCGCCAAGGGCGGAGGCTTCGGCGCCCACCCGCACCGGGACATGGAGATCGTGACCTACATACTGGACGGCGCTCTCGCCCATCGGGACAGCATGGGCAACGGCTCGGTGATCCGGCCCGGCGACGTGCAACGCATGAGCGCAGGCTCGGGCGTGATGCATAGCGAGGCCAACGCCCATGAGGGCGAGACCCGCCTGTTGCAGATATGGATATTGCCCAAGGACAAGGGCGGTGCTCCGGGTTACGAGCAGATCCATTTCGAGGATGCGGACCTCAAGGACCGGCTGCGCCTGGTGGCTTCGCCCGACGGCCGCGACGGCTCGGTGCGCATACAGCAGGACGCTTCGATCTATGCGGCGCGTCTCGGCGCCGGAGTGAGGCTCCAGCACCCTTTGTTCCCTGGCCGCAAAGCTTATCTACAGGTGGCCAAAGGTGAACTGCACCTGAATGGCACACACCTCAAGGCAGGCGACGGCGCCATGCTTGAGCAGGAATCTTCCCTCGAACTCCTGGCGGTGACCGGCGCGGAGGTACTGCTCTTCGAATTGCCCTGATTCAGTCGTGACGGCGCGGTCCTTCTTTCTCGACTGTGTATTCACCTTCGATATAGTCGCCCTCGCCCCGCGCCGCTCGCCCCGGCACTCCCCGCCGCCGCAGCCACCAGTACCGCAGGGAAACGAGCATCATCAGGCCCAATACCACTGCGAGCGCCATGGCCCCGAGCACCACTGCGACCGCGACCACCGCGATGAACACCAGCATGGCGATGAACCTTGCCAGAAGGTTACGCGGCGAAGGCGGACGATAGACCGGCATCCGTCTTTATAGCAGTTGCTTGGCGATCGTCGCCGCGGCCCGCGTAACATCGATGCTGGTCATGTCGCTCTCCCCGGCGCCCTCGGGAGGCATGAAAGCCAGGCGCTTGTGTTCTGCGTTCACGGTCTGCCAGCGCAGTGCCGTGGATGAGCGCCGGCGCGGATAGAATGCCGCAGTCGGCCGGTCCATGGCCGCGGCAAGATGCAGTGGCCCGGTGGAACCACTGATGAAGAGGTCGGCGAAGCCCAAGTGCTTCGCGAAATCCACGAGACCGGATTTCGATACCAATATCGAATGGGGCCCATCGACGAGATTCCCGAGCCGCCGGGCCTGCTGTTCCTCACCTGGACCCGCGGTCAAGACGAAATGCCGCTTGCGTGGGGCCGCAAGCTCGCGGATGAGATGGCCGTACTGGCCGAGCGACAAGTTGTTCGCCGAGCCTCCGTGACCGGCATGCACGAACACCAGCTGTCTCCCCGCAGGGATCTTGTGCTGCTTCAGGTATGCCTGCTTGAGCTTCTTGATCTCTGCCGTCGGGAAGCTGAGGTAGGGCGCCGTCACCTGCTTCGGACTCGATATGCCCTGGTCCGAGAGATAGGCTCGCACCAGATCCTGGTTGTATTCGTACTCGGGCTTCTCGGAACGGGAGCGGCGTTGCGGGAGGCGACGGTCATGGAAGAACTGGGCGAGCTTGGTGGCAGGCGCGTAACGCGCCGGGATGCCGGCGAGCCTGACTCCGAGACCGGTGTCGAAGCGCGAGAACAGCGTGATCGACGCGTCGAAGCCTTCTGGCTTGACGAGACGCGCCATTGCTCGGCCATTGCGCCAGTCGCCCGGTAGCCTCGGGTCAATCAAGACTTGGTCGACATCACTACATATCTCCGCCAGTGGCGCGGTATAAGCCGGCACCAGCACGGCGATGCGAGCCTGGGGCAGGTTGCGGCGCAAAAGCGCCAATGCAGGCCAGGCGAGCATGAAATCGCCCAGCTTATCGTTGCGGATCACCAGGACCTTTGGCCCCGCGGGCGCTTTCTTCTTCATGTTAAGTCCGAACTCTGGTGCCATTGCATTCCCGATTCACGACTTGCCGGGGCCGATCGGTCCGGCCGCTCGGGGATAACCTAGGCTCGAATGGGGTATTTACCTCATACAAAAAATGTCGACCCCGGCCCAGACTTACCCCCGGGTCGTGCACCCCTCACGATCCAAACAGTCGACGCTCCCCGTCGGCTGACAAGCCGGGATGCAACGTCACGGCTTCCAAATGCGGATGATCCTCCCTATCATCCGCTTTGACTGAAGCGCCGCGCAAGCGGCGCTTCTTTTTGGTGGCCCTGGAATCCGGACGCGAGGGGCCGGGTTCGAGGAGTGCCGCGGGTTTTCGGGTCGTTTTATGAACGGATTCAGGGGTTCACCCACTTCCAGAGCCTGTTACGGGGGCTTTAATCTGTCTTCATTCGCAGGAAACCCAATCGCCGCTGGTTTCCAGGCCTCCGTGCCGCACGCGGCCCGGAGAAGAAGCTTGGAGCCAAGTATCAATCCCCTCCCCCCGTCCCACTTCAAGGCGCTGATCGCCAGCGACGATGCGGCCATGACCAGCATCGAGCAATCGGCCCTGAAGCAACTGCATTTTGACGCTGTTGCCGTGCACGATGACGGCGAGATGCTCCACAGCATCCACGCCGAACGCCCTGACTTGGTACTGCTGGATGCGGCTCTGCCCGGCGGCGGCGCCATGCAGGCCTGCAGGAAACTGCGAGAGGATCCGGCCACGGCCGCCATCCCCATCATCATGGTCACGGAATCCTATAGTCGGACTCAGCGCATCGAGGCCCTGGAGATCGGTGCCGACGATTGCGTGACCAAGCCTCTCGATATCGACATGTTGATGGCCCACATCAAGGCGCTCGCACGGCGTGCCCTGCAAGTGCTCACCCCGGGAAAACGCCTGCGGGCTGGCCCCATAGACATGGACCTGGACCGCTGGACTGTCACCGTCTCTGGCGCGCCCATAGAGCTGACGAAGAAGGAATTCCGCCTGCTCCAGGTGCTTCTGGAAGCCAAAGGCCGGGCTTTGACTCGTGATTTCCTGCTGCAGAAGGCCTGGTCCCACGCCACCATCCATGGCCTCGACACCCGCACCGTGGATGTCCATATCGGCCGCCTGCGCCGCAAACTTGGCGGTTCTGGGCATTACATCATCACCGTGCGGAACGTGGGGTTCCGTTTCGACATCCTGCCGGAATGGCTCACGGGTCATAGCGCAGGATAATGACCGCTTCGTGCCGGATTCGGCACGCATATGCGGGCATTTCGGCGTGTCATTTAGGGTAATTACCCTATTCCTCTTGGGGTCCCTCCCCCGTTAACGTTTACTTAATCTCAGGGACCGGCGCAGCGGACGCTGAACGAATGGCGAAGAGTGAGCTGGCGGCTTCGTCACGACTTGCGTATTACTGCCGTCACATGCATCCGGCCATGGTTTATTGACATATGCATGCGGGGTCCGTACATGGGATGTGTGTACCATTTGTGTACTTACAGTATCCGCCTGGACTTTCCAAAGTCCCATCCACAGAACAGTCCTGGAGCGGATCTCGGCGGCTTGTGCCGTGGCGACAGCTCACCCGCGTGCCGGGGGACGAACAAGGAGCGATGCAATGAGTGAGAACAAGGGCCGAGGCCGAGACCGTACGCTGCAACCGGAAAGCTCCGGTCCAGGCGGCCCGGCGCATGACGAAACCCATGCCGAGGTACTGCGGGAACTGGTGGCGCATCTGCGACAGAACCGCACCCAACTGCGCGAGGTATGGGCCAGTCGCATCATGAGCGCACGCTTCCTGACCGCCATGACCAACGAAGAAATCATGGCGGAAGCGAGTTCGGTGTACGACAACTACCTCGGCGCGCTGGAGACCGGCTCGATCGAGGCCCTCGAAGCCTATGCCCGCGACCTCTCTGAGCGAATCATCCCCCGCGGCGTCGAGACGCACGAAGTGGTGGGTATCGTGCTCTTGCTGCGCGACGTGTTGGCGCGGTCACTCTTCTCCAAGTACGGTCAGAACCAGCAGGTGCTGACCCGCGTGTTGGACGCCTACGAACCTGCGGCGAACCGCATCGCCACCACGGTGGCGGTGGGCTTCGTGCAGGAGCGCGAAAGAATCATCCGTCAACAGCAGGAAGCCATCCGCGAGCTTTCCACCCCCGTGCTCGCCGTGCGTGAACGACTGCTCATCCTTCCTATCATCGGCATCCTGGATCCGCAACGTGCCCGTCAGTTGACGGAGCAGTTGTTGCGGGGCATCCGCATCAACCGCGCCCGGGTGGTGGTGATGGACTTGACCGGTGTGCCCGCGGTGGACGCAGCAGTGGCAAACCACCTGGTGCAGACCGTGGAAGCTGCGCGACTGGTCGGCGCCGACGTCATCGTCACGGGCCTCGCACCGGAACTGGCTCAGACGCTGGTCACCATCGGGGTGGATTTGGGCAAGATGGCCACGGTCGGCGACTTGCAGGGCGGCATCGAAGAAGCGGAGAAACTCTTGGGCTACAAGGTGGTGCTGGTACCACGCGCTGAAACCGCACAATAAGGGGGCAGAGCGTGGAAGTCCCCATACTAAAACAGCGGAACTATCTCATCGCTTCCGTGCAGGCGGTGCTGACCGACCAGGATCTCATCAACTTGCGTGACCGGCTGGTGGCGCAGGTGGGACGATTCCGTTCGGTCGGCGTGATCCTGGACGTGACCGGCCTGGACGTGATGGATTCATTTTCCGTGCGCACCTTGCGGGACATGGCCCACATGATCCGCCTGCGCGGTGCCGATACGGTCATCGTCGGCATCCAACCCGAGGTCGCATTCTCGATGGTGCAGTTGGGACTCAGCCTGGAGGGCGTGCCCACCGCGCTCGACCTCGAAGAAGGCTTGGCCTATCTGGACGCGCGCCCAAAGCGCACAGTGTCACGGACGATGAATGAACCGTAGGATAGACACTTCTCCACAAAATATCAGCGAGACGGCGGTCACTTTGGAAGACAGGAAGGTCATTCCGATCAGGACGGTGTCCGACATCGTCACTGCCAGGCAGCATGGACGCGAGCTGGCACTCAAATCCGGATTCTCGGAGACTGAATCGACGCTGATCGCCACCATCATCTCAGAGCTGGCACGCAACATCGTGCTCTATGCTCAGACGGGCGAGATCGTGTTGCAGAAGGCCTCCCCCGCCGACCATCATCGCGGCGTCATCATCATCAGCAGGGATAACGGCCCCGGCATACCCGACGTGCAGCGCGCCTTGGTGGGCGGGTATTCCACCTCGGGCGGCCTGGGGTTAGGCCTGTGCGGCGTGCGCCGCATGGTGGATGAGTTCTATATCGACACGGGCACCGACAAAGGCACGACAGTCACGGCAAAGAAATGGCTACCGTGATGTTAGATGGTATCCTTGAATCGGCCTCCGCCATGTTCACCCTGCCCGGCCAGGATGAGTGCGGAGACCGGGATGGAGTCGTGTCAACGCCCCAGGGCGCACTGGCGACCGTGATCGACGGCATCGGTCACGGCCCGGAGGCGGCCGAGGCCGCGGAGCGGGCTCTCATCAGTGTCCGTCATCTGGTTCGCGGCGAATCCCTGATCGAGATATTGAAGCGCTGCCATACCGCCCTCACCGGGAGCCGCGGCGCCGTGATGAACCTGGCATCCTTCGATAATCGCGAAGGAACTCTCACTTGGGTCGGCATCGGCAATGTGGAAGGCCGGTTGCTGCTGCGCAACACCCAATCCGGCTATGTGAGGCAGAATCTATTGCTGCGACCCGGTGTGGTGGGACAACGCCTGCCGTCGTTGCAGGTGGCCGTGAACCGCGTGCAGCGCGGTGACCTGATGGTATTCGCCACCGACGGCGTGGCACCCGACTTCGCGGAGCATATCAGGATAGATAGCCCCGTGACCGAGATTGCAAATGGCATCATCTCCCGCTATTGCAAGAAGACCGACGATGCCCTCGCGCTGGTCGTCAGATATCTGGGCTGAAGCGGTGCGCGGCAGCCCGTCTGACCTAGACGAGAGCTACCGCGCGGCGCTGAGGGAATACCTCGTGCAGGGCGGCGAGGCCCCGCTGCTACAAGCTTACGAACTGGGCCGGCAAGCTCTCGACTCCGGCATCGGCCTGCTGGGCCTCGTCAACATCCATGAGGGCGCCGTCGCAGAGGTGATCACGAAGGCCAACGGCGAGACCGCCCGACAACTGCACGGTGCGCACCATTTTCTGCTGGAGAGCATGGCGCCCTTTGAGATGATGCAGATCGGGCATCGTGAAGCGAACGCCGCACTGCGCCGGCTCAACAACGTGTTGGAGGACGAAGCCAAGCGCATCGCCCACGCCTTGCACGACGAAGCCGCCCAGCTTCTGGCATCGGTGTACCTGGAGTTGGCCGAGATTCAGCGGCTCGCGCCGCCGCAGGCCATCCGTACTCACACCGAGCGCATCTCATCGCAACTCGATGTGGTCTCGGATCAGCTGCGGCGCCTATCTCATGAGCTCAGGCCGCCGATCCTGGATCAGCTGGGCCTGATGCCGGCGCTGGAATTCCTGGCGGACGGCTTCCGCAAGCGCGCCGGCCTCAAGGTGGAGATCGACAATTTCATCGCCGACCGTGGCCGCCTGCCTCAGCTCATCGAGACCGCCCTGTATCGCACCGTACAGGAGGCGCTGAACAACGTAGTGAAGCACGCCCATGCCCAGAACGTGCGGGTGCGGATCTGGATCGAGCAGCAATTGGTGTGCTGCATGGTCAAAGACGATGGTGCCGGATTCCAGGCCTCCGGCGGCGACGCCGGACCGGGCGGTCTTGGACTGGTGGGCATACGCGAACGCATAGGTAGCCTGCACGGCGCCTTCGAGATCAACTCCAGACCGGGTTCAGGGACAGAACTCCGCGTCAGCATCCCCATAGGAGAGAAGCCATGATGCAGACAGTAATATTGGCTGATGACCACCCGATGTTCCGCCAGGGTCTCAAGGCCCTGCTGGAGCGCGAGGGTTTCGACGTTGTGGGTGAGGCCGCCAACGGCCACGATGCGGTACGCATGGCGCGCCAGCTCAATCCCGGGATCGCTGTGTTGGATATCGGTATGCCACTCCTGAACGGCATCGACGCGGCGCGCGACATCCATAAGCAGGCCTCCGACACGGAAGTCGTGTTGCTCACCATGTACGAGGAAGAAGCCTACGTGCTGGAAGCCTTGCGCGCGGGAATCCGAGGCTACGTGCTGAAGGCACAGGCGGCCGCCGATCTGGTCGGCGCCATACGCGAGGTGCTGCGCGGCGCAGTGTACTTGAGTCCCGGCATCTCCAAGACCGTGGTGGATGCCTACGTCGGCAAGTCGGAGTTGCCCCCGGATCCCCTCACCGACCGCGAGCGGCAGGTGCTGCAGCTGGTCGCCGAAGGCAAGACCACCAAAGAAGTGGCGGAGATCCTCGGGCTCAGCGCCAAGACCGCTGATTCGCACCGGACGCGGATCATGCAGAAACTGGAGATCCATGAGACGGCGGGGCTGGTCCGTTATGCGGTCCGACGGGGATTCATCAAAGCATAAGGTAGCGTTACCAAAATCGTGAACCAACCAAACCCCGACGTTATTCCCCCCCCTGCTCCTGTCCATGTGTTGCTCGCGGACGATCACGTGATCTTCCGTCAGGGCCTCAGCATGCTGCTGCAAGAGCAGGGCTTCGATGTCATGGGTGAGGCCGCCAGCGGCCCAGAAGCCCTGCATATGGCGGAGGTCAATCCGCCGGACGTCGCTATCCTCGACTACAACATGCCCATCATGAACGGCATCAGCGTAGCCCGCGAACTGCAGAAGTCCTCGCCTCACACTCAGACGGTGCTGCTCACCACAGAAGAGGACCACGCCAGCGCGGTGGAAGCTTTGCGCGCGGGCATGCACGGCTATGTGTACAAATCCCAGACGGCCGATGAACTCATCAGCACCATCCGCGAGGTCGCGCGCGGCGCCATCCACTTCAACACCCACCTCGGCCCGGGTGCGCTGAGTGCACTGGCCACGGGCGAGAGTTCTGAACCGGAGCCGCTCACCGAGCGCGAGCGCCAGGTCCTGATGCTCATCGCCAAGGGGTCCACCACACGGGCCATCGCCAGGGAATTGGGGCTGAGCGCCAAGACCATCGAATCCCACCGCAGCCGTATCATGCAGAAGCTGCACGTGCATCGCGCAGCGGAGCTCATCCGATACGCGATCCGCCGCCAGTTGATATCGCCATAGATAATGACGCCTTAGCTACGTATTTCCCGCCGTCTCCATCTCCCATCCATTTTCTTTTTCTCATCCTAGTTGTCAGCCACGCGTGATGTGACATAGGTCACGGATCCCACGCTGTTTACTTGATCGTGCTTGAGAGTTTAGAAAAACGTTACCCATGGCAGGTATAAATCTGGAGGCCGGTAAGGTATACACCTTGGGGTGAAACCCCTCAGTGCATGACCTGAAGGCCATGGCGATCCGGGAGCGGATCCCATGGCTTGCCTCTCCAGCTCAGTGGCATCGGCGCCCCAGGGGGCTCTGAGCGATGCGTACTGAGGTCTTGAAGCATGATGAGTTTGCCCGATCTGGCCCGTCGTGGTCACCTGCTGGCTGCCTGCGCCTTTGTCCTGGCGGCCTCGCTCTTCTCCATCCAAGCCAGAGCTGCCACCTTCCCCGGTGGCTTCATGGAAAGCGATACGGTCACCGTCACCCGCACCGCACTGAATACCGCTCAGCTCGGGGGTTTCCTGCCGCAACGCGGGCTTTTCACTTTCCCCGCGCCCTATAACACCCAGGGACTGCGCATCACCAACGCCACCGATTGCGGTGGCCAGGACTGCGTGGACATGATCTACAGCTACTGGCGCAACATGAGCAACAGCGCCGGTAGCAATACCATGTATATCTTCATCGGCCTGGACCGCAACCGCGGCGGTCAGGGTCCGACCCTGTTCAGTTATGACAAGACCACCGATGCCCTGACCGAAGTCGGTCCCATGTTTCCCTCGTCCAGCCCCTACAGCTGGAACAGCGCGGAGGGTTGGTACTTCAGCTATGGCATGCCCACCAAGCTGTACCTGCAGTCCGGTCCCAAGCTGATGCGCTATGACGTGCTGGCCAAGACCCTGGAGACGGTGTTCGATTCCACCGCCCAGTTTCCCGGCACAGTCATCACCCAGACCAACTCCAGCAACGATGACGACGTGCACTCGGCCACCCTGGTGGACGCTAGTACCTATGTGAAAGAAGGTTGCATCGCATACAAAGCAAGCACCAAACAGTTCTTTTACTACCCTAGCACCGGCGGATTTGATGAATGTCAGATAGACAAGAGCGGTAGGTATCTGGTCATCAAGGAGAAGTTACCGCAAGACAGCTGCACCAGCTGCGATGAAGACAACCTGATCGTGGACCTGCAGACTGGCACCCAGACTGCGCTCCTGGACAAGGACGGTGCCGGCGGCCACTCGGATCTGGGCTACGGCGTCCAGGTTGCCGTCGACAATTGGAACAACTATGCCAACGCCTGGCGGGTGTGGGATTTCACCCAGAGCCCACTCGCGGGCGGTCTCGTCTACCATGACAATGATTGGAACGCGTTCGCGCCCTCCCACGTGAGTTGGGAGAATGCCAGCGCCACGGTTCCCACGGCCCAGCAGTACGCCTGCGGCGGTGCAGCAAATGGGACCGGCACGTCTTACGGCAACGAGATTGTCTGTTTCATGTTGAACCCCGTGGCGGCGGCCTCCCAGCAACGGTTGGTGGTGGCGCCGGTGATGACCGACCTTACCGCCGTCGGCGGCAATGCCACCTGCCCCAGCTGCACCGCCTACGGCAAGGATCCCAAGGGCAACATCGATCCCACCGGCCAGTATTTCTTCTGGGTCAGCAACATGGGCGGCGCGCGCATGGATGCTTTCATGGTGAAGATCCCCTCGCAGGTGCTGACCGGCGCGGCGTCCAGCAGCGGCAGCACCGGTGGCGCCTCCATCGACACCACTCCGCCAACCGTAAGCGTCACTTCACCGGTCACGGGCGCCATGTTGACCGGGACCGTCACCCTCTCTGCGACCGCCAGCGACAACGTGGGAGTGGCCAGCGTACAGTTCCTGTTAGATGGAGTCGCCCTCGGCAAGCCACTCAGCAGCGCGCCCTACAGCCTCGCCTGGGATACCGGCACGGTCAGCGCCGGCACTCACACCATCAGTGCCGTCGCCAAAGACGCGGCTGGAAATGCCACCAACGCCACTTCCGTCGCCATCTCCACCTACATGGCGGCGGTACCCACCGTCATCAGCGGCATCGCCTCTTCAGTCACCGGCAGCACCACGGCGACCGTGAGTTGGGCCACCGACCAACTCGCCAACTCTCAGGTGACTTATGGCCTGAACACCAGTTATGGCACCAGCACCACCCTCAACCCCACGATGGCGATGACACATAGCGCCGCCCTCGCCAGCCTCAAGGCATCCACTCTCTATCACTATCAGGTGATCTCCACGGATTCCGGCGGTCTCAAGACGGTCTCGCCGGATCAGACCTTCACTACCCAGGCCGGCAGCACCACCGTGACACTACCCGCAAGCGCGGCCAACTGGCAGTTCAATGCCGGCAGCGGCACCACGGCGATCGACAGTTCCGGTAACAACCATACCGGCACCTTGGTCAACAGCCCTGGCTGGGTCCCAGGTGTCGCCGGCGATGCCCTGAGCTTCAACGGCAGCAACCAGTACGTCAGCGTTCCCAGCAGCAGTGCGATTGACCATTACCCCTTGACGGTCACTGCATGGTTCAAGACCACGGGTAGCAGCGGCATCCAAGGGCTCGTCAACAAGTACGTCCAGGGCACACGCAACGGTTATCAGCTGTTCATGTATAACGGCAAGCTCTGTGCGTGGTATTTCAGGGACAGCTTGGATTACGTGTGGGATGGAAGCAGTTGCACTCTGCCGGTATCCGGCTACAACGACGGCCAGTGGCACATGGCCACGTTCGTGGTGAATTCCGCAGGCGGCAAGCTGTATGTGGATGGCATCAGCAAGGCCAGCCGCGGCTGGAACGGTGTCCCAGGCAATGCCACCACCTCCACTGCTCTGCTCCTCGGCTATCAAGGTCGATTGGGCTCCTACTTTACCGGCAACATGGACGAGGTCCGCATCTACGACAGCGGCCTGGGCGCCGCCCAGGTGGCGACGCTCTATGCCAGTTTCCCGCAGGTGCTGCCGGTGGCCTGGACCCAGCTGACGAACCTGACGGCCGAAGGCGGGTCGCTGCAGAAGACCAGCGGATGCGATGGCTGCGAGGATGCCACCGCCGTATCCCAGCAGCAGATCGCACTCGGGGCCAATGGCTATCTGGAGTTCACCGCGACCGAGACCAATACCCTGCGAAGCGTGGGTCTGGCCAACATTAGCGCGGGCATGGGCATGGCGGACATGGACTTCGCCATCCGCCTTCAGAGCGGCAACGTCGAGGTGCGTGAGAAGGGTGTCTACAGAACCGGCACCAGCTTCGTCTCCGGCGATGTGTTCCGGATCACCGTGGGTGCCGGAGTGGTGCACTACTACAAGAACGGCGCAGTTTTCTATGTCAGCACCGTCGCCCCCTCTTCCGCCTTGCGTGGCTCGGCATCCATCAACAACCTGGGCGGCACCGTCAGCAGCGCGGTCATCAAGACCCTGTGACTCGTGGACATGAAAAAGGCTTCCCTTCTCCGGCCGCCTTTGTTGGCGGCCGGAGAAGCAGGAAGCCTTATTTCTTTGGCCCGATCGGGCAGACGCTTCAGGGCTGGGTCACGAGATCCTGGCTGAGGTGCAGCGCGCGCGCCTGATAGTGTTCCAGGGCCAGGCACTTACGGTACCAGTCAACGGTCTCCTTCAGGCCTTCCTTGAACGCCACTTGGGGTGCATAGCTCAGAAGTTCCTGGGCCTTCTCGATGCCGGCCTGGGAGTGCAGGACATCCCCGGCGCGAGGCGCCTCGAAATTAGGCGTGATGCGATCCCCCAACAGGTCCTCGAGCATATCGATCAGCTCCAGCAAGCTGCGGCGCTCGCCACAGGCCACGTTGATCACCTGCCCCGCAGCCTTCGGTGCGGAGGCCGCGGCGATGGTGGCGTCCACTGCATTGGTGACGAAGGTGAAATCCCGGGACTGGCTGCCATCGCCATAGATCACCGGAGACCCGCCGTTCAGGGCTGTATCGATGAAGCGCGGGATGACCGCGGCATATTCCGAGTTGGGATCCTGGCGCGGTCCGAACACGTTGAAGTAACGTACGCAAGCCGTCTCCAGACCGAAGGTGTCGTTATAGACCTTGCAATAATATTCGCCGGTGAGCTTGGATACCGCGTAGGGCGAGGCTGGCGCGGGTTTGGCATCCTCGCGCTTGGGCAGGGCCACGGCATTGCCATACGCCGAAGATGAAGCGGCATACACCACCCGTTTCACCTTGGCCTTGTGCGCCGCGTCCAGCACCGTCAGAGTGCCGGTCTCGTTGGTCGAGTGGGTGGCCAGGGGGTCACGCAACGAGCGGCCCACCGAAGCCAGCGCCGCCAGGTGGAACACATAGTCCTTCCCCGCCACGGCGGACCGCATTACTTCCCGGTCCCGCACGTCGCCTTCGATGAATTCCACCGGCAGGCTTTCGATGTTCTCGCGCTTGCCGGTGGACAGGTTGTCCAACACCCAGACGTCGTGCCCGCGATGCAGCAGGCCACGGGTGAGATGGGAGCCGATGAAACCGGCGCCGCCCGTCACTAAGCATTTCATATTGATCACCTCATTGTGGGATTGGTTCCGCGCAGATGCACAGAACGATTCAGTCCTTTGAGCTTCGACTCAGGGTTGCCGCCGGACGCGATGGTAGTCGTCTTCCACCCGCACGATGTCGTCCTCCCGGAGGATGCGGCCACGCTGGACCTCGACGATTGCCACCGGCTCGTTGCCGAAGTTGGCGAGGCGGTGCAGCATCCCCAGCGGGATCTCCACGCTGCTGCGCGGATCCAACTCCACGGTGGTGTCGCCCACCTGGGCGCTGGCACGTCCGGCGATGCAGGTCCAGTACTCACTGCGGTGGTGGTGGTACTGCAGGCTCAGACGGTGACCTGGGTTCACTTCGATGAGCTTGACCTTGATGCCCTGCGCTTCGTAGAGCAGCGTCCAGCTTCCCCAAGGACGCCCCTCCGACTCCGCAGCCAGGCTGCGCTGGGTGAACGGCAGTTGGGTGAGAGCACCCGGGATCGGGAAATTAAGGTTCTCTTCCATGAGTTGGATCCCTCGATTCATTCGACGGTGACGGACTTGGCGAGATTGCGCGGCTTATCCACGTCGGTGCCGCGCGCCAAGGCGCTGTGATAGGCCAAGAGTTGTACCGGCAATGCATGGATGATGGGCGAGAGCACGCCGGCATGGCGCGGTGTGCGGATCACATGCACGCCTTCGCTGCCGATGAAGCGGCTGTCCTGGTCCGTGAGTACGAACAGTTCCCCGCCGCGGGCGCGGACCTCTTGCATGTTCGATTTCACCTTCTCCAGCAGCGAATCATTGGGTGCGATCACCACCACCGGCATGTCGCTGTCCACCAGGGCCAATGGTCCATGTTTCAATTCTCCCGCGGGATAGGCCTCGGCGTGGATGTAGGAAATTTCCTTGAGCTTGAGCGCGCCTTCGAGGGCGATGGGGTAATGCACGCCGCGTCCGAGGAACAGTGCGTGCTGGCGTTGCGCGAAACGGCTTGCCCAGCCGCGGATCTGGGGCTCAAGGTTCAATGCGTGCTGCGCGGTCTCGGGGAGCTGGCGCAGGCTGGCCACATATCCCTGCTCCTGCTCCGGAGCGAGACGGCCATGGAGCTTCGCGAGCGTGACCGCGAGGCCGAACAAGGCTACCAATTGGGTCGTGAATGCCTTGGTGGAAGCCACCCCGATCTCGGCGCCGGCCCGGGTGTAGAACACCAACTCCGAGGCGCGCGGGATGGCGCTTTCCGGCACATTGCAGATGGCCAGGGTCTTGTTATGACCCAGATCCTTGGCATGCCTGAGGGCTTCGAGCGTGTCCAGAGTCTCGCCGGACTGGGAGATGGTGAGGATCAACTGTCCGGGATGCGGCACTGATCGGCGATAGCGATACTCGCTCGCGATCTCGACATTGGTGGGGATGCCCGCCACACTCTCCAGCCAGTATTTGGCAGTAAGGCCGGCATAGAAACTGGTGCCGGCCGCCAGGATAAGGATCGACTCGGTGGCGGCGAAGCTCTCCTCCGCGGTCAGGCCAAACACGCGAGGCGAGAAGTCCTGCTCAAGGAATGGTCGCAGGGTGTCCGCGAGCGCAACCGGCTGCTCGTGGATTTCTTTCTGCATGTAGTGCTGATGGGTGCCGAGGTCCAGGGATTCCAGCGACACGTCGCTGATGCGCAAGGCGCGCCGCACGGATTTGCCATCCCGGTCCACCACCGTGACGCGCTGACCACGCAGTTCCACGACGTCACCATCTTCCAGGTACATGACCTTACGGGTGGCGGAAAGCACGGCCGAGACATCCGAAGCCAGGAAGTTCTCGCCTTCTCCCAACCCGACCAGCAGAGGACAGCCCTTGCGGGCGCCGGTTATCACATCGGGGGTCTCCAGGCTCAGCACGCC
>Ga0070714_100001773_pt1 | contig 15734 bp, 13 predicted proteins | sample LARL83metaG_FD_65450 | JGI IMG/M metagenome (GOLD analysis project Ga0070714, IMG submission 65450) | Corn, switchgrass and miscanthus rhizosphere microbial communities from Kellogg Biological Station, Michigan, USA - LAR L8-3 metaG | ecosystem: Host-associated > Plants > Roots > Rhizosphere ...
GGCCGGTCCGCGAACGTTTCGCGCATGAAGCGCGCGAACTGGCCGCGATGGCGCGTTGAGATCTCGAGCCGTGGGATGAGGAACCGGTTCGTACCCGCTGTGAACCGCCCCGGTTCGACCGTGACGGCCGCGCGAAAGCCGGCCTCCCTCACGGCTCGAATCGTTGCCGCGTCGACGTCGCCGTAGGGATACCCGAACAGGTGCACGGGCCGCTCGAGCAGACGTTCGAGCGCCTGCTTGTCGTCCTCGATCTCGCGGCGCTTCGTCTCCGGCGGCTGCACGGTGAGCGCCAGATGGTGAGTCGTATGCGCGCCGATCGAGTGTCCGGGACGGCTGGCGAGCGCGCGGATTTCGGCGCCGGTCATCACGCGGTGCGTTGCGCGCGGCCCGCAGCGGACCCCACTCCATCGAAGGATGTCCGCGAGCAGCTGTTCTCTGTCGGCTGCTGCCAGCGGCCAGGCGACGCGATTTAATTCGTCCAGGGCTTCGGCGCGCTCGGCGTCGGTGGTCGTCGGCATGTCGAGGCGCTGGCCGCCGGCATCCACGGCAAGCCGCGGAGGCAGCACGCGCTCTGCCAGAAACAACCGCTCGAGGACGTCCCAGAACCGTTCGTGTTCCTCGTGCAGCCTGTCGGTATTCACGAAGAACGTTGCCGGCACGCCGGTCTCGACGAGAATTGTCGACGCCGCGCCGAGCGCATCGAGGTAGCCATCGTCGAGCGTGACAGCCACGGCCCCGTCGGGGATCCGACCCGCAGCCGCCGCCTCGATCAGTTCCTCGAGGCCGATCGGCGTGTAGTGCTCGCGCACATGCTCCATGTGCCGGCGGAACTCGTCGGGCGGCGTGCACAACGCGTGGGAGTCCGGGGTCAGATCTGCGATTCGATGGTAGGCGAGGATCGCCGCGGGAAAGGATTCCTGGTTCGTTCGACGCGACCGGCCTGCCGAGCGGGCTCCATCGAGAGTCGGCTTCACCGCGCGGATTGCCACGATGACCGGGAAGGCGGGGTCGGCGCGATCGAGATCGTCTTCCGCCATCTCCTCGACGGAAAGACCGTACAGAAACGCCGCGCACGCCATCACATTGCCGTACGCGGTGACGTCGAATGCGTCAACAGGGAAGGCTGCCGCGAATAACTGACGCGCCGATGCTTCCGTCAGCCTCCAGAAATCGCCGTCGACGCCGGCTTCGTCGTCGACCCTGATCACGCTCGGGACCGTCGCCAACAGCACGCCGCCCGGGCGCAACATCCGGGCGCATTCGGCGATCGCGGCCGGCATGTCGTCGACGAGATGCAGCGTTTGCGTCAGGATGACGCAGTCGTAGATGGACGAGGGGACCACGTGCGCGCGGCGAAGGTCGGCGACGACCGTGGCGGCGCCGTTGCCGGAATCGAGGTCGATCACGTCGCGCGCGGTCACCGCTGCGCCGCCGAACTGCTCGGTGTAACGCGAGTCGCGCACCTCGAGGACGCGGCCGCGGATGTCGGTCCGGTGCCGATCGAGAAAGCGATCGATGTAGTGCCGATCGATCGGCTTGCCGCGGTCGCGGCCCCAGTGCGCGCTGAGCGGCACCTGTCGGCGGAGATCGCCCCATTCGACGCGAGCGGAGCCGCGCGACTCGAGCGCGAGCGCCGCGTCCGCGATGTCCGCCTTCAATTGCGCGAGCTCGGCTTCGAGCGCCGAGGCCCGACTCTGCAGAGCGGCGCGATATTCCTGCTGCCCGACCAGGAATGCCTCTTTCGCGTATATCAGATCGAGCGCATGGCGCTCGATCGCGGCGCGGTGCTTCGCGTAGAAGTGTGCGAGCCGCGAACGATACGTGGCGTCTTCAATCGATCGGCGATAGCCCGACCGCGCGCGCACGCGATAGTGCAGCAGCGGCTCGTCCAGAATCACGCCGTGGAATCCCTGCTCCATGGCCGTGGCCCAGAAGTCGAGCAGCTCGAAGCTGGGCACGTCTTCATCGAACCCGCCGACGCTGGTCCACAATCGTCGTCTGATCATCGTGGACGCGTGCGGCACGCCCCCGGTCGCAATGGCGTCGACGAAAAGCGGTATCGACGGCTTCCAGACGTACTCGGCCGCGCCGAAGGCGCGCATTGCGCAGGAGACGAAATCGACGTCGGACGACGAATCGAGGCGCGTGCCGGCCAACTCGAAATAGCGCGGGTCGAGCGTATCGTCCGCGTCCAGCCAGACCAGGTAGTCTGCGGACGTCAGCCGTGCACCAAGATTGCGGGCGGCCGACGCGCCGAGCCCCTCGCCAGTGACAACGTGCGTGCCGTCGCGTTCGAGGCGGGCGAGGACCTGTCGCGTGTGGATATCCTCGGAGCGATCGTCGACCACGACGATCTCGGCGGCCGGCCGCGTCTGTCGCTCGACGCTCTCGAGCGCCTCGGGCAGAAACCGGCCCAGATCGCGGCACGTGATGATGGCGGCGATTCGCCCGGGCGTCATGGCGCTCCTCGCCACTGCAGCCATCGCGAATACGCCGTCCGCAGCGGCTGCGTGATGCGCCAGCTCATGGACGCGCGTAAGGCGTCGACTTCCGCTGCCGTGGCGGCCAACGCCGCTTCGAGCTCGCGAAGGCGATCTTCCGCCGCCCTCCGCGAGTCGGGTTCCGCGTCGTCCAGCGGCGACGCCGCCGGAGACGCGAGGCGCGAACGAAGGCGCGCCAGTTCCTGCCGCCGCTGCACGACCGCCGGCTCGAGGTCCGAGGCGATATAGCGTTCGGTCTCGTCGTTCAGCCGCAGCAGAGTGGAGGTCTCGCGGTCCTGATGCTCGAACACATCCATGAGGTGGGAGCGATACGCTTTCGAATGCTTCGTGATGCGATGGCGAGTGAGCGGTAGATGATGCGCGCCGTAAAAGGAAGCGGTGCTGAGCGACCCCGCGCGGCGACGGTAGTCGAAAAGAACCTCGGGGATGATCGTCCCCCGATAGCCCCGTTCCGCGAGCGTGAGCCACAGGTCCCAATCCTCTCCGCCTTGCGCGGGCATCGCCACGTCGTATCCGCCTATCTCGAGCATGACGTCACGACGCACGAGCGCCGCGGTCAGCACGGTGTCTTCCCACAGCAGCGTCGGAAGGTCGCACCGTTCCGGTTTCCAGTCCCAGGCTTCGTCGCCGAACGTGCGAAGCCAGCACGATACGAAGGCGACGTCAGGAGACTGGTCCAGAATCGGTACCGCGCGTTCGAAGTACTCAGGCCTGAGGCGATCGTCGGCGTCGAGCGCGCAAAGGTACGCGCCCGCCGCCGCCGCGACTCCGGCGTTGCGCGCGGCAGAGACCCCCTGGTGCTCGATTCGGATCACGCGCGTCTTCGGGCGGCGAAAATCGGCGAGCACCGCCGCGGTTTCAGGGTCGGTCGATCCGTCGTCGACGATGAGAACCTCGAAGCGCTGATACGTCTGCGAGAGCACGCTGTCGACGGCCTCGCCGAGGTACGCGCCCAGGTTGTAGCACGGGATGATTACCGACACCGCTGGGCGATCGGCCATCGACTCCGAATCCATATCAGAAGGGATCCACCGGGAGCGGCTCCGGCCGGATGTCCACGAGCGGAATTCGGGCGGCGCGCGCGCGGGCCCCGAGCAGGTGTTCGCAGAATACAGAGCGCAGCTTGGCCTTGAACGCATCCGCGTTCACGGGAGTAACCGGTTCCTGCGCGTACCAACCGTGCCGGAACTGGTCGTCGCGGCGCTCGCCGAAGAAGTAGGTGCTCAGATAATCCCGGTAGTTCGGACTGAGCGGCGACGGCTCACGGAAAAAGTTCTGGCGGTTGTCGCCGAAAACCGAATCGTCGTCGAGCGGCCGCGCGAGCGGACGGAGGCGGTCGAGCGTGCCGCGGCCGGCTATCAGGAGGCTCGTGTCGATCCATTGCCGGACGCTCGCTCCAAACAGCTCGACCGGCCGTGGATATTCGTCGATCCAACCGACGAGCGCACCGCGTGCGGCCGCCGCGGCGCGTTCCGCCGGGATGTTCACGACGCGATCGTGCTTGTCCGCGCGCGCCACGGTGTCGTTGGCGAGCACGAAGGTGGCGTCCGGCGGCGGCGCGTACCGCGAGTCCATCCAGGCGATCCCGCGATCCCAGCCGGAGAACTCGTGCATCGAGTTGTCGCCGCCGATCCGATGGACGGCATCCTCGATGGCGCTTTCACGAAGTCCGCCCTCCGCGTTATCGACGATGGCAGTCCGGAGCGTCGCGTCTGGGAAGATGCGGCGAACCGTCGGCACCAACCTGTCGAGCGCGGCCTGCTCGCGGGCCCGGCCGAACTCGACGAGGACCAGATAGATTTCTCGCGGCATCACAGCACCCGAGACGAACGGCCCAGGCCGAGCAGCCGATAGGCCGCCCGCGCCGGCGCCGTCCAACGCCAGCTCCACGAGCGGTGAATATCGTCGATGCGCCGTGCAGAATCGTCGAGAGCGGCCTGTAGTCGACCGAGTGCGCTGGCACGATCGTCGACTGCTGAGGCAAGCTTCTTGATCTCCATCTTGTGCGCGTCGAGGTCGCGGTCCCTCGCATTTAACTGCCGGAGCGCGTCGTCGAGCTCCGCGGACCGCGCGTGGAAGTCGGCGGTCAATCGAACCGCTTCCGCGTTCCGCTCCGCAACGTGAGCCTCCAACCGCGTGAGCGCTTCGCCACGACGGTCAATTTCGCGACAGGCCTGCCCGAGCTCCGTACGAAGCCTCTCGACGTCGCCGCGGGATTCCGAGAGCGACGCCTCGAGGCGCTCGACGTCTCGGTGACGTAGTGCGAGCTCGATTCGAACGGTCTCGGGATCGTAACGGGTGAGCGCGGCGGGGTCGCGCAGGAATCTGGCGCCATCCTTCATGTCGTCGTATTGGACGTGCCAACCGCGGGCGCGCTCGCTGGGCAAGAATCTCCCGAGGCGTTCCTGAAAGACCTTCCGCTCGCCATGCGCCTGACTTCGAATCGGATAATGGCGGAGCACGAAGCGAATCGGGAAAACGGTCCGGTCTGAAAATTTCGCGTCGTGGCCACCGCTCGAGGCGAGATCGATCTCGGGCGTCTTTTTCCAGCACCGAATCTGCACGTGATCGTAGGGCGCGTGCGCGGCATAGAACGGCAACGCGCGGCGCACGTCGTCGCCTGGTTGGAACGTGTCGTCGACCGGCCAGAAATCGAGGCTCGCGAAATCGATTGCGTTGAAGCCGAGTGCGTTCACGCGTTGGATCGCATCGGCCAGCCTGAGGTGGGGCCAGGGGCTCTCGCGGAACTCGTCCGCGTCGTGATGCATGAACCAGTCGGCGTCGAGCTCGCGCGCCAGGGCGGTCTTCCTGAGGAGAATCCGCTCCCAGTCGAACGGGTGCGGCGCCGTCGGTCCCAGGGGCGGCTCGCGCAGACGCTCGATGGCGAGTACACCGCGTCCGACGAAGGGCTCCACTCGAGCGATGGTGTCGTCCGTGGATCCGTCGTCGAGGAAGTACACGGAGACGCCCTGCTCGATGAGATCCGAGACGACCTGACCGATGATGTCCGCTTCGTTGAACGCGGCGACGATCGCGATAACGGAGAAGCCCGGCACGTGCGAGCATTCTACGGCAGCTCAGCGCCGTCGGAGAGCTACGACGATCGCTTCCAGCTGAAGGTGGCGATCATGGCCTGACCGGCGACGAAGAACTGCGACTGGAGCCGGCGGTCGTAATGAATGTTCGCGTTGCCGGCATTGTCGATCGTCTTCGCCAGCACGGAGCCGAAAAGATCGCTGGTGCCGGTCAGCGCGAAGCTGGCATTCGGCGCGTAGACCGTCGCGGCCGACTGGTCGTTGCCCTTCATGTTGATTGTGCCCGTTCCGGGATAGACGATCTGGATTGCGGCCGCGTCGTACATATCGGCTGGCGCCGCCGCATTCTGCTTCCATCCGAGGCTGGCCAGATCGACTGCGACGAGCATGTCCGACGGATCTGCGAGCGACGGATTCGTGACGCCCGGCGGATTCTTGCCGGCGACTTTCAACACAACCGCCTGGTTGAGCGAGCCGAGCGAATCGAACACGATATTTCCGCTGCCGGCCAGGCTGTTGATGTTGACGTTGGCGGCCGGCGAGGCCCCCTCGAACTGGAGCATGTAGCCTCCGGCGACCGTGACACTGGGCATCGTCACATCCGCGCCGTAGCCATTCACGGTGATTTTTGGATTTCCCGACACCGGATCGGTTCCGATTTGGCAATTTCCGGCGGGCGTCGTGACGTTCGTGCCGAACGTCAACCCGAGCTGCGCGCAGATCGCGGGCCCTCCACCGGGCAGGCCCATCAGCGTGGCGTCGATCGTCACCGGCGTCGTCGGCGGCGTCGTCGAGAAGATGGGCGGCGGGAAGACGACGGCCTTCGGAAGCGGCACCTCGCCACCTTCGACGGTCGCTTTGCCTCCTGTCACCGATTCGCCGGTAATGGCGCCAGCCGTGCAATCGCCAACCCCGAGGCGGGGTGTGTACAAGTGACCTTGCACATCAGTGCTGCCCTTGATGTGAAGGTTCCCGTTCGTGCCGACATCGCCGTCGGTGGCTTCGGTGCTGACGACGGGCGGCCCGAGACTCGAGTCGTAGCTGTTGACCGTCGTGTCGCCGTGGAAATAGATCGCGTCACATCCATTGAAGGTCGCGAATGCCGCCATCGAGTTGGCGGGCACTTTCGGCGTCTCGATCTGCGCGACGACTTCCACGGTGGCTTTCGGCGAACCTGACAGGCCGCCGTCGGCCGTAATTTCCCACGTCTGGATCACGGCCTGCCCGCCGCCGTACGATTCGAACTTCTGCATCGCGACGAGCGTGGCGTACGCCTTGTAGGTAAGCGTGGCGTTTCCGGCGGCAAGCGTGCCTTGCGCAGCCGCGTTGAACGCGGTCCTCACCGCGGCGACCGGATAATTCGACGCGACGTCCGCGGTTGCCGAAAGCACCACGGGCTGGCCGACTGCCGCGCATCCAGCCGTGCAGATCACCGGCGACTTGGTCGTGTCGTAATTCGCAAACGGGTCGACGCCGCCCACCGGAGTGGGCAGGGGATACTGCGTTGAGTCGAGCAGGAAGTTCGCCGCTTTCTGCACGCCGGCCTCGGCGGCATAGCGAGCCTGCGACATCACCCGGTAGTTCAAGCTCGCGTACGTTTCAGTCTGCGACAGGAACATCAGCGACGCGCCGAGCACCGACAGTGCCGTCATCAAGAACAAGGCGAGCACGAGAGCGATGCCGCGTTCGTGGTGTGTATTCATACGTCAAACTCGAAAAGTCACGGCGTCAACAGTGCCGTTACCGTGGCCGGGGTCGATTGAATCCGATCCGTATAGCCCATGCTGGCCAGCTCCCACGCGCTGAACACGTTTCTGGGAGAGATGTTCAGGAGCGCCTTGGTTTCGGTCTGGAACTGGTGCGTGACCGGATCGGGCAGCTGCGTCCAGACGGTCAACGTCACGGCGACGTCGAGCACGAAGGTGAAGTCCGTGCCCTGGACGTGTAAAAGCGCCGTCTGGTACTGGAAGCAGGGCCGCGCTACACCTCCCGCGTCCGGTGGATTCACGTGGATGTTGCTCAGGAGGATCATCGCGTCGGACAGCGCGGGCTTGGCGGCAGGCGCCGTGTTGTACGGCATCACATTGCGGTAGAGATTGTGCGACCCGACGTCGGCGTTGTCGCAGAAGTACTCCACATAGACCATGTTGCCGTCGCCGTTGATATCGCCGAACAGCTTCAGGTGGTTCGCGTCCGATCCATTGACGATACCGGTCGGCGGGACGATGCCGGTGGCAAAGCCGCCGAGCGGCGCGAGCACGGCGCCGGCAAGATGCGGTTTGCTGAAGCACGCCTGGAATGTCGTGCCGTTGGTGACGGAGGCGACCTTGATGTCCTCCTGGGTATCGCCGTCGAGTACCGTCAACGTCTCGTATGCCGCGGGCGGTCCCGCGCTGGCGAACATGCCGGTGGTGGACGTGACGCTCACCGGAACCGCGTTCAAGGTCGGTGTTCCAGGATCGCAGTTCGCGGCGGCGGCGACGGCAGCGGTCAGCGTTACTGGAGCGGGCACGGTGACTCGACCGGCCTGCCCGACCTCCTGTTGAAGCAGCTCGGTCGCGCCGCGGACGCCGCTGTGCATTTCGGTGCGGTTCGAAATCGTCTGCTGATGCTTCGTCATCTGCATCAGCGCGCTCGTGACGATGCTCGACACGACGAGCAGCAGGCCCGTGGCGATGAGCATTTCGGCCAGCGAGAATCCCGATTCGGAGCGAAGGTTCGTCGTCATATCACTAGAATTGCGACGCTTTCAGCGCCACGATCGACGACTTCGCGAGCATGAACCCGCCCACCGACGAGCGCACCGTGACGGTAACGACGATCTGCTTGATTCCTGTGGGCGGATTGTCCGTGCACGCGGCCGCCGCGCACGAAATCTGCCACACGCGCTCGTAGAACCATCCCGCCGGCGCTGCGGCGCCGCCTCCGAGCAAGCTGCCGTCGCTGCCGAGCCAATCGACGTACTTGGCGACGGGGGCAGCCGTGTCCGAGCTTCCGCCCACGGCGAGCCCGGAGCCGCCGGCGCCGGCCGCCGGAAACACGACCGTGTCGCTGACCTCGTCTCCGTATGCCAGTCCGAGGAGTTGCTCCATCTTGTCCTGCGCGTACTCGGTCGTGCGGGGTGCGAGATGGCCTTGGTTTTCCGTGTGCATCGTCGCGACCGCGCCCATCGTCATGAGGCCGGCGAGCGTGACCAGGAGGATGCCGCAGGCGATTGCCGTTTCAATCAGCGTGGTGCCCGCTTCCGTCTGCAGCCGCCGGACGTGCGCGCGAAGGTGGGGCGTCATTGTTGGATCCATGCCGGCGTCGCGGTCGGCAGCGTCCGCCACGTCCGGATCATCCCGGTCGCCGATACCGTGACGCCATAGACGGCGCTGCCGTCCGTGATGTACACGGCATCGATGGTCGGCGAGCCGGTCGCGTCCACTGGCACGCCTCGTGAGTTGAAGATCACGCAGTAGGTGCCCGCGACATCGACCCCCGCGTCGTCCTTGCACAGCGCGGGCGCGCCGATCACCGGCTGGGTGTTCGGCGGCGCGCTGCCCACGATGCCGAACCCGAACGAGACCGCCGAGGACAGCGTCGTCGTGCCGCCGTCGGTGGTCCACTTGCTGGTGGTCTTGTCCCACGTTTCCAGGTGATACGTCCTCGGGGCGAAATCGATGCGGAACCGCACCTTGGTGAAGATCGACGACGCGCGCATCTTCGCCAGGGCGACGTCGTTCGCCACGCTGCGCGAGTCGCCGCTGATGCGGAAACCCGCGATCGTGTTCGCCGTCATCGGGATCGTGATCGCCGAGATCACGCCGATGAGGGCCACGACCAGCAGCACCTCGACCAGCGAGTACCCGGCGTGACGGAGGAAGCGGTCGCGCGTCATTTCAACTCTACGGTTGAGCAACCGCAGTGCCACGGTCCGCGCGGGTCAAATCAGCAGGTATGTGTTGTCTCGACAGGAGCTTACGGGCGCTGTATCTCCGCAGACACCGCGAACGGCGAGTGAGCCGTTTTGGAACACTCCGTTACAGTTCTCGTCGCAGTTTGTCGCGGCCGCGTCAAGGCACTGGTTGCAGTTTCTGCCAGCCTCGAGCGCTCATTTCTTTCGGCTCGAACGGATTTCTTCGATATCTGCGCGATCGCGCGAGCCGTTCGACCTGGACTTTCAGTTGCACTCGCCTGTCGCATGGCTCGCGGATTCTCTCTGCTCGAAGTGCTCGTTGCCAGCTCCGTCGTCACCGTCGCGATCGTCGGCGTCATGCCGCTCGCGATCCTGTCGACACGGGCCGCCGAAAGCGCGAAAGGCGCGACGTTCGCGGCGGTGCTCGCGCAGCAGAAGATGGAACAGCTCCGCGCGCTCGCATGGACCGTCGGCGTGGACGGCCGCGCCGTCAGCGACACCACGACAGATGTTGCATCCGAGCCGGAACGGCCAGGAGGCGGCACGGGGCTCAGTCCGTCGCCGGCACGCGCACTCGATCGCGACGCGCCCGGATACTGCGACGCGGTCGACGCGGCCGGGCACGTGCTCGCGGCTGGTTCACCGGCCGTCGCCTTTACGCGGCGGTGGTCGATTGATCCATGGCCGGCAGATCCCGCAAACACGCTGGTGCTGCAAGTTCGGGTCGTTCGCTCGGGCGCCGTGTCACGGCCTGGAAGAATGCCCGACGAAGCGCGCCTCACCACCGTCAAGGCGCGGAGGGTGCAGTGATGCGCGGCGAGTTCGGCTTCTCAATCGTCGAATTACTTGCCGCGGCAGCGATCCTGCTCGTCGCGATCGCGAGTCTCGTCATCGTTTCGATTCCTTCGCACGCTGCGTTCTCTTCACAGTCGGAGACCGTGGACCTCCAGCAGCGACTGCGCGTTGTCGTCGACACCTTGTCGAAGGATCTCCTCGCTGCGGGCAGTGGGGGCTACCTGGGCGCGGGCGGAAGCGCGCTCACGTACTCGTCCGCGCCAGTCCTTCCTTATCGCGTGGGCGCCCGGGGCGCCGATCCGCCCGGAACCTTCAGGCCCGACACGATCACGATCCTTTCCGTGGCCCGAAGTGGCGGAGGCACCGTCAGCACAACCTACCTGCTGAAAACATCACCGGGCGGTCCGCCGCAGCTCGTCGTGTACGACGGCACCGCGAATCCGGACGTGCCCGTCGTCGACAACGTCGTCGGCCTGTCGTTCGACTACTACGGCGATCCCCAGCCGCCGACGATGCGCAAGATAGTTGCAGACGACGCGGGGCCATGGACGACGTATGGGCCGCCGCCTCCATCGGTCGCGGCGCCGCCGTTTGGCCCCGGCGAGAATTGCGTGTTCACGAACGACGGCTCGCCGACGCCGCGTCCGCGGCTTGCCACGCTGGGCGCCGTCGATACTCCGCTGCTGAAGCTCACGGCTGCTCAACTCACCGATGGGCCCTGGTGCCCGGACGACGGGGATCCAGCGAGGTGGGATGCGGACCTGCTGCGTGTTCGGCGTATCGTCGTCACCGTGCGCGTTCAGGCCGCTTCGGCGGCGCTCCGCGGGCCGGGAGGCCCGCTCTTCTCTCGCGCCGGGACGGCGCGGGAAGGCTCGAAGTGGGTCCCCGACCAGGAGATTCGGTTCGATGTGTCGCCTCGAAACCTGAATCTCGGGAGGTGATCGATGAGCCCGCCACGCGAAAAGGGTTTTGTGATCGTCGTCGTGCTGCTGGGGATCGTCCTGCTGTCGGCGGTCGGAAGCGCGCTCGTCCTGACGACGACCACGGAAACGCGAATCGCCGCGTACTTCCGGTACAGCGGCGAGGCCCTTGCCGCCGCCGAAGCCGTCGCGGAATTGTCGCTGGCCGACGTGGCCGCCGTCCCCGATTGGGACCGCCTGCTCGACGGCTCGGTCGCTTCGCGCTTCGTGGACGGCCCGCCGATCGGGCCGCGCAAGCTCGCAGACGGATCCGCGATCGACCTCGCGCAGGTCGTCACCATGGCCAACTGCGAGAAGCCGGCGCCATGCACGGACGCCGACATGGACGTCGTCACTGACGACCGTCCCTGGGGTGCGAACAATCCAAGGTGGAAGCTCTTTGCGCACGGCTGGCTGCGCGATGTGCTGCCGCCTGGCGCCATCGACTCGCCCTTTTACGTCGTTCTCATGGTGGGCGACGACCCCGCGGAAAACGACAACGATCCCACGACCGATGGGCGCGACGCGGCCAATCCGGGAAGCGGCGTCGTCGCGCTCAGGGCCGAGGCGTTTGGCCCCGGCGCTCACCGGACGGTCGAGCTCACCGTCGCGCGCACCCTCGGGACCGTTCGCATTCTCACCTGGCGGGAGGTCAGATAATGCCGAGGCGTTCCAGCCCCACTAATATCCTGCGGCTGCCGATCCGATATATCTGCCGGATACCTGTGCGCACCAATCCTTCGACGGTTCTCGTTGCCGCGCTGCTTTCGGTTGCCACGGTCACGCCGCTTTATGCCCAGTCGCTCGCGGCGGTGGCCAAGAAAGAGGAAGACCGCCGCAAGGCCATCAAAGACCCGGCGAAGGTCTACACCAACAAGGACATCGGGGAGCCGACGGCCGGAACGATGCCGGCACCCGAGGCCGATGCCTCGAAGCCAGACGAGAAGGCTTCGGGCAAGGACGCGGCGGCCAAGGACGCCGCGAAAGACCCATCGGCGAAAGACGCTTCCGCGAAGGACGACAAAGGCGCCGACGATGGTAAGGGCAAGGGCCAGGCTTTCTGGCGCGACCGAATGAAACAGCTTCAGACCCAGGCCGATCGCGACCAGACCTATCTCGACGCGGTGCAGACGCGCATCAACGCGCTCACGACCGACTTCGTCAATCGCGACGATCCCGCCCAGAAAGCGAACATCGAGCGGGAGCGTCAGCGGAATCTTGGCGAGCTCGAGCGACTCAAGAAAGCCATCCTCGACGACAAGAAGGCCATCGCCGACCTCGAAGACGAAGCGCGCCGAGCGGGTGTGCCGCCCGGCTGGCTGCGGTGAGCGCCCGCACATCCCGTTCCATAGATCCGCCGATCCTGCTCGTCGAGGACAGGGACTCGCTCAGGGCGATGCTGCGGCATGCGCTCGAAGCGCAAGGCCACACCGTCGTCGAAGCACGCGATCAGCCTGAGGCGGTCGCCGCGCTGAGAAGCTCGCGGCCCGGCGTCGTGCTGTCGGACCTGCGGCTGACCGACGGAGACGGCTTTGGCGTGCTTCGCGCCGCGAAAGAGCTCGATCCCGAGCTGCCGGTGATCGTCATGACCGCGTTCGGCAGCATCCAGGACGCCGTGGCCGCGATGAAGGAAGGCGCGCTCGACTTTCTCGCCAAGCCGGTCGATCCGGATCACCTGCTGCTGATGGTCGAGCGGGCGCTCGCGCAGCGCCGCATGGCCACGGAAAACATCCTGCTCAAGGCCGAGCTCGCCCAGCGGCGAGGGGCGCCGCAAATCGTGGGCGAGGATCCGAAGCTCACGGCGGTGTCGGTAGCCCTCCACCGCGCCGCGTCGACCGACACCACCGTGCTCCTCGAAGGCGAGAGCGGCACCGGCAAGGAGCTCTTTGCGCGCGCGCTGCACGCGCTCAGCGCCCGCGCCGACGCGCCGTTTGTGGCCATCAACTGCGCAGCGATTCCCGAGAACCTGCTCGAGACCGAGCTCTTCGGCCACGAGAAGGGCGCGTTCACCGGCGCGTCCGCGCGAAAGCCCGGCAAGTTCGAGCTCGCGCACCGAGGCACGCTCTTCCTCGACGAGATCGGCGACCTTCCGCTCGGGCTCCAGCCGAAGATTCTGCGCGCCCTCGAGGAGAAGCGGTTCGAGCGGGTCGGCGGCACGATGCCCCTCCAGGTCGACGTCCGCGTCGTCGCCGCGACCAATCGGAACCTGAAGGCCGCGGTTGCGGCGCGTCAGTACCGCGACGATCTGTACTTTCGTCTGTCGGTGTTTCCAATCACGATCCCGCCGTTGCGCGAGCGTCCGGACGACATCCCGATGCTCGCGAAATACTTCATCGATCGCTTTTGCCGCGACTTGAACAAGAAGCCGCTCATGCTCGCGCCGTCCGCGGTCGAGGAGCTGGCGTCGTACCCGTGGCCGGGGAACGTGCGCGAGCTGCAGAACTGCATCGAGCGTGCGGTGATCCTCACCGACGGCGATACGATTCACGCCCGGCACCTCAACCTGTCGTTCCGCGCGGCGCCGGTTCCGGCGGTCTCGGACGAGAACCCGGGCCCGTGGTCGCAGATCGATCTTTCCGGTTCGCTTGGAGACGCGACGAAGCGCGTCGTCGCCGAAGTCGAGAAGCGAAAGATTGAACAGGCTTTGAAAGAGGCGGGCGGCAACCCCGGACGTGCCGCGGAAATCCTGCAAGTCGGCTACAAGGCTCTGACGGCCAAGCTCCGCGAGTACGGGCTCGACGCCTAACGCGCGAAGCCGACGCGCTTGAGCGCGTCCTTCATTTCCTTTTCGGTCACGTCGTCGACCACGGTCGTCGCGCCTACGGCCGTCGGCAACACGAAGTGCAGCCGCCCCGCCAGCATCTTCTTGTCGTGCTGCATCGCCTCGAGAATCTGCGCCGTCGATACGTCCGCGATGGCCGGAAGCGGACCAAGGCTGGCGATGAGATCGGCGAGCGCTTTCTTGTCGCGTTCGGCGAGAGCGCCGCGCGCCAGGGCGAGCTCCGCGGCCACCTCCATCCCGTACGCCACGGCCTCGCCATGCCGGTACCGCCGGTACTTCGTCACTGTTTCGATAGCATGTCCCGCGGTGTGCCCGAAGTTCAGGATCCGGCGGGGTCCGGCTTCGCGCTCGTCCGCCGACACGACGCTCGCCTTGATTCGGCACGACTCGGCGATCACGCTGGTCAGCACGGAGGCTTCGCGATCGAAGATGGCTTTCTTGTCCGCCGCAATCCGGTCGAATAGCTGCGGGCTCGACGTCATGCCGTACTTGATTACTTCGTAGAGGCCCGCGCGGAATTCCCGCCGCGGCAGCGAACCGAGCAGGCTCGGATCGACGACGACCGCGTGCGGCTGATAGAAGGCGCCGATGAGGTTCTTGCCGAGCGGATGATTCACGCCGACCTTGCCGCCGATCGACGCATCCACCTGCGCGAGCAGCGTCGTCGGCACGTGCACGAGTGAGATGCCGCGCAGGTAGGTCGCCGCCGCGAAGCCCGCCATATCCCCGACCACGCCGCCGCCGAAGGTGACGAGCGTCGACGCGCGATCGGCGTTCGCCCGAACGAGGCTGTCGTAAATCCGCGTGACGGTTGGCAGCTGCTTGAAGCGCTCGCCGTCGGGAATGAGAATCGGCTCTGCGATGCCGAGCGCGCGGCTGGCGCGCGCACCGTGGAATCGCCAGACCAGGGAGCTGGAGACGATGAAGCGCCGTTCTGGCAAGCCGAGGCCGTCGAGCTGGCGCGCGATGCCGTCGAGCGCGCCATCGCCGATCGTGATGGCATAGCGGCGCGAGGGCGTGGCGACGTCGACGGTGAGCGGAGTCATGAAACGCGAATGGTAGGATAGCATTCGCGTGCGGGCTGCAAGGTTCATCGTAATCGGCGGCGGTATCGCCGGATTGCGTGCGGCGATCGCACTCGCGCCAGCCGGACGCGTGGTCGTCCTGACCAAAGCGGATCCAGCCGAGAGCAACACCGGCTATGCGCAGGGCGGCATCGCGGCCGCGGTGGGCGAGGACGATTCGCCGGCGCTGCACGCTGCGGACACGATTCGCGCGGGCGATGGTCTCTGCGACGAAGCCGCCGTCGCCGTGCTGACGTCAGAGGGCCCCGCGTACGTCCGCGAGCTGAGCGAATGGGGCGCTCGCTTCGAGACCGACGCCTCGGGCCGTCCCGCGCTCGGCCGGGAGGCGGCGCATAGCGTGCGCCGAGTGCTGCACGCTGGCGACGCGACAGGCCGCGAAATCGGACGCGTTCTCTGGGAGCGCGTGCGCGGGCTGCCTTCCATCGAATGTCTCGACCACGCGCTCGTGATGGAGCTCGTCGGCCACGACGGCGTCGTGGCAGGCGTGAAGTACCTCACGCCTTCCGGCCAGCGCGAGGAGTTGCGCGCTGACGCGACCCTCCTGGCCACGGGCGGCGCGGGACAGGTTTTTCGGGAAACCACGAATCCGATCGTCGCGACCGGCGACGGGATCGCGCTTGCCTACGACGCGGGCGCGCGTGTGGCCGACCTCGAATTCGTCCAGTTTCACCCGACCGCG
>Ga0070714_100001774_pt1 | contig 15733 bp, 16 predicted proteins | sample LARL83metaG_FD_65450 | JGI IMG/M metagenome (GOLD analysis project Ga0070714, IMG submission 65450) | Corn, switchgrass and miscanthus rhizosphere microbial communities from Kellogg Biological Station, Michigan, USA - LAR L8-3 metaG | ecosystem: Host-associated > Plants > Roots > Rhizosphere ...
CGAGGCCGCGCAGCCGATGGGCAAGCGCACCGCCGGCCTGTCCGGGCCCGGCGGTCCCTACGCGGACCCCGGCTACCAGGCCGACAAGAAACCCCGCTACCAGCTCGATACCAAGGCCCACGCCAAGGCGGCCTACTCGTACTTCTCGATGCCGAAGAACGCCAAGGCCTACACGGCGGCGCAGGTCAAGCGCATCAAGGGCCGGATCATGGCCGCGCTGAAGAAGTTCGGCGTCAAGGTCTCCGCGTCCGAGTCGTGGCTCGTCGACAGCTTCGCCATCGGCGAGGATGCCGTCGCCGAGCACTACGCCGACGACGGGGAGCGCGCGTCGTTCAACGTCTCGCTGAACAACGGCATGGTGTGCGTCACCGTGTCCTCGTACTGCGTGCCCGCCGAGGACCTGGACATCATCGCCACCGCCGCGATGTCGGGTGCCTGCTCGGCGCTCTCCGCGATGGACCCGGACATGGACGGCGACATCGACGTCGAGGGCGTGAGCTCGGCGTCCGACCCCGACCACGACGCTGGCGAGAGCACCGAAGACCCCGGCCTCACCGAGACCGCAGACCCGGCACCGGACCCGGCTGCCGTAAGCACCGAGAGTAAGGAGCCTGTCATGGCTGCAACTGCCGCGCAGGAGGCCGGGCAGGCCCTGGCCGAGGCGCAGATCCCCGTCTCCGCTGGAGACCCCGGCCCGACCGGCGTCACCACGAGCACCAACAACCTGAACGACAACGACACCAGCCGGAACGCCGAGGACGACGTCGCGGGGAACTCGTTCGAGGCGTTCCTGCAGAAGATGATCGAGGCTGTCGCCTCGCAGGCCGCCGCGGACGGGAAGATGAACCCCGCCTACGCGCAGCTGGCCGCCAAGCTGGCCGCGTCGCAGGCGCTGGGGATGTCCGGCCCGCAGGGCGCCGCGTCCGTGGCCCTGCGCGGCGCCGGGTCGGTCCCGGCCCCGCCCGTGTCCGCAGAGTCCGCGCCGAAGGAGGGCACCGTGGCCGAGACCGAGGCCCAGATGATCGAGCGGATCGTCGCCGAGCGACTGGGCACTGCGAAGCCCGCGATCGAGGAGACCGCCGAGCAGCGGATCAGCCGGCTGGTCGAGGAGCGGGTGGCGGCCGAGAAGGCCCGGCTCACCGAGTCCGGTCAGGGCCCGTCCCGCAAGGGCCTGGTCACCGGCCCCGGCGTGCAGGAGTCCGCTCCGGTCGGCGACTACTCGGAGATCCCCGAGGGCTGGCCGCAGAAGCCGCTCAGCGAGTACTCGGCCACCGAGTGGAAGACCTACGTCGAGCCGCACGTCGCGCAGTCCGTGTTCGGCAACCGCGGATCAGTCCAGCCCGCGTAGCTCCCGCCCGGCTACCGGGCCCGGCCGCCAGTCGACCTCGAACATGACCGTTTCCCCGGCCGCGGCTTCCAGCGGCTCAGGGAGCGGGATGGAGACCGGCCCTCCGGCAGCCATCGCCTCGTAGTCGAGCTGCGGCGCCAGCTGGCCGAACACGGTCAGCCGCACGCGGGTCACGCCGTCCTCGCGGGTGACGCTCTGCGCCACGCCGCCGGTGATGACCCGCCCTTCCAGTACCCGGGGCTCTAGCTCGCCGCCCATAGCCCCACGATCTCACCCCTGACCGCCAGCCGCTCCCGGCTGGTGCCCCTGGCTGCAAAGGTCGCCCAGCCCCGCCCGCACTCCCGCTGGCGGGGCTTTCGCATGCCACGGCACTAGTGAAGGGAGACGGCGATGCCGTCCGAACTCAGGGAAGCACTGAACGCCGCCACGGCGTCCGCCCTCGTCCCGAAGATCATCGATCCGCTGCTGCTCGAGTACCAGCGGCGCTACTCCCCGGTCGTCCGGGCGGTCCCGTCCGTCCGCTGGGACGCGGACCAGTACTACTACAACGAGCGCACGGCGGTAGCGCAGGGCGGCTTCACCACCGACGGCGGCGCCCGCGCGGTCAGCAACAGCACCTACGTGCAGGCCTCGTACCAGATGAAGCACCTGCAGATCGTCGGCAGCGTGACCGGCTACGCCCAGCAGGTGACGAGGCAGGTCATCGGTGACCTGCGGGCCCGTGAAATCCAGGGCTCCATCCGCGGCCTGTACTGGGACGTGGAGACCGCGATGCTGTGGGGCAACGCCGCCAGCACCGCGAACGGCGCGTTCCCGCAGTTCGACGGCCTGGACAGCCTCATCACGCAGGCGAACAGCGCGGCGTCGTTCCAGAACGTCATCAACAAGCAGAGCTCGGGGCTGCTCGCGCAGGCCACTCCGCTGTCCCTGTCCATGCTGGACGAGGTCCTGGACCTGGCGGAGACGAACTTCGCCGGGTCGATCTTCGACAACTCGTGGATGTTCATCATGAGCAACACGGCGGCGTCGAAGATCGCCCAGCTGCAGACCCCGCAGCAGCGGTACATCGGCGAGGTCACCGCGGACGTGGGCCTGGTCGTCCCGACGTACCGGGGCGTCCCGATCGTGAAGTCGTCGTTCCTCCAGGCCCGCGGCTACTCCATGTCGTCGCTGACCACGGCGACCGGCACGGGCGCGCTGCCCGGCGGCCTGTCCGGCATCACCGGCTCCCTGGCGACCGGCGCGTACAAGTACGTGGTGACCGCGGTGATCGCCCGGCAGGGCGAGATCCAGCCGTGCGCCGAGGTGTCGATCACCTCGGGCGGGTCGACCGGCTACGGCCAGCTGATCCTGTCCAGCACCCCGACCGGCCTCGACGGCTCCCAGCCGATCCTGTACAAGGTGTACAGGTCGGCGGTCGCTGGCGCGGCTGGCAGCGAGACGCTGCTCGGCTACGTCGATGCCGTGGTCGGCCTGGCCGCCGATGGCGTGACCCCGGTATACGCCACCTCGATCTACGACACCGGGGCGGCCCTGATCCCGGTCGTGGGCACCTCGGGCGCGGCCACCACCGTTCCCGGCTCGCTGAACAGCGCGTACTTCGGCACCAACGCCCAGTACACGCCGCCCACCGGCTGGAACGGCTCGGGCTCGGCCAGCGCGAACCAGCCGCTGGAGTCCATCTACCTCATCTCCCGCGACCCGGACAACGTGATCCGGCCGTACGTGCGGGAGATGGAGCCGCTCGACGTCTACCCGACCACGAGCGCGCCGGACACGCTGCCTTACGCATTGGTCGACGATACCGTCCTCGCCGTCCGGGCTCCCCGGTTCCTCGCCAAGGTGCTGAACGTCAGCACCTCGATCTAGCCGCCCTCGCGGCAACGCAGCCACCACACCAGGACGCCGCCCGGCCCTCACCGACCGGGCGGCGTCCTGCATGACCTGACACAAGGAGACCGTCATGAGCGCTGCCGCACCGCAGGGCTTCGCCAACCTCCCCGCCCCCCTCGGCCCCGGCTCAGCCGACGCCGGCGGCGCGAACATCTTCGCCTTCGGCGGCCAGATCTGGTCCCAGGACGCGCAGGGCAACCTGTGGTCGCTGAACCAGCCCCGCGGCGACTACCTCCCCGGCGACTCGAACCTGCTCGAGTGGAACTTCGACCCGGCCGGCGCGTCGTCCACAGGTGTCATCTGCGTGACGAACAAGGTGGCGCTCGCGCGGATCAACGTCCGGACGCCCATGGTCGTGACGAACGTCGTGTTCAACGTCAACACGGTCGCCTCGTCGCTGACGGCGAGCCAGAACTTCGCCGGGATCTACTCCTCGGCGGGCGCGCTGCTCGGGACCTCGGCCGCCGGGTCGCTGGACTCCAAGGTGACCTCTACCGGCGTGATCACCCAGGCGCTGGCGTCCCCCGTGTCGCTCGGCCCCGGGTTCTACTGGACCGCGCTGATGTTCAACGGGACCACGCCCCCGATCGTGGCGACTGCGCCGAACAGCCTGGTCAACGCGAACACGGGCCTGACCGCCGCGTTCTACCGGTGGGCGACCAACGGGACGGGCACGACTGCGCTGCCGGCGTCGATCACCCCGGCGTCTAACGGGGTGGGGTCGGGCGCGGTCGCCTACTGGGTGGGCGTGAGCTGATGGCGCAGGTCACCAGCGACACCCCGTCGTCGTTCCGGGGCTACCAGTGGCCGCACGCCGGGGCGGTCGTGGAGATGCCGGACGACGAGGCGGCCGAGCTGCTGGCCATCGCGGGTCCGGACGGCGGCTACACGGTGATGCCGAAGCGGGCCGCGCGGAAGGCCGTCGCCGAGCCGGCCCCGGCTGCCGGGCAGTTCTCCGAGGTCGCCCCGGAAGGCGACGTCACGGAGGCGCCGAAAGCCAAGGCCGCGCCGCCTGCCGCGAAGCCCGCAGCGAAGTAACCAGCCCCGGGCGGCGGCAGGCAGTGCGGGGCCTGCTGCTGCCCGGCCAGGACCCGCGAGGGCGGTGACCGGATGGCCGACCCCGGTACGCCGCTGTGCACCGCCGCCCAGTTCAGCACGGGCGCGTTCGCGGACCTGGCGAAGTACTACACGCAGAACACTCAGCAGCCGCTGGAAGACATCCTGCTGGAGGCCACCCGGCAGTGCGAGGAGATCGCGGACCGGCGTCTGTCCCCGTTCACGATCACGAACGAGAGCCACCGGGCCGAGGGCATCGACCCGGACGAGTATGCCGACAGCGCGAACCTCCCGATGGACCTGCAAGGGACGCTGGGCCGCTCCTACGCCTACGCCCTGGGTGCCAGCACGCTGGTCAGGCATTTCTGGCTGAACGAGTTCGCGCCGCGCTACCCGGAGATGTGGACGTACTCGAACGTCAGCATCACGATCGTCCGGTCCTACGGCGGGTCGCAGGTCATCACCCCGCAGCAGATCACCGGCCCTGACGTCGACTCGGGGCATGTCTGGTTCCAGCTCGGCACGTTCCTCCCGATCGGGAGCTACATCTACGCGGGCTACTCGGGCGGGTACACGGTGGCGGTCCCGGCCGGGCTGGTCCGGGCGTGCAAGTTCAAGACGGCGGCGAACATCGTCCGCGAGCTCAACCCTGAGAACAGCTCGCATAACCCGGACCTGCTCGAGGAGTCGGCGGAGAAGATCATGGAACGGTGGGCGCGGGCCTGACGCTCACCTGGCCCCGGCGAACTGCGCGAGCATCGCCGGGCTCATCCCCGCCGTGGCCACGACAAGCGGCGACCGCGCGGCCTGAACCCCCGGAATGTGCATGGGACAGCACCCGGTGCCCTGGAACGTGGTGGCAGCTTGGAGGACGTTCGGCATGCCGCCCCGCTCGCCCGGGCGCAGGCCCGGCGGGAGGAACGCGGCGAGGTCAAGCTGAGCGGCCTGCTGGCTGCCCGGCTGAACCCCGGCGGCGTTCGCGGCCGCTTCCATCGCCTGCTCCATCTCGGCGCGGTGCAGGTTCTCCCAGGCGATCCGGTTGACGATGCAGGTCGCGCACATGCGTTCCTGGGTGATCGTGCGGACGGGTACCTGCTGGAGCGCGGCGGCGACGGCCTGGAACAGCATCTGCGGGAGGTGCTGGCCGAGCGCCTCGGCGACGGCTTCAGCGGCGACCTTCGCGGTGCCGCCCCGGAAACCCGGCGGGACGCCGTTGCCGGTGTGGGCGGGGATCTCGGCCGAGCCCTGCGGGGGGATGCCGCCTGGCTCGGCGGGAACGATGTCGCCGGCCAGGGCCTCGGCTGCGGCCAGGTCGCGCTCGGTTTCGGCGGAGATGTCAGGGCGCTTGCGGTGCGGGTCATTTGTCATGGGCCCAAGTATCTACGACCGGCGGTGAGCGATGTCGAGCAGCGCCGACGCCGTGGCCCGCGAAACGGCCTGGCTCCAGACCACCTCAGGTGACTCGCTGCCGTTCCTCCCGGTCTCCGCTGGCGGCCCGTGGGACGTGATCGCCGCCTACACGCAGGGTGCGCAGACCCGGACCCAGGCCACAGCCATCTACGTGACCAGGGGCCGCGCCCAGCAGCACCGGGTGGCGAACCAGCGGATCCGGCCCCGCTACCCGATGCGGCTGGAGCTGCACTGGCCGGTGCGGGTGATCAGCCCCGGCTCGTCGTCGATCTCGGCCGTGGAGCAGCAGGCGTTCGATGACGCGATCGAGCTGCTCCGGCAGCGGGTCACGGGGCCGCTGGGGGACAAGACCCACGGCGGGCGGTTCTTGAGCGCGGCCGAGGTCAAGGGTGCTCCCGGGTGGGATGTCCAGTACGAGCCCGCAGCGGTGACGATCAAGGCAGACAAGGAAGTCCGCGCCACGGCGCTCTACTTCATCGACGACTTCGAGATCAACGCTTGAGCCTGCCGTCAGTCGTCTAGCGGCCCAGGACGCCGTGCATGCCGTGGGGATCGAGTCCCCAGCGGAGCTGCGCGCAAGCTCCCGAACCCGCGAGGGAATGGCCCCGGTCGCGGTAACGCCGGTTCAAATCCGGCCTGACGGCACCCTAGTTGGCCAGTCCACCTGACCTGCAGTAATGCCGCGTCTCCGCAGGTCGCGTCCCGGCCATGGCCAGCATGCCAGCGGAGGCGCGGTGACCTACTCCGTCCTTAGCTCGGACGCCAAGCTGGGCATAGCCGCTGAGCCTGCCACCGCCATCTACGAGGTCCCCACCTTCACGGTCCCGTTTACCTCGGGCACCCGCTACCGCTCCGCGATCACCCAGCTGTACGACACGACGATCCGCGCCCGCGACACCGACGTGCAAGACATCCAGCAAGGCCACTACTGGTCCGACTGGACTCTGACCGCCGAGGCTTACCCCGACTGGGCCGGGTGGCTGTTCCGCGCCATGATCGGCCCCGACCAGTTCACGCCGGGCACCGTGACGACGTTCACCCAGGCATCAGCGCCGGGAGCCTCGTCCGTCTTGCTCGCCGCCGCCCCGCCCGCTAACGCAGTCCTCCAGCTCGGCACGGGCAGCACCGCCGAGTATGTGCAGGCCGGCACCCCGACCGGGACCGGCCCCTACCTCGTCCCCGTCACGGCCCTCCAGTACGCGCACGCGGCAGGCGATCCGGCGCAGTCCCAGGCCCGGCACCTGTTCCAGCAGGACCGCACCTTCGCCACCGTGTGGCCCAGCTACAGCCTCACTACCGACGACGGGGTGGATCAGCTCGGCTGGCCCGGCTGCTTTCTCGGCCGCGTCCGCCTCCAGGTCCAGGACTCCGGGTACGCCCGGCTCGTCTCCGACTGGTCGGGGTGGCCCCCCGCCGCCGTGGCCACGTTCCCCGAGGCCCAGAGCAGCGCCCAGCCGTTCGCCGGGTGGTCGTGGGCCATCACCACCGCAGGCGGCAGCAGCACGCGGGGCGTGTCCCTGGACCTGGCCCTGACGCGGCCCTTGGACATCGTACTCACCTGCGACGGGAGCCAGGCGCCGTACGTGATCTCACCCGGCGCGATGCGCGTCAACGGCTCATACAAAGCCATCTACGACACGCCCGCGGACCTGAACCTGTACCGGCAGGCCATCCAGGAACCCGCCGTCTGGACCCTCAGCCAGCCCGCACTGACGGGCGGGGCGTCGATCGCGGTCACCCTGTCGCTGTCCGGATGGACGGCGGGCGCGGTGAGCCTGGAAGAGACTTATGTTGCCGCCTCGTACAAACTCAGCGGGATCGCGAACATGGCGGACTCGCCCAGCTACGGGGTCTCATCGGTGACGCTGGTCAACTGGTGGAACCAGTCGTATTAGCGAACGCCTCAGGGAAGCCGGTCCTGTACTTGTAGCCGCTTCCGAGCAGGCGCACAGTGCAGCAGGGGAAGGACTCTGGCCAGCGCTGGCACGCGCACCGCGTGATGATCTCGCCTAGCGGGCCCATCTCCTGGACGGGCGGGTGCGCGTCGAGCATGGCCAGCGCAGCCTCGCAGCGGGCGGCGTGATCTCGCGCCTCAAGGTAGGGGACTGCCTCAAGAGGCAGGTCGAGTTCCAGTCCTTTCGCTGTCGCACGCCACCGGCCCAGGTCGCTGCCGATCTCCGCCCGCAGCCACGCCACGGACTCCTCATCGCTGCTGCTCATGCCCGCCATTCTCCCCGGCCGGACCCAGGTCCGTACGGGGCCCCTAGTCGGCGCCCGCCGGACTGCTCCCCGGTGGGCGCTCAGAAGTTCTCTTAGGCGGCCTCAGTGCGAGCCGCAGCGTCCCCCTGGCATAAAGGACCAGGCCGCCCGCATGCTGCGCGGTCCCGCCGATCTCGAACACCGGGTGCTCCTCGTGCACGTACCCGGCTTCCTCCGCGACCCGGATCGCTTCCTGCGCTGACGCGAACATCGCCGCCCGGATCTCCGCAGGCTCGTGCTCGCCCACGGGAGTGCCCCGCAGCGGGTCGATCGGCCAGCCGAGCATCTTGGCGTACCCCTCGACCTTAGCCACGTCCGGGAAGCCGGACCGCCAGCCCAGGTTCGTGATCCAGACCAGCGGCTCGAGCAGGCGCTCCAGGTCCGCCAGCGTCTCGCTGCATCGCGTCGGTGCCCTCATGGCCGCCACCCTAGCCCCGCTTCCCCCTCGCCGCCTGGAGGCCGCATGCCCGCGTACGAATTCACAGGCCTCGTCCAGATGGTCTACCCGGAGTCCAGGGACGCCACCGGCAGGAACCTCGGCCTCGTGGACCCGGGCGACCGCAGGTTCTTCGACGACGGGCCGCCTGACCACCTGTGGGCCGAGGTGACCAGCGACCCGCCCGCAGACGACGAGGACACGGGCGGCGAGGGCGAGGCCGGGACGGCTGAGGGGGCCGCCCCGGTCCTCCAGCCCGACGCGCCCGCGGTGACCGAGTAGCAGCCCCTTCCCCGCACGTAGCTCCGCGCCCCTCCCGGCGCCATTCCTTTATGCCCGGAAAGGGGTGCTTTAGGTGCCTTTGACCATACCTTCCCTGATTTACCCGGTGTTCGAGAGCGCGCTGCTGGCCGGCCGCGAGCTGGTCATCGACACGCCCCCCTCCGCCTTTACGGGGATTCCGTGTGGCGCCTTGCAAACGAACCAGCACGTCAACTGGCTCGGCGACGAGAACCTGAGGGGCTCGAACGTCAAGACCTACTCGCTGGTCCAGGCCAACCGGTGGGCCGAGGTCACCATCCCGGCGTCGCCCGCCTACGGCGACACCCTCGGCCACGTCCTGTTCTCGATGCTCGGCGACTACACCACCATCGGCACCGCCGCCAGCCCGAACAGCACGCTCAGCGGCGGCGTGGCGGCCGGGGCCACTACCCTCACCGTGGCCAGCGGCGCCGGGTTCGCCGCGAACCAGTGGATCCAGGTCGACGTGACCTCGCTCGCCGAGGTCGTCCAGGTCCAGTCGGTCGCGACGAACACGATCACGCTGAAGGCCGCCACCCCGCTCCGGTTCTCCCACCTGACCGGCGTGGCCGTGACCAACACCACGGCGAACTACACGCACACGTTCTCCGCCATCAACCCGAACTCGTCCACCGGGAACACAAGCAGCCAGCCGCCCACCTACACGTTCCTGCACAGGAACCTCGTGGCGACCTCGGCGAACCACAACTCCGACCAGTACTCCTACTCGCGGTTCACCGACCTGAAGCTGACCGCGACCAAGGACGGCTGGTTCACCTGGGACGGCAAGTTCTCCTCGTACCTGCGGAACTACCCCAGCACGGACTACACGCCGTCGTTCACCACCGTCCCGGCGTTCCCGACCTGGCAGGCCGCCATCTCCCTGGCCGCCGGCCAGGTCTACAACGTCTCGGAGTGCAGCTTCACGATCAACCGCGAGCTGGACATCGTGACCGCCGCCGACGGCGTGCAGGACCCGTACGTGATCGCCGCCGGGCCGCTGACCGCCATGTTCGGCATCGACTATGACGCGGTTTCGGACGAGACCGCGCTGAACTACATGCTGAACAACACCCAGCCGACCCTCTCGTTCGTGCTGACGAACGGCCTGTCGTCGCCGAGCACGGTGTCCATCACGATCAACGCCCAGCTCACCGGGCACAAGGAAGCCCCCCTGAGCGCCATGAAGACGCTCTGGGGATACAAGACCACCGGCGAGCTGGTAGCCAACACCACCAACGCCGGGAACTCGGGCGGCTACAGCCCGATGCAGGCGGTCCTGGTTAACGCAATACCTTCGTATTAGTGCAGGTCAGGCCGCTTCCGTCGGCCTGGCTCATGGAGCAGGAGCAGGAATGGCAGAAAAGGTCGACCTCGGCAAAGGCGACTGGGCTGAGATCAACGACGACATCGGGTACGAGGACCGCAAGTGGTGGAGGATCAAGGTCGCCGGGGTCCGCAAGGCCGAAGCCGCCGCCCGGCCCCCGGAAGGCCAGGACACCGCGCCTGACATTTCGATGGCGGCCAACCTCGGCCTGATCGAGGAACTCACCGCCCGGCTGGTCACCGCGTCGTCGGTGCCGGGACTGGTGCCGTGGACCCCCGGGGCCGCCGAGGCGCTGTCGCACTCGCACGGCCTGGAGGCGTGCGACGCGATCGAGGACGCGGTGATCACCCAGATGAACCGGCTCAACGGCGTCGCGACCCCAAAACCGCAGACGAATGGCGATGGCTCCGGTACTGGCTCCTCGGACGGACCGCAGAGCCCCCACCCGGAGCCGACCCTGGAACCATCGATCACGCCGTCCGGATAGTCCGCGGGATCTACCATCCGCGGGGGCCGCAGGACGTGCCGCTCGAGGTGGACGACTGGCTGGGGCCGGTGTCCCGGTGCATGGCCGAGATGGACGCTGAGCGGGCGCAGCAGCCAGGGAGGCCGTGGTGAACCTCGGGGAGTTCGCGGCCGCACTGCGGGGCCTGGCCGACCGGGCCGAGTCTGAGCTGGCCTTGGAGTGCGTACGCCCGGCGGCCAGAGAGGCCCTGGCGGTCCTGCAGATGGAGACCCCGGTCAAGTCGGGCGCGCTGCGCGGGTCCGAGGTGATCCGGTCAGTGTCCGGGTCCGGGGCGTTCGCTGAGGCCATCTACGGGCCGGACATCGTGTACGACAAGTTCCGCAACGACGGCGGCACGATCACCAAGCACACGCCCGGCTCGCTGGGGACACCTGCCGTGGGCTGGTTCGGGCACTCGGTGACGCAGCGCGGATCGCACTACATGGAGCGGGGCGAGGAACTGGCCCGGCCGAACGTGGAAACGATCGTCAGGACCGTGGTCAGGGAGTTCCTGACCCTGTGACCCGCCTTTCCCTCGCTGCTGCTCTTGCCTGTGCCGGGGGGGTGAACGCGCGTGATCAACGAAGTCATCACGATCGACGCGGGTCCGGCCGTCGCCGAGCTCGACGCGCTCGCCTCGGCGGCTGAGGGTGCCGCGGCGAAGATCGACGCGGCGTTCAAGGGGATCAAGGTCCCGTCGCTGGGCGGGTCCGGTGCCGCGAACATGGCCCGGTCCATGGACGCGGCAGCGACGAAGATGTCCGCCGCGGTGGACAAGATGGAAGCCAGCTTCGCCAAGCTGAAGGCCTCTGGCGCCGAGGCGGGCGCGGCCATGGCCGACATCGGCAAGGCCGGCGCGGAGTCCGCGGCGGGGCTCGGGGACGCGGCCAAGGGCGCCAATGATGCCGCGGCGTCCTATGCCCGGCTGGGGAAGGCGTCCCGGGATTCCGCGGCCGCCGTGGACTCCGGGGCGGTCGCGGCCGGGAGGGCTTCCGGGTCGCACAGCAAGCTGAAAGAGGTCATGCTCGGCGCCGGCGTCGCCGCGGCGTACAGCATCGACAAGGCGATGAAGTTCCAGTCCCAGATGCTGCTCCTGCACACGCAGGCGGGCGTCTCGGTCAAGGACACCCAGGCCATGTCGCAGGGCGCGCTGAAGATCTCCACGCAGACCGGGCAGTCCCTGGGCGACGTGGCCGAGTCGGCGTACCACGTGGCCAGCAACATGGCGTCGATGGGCACCAGCGTCCCGAGGATGCTGGAAGCGACGAAGGTCGACGCCGAGGGCGCGTCCGTCGGCCACGCGAACATGGTGGACGTCACCAACGCCCTGACCGCTGCCATCGCGTCGGGAATCCCCGGCGTGAAGGATTACCAGCAGGCGATGGGCGCCCTGAACGCCACGGTCGGCGCGGGCGACATGTCCATGCAGGACTTGTCCGAGGCGTTCGGCACCGGCATGGTCGCCAGCGTCAAGGGCTACGGCCTGTCCCTGAAGGATGTCGGCGCGGGCCTGGCGGTCTTCGGTGACAACAACATCCGCGGGGCTAAGGCCGGCACGGACATGCGGATGGCGGTGCAGTCCCTCGCCGTCCCGGCGTCCTCGGCGAAGAAGGAACTCGCCTCCCTCGGGCTGACGACGAACTCGCTGGCGAAAGACATGCAGTCCGGCGGGCTGCTCAAGGCCCTGGATGACCTGAGCGGCAAGTTCAAGGCACACGGGATCACCGCCAAGAACGAAGGCCAGGTCATCACCGACCTGTTCGGGAAGAAGGCCGGGGTCGGCCTGTCGCTGCTGCTCGAGCAGATGGACCGGCTCAAGAGCAAGTACCCGGACATCACCGAGGGCGCGAACAAGTTCAATGCCGCGTGGAAGGCGACGCAGGCCACCCCGCAGCAGAAGTGGAAGGAGCTGACCGCCGGCCTCCAGGCCTCAGCGGCCGGGTTCGGCACGGAACTGCTGCCCGCGTTCACGAAGGTCACGGGGTTCGCCGACAGGCTCCTCGCGGACATCAACGGGTCCAAGGGCGGCGCCAAGGCCATGGCGGTCGCGTTCGGCGGGATCACCGCCCTGTTCGCCGGGAAGAAGCTCCTCGGCGGCATCGAGTCGTCCATCGGGACTCTCGGGAAGCTCGGCTCGTTCCTGAACATCCCCGGCCTGCGTAATCTCGGCACCGGCAGTGCAGACGCTGCCGCTACGGCGAACGGGAGGCTTGCCGCTTCCGCCAACGCGGCGGCTGCGGCCCTGGGCCGGGTCGCTGGCGCGGGAGACGAGGCGGCCGTCGGCGAGGCCGCGGCCGGGAAAGGCGGCGGCCTCGGCTCGGCGGCCGGCGCCAGCTCGAAGATGGGCAGCGTTCTCGGCGCCGCGGTGATGACGGCGGCCGGGGCCTGGATCGTCGGCCACCTGACTGGCGAGTTCCTGCCGAAGGCGACGAGACAGCAGCAGCAGCAGTACCGGCAGCAGGCCCCCGGCTGGCTCCAGGGGCCGACGGACTTCGTGTTCGGATCCAAGGCGCCGAGCGTGTGGGCGCACGCGCCGAAGCGCAACAGCCTCCCGGCCGCGCTGATCGGAGGTGTCCTGGGGACGAGCCTCACCCAGGCGTCCCTCTGGAAGGGCTGGTATCACGACGTCTTCGGCGGCGGGGGGCCGCAGCCGACGCTAGCGCCGCACCAGTGGCAGAGCGTCCTGGGGCCGAACGCGCCAGCGACCTACCCGGGGGGCCGCCCGTTCTACGGTGAGGTCCCGGCGGGGGTGGCGAAGCCGGTTCCCGCGGCCCGGCCCGCGGTGCCCGCTATCGAGCCCGGCGCGGCCCCGGCAATCGTGGGCCGGTTCGGTCCCTCGGCACAGCCGGTGATCAAGCCGAAGGTGGACGGCTCCGGCATCGCCGGGGCCATGGCGAACATCGCCAACGCGGTGAAGTTCAAGCCCGTCAAGCTGCCCGCTCCGGACCTGGGCGCCCTGACCGCGGCCAAGGGCAAGGCGCAGGCGGCGGCGGTCGGCATCACCCAGGCCATGGATTCGGCGATGAAGAAGCCCGCGAAGCTGCCGGCGCCGGACCTGTCCGCGGGTTCCGCCGCGGCGGGGAAAGCGCGGGGTATCGGGTCGTCCATCTCGGCGGGCCTCGCGGCGGGCATCCTGGCCGGGGAAGGCGCGGTCGTCGCGGCCGCCACCAAGGTGGCGAACGACGCCGCGGCGGCGATGGCGCACGCCGCGCAGACGCGCTCGCCGTCGAAGAAGACCATCAAGACCGGCCAGGACATCGCCGCCGGCCTCGTCGTCGGCCTCCAGGGCGGCCAGTCCGCCATCGACGCCGCAGCGACCGCCATCGGGAAGAACGCCGCCAAGGCCGCTGACATCGCCGCGATCGACGCCGCATCGAAGAAACTGCTCGGCGAGGTCCCCAAGGGCGACACGGCGCTGACCCGGATGCTGAAGGCGGACACCAAGGATCTCGAGCGGATGGCGAACACGCGGGCCAAGCTGGAGCAGGAGATCTCCGACTCCGAGCAGGTCGCCAAGTCCATGGTCTCCGGCGCGAGCATCATGAACTCGCTGAACGCGGTCAACCCGGCAGGTGCCGAGCCGATCGCCAGCGCGGCCATCGTGCAGGGACAGCAGTACCAGGCCACGTCCATGAAGCAGTTCGCCCAGTCGCTGACCAAGCTGCAGGCGATGGGCCTGAACGCGACGTCGCTGAGCCAGATCGCGCAGGCGGGCCCGGATCAGGGGCTGGGGATCGCGCAGGGCATCGCGGGCGGCGGGAAGCAGGCGGTCCGGCAGCTCAACCAGCTGCAGAAGCAGATGCAGTCCAGCGCGGCGGCCATCGGCAACGTCGCAGGTCCCGCCATGTACCAAGCGGGCAAGGACATGGGCGTCGGCCTGGCGTCCGGGCTGAAGTCCGAGCTTGGCAGCCTGGACAAGGCCATAGCGAAACTCGCCGACTCCATGGTGCACAGCGTCTCCGGGCATGCCAAGACGGCCGCGCACAAGGCGGCGAAGGCGACGGCGGGCGCGGTGGCGTCCGGGGCGTCAGCGGGCGTCTCGGCTGCGGCGGGCGGGTCTGCCGGGGCGGGGTCCCTCGGGTCAGCCGGGGCGTCCCTGTCGCACGCCGGGGCGGCCCTGTCCGCGTCGGCCGCCGCGCTGACGGCCGCGGCATCGGCGCTGCGGAAAGACGCCGCAGGGGGCACCCTCGGGGCGTCCCACGCGAGGCACCCGGTGGCGGCTGGCGGAGGGTCCGGGGGCGGGCACTACGGGACGCCTGCCTACATGCCGCCCGGAGGCGCGCAGCATGTCCACTACCACACCCACGTGAACCAGACCGTCCAGGGGAACGTGCACGCCATGACCGATCTCGTCGGCGAGGTGCAGAACGCTGTTCTGCTCAAGGGCATTTACAACTGGCAGACCGGGATCATCCCGCCGGGACGGGCCGGCTAGCGCCCCATCGCGCGGATCTCGTCCGGGGACCGCCAGGCGGCCTCCGAAACAGGCGGCAACGGCGGCGGCATCTGCCACGGCCGCCCGGCGGAGAACCTGACACCACCGGAACCCCCACCCCCGCTGCTGCCCGTGACGGTGTTCACCCCGCCGAAGCCGACCGCTTCTCCTCGTCGCCCGCCAGAACCTCCGCCGCCGCCCGGCGGTTCGGCTCGCACGCTGATGTAGGACCGCTCACCGCGCACCACCTTCAGCGCGTCAATGGCGTCACTGATCCGGGCGGCGGGCTCGCCCCAGCGTTCCGACAGCACGCCGAGCGGCAGTTCCTGCTCGTCCGGGCTCAGCGCGGCTACGTGCTCCATTAGCACCTCGAACGGCATTCGCACGCCTCCATCCTGCCGCACCGAAGGAGGCGCCGATGTCCCTGTCCGTAACCGCCGCCAACGGGCTCCTGTCCCAGTGGGACACTGCTTACGCCTCATTCGCGTCACTGCACACCGCCTACTCCATCACCGGGGCCAGCGAGGTCACGGGCGGCTCTCCTGCCTACGCGCGGGTAGCGGTGACGTTCGCCTCCCCGTCGGGCGGGGCCATGAGCCTGTCCGGGGGGCCGTACTCGCTGAACGTGCCAGCGAGCACGACCGTGCAGTATGTCGGGTTCTGGAGCGCGGTGACGAGCGGGACGTTCGGGGGGATGTTCCCGGCGGGCAACGCCTCGGCGTTCGCCTTCACCGCCACGACGGCCTCGAGTACCTTCGTGGCCC
>Ga0070714_100001775_pt1 | contig 15731 bp, 13 predicted proteins | sample LARL83metaG_FD_65450 | JGI IMG/M metagenome (GOLD analysis project Ga0070714, IMG submission 65450) | Corn, switchgrass and miscanthus rhizosphere microbial communities from Kellogg Biological Station, Michigan, USA - LAR L8-3 metaG | ecosystem: Host-associated > Plants > Roots > Rhizosphere ...
GTACTGCCAGATCTCCGAGGACACGTAGATCGTCCGGAACCAGCCGGGATCCTGCAGGAACAGGACCGGCGAGTGACCGAACCAGCCGATCACCTCGTTCACGATGCCCAGGGACGTAAGCCCGTTCAGCATGAGCGCGGCCACCGTGACGGCGGACAGGAAGTGCGGCAGGTAGGAGACGCTCTGCACGAATCGCTTCGCCCGGTTGCTGATGACCTCGTTCAGCAGCAGCGCGAGGATGATCGGCGCAGGGAAGCCGAAGGCCAGCGACAGGCCACCCAGGATCACCGTGTTCTCGAACACCGCCCAGAAGTTCGGGTCGCGGATGACCTGGTCGAAGTAGTAGAACCCGACCCACTCGGTACCGAAGATCGGGCCGCCCGCCTGGTAGAACCGGAACGCGATCACGTTCCCGATCATCGGCAGGTAACGGAAGACCGCGAAAAACAGCAGCGGCGCGAGCGCCAGCGAGTAAACCTGCCAGTCCCGGCGGATCGTCTTGCGCCAGCTGCGACGCGGCCGCCGCGCGCGCCTACCGGGCCGGCTCGCGGGTGGCCGGATCCGCCCCGGCGAGTGCAGGTCCGGCGTCAATGTGCCCATGGGCTCCACCTCCCTGAAACGCCGATGCGGACAGCGGCACGGCTTCCACGCGGACCTCGGGCAGCAGCCGCCGCCCGGGCCCGACCTCGCGGACGGCCCCGGTCACCCGCAGCGCCACGCTGGCCATCACGTCCCCGGCGCTCCGGCCGAAGCGGAGCTCCAGGTCACCCGGCTCGACGACGCGCTTGCCCGCGCGGCCCGTGAAAGAGGCGAGGTCGGCCGGGACCGTGAAGGTCACTCGCGCCGCTTCGCCGGGCTGGAGCGGCAGCCGCTGGTAGCCGATCAGCCGTACCACCGGCTGGGTGACCTGCGCCACCGGGTCGTGCAGGTACAACTGCACGACCTCGGCGCCGGCCCGCTGGCCGGTGTTGCGGACCGTCACCCCGAGGGTCACCTCGCCGTCAACCGGCCAGGCGGCCGCCTCGCCCGCGGTGGCATCGCCCGGGGTGGCATCGCCCGGGGTGGCATCGCCCGCGGTGGCATCGCCCGGGGTGGCATCGCCCGCGGTGGCATCGCCCGCGGTGGCATCGCCCGCGGTGGCATCGCCCGCGGTGGCGCCGGCCACGCCGGCGTCGGACCATTCGAACGTCGTGTAGCTAAGGCCGTGCCCGAACGGGAAGGCGGGAGTGGGATCCACCGACGACACCTGGGAGCGGTGCCCGAGCTTCGGTGACAGGTAGGTAGACGGCAGGCCACCGGAGTGCCTGGGCAGCCCGACCGGCAGCCGCCCTGACGGGTTCACCTCGCCGAGGAGCACCTCGGCCACCGCCTGGCCGCCGCGCTGGCCGGCCAGGAAGGCGTAGACCACCGCCGCTGCCTCATCGGCCGCCGCGCCGAGGGCGTAGGGCTTCCCGGCCAGCGCCACCACGACGACCGGGGGGCCGGCCGCGAGCACCGCCTCGACAAGTTCTTGCTGCACGCCGGGCAGGCGCAGGTCGTTGGCGTCGCTGCCCTCCCCCGTGGTGCCCAGGCCGAACATGCCCGGCCGGTCACCGACGGCGAGCACGCACACGTCGCTTTCCGCGGCCAGCGCCACGGCCTCGGCGAAGCCGCCCCGGTCAGTCCCGGTGACCGCGCAGCCGGGGGCGTACCCGAGGTCAGGCAGCCGGGCGCTGAGCGCCTCGCGCAGCGACGGCACCTCGACCCCGAGCGCGTACCCGGGGTGGTGATGGCCCACGTGCGAGGGGAACGAGTAGCAGCCGAGCAGTGCCATCGGGTCGTCGGCGACCGGGCCGATCAGGGCGACCTTACTTGCCCCGCCCGCCCCTCCTGCCCTGCCCGCCCCTCCTGCCCCGCGCGCCCCCCCTGCCCTGCCCGCCCCCCCTGCCCTGCCCGCCCGCCCTGTTGTGCCCGGCGGGCCCGGCCGCCCCGCGGCGAGCGGCAGGATGCCGGTGTTGCGGACGAGCACCACCGCTTGCCTGGCCAGCCGCAGCGCGATGTCCTGGCTGATCTCGTCGTCTAGGCGGAGCTCGCCCACGTTGTCGGGCTCGGGCTCCCACGTCGCGTCGAGCAGGCCGAGTTCGGCCTTCTGCGCCAGCACCCGGGCCAGGGCCCGGTCGATGAACACCTCGTCGACCGTTCCCGCGCGCACCGCGGCGACCAGCGTCTCGCCGAACGTCTCGACCGTGGGCAGTTCGACGTCGATGCCCGCGCGCAGCGCCAGCCCCGCCGCCTCGGCCGGGCCGGCCGCGACGCCGTGCAAGGCGAACAGGAAACGGATCGCGAAGTAGTCGGCGACCACCGTGCCGCCGAACCCCCACTGCTCGCGCAGCAGCCCGGTCAGCAAGCCCTCGTCGGCGGCCGCCGGCACGCCGTCGATCTCCGCGTAGGAGTTCATGACCGACCGCGGGCGGCCCAGCCGCAGCGCCATCTCGAACGGCGGCAGCACGACGTCCGCCTGGTAGCGAGGGCCCATCGCGACCGGGGCGAGGTTGCGGCCGCCACGGGAGGCGGAGTACCCGGCGAAGTGCTTCAGCGTCGCGACGATGCCGGCTCCCTCGAGCCCGCGCACGTAGGCCGCGCCCACGGTGCCGACCAGGTACGGGTCCTCGCTGATCGTTTCCTCGGTCCGGCCCCACCGGTAGTCGAAGGTCACGTCCAGGACCGGGGCCAGGCCCTGGTGCACCCCGGCCGCCCGCATGGACTGCCCGATCCGTCCCGCCATCTCCTCGACGAGCTCAGGGTCGAACGCGGCACCCCAGCTCAACGGCGCCGGGTAAACGGTGGCCTGCCAGGCGCAGAAGCCGGTGAGGCACTCCTCGTGGACCAGGGCGGGGATGCCGAACCGGTTGCTCGCCACGATCTGCGCCTGCGCCGCCGCCAGCGACCGGGCGCCGGCCGCCGGCTCAACGGGCGCCGTGCCGAACGGACGGGTGAGCTGCCCGAGCCCGTGCCTGATCACCTGGTCGAACGGCTGGCCATCCACCATGTCGGCCTGGTGGGGTGCCACCCCTCCGCCCGAGGCGTCCGCGCCCACCCAGATGCCGGCCAGCTGAGCGACCTTCTCCTCGAGCGTCATAAGCGGGATGAGAGCCCCGGCCCGCTCCGCGGGAGACCGCCGCGTGTCCTGCCAGGGATGCCCGTCGCGCTCGGGCGCGGGTGCCGCCACCTGGGGGTGATTCTCTGCCATCAATTCAGGGAATCCAATCCACGTTTTTACCGAAACTTTCGGAAAAACCGGCAAGGTGACGCAAGTGTAAATTTGTTGGCATGGACCGTCAAGGCATTGGCTACGGGCCCTTTCGACACAAGTAACGTCAGCGACTCGGCCGCGATCAACACAGATTCGCCATCATTCGGACTTAATTTCTATTATTGCCCGAAAACCACTACTATGTTATAAAGCATAAAGTTTACGAAACTTCTAGTAGTGAAGGCTCGATGACAACTGCCAATGCCGCTGGACCTCGACGCGCGACGATCGCGGCCATCGCCGAAGAGGCGGGCGTGTCGGTCGCCACGGTCTCCAAGGTGCTCAACGGGCGCGGCGACGTCGCGGCGGAGACGCGGACCCGCGTCGAGGCCAGCCTGGAGCGAAACCGCTACCGGCGGCGCGGCAAGCGCCGGCCCCCCTCGGCGGGACACATCGAGCTGGTCTTCCATAAGCTCGGCGAAGACTGGGCGATGGAGATCATCCACGGGGTGCAGGCCGTCTCGGGACCGGCCGACGTCGCCGTGGTGCTGTCGCAACTGGACGGCCGGAGCCGGCCGTCCGACGACTGGTTTGACGGCATGCTCGCTCGCCGGCCGCTCGGCGTCGTGGCGGTCATGTGCGGCCCGACCGAGTCGCAGCGCGCTCAGCTCAACCGGCAGCGGATCCCCATCGTCGCCGTGGATACCGACAGTGCGACCACCGCGTCGATGCCCACGGTCGGCTCAAACAACTGGAATGGCGGGCTGATGGCCGCCCGGCACCTGATCGAGCTCGGTCACCGCCGGATGGGTGTCATCTGCGGCCCGCAGGACGCGCTCTGCAGCCAGGCCAGGCTGGCCGGCTTCCGGCTCGGGCACGATGAGGCCGGCCTTCGGCTCGACCCGGAACTGGTGCGGTACGGGAACTTCTACCTGGAAGCCGGCTATACGCACGGCCTGGCGCTGCTCGACCGCGGCGACCGCCCGACCGCGATCTTCGCCGGATCTGACATGCAGGCGGTGGGCGTCCTGCGGGCCGCCCGCAGGCTCGGCATCGACGTCCCCGGCCAGCTCTCGCTGATCGGCTATGACAACCTGCCCCTGGCCGCCTGGACCGACCCGGCGCTCACCACGGTCAACCAGCCGCTGCGCGGCATGGCGGGCACCGCGACCCGGATGCTGCTCGACCTGGCCAGCGGGATCGAGCCCGCGTTGACCAGGGTCGACCTGGTGACCGAGCTGGTCGTCCGGGAGAGCACGGCGCCACCGCCCAGTCAGTAGATCCTGCGGCCGCGGGTGTCGGAGATGCCGGACTTGCGGGCGAAGTACGTGTTGACGATGTCCCGCCACTGCACCGCGTTGGCGACCTGCTCCTCCAGCCGGCGGCGCACGTTCTCGAAGCGGGGCGGGTCGACCCGCCCCGCCAGCGACTGCCATGCCGCCAGGAGCCCTCCGGCGGCCGCGGCGCCGTCGAAGTGGGAGTCGTAGATGTGCTGGATGACGGTCTTCCCCGACTTGAGGCGGTGCGTGTACGGGACGTGGTGGAAGAACAGCAGCAGCTCGTCCGGGCAGCTCGCGAGGTCCTCGTACAGCTTGGACCGCGAGGCCTCGTACTGGGCGGTGTACCCGGTGCCGGTCGCCGCCGTGCGGTCCACGCCGATGCCGTCGCGGTCGGCGAAGTGGTAGGTGCCCCAGCGGGAGTACTCGTAGCCGTCGATGTCCGGGCCGTAATGGTAGTGCGGAGTCACCATCCAGCCCACGCCGAGCGGCGCCGTGTAACTCTCGTAGATGGACCAGGACTCCAGCAGCATCCGCAGCACCGTGGAGAACACCGGTTCGGCCGGGCCGAACGTCTGGGTGACCCATTCCGCCGCCACGGCCCGCGACTCGACCGCGGGATCCCACGCCAGCCGGCCAAAGGCGTAGAGGTTCGCCTGCGCGAGCACGTGCCCGGTCCAGGACGGGTCGTCCCCGACGTTGGCGACGCCGGCCACGCCGCCGTAGGGACGGCCGGTCGTGTGCCCGCCCACGACGTCGGCCAGCGTGGCGGACTCGCCAGCCGGCAGCATCATGATCTCGCGCCACTGCGGGTGCAGGAAGCACAGGTCCCGCTGCTGGCCGGTGTACTCCTGGGTGATCTGCACCTCGATCGCCTCGCTGGTCTCCCGCAGCGCGGTGAGCAGCGGCGACGCCGGCTCCCTGACCTGGAAGTCCATCGGGCCGAGCTTGATCTGCACGATGACGTTGTCGGCGAAGTCGCCGTCCAGCGGCATGAACGTGTCGTAGGCGGCGCGCGCCCGGTCGGTGGAGCGGTCCCGCCAGTCCTGGTCGCAGTTGTAGACGAAGGCCCGCCACACCACGATCCCGCCGTACGGGCGCAGCACGGCCGCGAGCATGTTCGCGCCGTCCGCCTGGCTGCGCCCGTAGACGTGCGGGCCCGGCCGGGACTCGCTGTCCGCCTTCACCACGAACCCGCCGAGGTCGGGGACGTGCTCGTACACCACCTCGGCCTGCCTGCGCCACCAGGCGGCGGCGTCGGAGTCGAGCGGGTCGGCGGTGCGCACCTTGCCCAGCGCGATCGGCGAGTCGAAGCTGACGCAGAGGAACAGCTTGATGCCGTAGCGGCGGAGCACCTCGGCGATCCTGGCGAGGCGGGGCAGGTGCTCCGGGGTGAGCAGCCGCGCGGCTTCGCGGGTGACGTTGACGTTGTTGAGGCTCACCGCGTTGACGCCGACGGAGGCGAGCAGCCGCGCGTAGTCGGTGACCCGGCGCAGGTCCCGTGTCACCTGGCCGTCGGCGAAGAAGATCGACCGCCCCGCGTAGCCGCGCTCGATGCTCCCGTCGATGTTGTCCCAGTGGTTGACCATGCGCAGCTTGTTGGCGGTCGCCTCGGCCACCCGCAGCCCGCCTGCGGCCAGCCAGCCCGCGGGCTGGCCTGCCTGCAGGCGGCGGAGGAACGCGAAGACCGCGTAGAGGCAGGCGGCGTCGCTGCTGCCGGTGATGACGACGCGACGCGGCCCGGTCCCTGCGGCCGGCCCGGGCAGCCCGGCGAGCACGATGACCTCGTCTTCGCCTGGCCGCTTGCCTCCCGGGTCGCGGCCGACGGCCGCCCAGGCCGCCGCCGCTTCGGCCGACCCCGGGGCGGCGATAACCACGTGCGGCTGCTCCGCCTGCCCGGGCGCCGTGTATCCGGCCACGGGCAGCGGCTCGCTCCCGGTCAGCGCCGACAGGCCGCGGACGAGTTCCTCCCGGGCGGTGCGCAGCGGCGGCGACGCGCCGACGGCGGCGAACCGGGACAGCAGGTCCCGCTCGCCGGCCGTCAGGGCATCCGCGCCGAGCGGCGGGTAGCCGAGCCAGCAGTCGTACATACTCGCGGTCATCTGGAGCCTTCCTTCACGACTCAATGCCCGGCCAGGCAGACTACTTGAATAGGTCGAAGGGCACGGCGTTCGCCAGCGCCCGGTAGCCCGCCGGGTTCAAGTGCAGGCCGTCGCCGGCGTCGAACTCCGCCCGGAGCCGCCGGGGCGCCAGCGGGTCGCGTTCAGCCGCGCCGGAGTCGACGACGGCCGCCTCGAAGTCGAGGACGGCGCCGTAGCGCCGCCGCCTGGACCGGATCCGGGCGTTGACGCGCCGGCGCGCGTGCTCGCGGTGTCCCCCGGGGTCGTCGTAGGCGGCGCTGCCGCCGAAGGGAGTCAGCGTCGCGGCGTAGCAGGCGATGCCCGCCGCGTGCACCATGGCGGCGATCTGCTCGTACGCCGCGCCCAGCTCGGCCACGACCTGCGCCTGCGCGGCCGGGGTGGCCTCCGCCGTGCCGATGTCGTTCAGGCCGGCGAATACCACCAGCCAGCGGACGCCGCTGACCGCGAGCACGTCGCGGTGCAGCCGGGCGAGGACGGCCGGGCCAAGGCCGTCGCGGAGCACCCGGTTACCGCCGATGCCCTGGTTCAGCAGGGCGACGCTCCCGGCGGAAGCGGCCCCGCCGTCGCCGCGCGCGCGCATCAGGTCGAGCAGCTGGTCTGGCCAGCGGTCGTTGCCGTTGGTGGTGGAGCCCCGGCCGTCGGTCAGCGAGTCGCCGAGGAAGACCGCCGCCCCGGACGGCCCGGCCGCCCCTCCGGCGGCGTCGACGCCGCTGAGGAAGTACCAGTGCTCGGTCTCGGCCGACCCCGTGTTGCCAGGCCCTGGGTTGCTAAGCACGGTGCCGCCCGCCCCGGTGAGGTCGGTCGCGGTCACGTGGTCGCCGGCCGCCAGGTACGACGTGGTCCGCGACCCCGGGTGCGAGGTGATCCCGCCGGCCGCCGGCTGCCCGGCGGGCAGGTAAAGCGTCACCGCGACGTTCGCGCCGGCGGTCACCGGGAAGTCGACGGGATCGGAGGCGGCCGCCGCGCCGGGCGGCATGGTCACCCCGGGCCGCCCGGCGAACGTCACCGGCCGCGACGTGCCCGGCTCGATCGCGCTGACCCCGGCCCGGCCGCCGCCTGGCCGCGCCAGGCAGACCCGGGCAATGCCAAGCTCGGTCCCGCCGAAGGCGTTGCTGAGCCGCAGCCGGATCCGGGTCGCGTCCGCCGTCACCCGGATCGTCTGCCGCAGCGTGCTGTCGCGCAGCACGGTCCCGTCCCGCGTGAACGGCGGCGGCGGCAGGTTGTCCGGCTCGGCCCGCTGCGGCGCCGCCGCCCAGATGCCAACCCAGCCGGTCTCCGAACCTTGGTCAGCCGTCGCAGTCCGCACGGGTCTATTCTGCCCGGCGGGCATCTGGGGGCCGGCTACTTCTCTTCTTACTGTTATCTGAGAGCGGGCATGCCGCGCGTTTGGCGCTGCCCTGGCGGTCTTTGCCGGTCATGAGTGGCGTAAGCAGCGCCGTAGCGAAGCGCAACCTTCGGCAGTGGCTGGAGGCACCCGCCAGCACTCGACGCACTAGCCTGCCGCTGATGGACCCGACCCCGTTGGCGGGTAGAAACGGCTGGGACGATCGGACAACGCCACCAGAGGAGGGCCGCGCCGACATTTGGATGAATCATGAGGTATCGTTGGTACCTGAGATAGGCATTCTGGATATCAGAATCACCTGAGGAGGGCCCGAGATGACAATGGTGAAGACGCCGGTGGAGATTGACCAGGAGGCTCTGGCCCTGGCCGCCGAGGTCCTGGGGACGAAGACGAAGAAGGACACGGTCAACGCCGCGCTCCGCGAGGTCGGACAGCGCCTTGACCGGCTGCGTGCGCTGGCCCGCCTGCGCGAGATGGCCGACCAGGGAGACTTCGACGAGTTCATCGGGAACAAGGCCGCCTACCGCCGATGAGCCCGGCCTTGTACCTAGCTGATACCTCCGGGCTGTTCCGCCTCCTTCAGGCCAAGACAGGGGAGGCCTGGGACGAGCACCTAGCCGCAGGCGTCATCGCAACCTGCCCGGTAGTAGAGCTTGAGTTCCTGTACTCGGCACGCTCCCTAGCTGACCGGCTCGAGAAGCAGCGCCTGTTCCGCAGGCTGTTCGCCTGGGTGCCGACGCCAGATGACGCCTACGAGCGCGCCAGCGAGATTCAGCAGCGCCTAACTGAGACCGGCCACCACCGCTCCGCTGGACCGGTGGACCTACTCATCAGCGTGACCGCTGAACGCCACCGCCTCACGGTCCTTACCGATGACCGCGACTTCCTCACCGTGGCCGCAGTCACGGGACAACCGGTTCGCCTGGTCACCGACACGAGCTGATCACGCAATTCACGCCGACGTACCCTCGAAGATCCTGACGATTTCGGCACGCCGGGGGGGTTGAACCAGCCACCGTCATTTGCCTCACGGCGGCGCCCGCTTCTTGCTGTTATCATGTTAGGCTACCGAGGCGGGCGGAGCACGCTCTCGTTCGGGACAATGGTGGCGTGGAATCTGACTTTGACTTTGCGGTTGAGTCGCGGCTGGTGCACGGGGGAAGCGAACGGGCGGCGGGCGCGCCGCTCGGGCCGCCGCTGGTGCCGACGAGCGTGTACGTGTCGCAGGGCGAGCCCGGCGGCGGGCCGGGGTACGGCCGGAACGGGAACCCGGGCTGGGCGGCGGTCGAGTCGGCGCTCGCGGCCCTCGAGGGGCCCGGCGCCCGCGCGGTGACGTTCGCCTCGGGGCAGGCGGCGTCGATGGCGCTGATGCTGGCGCTGGCGCCGGGGCGGGACACCATCGTGTTCCCGTCCGACGGGTACTACAACACGCGGGCGCTCGCGGGCCGGCTGCGGCCGCACGGTGCCCGTGCCGTGGCGGTCGACCAGCTCGACCTGGACGCGGTCGCGGCGGCGCTGCGGGGCGGGCCCGCCGTGCTGTGGGCGGAGACGCCGACCAACCCGCTGCTTCGGGTGGCCGACCTGACGGCGCTCGCGGCCGTGGCGGCGTCCGCCGGGGCGCCGCTCGTGGTCGACAACACGGTGGCGACGGGGCTGCTGCAGCAGCCGCTCGACTTCGGGGCCGCGGCGTCGGTGTACTCGCTGACCAAGTCGATCTCCGGGCACTCGGACGTGCTGGGCGGCGCGGTCGTCACCAGGGACGCCGCCCTGGCCGACGCGGTGCTCGCCTGGCGGACCGACGGCGGCGCGATCCCCGGGCCGTTCGAGAGCTGGCTGGTGCTGCGCGGCCTGAAGACCCTGCCGCTGCGCATCGAGCGCGCGTCCGCGAACGCGCTCGCCGTCGCGTCGTTCCTCGCCGGGCACCCGCGCGTCACCGTGGTCCACTACCCGGGGCTGTCGCCGTCGGCCGCGGCGGTCAAGCAGATGCCGCGCGGCTTCGGGCCGCTGCTGTCGTTCGAGCTTTCCGGTTCGGCCGCTGGCGCCGACGCCGTGGTGGCGGCGGCGCGGCTGATCGTCCCGGCCACCAGCTTCGGCGGCGTCGAGTCGTCCTGGGAACGCCGGGCCCGCTGGCCCGCGGAAACCGCTCCGGACACGCTGATCCGCATGTCCTGCGGCGTGGAGCCGGCTGAGGACCTGCTGGCCGACCTCGCCGCCGCGCTCGAGGCGGGCGCGGACTGCTAAGTCGCGGACGGGTTTCAGATCTCGATGATGGCGCGGCCGAGAATCTGTCCCTCCTCCAGGGCCACGCGGGCCTCCTCGATCTGTTCCAGGGAATACCGGTTTGTCACCAGCTTCTCCAGCGGGAACTTGTCCTCGTGCACCCACTCCGGGAAAAGCGCGGCCGGCCCGCTAGAAGGGGTCGGAACCTGCCGCAGCGGCAGGTCTGGCGGCTCCCTATCACCTGGTTTCGCTGCGCGGTGAGACCAGTGCCCAGATGATGAACGCGTGCCACGCCGGCTGGCCGTGCTCATCACTCCATATGGGTGATATTCGGCTGTTCAAGCTGCCATGCAGCGGAAGCCCGCATCATCGGCCGAACCGCCGGCTGTCCTCGTCGTTCAACTGCTGCGCTCTGCCTGGGGCCGGGTCGCTTGAGCCGGGGCGACCCGGCAACCTTAAGGCGAGGCAGGCTGGTGCTCGTAGGCCGTACTGGGATTGAGGCAGTGACTGCTTCCGTGTCAGGGTGGCGAGCTAGCGATTTTTATTCGCCATCGACTATGTCTCCGATCTTGGCGGTGCCAGCAAACCCCTAACCGGTATTCAATAAACCCTAGAGGGGTATTCGCTAAACCGGCTAGGGGTATTTCAAGTGGTTCTGCCGATTTCGCGTCACGCCGACGGCGATGATATTCGAGGAATTCAAATCAGCAATATTGACTAATCGCGACCCGTCGTGTGAGCATGTGGACAACAAGCAGGACGGAGGAGAGTAAATGAACGGTACCGGGGGCCTTGCCCGAATCGCTGTACTGTGCGGTAATTGCAGCTGCGGCTGTCCTGAATTGTTCGTCGATCACGAGGCGGCCGAGGACCGGCGTATCGTGATCACCGATGACTTCGGTCAGCGGGTGCAGATGAGCGCGGATCAGCTTCTCGCTCTCATCGAAGAAGCGCGTTCCGGCCGGCTCGATGAGGCTATTGCCGGCCTTATCCCGGCCTGACCGGCTGGCTCGGGAGCGGGAACCGGGCTGCCGGACCGGAGTGGTCCGCTGGCCTGGTTCCCGCCCGCGCGTCGCGCAGTGCGTCGTACGAGAAAGTCAGGCACCCTCGACGCGGTAATCGCCCGCCTCCTCAAATGCCGCGCCGACCGCACCGACGGCCAGCGGCTGCACGCTGGTGACCGTGACCAGGGAGATGCCGTCAGGGACGAGATCGACGGTCACGCCGGAGACGCCGTCGAGGCGGCTCAGCTCGCTGGTCACCGCCTTCGCGCAGTGCTCGCAGCTCATGCCGGTCACCTTGTAGCCAGTCGTGGTCATTGCCTTCCCTTCGATGCTGGTTTTCTCTGCTGGGGATCGTGCTTCAGGACCGGACCAGGCGGGCGATCGCCTCGGAGGCTTCCCGGACCTTCTCGTTTGCGGTGTCGCCGCCCTCGGTCATCGCCTGGGCGACGCAGTGGGCGAGGTGTTCCTCGAGCAGGCCCAGGGCGACCGCCTGCAGGGCCTTGGTGGCCGCCGATACCTGGGTGAGGATGTCGATGCAGTACTTGTCCTCATCGATCATCCGCTGCAGGCCGCGGACCTGGCCTTCGACCCGGCGCAGCCGCCTGAGGTAGCTGTCCTTGTCGTGGGTGTAACCGTGCATGTGCGCTTTCCTCTTGGTCCTGACTGGCTGCGTGGAGGGGGTACCGCTGCAGCCGGAGGCTGCTGGCGACGACGAAGAGCGAGGACAGCGTCATCGCGGCGGAGGCGATGATCGGGTTGAGGAAGCCGAGCGCGGCCAGCGGGATCGCGGCGACGTTGTACCCGAAGGCCCAGGCGAGGTTGCGGCGGATGGTGCGGAACGCGGCGCGGGCAAGCCCGATCGCGTCGGGGACGGTCTGCAGGTCATCGCGGAGCAGGATCATGTCCGCGGCGGAAATGGCGACGTCGGTGCCGGACCCGAGGGCGAGCCCGAGGTCGGCCGCGGCCAGGGCGGGCCCGTCGTTGACGCCGTCGCCGACCATGGCCACCCGGTACCCGTCCGCGCGTAGCCGGGTGATGACGGCGGCCTTGTCGGCTGGCAGCCTCCCCGCGATGACCTCGTCGATGCCCACGGCGGCGGCGACCGCCCGCGCGGCCGTCTCGTTATCGCCGGTCAGCAGGATGGGGCGCAGCCCGAGGGCGCGCAGCTCGGCGACCGCGGGGGCGGCGGACGGCTTGACCGTGTCGGCGACCGCGATGACCCCGCGGGCCGCGCCGTCCCAGCCGGCCAGCACCGCGGTGCGCCCCGCCTGCTCCCACTCCCGGCACTGCCTCGCCAGGTCGGCGGGAACGGTCAGGCCCTGATCGGCGAACAGGCGATCGCGCCCCACCAGGACCTCGCGGCCGTCGACGGTGCCGCGCGCGCCGAGCCCGGGCAGCGCCTTGAACCCGCCGGCCTGCGGCAGCGGCGCCGACTCGGTCAGGACGGCTTCGGCCAGCGCGGCCGCGGTGATCGCCGCGGCCACGGCGTGCTCGGACGCCTGCTCGACCGCGCCGGCGCACCGCAGCAGCTCGGCGCGGCTCACGCCGTCGGCCGTGCGCACGCCGGCCAGTGACATCTCGCCGGTGGTGACGGTCCCGGTCTTGTCGAGGACGACCACGTCGACCGCGCGCGAGGATTCGAGGGCCTGGTAGCCCTTCACGAAGATCCCGTTGGCGGCACCGCGGCCGGATGCCGCAACGAGCGCCGCCGGGGTCGCCAGGCCGAGCGCGCACGGGCAGGCGATGATCAGCACGGCGAGCCCGGCACTGAACGCCGGGGAGGCAGGCGACCCGGCGAGCATCCAGCCCGCCAGGGTCGCGGCGGCGCACGCGAGGACAGCGGGCACGAAGACGCCGCTGACCCGGTCGGCGACCCGCTGGATCGCCGCCTTCTCCGCCTGCGCGTCCTCGACCAGCCGGATCAGCCGCGCGAGCTGGGTGTCCGCGCCGGTCTTCTCCGCGCGGACGACGATCCGCCCGGTGAGCACGATGGTCCCGCCGGTGACCGGGTCACCCTCGCCTGCTTCCCCCGGAACCGACTCGCCGGTCATCGCGGAGCGGTCGATGGCGGTCTGGCCGAACTCGACCTCACCGTCCGCCGCGATGGTCTCACCGGGCCGCACCACGAACCTCATCCCCGGCCGCAGCAGGCCCGCCGGGACCAGCCGCTCGGCGCCGTCCGGCCCGAGCAGGCACACCGCCCTGGCCGCGGCCGCCGCCAGGTCCCGCATCGCCTGGCTGGCGATCCGCCTGGCCCGCGCCTCGTAAACCCGGCCGGCCAGCAGGAACGTGGTGACGGTGGCCGCGGTCTCCAGGTAGATGCCGCCGCCGGAGTCGTAGATCAGCCGTTCCCACAGCGACCCGCCCTGCCTGCCGCGGTCGAGCGCGAACATGGCGTAGACCGACCAGCCGCACGCGGCGATGACGCCGAGCGACACCAGCGTGTCCATCGTGGCGGTGCCGTGCCTGGCATTCTTCAGCGCGGCCCGGTGGAACGGCCACGCGCACCACAGGGCCACCGGCGCCGTGCAGGCGACCAGCAGCCACTGCCAGCCCGGGAACCGCAGCGACGGTACCAGGGACAGCATCAGCGACAGGTCCGTCAGCGGGATGAAGAACACCAGCGCCACCATCAGCCGGCGGCGCAGGTAGGCGGCGTGCCGGTCGGCCGGGTCGCCCTGCCCGCCAGAGACGCCCTCGGGCGCGGGCTCCGCCGGGCCAGGCGCCGCCCCTGGCGGCCCGGCGGAGGTCTGGGTGACGGCGCGGGCGGTGTACCCGGCATGTTCCACGGCGGCGATCAGCTCCGCCAGCGGCATCGCGGCAGGCGCGGTGACCCGCGCGGTCGCAGTCGCGTAGTTCACCGTCGCGCGGACCTCGTCCAGCTTGTTCAGCTTCTTCTCGATCCGCACCGCGCACGCCGCGCAGGTCATCCCCTCAATGGACAGGCTGACCTCGCACTTCGCGCCCGTGCCTTCTCTACTGGTGCCTTCTGCGCCGGGAGGGGACTCGAGACCGGCTGGCGGGCTGGCCGCTTGCGGTGCGGCCGTCATGCGGCCACCGTGCCGCCCTTGCCAGCCGGCGTTCCGCCGTCCCCGGAGCCGCCGGGCCCGAGAGCACGGTCCCCGGTCCGGGCGACGATGGCGGGAACGGGCACCGCGGCTGCCGCGCCGCCGCCCGGGAATCCGTCCCCCGCGGCGGCCGCGTGGCGTCCCGGCGCGACCGACGCCCAGGTGACGGGGCCGGTGCCTGCCCCGGGGCCGGCGGCGTCCGCGGTGCCGCTGGCCGTGCGGCCGCGTCCCGTCCTGGCCTGCCAGATAAGCAGCAGCGCGCCCGCCACGGCGACCAGGTGCTGTGCCTCGTCGGCACCCGGGGCCTGCCCGCCGATCAGGTCGACGAGGGCGGTCCCGGTCAGTCCCGCCGCCGCGATCGCGCACGGCCAGGCGAGGCCGGCCGCGAGCGCGGGGCGGATGGCGCCGACGGCGAACGCGACCGCCAGCGACAGGTCGAACGAGCCGAGTTCGTGCGCCGCGTGCGTCCCCGCGTCGTGATCGTGCCCGAGCAGCAGCAGCGGGACGGTGATCGCGAGCTGGGCCGCCGCGATCGCGGCCAGCCCGGCCCGCTGGGTGAACCGCCGCCTGCTCCCGTTACTCGCGTCCGGGACAGCCGCGAGCACCCCGGCGGTGAGGTCGTGGCCGAGGAAGGACCCGCCAAGGCGCGCACGCCGCGTCACCTCGTGCGCGTGCTGCTGCCAGGCGCGGCAGTCCGCACACGCCGCCAGGTGGGCGTCGAGCGCGCCTGCTGGCAGGCCAGGGTCCTCCCCGTCGATCCTGGCTGAGATGGCCTCACGGAATGTGTCGCATTGCATAGCCAATAAGTGCGCGGATGCCCTGGGAAAGTTCCCGCCGCCCGCGTGAGCACCTGTCGGCTGCCGTAGCCTTCATGCGTGGACGAGCTAACCAGACTCGCTCGCGCCGCCGGGCGCGGCGACGCTGCCGCGCTCGCCGCGCTCATCCAGCGGACTCAGGCCGACGTCTGGCGGCTGTGCGCGCACCTGGTCGATCCCGCCGCCGCCGATGACCTCGCCCAGGACACCTACCTGCGCGCGATCGGCGCGCTGAAGGGCTTCCGCGGCGACGCCCCGGTACGGACCTGGCTGCTCACCATCGCTCGCCGCGCCTGCGCCGCGGAGGTCAGCGCCCGGCTCCGCGACCGGCAGCTGGCCGCCCGGCTGGCGGCCAGGCCGGCCAGCGAGCTCGGGCAGGCGCCGGAGGCAGGCGCCCAGGCCGCAGTGGCCCAGTTGCTCGCCGGGCTTGAGCCGGACCGGCGGGCGGCGTTCGTGCTGACCCAGCTGATCGGCTGCTCCTATGCCGAGGCCGCCGCCATCTGTGACTGCCCGGTCGGCACGATCCGGTCCCGCGTCGCCCGGGCGCGCGAAGACCTGATCGCCATGACCGCTGATCCCGCGCAGCCGCAAGCAGCAGGCGGCATCAGCCCTGGGAACGCGACGGGCGC